>Ga0194138_10001516_pt1 | contig 11099 bp, 10 predicted proteins | sample TARM_MetaG_T2_14_FD_134022 | JGI IMG/M metagenome (GOLD analysis project Ga0194138, IMG submission 134022) | Freshwater microbial communities from Pennsylvania, USA, analyzing microbe dynamics in response to fracking - TARM_MetaG_T2_14 (version 2) | ecosystem: Environmental > Aquatic >...
CCTCCACCGAGTCCACCACGTCGGGTCCCGGCCTTGACCTCCTTCAGCCCGGATTCGCCGACCACCTCGACCTTCTCTTTTCCACCATCCTGTCCGGTGTCCGCGAAGGCGGAGACGAGGGGCGCGTCCGTCTCGCCGCCACCCGCGGCCGCCGCCTCGCCGAGCAAATCCGACGCCTGTCCCGGGCCGGTCTCTCCGCCACCGCCACCCTGTCCATTCACGACCTCTTGCAAAAATGGGGGCGGGACATCGGAAACAACCAGCCGGGAGTGCGTTTCGCCTACAATCTCAACGCCGCCCGGGACCGGGTCACCGCCAACCCCCATGCGCTCAATCACCTGATGTACACCCTGCTCAGCGGGGTGGCCGACGGGCTTTCCGGCGAACACGCCTTTATCGGCATCGGCACCCGGGACGTCGAAAGAAATGGAGTCCCCCACCTGCACGTGGAAATCCGGGACGGGGGAGGCCTCGCCACCTTCGCGGGCACCGGCACCGTGCACGATCAACGGATCCTCGAAGAGCAAAACCGCACCGCCGAGGAATTCGCGGACTGGGTCTTTCTGGCCGAACGCATCGACGCCGACCTCCGGATTCTTCGCGAGGGCGACGTGGTCACCCGGGCCGAACTCTTTCTCCCCTTGAACGCCGATAAGGACGAGGCCGCGCGGGAAACCGAGAAAGGACGGCTGGTCTGGGTGGTGGAGGACAACGACCGCGAGTACGAAACCCTCCGCCACATGCTCTCCGAGGCCGGGCTCCACCCCTACCGCCTCACCAGCGCCGCCGCCTTGCGCGAACACTACCCCGTCGCCCCCGCAGCCCCGGAACTCGTCATCCTGAAATACCACCTCCCCGATCAGCGCGGGGCCACCCTCCGCACCTGGCTGTACGAACAGGACTCCGATCTGCCCGTCATTCTCATCTCCAGTTTCTCCGCCACCCATCCCGGCATCGCCACCGCCAACAACCTCCCATCCACCCTCTACCTCCAAAAGCCCTTCGACACCCAGGCCCTGCTCGACATGCTCCGCATGACCCTCGACGACACCCTCGCCGGATAGCGCGAAAAAGCACCGGCGGGAGACGCGGGGCGGTGCGAAAAATCTTCACAAGTCCTCCGGGTGTTATCCCTGTGGAATCCCTGACTGCCCCTCCCCTTGGGCCCGCAACAACCCCGCCACCGACACCGCGTCCGTAATCTCGCCCCGCTCGATCATCTCGATCGCCTCCCGAAACGGCAGCCGCATCACCCGCAGATCCTCCGTTGGCTCCGGATCCGGCTCCGCCACCTGACGCACCCCGCGCGCCAGAAAGATATGGGCGATTTCATCCGTCACACAATTGCTGGTGTGCACGATCTGCAGCGGGGACCACTCCTCCGCCTCCAACCCCGTTTCCTCCAGCAACTCCCGCTTCGCCGCCGCCAATGGAGATTCGCCTTCCGGCGCGCCGCCCTCCGGAATCTCCCAGCTCCAGGCGTCCAGCGTGTACCGCCATTGCCCCACCAGCCAGGTGAAGCCCTCTTCGTCCAACACCACCACCCCCGTGGCGATATGCTTCATGTGCACCTCGCCATACAACCCCGGCGATCCGGCCGGCTGCGTCACCCGATGCTCGATGACCCGAATCCACGGGTTGTCATACATCACCCGTGACTCGTGGGTCACCCACGGACTGCGATCCTTCACTCTTCCGCCTCCGACTTCAGCGCCGCAACCCGCTCGTCATCATACAAAATCTCGGCATACACCCCGCCCCCCCGCAACACCTCGTCGTCGTACAACGCGCAAATCTGTCCCCGCGCCAGCGCGCGCTGCGGCTCCATCCACTCCACCAGCATCCGCCCCTCCGGCAAGGGCGTGGCGCGGATATCCACCGACGGCGCCCGATAGCGCGCCCGCGCCTGCATCTCCCGCGACGCCGTGATCGGCTCCCCGGTAAAACTCAACTGCGTCAGCACACACGCCCCGCTGTACAGCTTTGGCGTCTCCGGCTCGTCGAACGCGATCACCAGTTCCCTCGTCGCCTTCCGTTTCTCCACCACCACATAACTCTTCTTGTACACGTTCGACGGCACCCCGATGCCTTTACGCTGTCCCAACGTGTAGAAATGCAATCCACGGTGCTCGCCCAGCACCTCCCCGTCCAGCGACACGATGCTCCCCGGCTCGTCCGGCAGATAGGCCCGCAGAAAATCAGACATCTTCACCTGTCCGATAAAACAGATCCCCTGGCTGTCCTTTTTCTTCGCCGTCGGCAGCCCGAAGCGTTCCGCGGTCTCCCTCACCTCCGCCTTCAGCAGATCCCCCACCGGAAACCTCGCCGCCCGCACCTGATCCGGCTTCATCATCGCCAGGAAGTACGTCTGATCCTTCTTCGGGTCGCGCCCCGTCAAAATCTCGCGCCGACCGTCCGCGCCTTCCCGGCTCCGGGCGTAATGCCCCGTGGCCACCGTGTCGAAGCCACGCGACCGCGCCCAATCCCGGAACACTCCGAATTTGATCTCCCGATTGCACATCACGTCCGGATTCGGCGTCACCCCCTCCTCGTATCCTCGAAGCAGGTAATCCACGATCCGCGACTTGTATTCATCCATCAAATTCACGATCTCGAACGGAATATTCAGCGTTTCCGCCACCGCCCGTGCGTCCTCCACATCCTGCTGCCAGGGGCAGTCCCCCAGGATATTGTCCTCGTTGATCCAGTTTTTCATGTAGGCCGCCGTCACGTCGTAGCCCCGCTCCACCAGCAACGCCGCCGCAACGCTGCTGTCCACGCCCCCCGAAAGGGCCACCATGATTTTCTCCGTTGCCATGCCCCGCTTGTAAGCGCTTTTGCTCGAAAGTGCAAACCCCGGACCCGGGAAAGACGCCCAAACCCACTGTTTTTCACGCTTTCCCGTGGAACTTCGCCCGGAAAGGGTTAAGGTGTTCGCATGCTTGGATCCTTCCAAATCGCGGAAGTTCGGGGCGTCCCGATCCGCATTCATTTTACCGTGTTTCTGATGCTTTTTGTCTTCGGCGGCTTCGGTCCCCTATGGACGTTGTTTTTCTCGGCGGTTGTCCTGCTTTCCGTGGCCCTGCACGAACTCGGGCACACCGTGGTCTCGCAACGCTACGAGATTGACGTGCGGGACATCATCCTCACCCCCGTCGGCGGAGTGGCGCGCCTCGTCGGGATGGCCGAGGATCCCCGGCACGAAATCCGCATCGCCCTCGCCGGCCCCTACGTCAGTTTTCTACTGGCCCTGACGGGAGCCCTTCTCGCTGGCCTCTCTTTCTGGATTCGCAGCCCACTCCTGTTCACCGCCTCCCTGTATTTCGCGGGGATCAATCTCGCCCTGTTCCTGTTCAACCTGCTCCCCAGCTTTCCCATGGATGGCGGACGGGTACTGCGCGGGTGGCTGGCGCAGAAAAAAGGCATGCTCGAAGCCACCCGCATCGCCTCCACCACCGGCAAATACATGTCGATCGCCTTTATCGTCTACGGCCTTCTTGCAGGCATGACCAACCTGGCCATCATCGGCCTCTTCATTCTTTTCGCGGCCGGATCGGAATACCGCATGATCCAGGTCAAAACCTGGCGGGAACAACACTTCGGCGGAACCACCGGCCCCCAACCGGTGCCCGAAACCGAATTCATTGCCGGCCCGCCCCCCTACGCCGCCTCCGAAAAGCCGAAGCGTCAACTCGATGGTCTCGCCGGAGACGCCCTCCAGGCCGCCCGCGACCTCTTCGAAGAAATCTTGGGGCACATAAAAAAATAGCAGGGACTCCCCGCTCTAAAAATATCAGCGTCCCATCAGTGACATCAGTGGTCTAACACGTCCCGCAATGCCTCGGGCAACGGACGCGACAGGAGGCGCCCCCCCTCCTCCATCGCGCAGCAGACCGTCGTCATCTCCCCCTCCGCGATTCGACGTCCATCCGTGGCCCCACGGATCGACCACCGCCACCGGATCGAGCTTTCTCCCGGCTCACCAGTTTCCAAGACCACCTCGATCCGTTCCCGGGGAAACACGGGCCCAAGGTACTCGGCGGAGAACCGCACCCTTGGCCAGCGCAAGGCCGCCGGATCCCGCAGGTCGATTCCGAAGCCCCGTTCTTCCAGAAAGGCGTGCTCCGCCTCCTCCACGTAACAGCCCATGCGGCTGAAATGAATCACTCCCGCCGCGTCGCTTTCGGCGAAATGAGTTCTACGGGTATACACAAAACGCGCCATACCCCGAGGCATGGCGCATTTTCATTAAAAGTGCAACGGTTATTCCTTACTCGAGCCCTCTTCCCCGGGAGGCAGCAATGCGTCCACCGCTTCGGTGATCTCTTCGCTTCCGGGTTTGGCTCCGGAGCGAAACCGTCTCGCCACCTTTCCATCCGGTCCCACCAGAAACTTTTCAAAGTTCCATTTGATGTTCCCCGTGAAATCCGGGTTTTCCGCCGAGGTCAGGTACGCGAACAGCGGGTGCTGGTCCTCCCCCTTCACCGACACTTTCGAAAACATGGGGAAATCCACCCCGAACTTCGTGGAGCAGAATTCGGCGATTTGTTGATCGCTTCCGGGTTCCTGATTGCCGAAGTTGTTGGCCGGAAACCCCAGGATCACAAAGGGCTTGTCCGCATAGGCGTCCTGAAGCTTCACCAGATCCGCGTATTGTTTGGTGAACCCGCATTTGGAGGCGGTGTTCACAATCAGCACCACCTTGCCTTCGTACCGTGAAAGGTCGGCCTTCTCACCATCGATGGTCTCGACGATGAAGTCGTGAATAGAGGAGGCGTCGGAAAAAGCGGGCCCGGCCGCGCAGAAAAACGAGATCAGAGTCATGGGAATCAACTTCATAAAGGAACCTTTCACGGGGTGGAACTCAATAGTCGCTCCCCACTATCCACCTTCCCACCGAAAAATCCACTTTTGAAAACGCGAATCCCCACAAAAAGCCTTGGTCGCCAAGAGACAATACGAAACGAACCCTTTGGCCCCTTCATTCGCACCTTATGGGTCTTCTGTGATTTTGGGATTTCCGAAAAACCTATTTTTCCGGACGCGTCCGCCACCGACGATGCATCCAGATCCATTGGTCCGGATACCGACGCACGAACGCCTCAATCGCCCGGGTACACTCCTGGGTCACCCGGTGGATTTCCTCCGGCGAACGGTCCTTGGGACTGGGCACCTCGTCCCACACCTCCACCTCCAGCCGATACGTCTTCGGATCCCGACGACAGAAAACGGGATGGATTGGATAATCGCTGATTGCCGCCAGGTTGGCGAGCCCGTCACTCGTACAGGCGGGCGTTCCAAAAAAATCCACAAACACCCCCCAGTTCCGTTTCGCGTTCTGATCGAGAATAAACGCGAGGTTTTCCCCCTTCTTCAAGACCTTCAATAGTTCCCTCGACGACCCGCGCCGATCGTGAATTTTCGCGCCCCAGCAGGAACGGATCCGTTTGACCCAGTCGTCCAGCTTTTTCGGTTTCAGGGACTTCACGATCACATGCAGGCGCGTCGGCAACACGAAACCCGCGGCGGACGCCATCAATTCCCAATTGCCCGTGTGGGCGACCATCGCGATAAATCCATTCCCCCCGTTGCGGATCCGTTCCATGTCGCTGTAGGTGATATGCCCGTCCACCTCTTCCCGGGACATGTGGGGCATGCGAAGAAATTCGGCGGCGGTCATGCCCAGATTGAGATACATGCGCCGCTGAATCCCCGCGGCCTCTTTCACATCGACTTCCAGGCAGTCCATGATGCGTTGGCGCACCTCGCGCTTACGGCGACTGAACACATACGTGATTCGACCGAAGCCGCGCCCGATCCACAAGACCACAGGGAAAGGCAAACGTCCGAGAATCCAACTCAGACTGTTCAAAATCGTCGTCAATTCGTCTCAGCCAGTTCCTGCTCGAACCTCAGATGGTCGTCCTCGGCCCGGACGTCGATCACCTGGTCCGCCTCGAAACGGCCGCGGAGCAACTCCTCGGCCAGCGGGTCTTCCAGATAGCGTTCAATGGCCCGACGGAGCGGACGCGCGCCGTACTCGGGATCATAGCCCTTGTCGATCAGGAAGTCGTTCGCGCTGTCCTCCATGCGCAGGGTCAGCCGCTTGGAGGCCAAACGCCCCCGCACCTTGGTCAGTTCCACTTCCAGAATCTTGCCGACATCCTCGCGATTGAGCTGGCGGAACACGATCATCTCGTCGATCCGGTTCAACAACTCCGGCTTGTACACCTGTTTGGCCGCGTCGATCATCTTGTCCTTGAGCACGTTGTAGCTGTTGCCTTCGGACGCCTGCATGAACCCGAGTCCGGTGTTCTTTTTCGTGAACTCGGCCCCGATGTTGCTGGTCATGATAATGATCGTGTTGCGGAAATCCACGGTCCGCCCCAGACTATCGGTGATCTTGCCCTCCTCCAGAATCTGGAGCAACAGGTTCATCACGTCCGGGTGCGCCTTTTCGATTTCGTCGAACAACACCACGCTGTACGGCCGACGGCGCACCTGCTCGGTGAGCTGCCCGCCCTCGTCGTGCCCGACGTACCCGGGCGGGGACCCCACCAGACGGGACGAGGCGAATTTCTCCATGTACTCGGACATGTCGACCTGAATCAACGCGTTCGGATCGTTAAACATGAATTCCGTGAGACTCTTCGCCAACAAGGTCTTGCCCACGCCCGTGGGACCGAGAAACGCGAAGGAGCCAATGGGCCGCTTGGGGTCCTTGAGGTCGGCCCGGGAGCGCCGCAAAGCCTTGGCGATGACGCCCACCGCTTCGGACTGCCCGATCACCTGACTGGACAACACGGTCTCCATGTCCAGCAGACGGGACATCTCGGTGTCTTCCATGCGGGTCAACGGCACGCCGGTCCATTTGGACACCACATGCATGATATCCTCGTCGTCTACTTTCACCACTTTCTCGTCACGCTCCTTGCGCCACTCGGTGAGAGCGGTCTCCAGCTTCTCGCGCGCTTCGCGCTCGCGGTCCCGGAGCGAGGCGGCCTCCTCGAATTTCTGATGCGCGATGGCATCCTCCTTCTCGGCCTTGATCTCCTCGATCTCCTTCTCCATGCTCTTGAATTCCTGCGGACGGGTCATGCAGGAAATGCGGGCCCGCGCGCCGGCCTCGTCCATCAGGTCGATCGCCTTGTCCGGCAGATAGCGGTCCGTCAAATACCGGGAGGAAAGCTCCACCGCCTCGCGCACCGCGTCGTCGGTGATTTCGGCGTGGTGGTGCTCCTCGTATTTGCGACGCAACCCCTGCAGAATCTGGATGGCCTCGTCCACGCTGGGCTCGTTGACCATGACCGACTGGAACCGACGCTCCAGCGCCGAGTCCTTTTCGATAAATTTCCGGTATTCCCCCAGGGTGGTCGCGCCAATACACTGCAACTCCCCCCGCGCCAGCGAGGGTTTGATAATGTTCGACGCGTCCATCGCACCCTCCGCGCTCCCCGCGCCCACGATCGTGTGCAGCTCGTCGATAAACAAAATCACGTTGCCGGCCTTGCGGATCTCGTCCATCACCGCCTTGATGCGTTCCTCGAACTGCCCGCGGTATTTGGTGCCCGCGACCATCAACGCCAGATCCAGGGTCACCACCCGCTTGTCCACCAGCAGTTCCGGCACGTCGCCGTTCACCACGCACTGCGCCAGACCTTCCGCGATGGCGGTCTTGCCCACGCCGGCCTCGCCCAGCAATACCGGGTTGTTCTTGGTGCGGCGGCACAGGATCTGAATCACCCGCTCAATCTCCGAGGCGCGGCCGATCACCGGGTCCAGCTCGCCGCGGCGGGCCATCTCCGTCAAATCGCGCCCGAAGGTCGACAGGGCCGGCATCTTCTGCTTCTGTCCATCCGCCCCGGCCTCTCCGGGCTTCCCGCCGGTGGGCGCGCCTTGCGCCCCACCCGTCTCCGGGTCCTGCGAGGGATCGTATCCGGGATCCAGTTCCTTCATGATTTCGATCCGGGTCTTCTCCAGATCCACCATCAAATTTTTCAACACCCGCGCGGCCACGCCCTCGCCCTCCCGCAGCAACCCCAGCAGAATGTGTTCGGTGCCCACGTAGGAATGGTTCAAGGCCCGGGCCTCGCTGCCGGCCAACGCCAACACCTTTTTCACCCGGGGAGTGAAGGGCACATTGCCCATGGTCTTGGTTTCCGGTCCGACGCCCACCGCTTTTTCCACTTCCATGCGCACGGTTTCCAAGTCGATTCCCATGCGTTGGAGCACGTTCACGGCCACACCCTGACCCAGGGCGATCAGCCCCAGCAGCAGGTGCTCGGTACCCACATATCCATGGTTAAAACGATCGGCCTCCTTGCGGGCCAACTGCAGTACTTGCTGAGCTCTTGGCGTGAAATTGTTCATAGATTAAAGCTTACCCCCTTTCTGTAAATCGGCAAGCTTGGAACGTACCCATTCTGCCCGGAAACGATCGCGCTCCTCCGGAGAGAGTTCGCGGCCCGCCAACCGCTGCAAATGCGCCGGTCGCACCTCCACCATCAATTGCTCCACCTCGTGCGCCCGATCCAGGGACACCAGGTCCATCGCCAGACCCAGCCGGATCATCGCCAGCAAGTCCAGCGCCTCTTTCGACGGCAACACCCAGGCGTGCCGCAGAATACCCACCGCGCGCCCCACCCGGTCCCGCACCCAGGCGGGTTTGTTCTCCTCCAGCCGCAACCGCGCATTGCGTTCATGCTGAATCAACTCCTCCACCACGTCCTGAATCTCCTCGATCATCTCCTCTTCGGAGCGCCCCAAGGTGATCTGATTGGAAATCTGATACAAAAACCCGTCCGCGTCGCTTCCCTCGCCTCCAAGGCCCCGCACCGCCAGCCCCATTTTCCCCAAACCCCGAACCACCGGCCGAATCTCCTCCATCAGCACCAGCCCCGGCAAATGCAACATCACCCCCGCCCGCAACCCCGTCCCCGTGTTGGACGGACAGCAGGTCAAATAGCCACGCGTTTCGGAAAAGGCATAGTGCACATGCGCCTCCAGATCGTCGTCCAACCCCACGATCTCCTCCCACGCCTCCCGCAGACTCAGCCCGGGCCTCACCACCTGCAGACGCAGATGGTCCTCCTCGTTCACCATCACCACGTCCTGCGTGTCCGGACTCACCGCCAATCCGCTCTGCTCACACTCCTCCACCAACTCCTTGCTGATCAGGCTCCGCTCGAACAACAACATTTTCTCCGAGGGCCGCACCTCGTCCAACTCCAGAAACATGCCGTCGGCGAACTTCGAATTCTCTCGTAGAATGTCCAACACGTCCCGACGCAAATCCGCCCGCCGTTCCGCGTCCGCGTGGGCGGGAAACGGCACGCCGTCGACGTTCCGCGCCAGACGAATGCGGGAACTCACCGCGATCTCGTTCGGGTCGTGGTCCACAAACCAGGCGCAGGGCCTCTCCAACAGCGCCTCCAGATTCATGCGGACTCCCCGTCGTTCGTTTCCTCGGCCCGCAACGCGTCCAGTTCATCCCGCAACCGTGCCGCGTCCTCGTACGCCTCCGCCGCCACGGCGTCCGCCAGACGATTCTCCAACTCCTCGGTCCGCGCCCGCAGGGTCATGCGCTCGTTCCGATGCCGCGGACGCCGCCCCGTGTGCGCGACGGCGTGGTGCATGGACTGCAGTACCGGCTCCAGTTGACTGTCGAACGCCTCGTAACAGGCCGGACACCCCAGGCGCCCCTGTTTTCTGAACCGCGCGAAGGTCATGCCGCATTCGGGACACCGTGCCCCCCGTTTCACCGAGGCCAGCGGCTGCGCCACCCCCTGTCCCAACAACACGTCGGACATGGAAAAGCCGGACTCCTCCGTCACCCCCATTTCCGCCGCGCAGGACGGGCACAAATGCATTTTCCGCATCTGGCCGTCCACCACTTGGGTCAGATGCACCGAGGCCTGCTCGTCGCATCGGTCACACTTCATGAGGCTTGGATCGGAGTCCCGTTCTCTTTGACATATTCGCGAAACCGCTCCTGCAAGTCCCGCGTCAGCGCCCCCGGCGTGCCGTCGCCGATCACCCGGCGATCCACGTCGGTCACCGCGATCACCTCCGCCGCCGTGCCCGTGAGGAACATTTCCTCGGCCGTGAACAAATCGTAGCGTTGCAACACCTCCTCCACTACCGGGATTCCCGCGTCCGTGGCGATGCGCATCACCGCGCGGCGGGTGATGCCGTCCAATGCGCCGCACCACACCGGCGGGGTTTTCAGCACGCCTTTTTTCAGAATGAAAATATTGTCGCCCGACGCCTCGGCCACCTGCCCCTGGTTGTTCAGCATGATGCACTCCATCACGCCCGCGTTGATCGCCTCGATCTTCGCCATCACGTTGTTCAGATAATTCAAACTCTTGATACGCGGATTGATCGACTCCGGATTGTTGCGCATGGTCCCCACCGTCACCACCTTCAGCCCCTCCTCGTACAGCTCTTTCGGATACAGCTGAATCCCGTCGGCGATGATGATGATCTCCGGAACCTTGCACAAATACGGATTCAACCCCAGGGTCCCCGTGCCACGGGTGATCACCAACCGAATGTAGCCGTCCACGATCCCGTTCGCCCGGCAGGTCTCCACCACCGCCGCGCACATCTCCTCCCGGGTCATCGGAATGTCCAGCGCGATCGCCTTGGCCGACTCGTACAAGCGCTCCACATGCTCCTCCAGCAGAAACACCTTGCCATGGTACGCCCGAATCCCCTCGAACACCCCGTCCCCGTACAACAAACCGTGGTCGAACACGGAAACCTTCGCGTCGGCTTCCTCAACAAGTTTTCCGCTCATGTAAATCTTCATGGGTTCCTTTCGTAAGCTGTGGCCGGAGATGGGATTCCGGAAAAGGGCCAGCATACGATAAACCCCACCGCTTGCAAGTCGATTCCCGCAGAAGCGGCGAGGGAGTCCGCCCCCGGATTCCGGGGCTTCGAACGGCCTAGAGCTTCGTCGAAATCGCGACCACGAACAGGTCGTAATCGAAGCGGTTTTCCTGCTCGAAGTCGTGCAGCCATTTCGCCGTCACCGTGAGATCGCGACCGCCCGGCCGGAAGGTTTTATAGACCGCCAGCCCCGCGCCGTACCCCTC
>Ga0194138_10001517_pt1 | contig 11098 bp, 11 predicted proteins | sample TARM_MetaG_T2_14_FD_134022 | JGI IMG/M metagenome (GOLD analysis project Ga0194138, IMG submission 134022) | Freshwater microbial communities from Pennsylvania, USA, analyzing microbe dynamics in response to fracking - TARM_MetaG_T2_14 (version 2) | ecosystem: Environmental > Aquatic >...
GGATATCTATCAGATGAGTTGGGGTCCGGCCATGGCTAACTTGCCGAAGAGCCAGTGTCTGGCCACCGGTTATTCCTGCCGTAGTCAGGTCAAACGGATGGAAGGCGAGAAGCTGTTACATCCGGTGCAGGCGTTGTTGAGCCTGCTGTAACGCGACGGGACGCCAATCGACAAGCAAGGTAGACTAGCAGGCGCGCCGTCAGGTGCGCCTTTTTCATGGGGAGCAATCGACACATGAGCATCTGGAAACGGGATTTTACCCTGCAGAGCCTGAATCAGGGCTCCAGCAACACACTAGTGGCCCATCTGGGGATCTGCTACAGCGCTGTGGGGGAGGACTACTTGCAAGCTACCATGTCGGTCGGCCCGCAGACCCATCAACCGCTGGGAATGTTACACGGTGGCGCCTCTGTGGTGCTGGCGGAAACACTCGGCTCGGTGGCGGGGAATCTGTGTGTCAGTCGGGATTATTACTGTGTCGGGCTCGAGATCAACGCCAATCATGTGCGCGCGAAACGGGATGGTTTCGTGACGGGAACGACCCGGGCCCTGCACTTGGGTGCGACGACTCAATTGTGGCAGATCGAGATCCAGGATGAGCGTCAGCGGCTCATCTGCACCAGCCGCATTACCCTGGCCATCCTGAAGAAAAAGTAATTGAATGAGATAATTGTCACATTTCTAGCGACAATATGTCTAAGCTAGGTATATAATCTGCCCCCCTTGCGATACCGGGCCAGCAGCGACATGAGAGATTTGCCGCTAGGAGCCCGTTTTCATTCCTCTTAACCGGAAGAACTTATGTCTGAAATAGAAAATTTGCCGAGCTTTAGCGAGCTTGGCCTTGCTGACCCGATCCTCAAAGCCGTACTTGATGTAGGCTATGAAACCCCATCCCCCATCCAGGCGGCTGCGATTCCACCGTTGCTGGAAGGCCGTGACATTTTAGGTCAGGCGCAAACTGGTACCGGTAAGACCGCTGCCTTTGCGCTGCCGCTGCTGTCCCGTCTCAACCCTCGTGACACTGCGACCCAGATCCTGATCCTGGCTCCGACCCGTGAACTGGCGATCCAGGTTGCGGAAGCCTGCCAGAGCTACGCCAAATATCTGCCTGATTTCCACGTCCTGCCTATCTATGGCGGTTCTTCCTACGAGACTCAGATCCGTGCACTGAAGCGCGGTGCCCAGGTTGTCGTCGGGACTCCTGGTCGGGTCATGGACCTGATGCGCAAAGGCAAGCTGGACTTGTCTGCTCTGCGCGCTCTGGTTCTGGATGAAGCGGACGAAATGTTGCGCATGGGGTTCATCGACGATGTGGAATGGGTGATTGAACAATGCCCGCACGATCGTCAGATCGCTCTGTTCTCGGCCACCATGCCGGATGTGATCCGTCGTGTGGCCCATCGTCACCTGCAAGAGCCGGCTGAGGTGAAAATTGCCTCCAAGACCAGCACTGCTTCTACCGTGCGTCAGCGCTACTGGCTGGTTTCCGGTCTGCACAAGCTGGATGCGATGACTCGTCTGCTGGAAGTCGAGCCCTATGATGCCTTGCTGGCTTTCGTCCGCACCAAGACGGCGGCCGAAGAGCTGACCAGCAAGCTGGCCGCTCGTGGTCATGCCTGTGAAGCCTTGCACGGTGATATTCCGCAAAAGCTGCGTGAACGCACCGTTGAAAAACTCAAGAATGGTCAAATCGACATTCTGGTTGCAACCGATGTCGCAGCCCGCGGTCTGGACGTCGATCGTATCACTCACGTGGTGAACTACGACATTCCTCATGATACCGAGTCCTATGTTCACCGGATTGGCCGTACCGGTCGTGCGGGTCGTACTGGTGATGCCATCCTGTTCGTCGCGCCACGCGAACGCCGGATGCTGCGCGCCATCGAGCACACCACACGTCAACCGATCGAGCCGATGCACATGCCATCTGCTCAAGACATCAACAAGCACCGTATGGAAGTGTTCAAGCAACAGATCCGTGACACCCTGCTGTCTGATGATCTGGAACAGTATCAGGAAGTGGTGAACGAATTCCTGCAAGACGATAGCGTTGAGCCGCTGGATCTGTGTGCCGCATTGGCCAAGATGGTCAAGGGTGACGAGCCGTTGTTCATGGATGAGAACCAACCTGAGCCATCACAACGCACTCCAGAGCGTAATGATCGCAACGAGCGTTTCGATCGTAATGACCGCAGTGACCGCTTCAGCAGTGAAGAGCGCCCACGTCGTGAACGTAGCAAGGTTCCGTCTGCTGGTCCGCGTCCACTCAAGGATCATCCGGATGTGGCAACCCAGCGTTACCGCGTTGAGGTAGGCTATGAGCATGGCGTCAAGCCAGGCCAGATCGTTGGCGCCATCGCTAACGAAGCCGACATTGGCAGCGCCTTCATCGGCCATATCGAGATTTTCGATACCTTTACCACGGTTGATCTGCCAGAAGGTATGCCGACCGAGACTATGGATATTCTCAAGCGTGCTCGCGTTTGTGGCCGTCCGCTGGATATCAGCCATTTCACCGGTCAAATGCCGGAGCGCACCGAGCGCAGTGGCAAGCCATTTGCGGATCGTCGCCCACGTCCAGAGGGTGGCCGTGATCGTCCTCGCCCGGAAGGTGGTCGTGACCGTCCGTTTGGTGATGCCAAGCGTAGTGGTGCACCGCGCAAGTTTGATAACAAGCCCAAGTTTGACAAGGGTGGTCGTAACGACCGTTAATCCCGTCATCTGAATCACTGGTTCTGAACGCCCCTGCTGAAAAGCTGGGGCGTTTTTTTTGAGTTTGATGTCGAAAGCGACAATCTAATGGGTTCAATCCCTCCATGTGGCTAGAAATCGGCGTGATGTGCGTGTTAGCCCCAGCCCGTTTGCATGGCCTATCCTTGTTGAGATGGCTGAGATACCCCTTGGATACCGGCCCGAGTATGGTCTCGGTATTCTGCAGCATGGTGAGCATTGATATTCGCGGGAGTGTGCTGTGTCTTCAATGGTATGGCGGTGTCTGGGTTTGTGGTTTGTCTGTTTGTCTGCGCAAGCCGCCGTGTGGCAGGGGTTGTATCGGGCGGGGGCCGAGGTCAACAGCTTTCAGCCCTGCCCGGGTAATCTGGTGTATTGGCTGGATGGCAGTAATGATGTCGCGCTGTCGCTGCGGGAATATGTACTCAAGCACACGGTGCGGCCCTATCAGCCGATCTATGTTGAGTTGGTCGGAGAGTTGAGAGGCAAGCAGCGAACGGGTTCGGCGGCAGGCTATGATGATGTGCTGCAACTGCAGTCCGTCGAGGCCATCAGCTTGCAATTACCAGAAATTTGCCAACAGTTGCCGCCGGAAGGATAGGCGGCTGCAGATAGATGTGTCTTGGATAATCAAAGGGCGCCTCGAAGGCGCCCTTTGTCTCAGTTGCCGAGCATTACTCGATGCTGGCTTCTTCAGTTTGTGGCTCGGTGTGCTCGGTTGTGCCTTCGAGATCTGGCTGAACGAGATCCGGATTGTCGATATCGGTGCTGGCACAGTGACTCATCGCGGCTGCCGGTGCGGCTTCACGGCGGATCAATGCCATATAGAAACCATCAAAACCGCTCTGGGCCGGGCTGATCACGCGTTCGCGTACCAGGCTGAACTCACCCTGATGGGCTTCGAGGAACTTGGCAACCTGATCCTGGTTTTCACAGGGCAGGATACTGCAGGTGGCGTAGACCAGCTCGCCGCCCGGCTTCACCATCTTGCTGTAACGGCTGAGGATATCGGCTTGCAGGGCCATCAGGATCGGCAAACGCTCGGCCGCATCCCGCCACTTGGCATCTGGATTGCGCTTGAGCACACCCAGACCCGAGCAGGGGACATCCAGTAACAGCCGGTCGGCACTCTCCTTGAGGCGCTTGATGGTCTTGCTGGAGCTGATAAGACGGGTTTCGATATTGTGCGCACCGGCACGGCGGGCACGCTGTTTGAGGTTATCCAGCTTCCACTGTTCGACATCCAGCGCCAGCAGTCGTCCCTTGCCATGCATCAAGGCAGCCAGGTGCAGCGTCTTACCGCCTGCACCGGCGCAGGCATCAATAACCCGCATACCTGGTTGTACGTCGAGGAATTCGGCGATCTGCTGGGAGCCGGCATCTTGTTGCTCGAACCAGCCTTCCTGAAACGAGTCGGTGCGGAACAGCGCAGCGTCATTCAGCACTTCCAGCGCATTGGCAATGCCAGATACTGGACGCACATTGACCCGCTCATCGAGCAAGCGTTGGGTCAGGGCATTCTGATCGCACTTCAAGGTGTTGACTCGCAAGAAGCGTTTGGGATGTTGAGTCAAAGCCCGACGCTCGGCAGCCCAGCTTTCGCCTAACTGCTCTTCGCCCAATGCATCCAGCCATTCCGGGCAACCATCCCACAGGGCTGGCAGATTGCGAGCAGTGGCCTTGCGGCTCTCATAACTCTTGAGATTAAACAGGCTCGCCGCCGGGCAGGGCGGCAGTGGCAGATTGTAGAACTGGTGCCAGACACAGATCAGACTCCATCCTGCGACCGCTGCTTCATCCATGCTGACGCCAGCCAGCAGGGTGTAGAGGTTCAGGCGGCGCATCAGATCGCCGGTGACAAAGGCGATATTCGCCTGTTCAGTCGGTGCTAGACGCACCTCGGCAAATTGTCGGGCATAGGCACGGTCCAGGGTGGAACCATTACCCAGTACGTCGCTCAATACCGCCACGACCAGTTCGGCCTGGCGCAGGGTCAAGGAATTCTTCAGCATGATGACTCAACGGGAGGAGGGAAAACGGCTGCGATCATAGGGGTTAAGCGGTATAGACGCAACCCGCGCGCCGGTTTCTATGCTCGAATCTCCCCCAGTGTTGCCAGGCGACGCTGCACCTGGACTCGGTGTGTGCTTCTGGGGGCATGGCGTGGTGCTTGCTGGTCTCCGCGCAACTAGAGCCAGCGGCGCACCCGGCGTTGATAGGCATGGTAATCAACTGTGAAGCGCTGCTGTAGTTGCTGTTCTTCGGTGCGGACTTGAAAGCGATCTAGATACCAGAAACACAGGGGTAACCCCAGTAGAGCCAAACCATTGGCCAGGATCAGCGACCAGCCGAGCAGTAACAACAGCAGTGCCAGATACATGGGATTACGGCTGAGCCGGTACACGCCATGAGTGATCAGGGTGTGAGTCTGCTCCGGATGGCGGGGATCCACAGTGGTTCCTGCACGATGAAAGCTCCAGCTAGCCCAACCACTCAGCACCAGGCTGATGACCCCACAGCCGGCTGCCAGACTCCAACTGGCGTGCAGAGGTAATGGCAGCGCAGCTCCGGGACAGAGATCGGTCACCAGACTCATGGCGCCGGCCGTGAGTAGAAAAATCAGCGGTGGAGGTAGTCGAAACAGCAACATGGCGCAACGTCTGTTTGATTAAGGGAAGCCTCATCTTAGCGGCGAGGGAGATATCGGGCTAGTCCGCAGATGGCAAGTTCGAAGGAGGCAGGCAAGGGGGGCGATAAGATAACGCCTTGAGATCAGAGGGGGCTCGGCGCAAAATGCCCCCAGGTTTGAAGAAGGAATAGCATGATGGATATTGCCGATCTGCGGCGGGAATACACCAAGGGCGGGTTGCATCGCGAGGATTTGCCGGTCAATCCGTTGGAGTTGTTTGAAAAGTGGCTACGCCAGGCCTGTGATGCCAAATTGCCGGATCCGACCGCCATGAGTGTGGCGACAGTCGATGGCTCGGGTAAGCCGTATCAGCGGATCGTTCTGCTCAAGCACTATGATGAGCAAGGTTTCGTGTTTTATACCAATCTGGGCAGCCGCAAGGCACAGCATATCGCGAAGAATAACCAGGTGAGCCTGCTGTTTCCCTGGCATAACCTGGACCGTCAGGTGCACGTCACCGGAGTGGCCGAACCCTTGTCGCCGCTGGAAGTGGTGAAGTACTTCCACTCACGGCCCAAAGACAGCCAGATCGCGGCCTGGGTGAGTCAGCAATCGAGCCGTATCTCGGCGCGCAGCATGCTGGAGTCCAAATTTATGGAGCTCAAGCAAAAGTTTGCCAATGGCGAGATCCCGCTTCCCAGTTTTTGGGGGGGATATCGGGTCCGGTTCGATAGCATCGAATTCTGGCAGGGTGGAGCACACCGTCTGCACGATCGCTTCCTGTTTACCCGGATGGCGGATCTCTGGCACATTGATCGCCTGGCACCCTGATCGCGCTGGCTGAACTCGGCTCTGGCTGCCTACACTGAAGGTGATGATAACAAGACAGGAGTCAATGATGGAGTGGCAGCGCTATGAGTTTAGGGTCTCGACCGATCCGCGTTTGTTGCAGTTGGCTGTGATCCATGATTTTCTGCGCCAGACCTACTGGGCCAAGGATATCTCCGAGGCTCAGGTTCGCAAGGCGCTGGATGGTGCCCTGTGCTTTGGTCTGTATCGGGACGAGCAACAAATCGGCCTGGCCCGAGTGATCACGGATCAGGCGACTTTTGCCTATTTGAGCGATGTGTTTGTGCTGGAGGAGTTTCAAGGGCAGGGGCTTGGACAATGGCTGGTGAGTTGTATTCTGGCCCACCCTGAACTGCAAGGTTTACGACGCATCCTGCTGGCGACTCAAGACGCTCACGGCTTGTACCGCAAGCTCGGTTTTAGCGAATTGGCGCAACCGGAACAGATGATGGAAATCCGCAATTCGGCGCTCGGTCCCGAGCCGGAAAATCGTCTGAGCTAGTGGTCACACTGTATTTTTCGCATAAAAACAGGAGGCCAATGGCCTCCTGTTTGTTCATTACCGCGGATGTTGCCTGAGCGGCGTGATAGTGCTGTGAATTACAGCTCATCCACCAGTTTCACCGCCCGGCCGATGTAGTTGGCAGGGGTCAGCAACTTGAGCTCGGCCTTGACGTGTTCCGGCAACTCCAGAGTATCGATAAATTCCCGCATGCCCTGAGCATCCACACGGCGACCGCGCGTCAGCTCCTTGAGCTTTTCATAAGGTTTCTCGATACCATAACGGCGCATGACGGTCTGGATCGGCTCGGCCAGTACTTCCCAGTTGCTGTCGAGGTCGGCCGCCATGGCCGCTTCGTTGGCTTGTAACTTGGAGATGCCCTTCAAGGTGGCCTGATAGGCAATCAGCGAATAGCCAACCGCAACACCCAGATTGCGCAGCACGGTACTGTCGGTCAGATCCCGCTGCCAGCGACTGACCGGCAGCTTGGCCGCCAGATGGTCAAACAGGGCATTGGCCAGACCCAGATTACCTTCGGAGTTTTCGAAGTCGATGGGGTTGACCTTGTGCGGCATGGTGGAGGAGCCGATTTCACCGGCAATGGTGCGCTGCTTGAAGTGGCCTAAGCAGATGTAACCCCAGATATCGCGGTCAAAATCGAGCACTATGGTGTTGAAACGAGCCACGGCATCAAATAGCTCGGCGATGTAGTCGTGCGGCTCGATCTGGGTGGTATAGGGGTTCCAGGTCAGCCCCAATCCGGTGACGAACTGCTCGGAGAACGCATGCCAATCCACTTCCGGGTAGGCGCTGATGTGGGCGTTGTAGTTCCCCACGGCACCATTGATCTTACCCAGGATCTCGACCGCCTTGATCTGCTTGACCTGGCGCTCCAGACGGTAGGCGACGTTGGCCATCTCCTTGCCCATGGTGGTCGGCGAGGCCGGCTGACCGTGGGTTCGGGAAAGCAGCGGCATGTCTCGGTATTCGTGAGCCAAACGTTTTACTTCGGCGACCAATTTTTCACAGTACGGCAGGATCACCTCTTCACGGGCAGTCTTGAGCATCAGACCGTGGGAGTTATTGTTGATGTCTTCCGAGGTACAGGCGAAGTGGATGAACTCGCTGACGGCATGGAGTTCAGCATTCGTAGCCACTTTCTCTTTGAGGAAGTATTCCACGGCTTTGACATCGTGATTGGTGGTGCGTTCAATGGCCTTGATGCGACCGGCATCTTCTTCATTGAAGTCGGTGACAATGCTGTCGAGCAGGGCATTGGCAGCGGCGGATAAGGCCGGTACCTCGGGGATCCCGGGATGGCTGGCTAATTGTTGCAACCAACGAACCTCGACTTCTACGCGAAAGCGCAGCAGGCCGTATTCGGAGAAAATGGGGCGCAGGGCCGTGCATTTGTCGCCATAACGACCATCGAGGGGGGAAACCGCTGTCAGTGCTGACAAGTCCATGGAATAAGCTCCTGAAATAGGGGTTTAGATTTGATTCAACATCGAACGTGCTGACGCCACCATCTTGCCTCGGGAGAAGAGGATATGGCGTCGGCGACCGCCGACCTGACGCCACAGGACTGTGGCGCGAATACCGGCCAGCAGCAGGGCGCGAACCTTGTGCTGGACCAGAGGTTGTTGCAGATACACCGGCGTGCCGGCGACCTGGATCCGTGGGCCAATCGGACTGATGTGCTCGCTGTAGATGCTGGCCAGATTGGCGAGGACCTGCTCATCCAGCAGATCGAAGTGGTGCAGTTGACGCTTTACCTGACTGATGCGCTCGCCCAGCATATTGAGCACGTCACGACGGCCTGACAATTTGCGCTCCAGGGCGATGAGGCTGACCACGTAGCGGGTCAACTCCGCGTTCTTCGGACTGCTGCCATGGCCCAGTTGTTCAACAATGGCCTTGTAGCCCTCTTTGAGGTTGGAGCCACCAAACACATCCTGAGGCGACTCCGGGTCGGTAACCAGGATGCCGCTTAAGGTTTGGCGGAGGCTTTCATCCTCACAAGTGCCGGTGCGAGACACCTGCTGCACCAGATGGGCCGCTTGGCAAATAGCGGCAAAAGCCATGGTCCGTATCGCTTGTTTATCGCTCATCTTCACTCCTGATGACGAAAACGTTGTTCGATGATGCCGCCACCCAGACAGACTTCGCCCTGATAGAAAACGGCGGATTGTCCCGGGGTCACGGCAGCTTGTGGCGTGGCAAAAATCACCCGGATGGTCTGGTCATCCAGAGGTTCCACGCGACAGGGAAGATCCTGCTGGCGATAGCGGGTCTTGACGGTACAGTCAAACGCCTCACGGATCGGTTGGCGATCCACCCAGTGCAGTTGGCCGGCAATCAGTCCATCGGAGTAGAGGCGCGGATGTTCGTACCCTTGGGCTACGACCAGCACGTTGCGCTCGACATCTTTATCCACCACATACCAGGGATTATCCCCGGCGTCTTTCATGCCGCCAATGCCTAAGCCCTTGCGCTGGCCCAGGGTGTGATACATCAGCCCCTGGTGTTCACCAATGATCTGGCCGTCAACGGTTTCAATAGGGCCTGGCTGTGCCGGTAAAAACTTGGCCAGGAAATCTTTGAATTTACGCTCACCGATAAAACAGATGCCAGTGCTGTCCTTCTTCTTGGCGGTGATCAGATCCAGCTGCTCGGCAATCCGCCGGACTTCCGGTTTTTCCAGATCTCCGACCGGAAACAGGCTCTGGCCGACCTGCTGTTCGCTCAGGGTGTAGAGGAAATAGCTCTGATCCTTGTTGCTATCCAGGCCGCGTAGCAGACGAGGCTTGCCGGTACTGTCATCGCGGCGCACATAATGGCCAGTGGCAATATAGCGGGCACCGAGCTCTTCGGCGGCAAATTCCAGGAAGGCTTTGAATTTGATCTCTTTGTTACAGAGGATATCCGGATTCGGGGTGCGTCCTGCCTTATATTCGGCAAGAAACAGCTCGAATACGTTGTCCCAGTATTCTGCGGCGAAATTGATGGTATGCAGCTCGATCCCCAGCTTGTCACACACGGCTTGGGCATCGGCCAAATCCTGAGCGGCGGAGCAGTATTCGTCCGTGTCATCTTCTTCCCAGTTCTTCATGAACAGGCCTTCTACCTGGTATCCCTGTTGTTGCAGCAGGTAGGCGGAAACTGAGGAGTCAACACCGCCGGACATACCGACGATCACCTTGATTTGGCTCTTATCTGTCATCTACTTGGCTATGGTTGCAAAAAACTGTGCGCATTGTAACAGAAAGGGGGGGCAACGATCACGCCAGCAAACACGCAAAACCTCAGTTCTTCTGTTCCGGTCCCCGTGAGCGGTATGGGTTACCTGTTGGACGCCCCGAACGATTTGGATTTTGCACCCGGCGTCGGTCTTTCAGGCTGGATAATGGTAGCCGCACGCCCTGTAAGTAGTCTTCCAGACACTCCAGCACTAACGGGCTGCGTAGCTTATGGCCCAAGGCGCGGATTTCCGGTTCTGTCAGCCAATGACAGGCAATAATGTCGTTATCGGGATCCTGAGGGAGGTGGGCGCCGGGATCCTGGGTCAGTTCGCAATAAAAGCAAAAACGCAGATAGGTGAGTTTGCGATAGGGGCTGGAATAGATATAGGTTCCTAGCCAGCCATCGGGGTGTAGCGTTAACCCGGTTTCTTCCTGTATCTCGCGACAGGCTGCCTCAATCAGATTTTCGCCGGCTTCCAGATGTCCAGCCGGTTGATTGAAAACCTGATGGCCATGATCCCGCTCTTCGACCAGCAAGAATCGATCTTGCCAGCGGATAACGGCGGCGACAGTCACGTTGGGACGAAATCTCATATCGGATTACTTCTTCTCTCGCTGAAGTCTTGACGGTCATGGCGATACATCAAGCACAGATACATAGTCATTGCCGAGGGTGCCAGCCAAGATGGCGGAGTCGGATCCTGAAGTGCGGTCCATACCCGAGTCGTTGACATAAAACGGCGCGACGCATGTTAACAAATTGCAATCACCTTCGATATCAAGGCGGTGCAGGAGCGTGATGGCGGTTTGCTTATAACATCGGTTGGGCTAAGATGACCGGCAGTATATTGACACTATGATAACAACCGGAAGTTAGGAGACACTGATGGAAAGTAAAGTCGTCGTACCCAGTGAAGGTCAGAAAATTACTCTGGACGCCAGTGGCAAATTGGTAGTACCGAATCACCCGATCATTCCATTCATCGAAGGTGATGGTATTGGTGTGGACGTCACCCCGCCAATGATCAAGGTGGTGGATGCTGCTGTTGCCAAGGCTTATAACGGCGAACGCAAGATCTCCTGGATGGAAATCTACACCGGTGAAAAATCCACTCAGCTGTATGGTCCGGATGTCTGGTTGCC
>Ga0194138_10001522_pt1 | contig 11075 bp, 15 predicted proteins | sample TARM_MetaG_T2_14_FD_134022 | JGI IMG/M metagenome (GOLD analysis project Ga0194138, IMG submission 134022) | Freshwater microbial communities from Pennsylvania, USA, analyzing microbe dynamics in response to fracking - TARM_MetaG_T2_14 (version 2) | ecosystem: Environmental > Aquatic >...
ATTCAAGGAATGATTCGAAGCTTCAAACACAAGGGCTTGGCAAAATTCTTCAAGTCCGGCAGCACTGCAGGGATTCAGGCTGCTCACGCCAAGAGGCTTCGGCTCATTCTCGGTAGACTGAATGCAGCGGCGAATGCCAAAGATATGGACTTACCCGGCCTTCGTTTGCACGAACTTTCTGGCAATCGGGCCGGAATCTGGTCAGTGACAGTCAGTGGTAACTGGCGAGTGACCTTCCAGTTCGAAGACGGAGATGCCGAGATTGTGAACTACGAAGATTATCACTGAGGTACCGTCAATGTTAATGCACAACCCTCCGCACCCGGGTGAAGTACTGCGAGAGCTTTGTCTTGAGCCCCTTGGCCTCTCTGTCACGGCGGCGGCAGAGGCATTGGGCGTTAGCCGCAAAACGCTGAGTGCCGTGTTGAATGGCAAGGCCGGTATCAGTCCCGAAATGGCGATCCGGCTCTCTATTGCTTTCGACACTTCGGCAGAAAGCTGGCTGAATCAGCAGTCCCAATATGAACTTTGGCATGCCGAACAACATCGCAAAGAGCTCAACGTGAAGAAGCTTGTTGCAGCCTGAAGCAGCAAATAACCAGGCCATGCACCGGATGCCAAAACCTCCGCTTCGCTGCGGTTCTGTCACCGGTGATGGCGGGCGTTAAGCTTTATTGTTGCGTGGTGCGCAACATGCTAGTATTCCCTCATGATTAAATCATTCCGTCACAAAGGACTGAAGCGGTTTTACTCGACCGGCCACACGTCTGGCATACAACCCGACCATGCCAAGAAGCTGCGTATGCAGCTGGCTGCTCTGGATACGGCGACTTCAGTGGAAGACATGGATATCCCTGGTTTTCGGCTTCATCCATTGAAGGGCAAAGACAAAGGCCGGTGGTCGATTAGGGTTGACGGAAATTGGCGCATGACGTTCGAATTCCAGGACGGCAACGCCTACATTCTTGATTATGAGGGTTATCACTAATGACTATGCATAATCCGCCGCATCCTGGTGAATTCATTCGTGAGGTGTACCTGGAGCCTTTCGGTATCAGCTCTCGTCAGCTTGCTTCCAGTCTGGGCGTTTCACCCTCCACTTTATCTCGGTTGCTCAAAGGGGATAGTGGCATTAGCCCTGAAATGTCTCTGCGGCTGTCCAAGGTTCTCGGGCGTGCTCCTGAGAGTTGGTTGGCGATGCAAGATATGTATGACCTATGGGTGGCTCGCGGCACAGTCAATCTGGAGGGTATTCATCGGCTGGACTTCGAAGCAGCTTAACCGGTGGCTGTTGTCGGACGCGCTGGCGCTCCGGCGCGCCGCAAAGCTGGGCGTTAGAGCTGGTCGTAGTGTCCTCCAATGGCAAAAATATAAATGGATTTGTCATCGAACCGATATATCAGCCTGTCCTTCTGTGAGATGCGTCTTGACCACAAGCCTGATAAGTTGTGTTTGAGTGGTTCAGGTTTGCCGGCGCCAGCAGATGGATCTTCAGACCGTAGCATTTCTTTTAGCAGCTTGCGGAGGGCTTTGTGCAGCCTCTGGTCTTTTTCGCGCATCTTTTCATAGGCTTCCCAAGTGTTGCCCTCAAATACCAGTGATCTCATTCATCTGCTCATCATCAGGTATGTATCCTTGGCCACGACTGTGAGTATCAAGAGAGGCTGCAATTTGTTGCATCAGATCTCGGTTCTGAAGGACATGGAGAGTTTCTTGCTCCCTTTCCCAGTCTTCAGCACTCATGATCACGAAAGCCTCTCCGGCACGACGTGTCACCTTGAGGGGCTCGTGTCTACTAATAACCTGTTCAACGAGGCTTTTCAGGTTATCTCTGAATTTATTTACACTGATGATATCCATAATTGCACCATTGCGTACGGAAACTCCGTACAACTATAGCGCAAAGGCCCTAACAAGGCCATCAAATTCGTTCCGGCCTACGGCCTCCACCGGACGTCCCTGCCGGGTCGTCGTTTATGGCGGGGGTTAGCATCAAAAAGTTCAGATATGGCAAAGGTTAAGAAAAAGCTCACTCCGGCTCAAAAGAGAGCAAAGAAAGCCGCGAAAGCAGAGCGGCAAAGGAAGTACCAGTGGGTCTTTATGAACGGCAAGCAAGTCAGAATAAAGCGGCCACCAACCGTGGATGGTATGCCTGTAGACCAGTTCATTGAGGAGAATGCTGATCCGATATGGCTCCATCAGAACGAGCTGTGGGAGCTGATGCCGGTTGAAGACGCTCTTTCTGGTCCTGAGCCGTCTACCGAATCAGGTGCAACAGAAGACGAGGACGGAATACCATTTTGACTTTAGCCGCAGGTGTTCAGTCGAGCAGTGCTAACCAGGTCATCCACCGAATGCCAAACCCTCCGCTTCGCTCTGGTTTTGTCACCGGTGATGGCAGGCGTTATGCAGAGCGTTCGCCTTGACGTACGTACCCAAAGGCGTACACTTGGTGAAAAATTGAACACACAAGAGGTGCGTCATGGCCGGAATCACAGCAACTGAGGCGCGCAGCAACCTATATCGGTTGATCGACGAGATCGCCGAGTCCCACCAGCCAATCGTCATCATGGGTAAGCGGAACAAAGCCGTTCTGGTTTCCGAGGAAGACTGGTCTGCCATTCAGGAAACACTCTACCTGCTCTCCGCACCAGGTATGCGGGAGTCTATTCGTGAGGGGATGGATACCCCCGTGAATGAATGCGATGAGGAGCTGGACTGGTGACATGGAAGTTGGTTTACACCAAGCAAGCCCAGAAAGATGCAAAGAAGTTGGCCTCCAGCGGCCTCAAACCAAAAGCCCAAGAACTGTTAGCGCTGCTAGCGGAAGATCCATACCGCAAGCCGCCTCCCTTTGAGAAGCTAATTGGTGATCTGGCGGGGGCCTATTCACGCCGAATCAATATTCAGCATCGTCTGGTCTACCAAGTGCTCGAGGACGAGCGAGTGGTGAAAGTTCTCAGGCTCTGGAGCCATTACGAATAATGCATAGCCAGCCGCTGTCTTTCTGGCCATGAGTTCTACCCCTGTTGCTGAGCAGTCTGCCACGGTTTTAACTCCGTTGCCCCCCCCCTAACGCTCCGCTAATGTGCGCAGCGTCACGATCCAACGACTCGACAACCCAAGCCGGGAAATCGACGTTGATTCGCTTTTGTTCCTGATTAACGCGGCGAGCAGAGGACAGGTCCAGGTCATCAACAATGTCTTCCTGACCTTCCTCAAATCTTTTGTCGAAGTCTTTAGCTTTCATAGAGCTCAACCCCTTCTTGCGGTCATTTTCGCCAGGACAGGGGTGCCCGGAACCGTCGGTGAAGCCGACAGCCGGTTTGCCCAGGCCGTGGTGTCATAGGGTGTTTTCGTTTCTCCCTGAGAGGTGCATGTCGGGTAGTGGGTGGTTTATACCGGGGATCGTCGCCGAATGACGGGCCACCGGCAGGGCCGGCGCCAGAAGGTAAGGCTCATGGGCTGGCCGCAACAGGGGCAAGTGCATTGTTTGCGAGGTTGGCTCACAGTTCCGGTCCAGGGCAGCGTCACGTAGAGAAGCAACTGCAGCCGGTGCAGGGTTTTACGGGCGCCGCTATGGAGGAAGCCGTCCTCCCGCACCCGTCGCAGCCGTGACGCTCCGCCGCTTATGTGGGCGTCATGTTTCTTGACCGGACCTGTTGACAGGTGCTATTAATAGCACCAAATAGTCGACTAGGTAATCACTATGCAAGTGAAATTTTCCGAGGATGTTGTTCCTCTATCAGACCTGAAGGTCAATCCCGGAAAGGTAGTTGGTCGAGCGCAGGACACGCATCGCCCCATCCTGCTTACCAGCCGTGGCCGCGGGATAGCGGTTGTTCAGGGGCTCGAGGATTATGAGAGAACCGCGGAGGAATTGCGGTTTGTAAAGGCGGTGGCGCAGGGGCTTATGGATGTTCGCGAGGGCAACACCGTATCGTTAGAGGACGCCAAGAAAGCGTTGGGCATCAAGTAAATGGAATTACGCATCGCACAGTCCGCTCTTGAGGACTTGCAGGCTATTCAGGAGTATTACAAAGAGCAGGATGTGCCCCATATCGGTGATGATTTCCTGGCTGCTATCCTGGAGCATTGTGGAATGTTTCAAATCCACCCTGATGCTGGCCGAGTTGTTCCTGAATTCAACCTGGACCATATGCGCGAATTGATTCACGCGCCATTTCGGGTTGTCTATCTCAGGCAAGCTAAAGAGGTTGTGCTCATACGAGTCTGGCGAAGTGAGAGGCAGCTCGAATTGCCAGCAAACGAAACATAACATAACCAGGCCATGCACCGGATGCCAAAACCTCCGTTTCGCTCCGGTGTTGTCACCGGTGATGGCGGGCGTTAGAACCTTGAGTGCGGTGACTTTCGCTCACGCCATCCGCAAGCCAAACCTTGATCAGCGATTGATAAGGCATGTCCCGAGCGGAAATCACCCGAATCAGCGTACCGTTCAGCCTCAGTGTGAACGTGATATGGAGTAATCTCTCATCATCGGTTTCTCCCTTGCGGGAAGCCCGCAAAGCTTCACACCCGATAATCGCTGAGCCTGACCGGTTGTCTTCTTGCCCCCCAATGTCCGGGCGGGCCTTCAAAAACACCGGCACAAGCGGTACCGCAGGATCGGCAGTGGCCGTCGTCGGTGAGGTTCCAGGTGCTCAGCACATACCAGTCGCGGCCGATAAGCCGTTCTCCACAGTGGTGGCAGTAGGTGCTGCCGCCTGACTGATCATGCACATTACCGGTGTAGGCGTAGCGCACGCCGTTATCCATGGCAATCTGGCGGGCCCGGGTGAGTGTCACTGTTGGGGTTGCCGGGGTGTCCATCATCTTCCAGTCCGGATGGAAGGCGGTGAAGTGCATGGGCACATCCGGCCCCAGGTTTTCGACGACCCATTGGGCCATTTCAGTCAGTTCCTGCTCGGAATCGTTTTCGCCCGGAATGAGCAGGGTTGTCAGTTCCAGCCATACGCTGGTTTCGTGCTTGATGTATTCGAGGGTTTCCAGAACCGGCTGCAGGCGGCCGCCGGTAACCTTGCGGTAGAAGCGTTCGGTGAAGGCTTTGAGGTCAACGTTGGCGGCATCCATGTACCGGTAGAACTCGCGGCGGGGTTCTTCGGTCACATAGCCGGCGGTCACGGCCACCGAACGCACACCATGCTCGTGGCAGGCCCTGGCCACATCTATCGCATATTCGTGGAAGATCACCGGGTCGTTATAGGTAAACGCCACACTCTTGCAGCCGAGGCTTCGGGCCGCCCGGGCTATGTCTTCCGGGCTGGCCTGGTCTGCCAGTTCGTCGGTTTCCCGGGATTTGGTCATGTCCCAGTTCTGGCAAAACTTGCAGGCCAGGTTGCAGCCTGCGGTGCCGAAGGAGAGGACGGGGCTGCCCGGGAGAAAATGGTTCAGGGGTTTCTTTTCGATCGGGTCGATACAATAGCCGCTTGATCGCCCGTACGTGGTGAGCACCATGGTGTCGTTCAGGCGCCCGCGAACAAAGCAAAGGCCGCGCTGGCCTTCTTGCAGTTTGCAGAATCGAGGGCAGAGGTCGCACTGGATTCGGCCATCATCAAGAGAATGCCAGAAACCGACTTCTCGGCCCTGAAGAACCGGTATATCGCCCACGGTGAGATCCCTCACAATTTCGCTTACGCAATGCCTCAAATCATCTATAGTTTCCGGGTGAGGGCGTGTCAATCACTTTCACCAACAGGACGCGCTCGCCCCGGATCGCTCAGTAAAACAGGTGATCAGCCATGTCTGACAACATACGAAAAGCAGCGGTTGCGGGTATGTTCTACCCGGACGATCCTGTCGAACTCAGAACCATGATAGACGGCTTCCTGAAACAGGTTCGTGTGGTGGGTGAGCCTCCCAAGGCCATTATTGTCCCTCATGCCGGATACCAGTTCTCCGGTGCGGTGGCTGCCAAAGCCTATGCCCAACTAGCGCCGCTTCACGATCGTATACGCCGGGTGGTCCTGCTCGGGCCATCCCACCGTGTACCGTTGAGGGGTATTGCTGCGCCAACCTCGGATTTTTTCGAAACGCCGCTGGGCAATGTGGCGGTGGAGCAGAACACGCTTTCCGGGCTGCAGGTCTTGCCCCAGGTTGGTTATCTTGATTCGCCTCATCAGTTCGAACACAGCCTGGAGGTACATTTGCCGTTCCTGCAGTCGGTGTTTGATCACTTCACCCTGGTGCCCCTGGTGGTGGGCGAGACTTCTCCGGAAGAGGTTGCGCAGGTTCTGGAGGCCCTTTGGGGAGGCGCCGAAACCCTGATAGTGATCAGTTCCGACCTCAGCCACTACCACAGCTACTCCGTTGCCTGCGAGTTGGACAGCACTACCACCCGACATATCGAGAATCTGGACTATCGTCATATCGGTTATGAAGATGCCTGCGGACGAAATCCGGTTAACGGACTGCTCTATCTGGCCGAGAGAAAAGGCCTGAAAGTAACTACCCTGGATCTCCGTAACTCCGGAGACGCCGCCGGGCCGAGGGACCGGGTTGTGGGCTATGGAGCCTATGTCGTAACCGAGGTGCCGGCCACAGATGTTCAATGAGCAGGAGCGACAGGTTCTTTTGCGAGTGGCTTCGGACTCTGTGCGACACGGCTTTGGCAGTGGGAAGGCGTTGCCCGTGGATCCGGGTGAGTTTCCGGAAAAACTGGCGAGGCCCGGAGCCTGCTTTGTTACCCTGACGGTGTCCGGCCGTTTGCGAGGTTGTATCGGCTCACTGGAAGCCAGGCGCCCGCTGATTCAGGACTGCTCGGAGAATGCGTTTGCTGCGGCTTTCCGCGATTTCCGTTTTCCGCCGGTTGAAGTGAAGGAGCTGGAGCTTCTGGGCTATGAGGTGTCGGTTCTGGGCCTGCCTGAGCCCATGCAGTTCCAGTCTGAGGATGACCTGCTCGCTCAGTTGCGTCCGGGAACCGATGGCGTGGTCCTTGCGGCTGATGATCGCCGTGCTACTTTTTTGCCATCGGTCTGGGAGAGCCTGCCGGAACCACGGCAATTTCTTCGTCATCTGAAGCAAAAAGCAGGGCTGGCACCAGACTACTGGTCCGGGGCTATCAAGGCCTTCCGCTATACCGTTGAAAGCATCAGGAGGATGTAATGTCACTACCCGCTCCGCTGACTGAAGATCAGGTTTACCACGTGTGCCCAACGCAGGCTCTGGCTTTCACCACCACGGCCGAGCTTGAAGATCTGGAGCGGCCTTGTGGGCAGGATCGGGTGCTCAAGGCCCTGGAGTTCGGGGCAGGCATGCAGGCCGATGGCTTCAATCTGTTTGTGCTGGGGCCCTCCGGGGCGGGCAAGCACGAACTGGTCGAGCGTTTTCTCTCGCAGCATGCGGCGGGGCAGTCGGTTCCTCCGGACTGGTGCCATGTCTTCAACTTTCGCTTCTCGGACCGACCTCAGGCCGTTCAGTTACCGGCAGGCGAGGGGCAGAAGTTCAAGAAAGACATGAGCGACCTGGCTGACGAACTGCGCACTGCCATTCCGGCAGCCTTTGAAAGTGAGGAATACCAGGCACGGCTTCAGGAGCTGCAGGAAGAGATGGCCAAGCGCCAGCACCAGGGCCTGTTCGACATCCAGGAGGAGGCGAACCGCAACAATATTGCCATGATCACCACGCCCGCGGGCTTTACCTTTGCGCCCATGCGAAAAGGGGAGGTGATCGATCCGGAGGAATACAAGACCTTCTCTGATGAAGAAAAACAGCTGATCGAGTCCAAGGTGGAGGAGCTTCAGAAGAAGCTTCAGCAGACCATTCAGCAGATCCCGAGGATGCGAAAAGAGGTGCGGCAGCGGGTCCACGCGCTGAATGAGGAAATGGTGCAGCTGACGCTCGGAGGCCCCATCGGTGAACTGCGGGAAAAGTGGTCCCATCTCCCGGATGTTGTTGATTATCTGGATGCCGTTCGCGAAGACGTTGTCGAACACGCGGAAGCCTTCCAGGACAGTGATAATGGCCCCCCGGCCGGTCTGCTGTCCCGCTACAAGGTGAACCTGCTGGTCGACAATGCGGATACCGTGGGCGCGCCGGTTATTTATGAGGATCTCCCCAACCACCAGCATCTGACCGGCCAGATCGAACACCGCGCCCGCCAGGGCAACCTGTACACCGATTTCACGCTGATTCGCGGCGGCTCCATGCACCGGGCCAATGGCGGTTACCTGATCATCGACGCCCGCCGGATCCTTACCCAGCCAATGGCGTGGGAAAGCCTGAAGCGGATCCTTTTCTCGGGGGAGATCCGGATTGAGTCACTGGAACGGCTCTACGGTCTGGTCAGTACCGTCAGCCAGCAACCGGAGCCAATCCCGGTGTCAGTGAAGGTGGTCCTGCTTGGCGACCGGATGCTGTACTACCTGCTGTCCCATTACGATCCGGATTTTCTGGACCTGTTCAAAGTCGAAGCCGATTTTGAGGATGATCTTGATCGGGACGACGATTGCTACGAACTCTACTCCCGAATGATCGCCACCATGGCACGTTCACTCAGAATGCGGGCCCTGGAACGTGACGCTGTGGCAAGGTTGATTGAACACGCCAGCCGCCTGGCAGCGGACCAGCGTAAACTGACCGCCCATGACCGGGTGCTTCGGGACATTCTGAGCGAGTCAGACCACTGGGCCGGCCAGTCCGGTGCCGATACCGTTGCAGCCAGCCATATTCAGCAGGCCATTGATGAACGGGAATACCGGGCCGGCCGGATTCGGGAACGAAGCCGTGAGCAAATCCGCCGGGGCGTGGTGATGATTGCGACGGTTGGCGAGGAAGTGGCCCAGGTGAATGGATTGTCGGTGCTCAGGCTCGGCGCCTCCATGTTCGGGCAACCCACCAGGATTACCGCAACCGCGCGCCCGGGTAAGGGGCAGGTTGTGGATATCGAGCGGGAGGCCAAGCTGGGAGGCCCCATTCACAGCAAGGCGGTGATGATTCTCTCGCGGTTTCTGGCAAGCCGCTATGCGGGTGAGGGCGATCTGTCCCTGTCAGCAAGTCTGGCTTTTGAGCAGTCTTACGGTGGTGTTGAAGGGGATTCCGCCTCGGTTGCGGAAACCTGTGTGTTGCTGTCCGCCATTTCCCGGGTTCCGCTCAAGCAGTCCTTCGCTGTCACCGGGTCCATGAACCAGCACGGCGAGGTTCAGGCGGTGGGCGGCGTTAATGAAAAAATAGAAGGGTTTTTTGATGTCTGCCGGGAGGCCGGTGACATCCAGGGGCAGGGGGTCCTGTTACCGGCCAGTAACATCGAACATCTGATGCTGAGGGCGGATGTGCGTCAGGCCATTGCCGAGGACCGGTTCCGGATTTACCCGGTTTCCAATATCAATCAGGCGATCGAATTTTTAACCGGCCTGCAGGCCGGAGAGCCGGACAGTGATGGCCGGTTTCCGGAGAACAGCTTTAACCGACAGGTTGCCGAGCGGTTGGCGAAGTTTGCTGAAGCAAGCAAAAAGCAGGATGACAATGGCGACAGTAAGAGCAGCAGTGGAGACAAGGACAGTGATTGAAGCGCCTGGCTCCCAAGTTGGCTCTGGCGCTCTTTCCGGGCGTGTTCTGGTGCTTCTGGATGGCTCCAGAATGAGTTACGCCGCCCTGGAGGAAGCCGCAAGGATTGCAGCAGCCACCGACGCCGATGTGCTCGGGCTTTTTGTGGAGGAACTGAATCTGCTGCGCAGTGCCGGTTTTGGGTTTGCCAGGGAAGTCGGTTCGGCGTCCGGTGTCAGCCGGCCTTTTAACCAGGGGGATCTGGAGCAGCGCATACAGCGCCTGGCAGGCCAGGCTCGCCAGGCGCTCGCTGAGGCGGTTGGCCGTTATGGTGGCCGGCATACTCTAAGCATCAGTCGTGGCAGTGTTGTTGAGGAGGTACTGGCACTGGCCGGGCCTCAGGATCTTCTGGTTCTTGGTCGGGTCGGCTGGTCCTCGGCGCCAGGGGGCCGGCTGGGTTCCACCGCCAGGGGGCTACTCCGGCGGTCGCCCGGCCGCGTCCTGCTTTGGTGTGAGAGGCCGGTGTCACCCGGGGGCAGGGTTGTGGTTTTTCTCAACGACCACGACGAGGCAAATCACCGGGCCATCATGGCAGCGGCGGAAGCCGCAAGGCATTCCCGCCGGCCGGTGACTGTGTTATCGGGTAGTGATGCCAGTATGTCACCCGAGCGGCTTGAACAGATCAGACAGGGCCTCGGTGTTGCCGGGTCAGAGGTTCGGGTGAGGCTGCTCCCGTCCGCCGATCCTGTTACCATTGCGCAGATTTTGCGCCAGGAAGGGGCGGCCCAGCTGGTGGTCAGTCGGGAATCCTCCCTGCTTCGCCAGCCAGGCGCCGAACAGTTGCTGACGGTACTGAATCTGCCTGTGACCGTAACCCCGTAAATCCACCAGACGTTTCCCGACCAGGTATCTTTGATGTTGCTGGATGTCCTCACGATTACTGGCTTAACCATTCTTGCCGGCGCCTGTATCCCGCTGGGCGGGCTGCTGGCCAGCGTCGAGCGGATAAGCCCCAACTGGCTGGAGCTGGAGTTTCGCCATTTCCTGATCGCATTTGGCGGCGGAATTCTTCTCGGTGCGGTGTCAGTGGTTCTGATTCCGAAAGGCCAGTCGAGCATGGGCGACTCCCTCTGGGCGATACCTGCGATTGTAGCGGGCGGTCTGTTGTTTTTTGTTGTGGAACGGGCGCTGGGTCTGAGGCGCCGGGAGTCGCCCCAGCTGATGGGGGTGATGCTGGATTTTATCCCGGAAGCGACGGCATTGGGTGGCCTTGCGGTGGTGAGCCCGAAAACCGCAACGTTGATGGCGGTTCTGATTGCGTTGCAGAACCTTCCCGAGGGATTCAATGCCTATCGGGAGCTACTGAGCCTGCCGGGTTACACATCCCGGAAAACCCTCGCTTTTATGGCGTCGCTGGTAAGCGCGGGTCCGATAGCCGGTCTGCTGGGGTATTTCTTCCTCTCGGAACGGCCGGTGATTCTCGGTGCCGTAATGCTGGTGGCCTCGGGCGGCATTCTGTACCTGATCTTCCAGGATATTGCCCCCCAATCTCGGCTCGACCGACACTGGGG
>Ga0194138_10001523_pt1 | contig 11074 bp, 8 predicted proteins | sample TARM_MetaG_T2_14_FD_134022 | JGI IMG/M metagenome (GOLD analysis project Ga0194138, IMG submission 134022) | Freshwater microbial communities from Pennsylvania, USA, analyzing microbe dynamics in response to fracking - TARM_MetaG_T2_14 (version 2) | ecosystem: Environmental > Aquatic >...
GATCGTGGGGATGCGCTTGGCGATCATCGACTTGCCGGAGCCGGGCGAGCCGATCATGAGCAAATTGTGGCCTCCGCTGACGGCGATCTCGACGGCGCGGCGGACGGCGTGCTGGCCTTTGACCTCGGCGAAGTCGATGCGCCGGCTCTCGGGCGGCGTCTGGAAGAAGCTGCTCTGGTCGGTGGACAGCGGCTGGACGAGGTGCTCGTGGTTGAGGAAGCGCACGGCCTCGTCGAGGCTGGCGACGGGGTAGATGGCGACGCCTTCGACGAGGGCGGCCTCGTCGGCCGATTCGGTGGGGACGATGAGGCCGCGCTTGCCGAGGCGCTTGGCCAGCATGGCCATGGCGAGGGTGCCCTTGACCGGGCGGGTCTTGCCGGAGAGGCTGAGCTCGCCGGCGATGAGGAAGTTGTCCAGCTCGGCGTGCTCGCACTTCTTCATGGAGGCGAGGATGGCGAGGGCGATGGGCAGGTCGTAGGCGGGGCCTTCCTTGCGCAGGCCGCCGGGCGCGAGGTTGATCGTGGTGCGGGTGCCGGGCGTGCGGAAGCCGCTGTTGGCCATGGCGGACATCACGCGATCCTGCGACTCCTTGACGGCGGCGTCGGGCAGGCCGACCAAAATGAATCTGGGGTCGCCCGCCTCGCCTGTGTTCACTTCCACTTGAACCGGATGTGCGTCGACGCCGACGAGGGCTGCGGATTGTGTGATGCCTAACATGGTTATTTTTTTGCCGTTTAGTGAAACCCTGTTCACCTGGTCGGGGATGTCTAGATTATTAATAAGTTCGGTCGCAACCTACGGGGAACCCGTTTCGACTGCGAACTTGTCATCGTAATCACGCCTCTTAGTTTGACTGCTATGGCGCAATTGTCGGAACAACTTTTTTCGAATCCAATATGAAACTCGGTCTGACAGGTGGGATCGGCTGCGGGAAATCGACCGTGGTGGGATTCTTCAAGGAGGCGGGTTGGCGCACGGTCGAGTCGGATGCGCTGGTGCGCGAGCTGCTGGCGGCGGACGGCGATGTCCGGGCGCGGCTGCGCGGGCGCTGGGGCGGGACGGTTTTCGCCGCGGACGGGTCGGTCGACCGCAAGGCGGTGGCGCAGCAGGTGTTCGGAGATCCGGCGGAGTTGAAATGGCTGGAGGGCGTGCTGCACCCGCTCGTCCGGGAGCGATGGGAGGCCGCCGTGGCCGGGGACTCCGATGGGCTTTGGCTGGTGGAGATTCCGCTCCTCTTTGAAAAAAGGCTTGAAACCCGCTTTGATTTAACCGTCTGTGTGGGGAGTCCCCCCGATATCGTCGAGACGCGTATGGTGGCTCGGGGATACGCGAGGGCGGAGATCGAGCAGCGCCGCGAGCGGCAGATGCCGCTTGAAGAGAAAATCAAACGTGCCGATCACCTTATCTCCAATGCCGGAAGCCTTGAATTTTTGAAACGACAAACCACGCGATTGATCGGGCAGGTCACCCGCAGCTGAAGCGCCCGCCCAAGGCGGCATTCCCAACTCCCGCAAGGACCACACTTTTTTCGAGGCGACGAGTCGCCTGATTGCTTATCCACACATACACATACCCATGAGTTCTGACGAATCCAACAACGACCTCCCCGCCGAGGACAGCTCCACCGATGCCGCTCCCCGCAAGCGCGCCGCCAAGAAAGCGACGAAGAAGCGCGCGGCGAAGAAGGCCGCCAAAAAGGGCGCCGGCAGCAAGGGCGCCGGCCGGACATCGTCCGACGATGCGCAGGCGGACATGTTCACGCCCGGCGAGATTTCGCCGAAAGAAGCCCAATCGGGCTTTTCCGGCGGCGACGACGAAGTGACCTTCGGCGCCGACATCCGGGTGGACGAGGTCAAAGAGACCGACGCGCCGGAGCCGAAGTCCTCGGGTGCGCCGCAGGATCCGAATGATTTCCAACGCAAGAGGCAGGAGTCGAAGGGCAGCCAAGGCAAGCAAGGTTGGCAGGGGCAACCGGGTTCCGGCGGGCAAAACAGTGGGCATAAGCATGGCGGCTCCAAAGACCACAACCCGCCCCCGAACGACCGACAGAAGGGCAACAACAAATTCAACAAATTCAACAAGCGTAAGCGCGGCAAGAACAAGTGGCCGAACAAAGGCGGGCGCCGTGAGCGCGAAGAGGACACGCCGATCGAATTCGGCGATCTGTTCGACTGGGAGCTCCTCGATCACCGTGAAGAAATCCTCAAGCTGGCCGACGATCTGAAGTCGGGCGGCGGCGAACCGCTCGATTACTGCCGGATTTACGCGATGGAGCTGCCCGAGCTCCGCGAAGAGGTGGCCTCGCTCGAGATCGAAGTCGCCCATGCGCCGAACCGCGACCAGTTGATCGACGCGATCGCCGCGCATGCGGCCGGGCGCAAGCAGGCGGTCGTCACGACCGGCATCCTGGAGATCCTCGATGAGGACGACGGCGGTTTGCTCGTTTACGAACGCGACAGTTACCGGGTGAAGGCGCTGAGCGCTTACGTGCCGCAGGCTTTTATCGACTACTACGGCCTGCAACGCGGCCACATCGTCAAGGCGCAGCTCAACCCGCACCGCGAGGGCGAGTCCTGCCCCGTCGTCGTGCGGATCGAGGAAGTGATGGGGCAAGACCCCGAGACCCTGACCGAGATCGTGCCTTTCACCGAGCGCGTGCCCTATTACCCGACCTCGCGCATCCTGCTGGAGTCCGGCGACTCCGGGGGCAAGTGGGACAACCTTTCGATGCGTGTCGTCGACTGCCTCACGCCGGTCGGCTTCGGGCAGCGCGGTTTGATCGTGGCGCCCCCCCGCACCGGCAAGACGGTGCTCATGCAGGGCATGGCCAACTCGATCCAAAAAAACTATCCGGACGCCCATTTGATCATCCTGCTGATCGACGAACGCCCCGAGGAAGTGACCGATTTCCGCCGCCAAGTGGAAGGCGAGGTCATCAGCTCGACCTTCGACGAGACGGCCGAGAGCCACGTGCACGCGGCCGAGATGGTCATCGAAAAAGCCCGGCGCATGGTCGAGGTGGGTCGAGACGTGGTCATCCTGCTCGACTCGATCACCCGTCTGGCGCGCGCCTACAACACGACGATGCCGAACAGCGGCAAGATCCTCTCCGGCGGTGTCGAGGCCAACGCCCTGCAAAAGCCCAAGCGCTTTTTCGGCTCCGCGCGTAACATCGAAGACGGCGGCAGCCTGACGATCATCGCGACCGCGCTGGTCGAGACCGGGAGCAAGATGGACGAAGTCATCTTCGAGGAATTCAAAGGCACCGGCAACATGGAGCTCCACCTGGACCGTGGCCTCTCCGACAAACGGATTTTCCCCGCGCTGAGTATGGACAAGAGCGGCACCCGGAAGGAAGAACTGCTCTACCACCCCGACGAAATGCTTAAAATTTATTCGTTGCGCAGGGCGATGAAAGGCCTACCTTCCACGGATGCCATGGAAATGCTCATTCAGCGCATCAAGAAAACCAATACCAATGCGGAATTCTTGATGAGCGTCGCCCGCTGACCCGTTGGCTCCCCCCTCGCTTGCTCTTTCGATCCACCTCGATCCATTGATTTTATCTCCACTTTGAAAACACCCACCCCGACAATTATCTATCTGTGACCTCCGACGACGAATTTGTTCTCCAACTGTTAACCGGCAAAGGTCTGCTCGAAGAGAGTGCCGTCGGCTCCGCGCGCGCCAAGGTGGCCGACGAGGGCTTCGAGGGCAGTGAAGACACGGCGGTGCTCGAAGCCCTGGTCGCCGACCACACGGTCAGCCAGAAGCAGATCGCCCAAGTCCTGGCCGATGAGTTCAACATGGAGACGGTCGATCTGGCCGATGTCCGCGTCTCGGGCGAAGCCTTGAAAATCGTGCCTTTCGAGTTGGCCAACCGCTACAAGGTGATCCCCCTCGAAGCCGACGACAACGAAGTCGAACTCGCCGTCTGCGACCCTCTCGACGTCGACTCGATCGACAGCATCAGCCATGTGATCAAGCGTTCCATCGTGAGCCGAGTGGCGCCGCTCGAAGACATCGAGAAGGCGATCCACCAATACTATGAGGGTGCGAAGGCCGGGGAGGTGGACGATATTTTTTCCGGGATGGAAGACCCGGACGCGCTGCCCGGCCAGATCGAGCTGCCCTCGGAGGAGGATGCCAGCGAGGAGGAAGCCCCGATCATCAAATACGTGCACATGGTGATCTCGGAAGCGCTCAAACGCCGCGCATCCGACATCCACATGGAGCCTTTGGAAAAACGCTTCCGCGTCCGCTACCGGATCGACGGCGTGCTCCACGAGGTGGAAAACCCGCCCAAGCGCCTGCAGCCTTCCATCGTTTCGCGGATCAAGCTGATGTCCAACGTCAGCATCGCCGAGAAGCGGGTGCCGCAGGACGGGCGCATCAACATCAAGGTCGGCGCCAAGGTGATCGACTTGCGTGTCTCGACCCTGCCCACCGCATTCGGCGAAAGTATCGTCATGCGTATCCTCGACAAGGAGAGCCTGCGCCTCGGCCTGCCCGAGCTCGGTTTCTTCAGCGACGACCAGGCGACCTTCGAGAAGATCATCGCTTTGCCCGACGGCGTCTTCCTCGTCACCGGGCCGACCGGTTCCGGCAAATCGACCACTTTGTATTCGGCGCTCAACTACATCAACCACCCGGACCGCAAGATCATCACGGTCGAAGACCCGGTGGAGTATGAGATGGCCGGCGTCAACCAAGTGCAGGTGCGCCGCGAGGTCGGCATGACATTCGCCGCCGCGCTCCGCTCCATGTTGCGCCAGGCGCCCAACATCATCATGGTCGGGGAGATCCGCGACAAAGAGACCGCCGAGATCGCGATCAACGCCGCGCTCACCGGGCACATGGTGTTCAGCACGCTGCACACCAACGACGCCCCCAGCGCCGTGAGCCGGCTCATCGACATCGGGATCAAACCCTTCCTCGTCGCCGCCGCCGTCCGCGCCGTGTTGGCGCAGCGCCTTGTGCGCCGGAATTGCCCCAATTGCCGGGTCTCTTGTGAGCACGACGAGAAGTTGCTCAATTCCCTCGGCATCCGTCCGGATCAAAGCTCCGACGCGTCCTTCATGAAAGGGGAGGGCTGCCTCAAGTGCAGCGGCACCGGTTTCCGCGGGCGTGTCGGTATCTTCGAGATGTTCAACGTCAACGAAGAACTCCAGCAAATGATTTACGAAGAGGCCAGCCTCGTCGCCCTGCGTGACAAAGCCCGCGAGATGGGCATGCGCAACATGCGCGAGGACGGCATCCGCAAAGTCATCGCCGGGGTGACCACGCCGCAGGAAGTCCTCCACGCGACGGTCTCCGATTCGCTCTGAGCGCCACTGATTATTTCTGAATTTTAAACGGACCCGATAGGATGAGCTACGAAATGAATGATCTGCTGGAATTGATGGTCGACCAGGGCGCGTCGGATCTCCACATCCAGGTCAATCAACCGCCCACGCTCCGTATCAGTGGGTCGATGGTCCCCGTCGAGGGTCCCAAGCTCGACGCAGAGGCCGCCGAAGGCCTGATGAAGGCCATCACTTCGACGTCCAACCAGGAACAGCTCAAGACCAGCGGTGGCGCCGACTTCGGCTTCGCCTACCAGAATAAAGCGCGCTTCCGCGTCAGCGTGCTCCGTTCCAAGGGCGCCTACGGCATGGTGCTCCGCCAGATTCCCAACGACCTGTTCAAGCTCAGCGAGATCGGCCTGCCCGATAAGATCAAAGATCTCATCAGCCGCCCCCGCGGGCTCATCCTCGTGACCGGCCCGACCGGTTCGGGTAAGTCCACCACGCTGGCCTCGATGATCAATTGGATCAACGAGAACCGCGACGGGCACATCATCACGATCGAAGACCCGATCGAGTATTTCCACGACCACAAGCAGTGCATCGTCACCCAGCGCGAGGTCGGTAACGACGTCACCTCTTTCGCGGCCGCCATCCGCGGCGCGCTCCGCCAAGATCCCGACGTCATCCTCGTCGGGGAGATGCGCGACCTCGAGACGATCGAGGCGGCCGTCGGCGCGGCCGAGACCGGCCACCTCGTTTTCGCCACCTTGCACACCACCGGCGCCGCGCGCACGGTCGACCGTATCGTCGACGCCTTCCCCGCCGACATGAAGGACCAGATGCGCACCCAGCTGGCATCGTCCATCATTGCGGTCATTTCGCAGGTGCTCTGCAAGAAAGTCGGCGGCGGGCGGATCGCCTCCTTTGAGATCATGGTCACGACGACGTCGATCGCGCAGCTGATCCGCGAGAACAAGACCTACCGAATCGCCTCCGATATCCAGACCGGCGCCAGCCGCGGGATGATCAGCCTCGACGCCCACTTGCTCAGCCTCTTCAACCGCAATCTCATTTCCGCCGACGAGGCCCTCGCGAAATCGCAAACCCCCGAGTCCATGCGCGCGAGGCTGATCGAAAACGGCGCGTCCCTTCCGGCTTAAACCATTCCTATTCATCCCGACGATTCAGAGATCCTACCTCGATGTTCGAAGATCATAACGACACAGTTTACGAAATAATCAAAAGCGCCCATCTGCTCGACGACGCGCAGCTCGACGAGTTCAACGAGTCGCATCTGCACACGGGCAAGTCGCTGGCCGACGCCGTGGTCGATTCCGGCGTGGTCGAGCGCGGCGAGATCCTCGCGGCCATCGCCGAATACCTCGGCTACGAGTATCTGGAATCGCCGCCCAACACGATCGACGAAGCAGTCGCTTCGACCGTGCGCGCCAGCGTCGCCCGCATGTATGCGGTCGTGCCCTACAAGGTGGACGACACCTCCGTTTCCTTGCTCGCGCAGGACCCGTTCAACCCCGCGATCATCGATGACCTGACGTTCACCCTGAACAAGGACATTACGATCGTCGTCTGCAATCCCGAGCATATCGACTCGCTCCTGACGGCGACCTATGGCGAGGAAGACTCCTCGATCGACGACATCCTCGGCGACCTCGGCGACAGCTTCTCCGAGGCGCAGGAAGACCTCTCCGAGGGCGATCTGACCGACATGGCGAACCAGACGCCGATCATCCGCTTCGTCAACCTCGTCCTCCAGCAGGCGATCAAGGACAAAGCCTCCGACGTCCACTTCGAGCCCTTCGAGGATCAGTTCCGCATCCGCTACCGGATCGACGGCGCGCTCTATGAAATGGCGCCCCCGCCCAAGAGCTTGGCCGTGCCCGTGACCTCGCGCGTCAAGGTGCTCTCGAACATGAACATTTCCGAAACGCGGATCCCGCAGGACGGCCGTATCAAAATGACGATCGCCGGCCGGCCCGTCGATTTGCGCGTGTCCACCTTGCCGACGCAGTTCGGCGAGTCCGTGGTGCTCCGCGTCCTCGACAAGTCCGTCGTCAATCTCGACCTCGAGGCGCTCAGTCTGCCCGACGACATCCTGCAGACCATCCGCGACCTCGTCGACCGTCCGAACGGCATCTTCATCGTCACCGGACCGACCGGTTCCGGCAAGACCACCACCCTCTACAGCGCGCTCCGCGAGGTCAACGACGTCGAGACCAAGATCCTCACCGCCGAAGACCCCGTGGAGTACGAGATCGACGGCATCATGCAGGTCGCGGTCAACCACCAGGTCGGGCTCGACTTCTCCCGCGCGCTCCGCGCCTTCCTCCGCCAAGACCCCGACAAGATCATGGTGGGGGAGATCCGCGACCTGGAGACCGCGCAGATCGCCGTGCAGGCCTCGCTCACCGGGCACGTCGTCCTGAGCACCCTGCACACCAACGACGCGCCCGGCGCCGTCACCCGTCTCATCGACATGGGGCTGGAGCCATTCCTTATTTCCGCCTCGCTCGAAGCCATCCTGGCGCAGCGCCTCGTGCGCCGTATCTGCACGGGCTGCCGCACCGCCTACGAGCCCGGGCACGACCTCATCGAGCTGCTCGAGGTGGATCCGCTCGAGATCGCGGACAAGGATTTCTACTACGGCGACGGTTGCGCCGAGTGCAGCAACACCGGCTACCGCGGCCGGATCGGCCTCTTCGAGATGATCGTCGTGTCCGACGCCATCCGCGAACTCATCAACCAGCGCGCCCCGACGCTCACCATCAAGCAAAAAGCGCTGGAGCAAGGCATGCGAAGCTTGCGCGACGACGGCTTGCGCGCCATTTTCGACGGTAATTCGACGATCGAAGAAGTCCTCAAATACACATAAACCTCCAAACTCCCCATGGCAAAATTCAAATATACGGCGATTGACGCCAACGGTAAGCAAAAGACCGGCACGGTCGAAGCGGCCAGTCAGGACGAGGCCAGCTCCAAGCTGAACGCTTCCGGTCTGATGCCCACCAAGATCGTCGCCGGCGGCGGCAGTGCCCCGGCCAAAGCGGCCTTCTCGAAGAAAGGCGGCAAAAAATCCAGAAAAACCGGCGGTTTCGGCAAGGTGATCAAGCCGGAAGAGCTGGCCACCTTCACCCGCCAGTTGGCGACGCTTCTCGACGCCGGCCTGCCCCTGCTCCGCGCACTTGAGGTGATGATCCGCCAAGAGAAGAACGCCCGCTTCCAAGGCGTGCTCGAGCAGATCGCCGACCAGGTGAAGTCGGGCAACTCCTTCTCCGACGGCCTCGCCCAGCACCCCAAGATTTTCGACCGACTTTATGTCAACATGGTGCGCGCCGGTGAAGCCGGCGGCGTGCTCGACGTCGTCCTCTCCCGTCTGTCCGGATTCATGGAAAAAGCGCTCAAGACCAAGAAGAAGGTCAAGGCCGCCATGGTCTACCCCATCGTGGTCGTCGGCGTCGCCGTCGCCATCGTGGCGCTCCTCATGGTCGTCGTCGTGCCGAAGTTCCAGAGCATTTTCGACGACATGCTCGAAGGCGCCGCACTTCCCGGCCCCACCCGGCTGGTCGTCGGCGTCAGCAACTTCATGCGCGATAACATTCTCGCCAGCCTGGGGATCGTCGTGGTGGCCTTCTTCGCCTTCAAATTCTTCAGGCGGACGTCGTTCGGGTCCAAGATGTTCAACTGGCTCTCGATCAACACCCCCAAGGTCGGCGACCTCGTGCGCAAGGTGAACATCGCCCGCATCACCCGCACCTTCGGCACGCTCCTCTCCAGCGGCGTCCCCATCCTCCAGTCCATCACCATCACCAAGGACATCACCGGTAACCAATTCTACGAGAACGCGCTCACCCGTATCCACGACGCCGTCCGCGACGGCGAGTCCCTCGCCAAGCCGATGGAGCGCGAGAGCGTCTTCCCCAACATGGTGACCAGCATGGTCGACGTGGGGGAGGAGACCGGCGAGCTCGCCGAGATGCTCAACCGCGTGGCCGACAACTACGACGAAGACGTCGACAACGCCGTGGCCGGGATCACCTCGATCATCGAGCCCGTCATGATCGTCTTCCTCGCGGTCGTGGTCGGTTTCATCGTCATCGCGCTCTTCCTGCCCATCGTCGAGATCATCAAGCAACTCACCGGTTGATCCCGTCTCGACCTCCGGGGCCAAAGCTCCCTCTCGAAACCCGCAGCGCGTGACCGCCTGCGGGTTTTTTCTTTGACGATAGATCAGATGGTATTACTGTATTATGCATGAGAACTAGCATCCTACTCGACGATGATTTGGCACAGTCCCTTAAGGATTTTTCCAGAAGCCGCGGGCAGAGCTTGAGCGCCTTTCTTGCGGAAGCGGGACGTGCCGCGATGAGGGCGGAGACGGGGCAAGCGGGCAGTCCTTTCGAATTGCTCACCTACGGTGAGGGCGGCACGGTCTCGGAGGCTGACCTGGATCAACCGAACGCCCTCTTGGCCGCTGAAGACAGGGAACGATACGGAAAGCGATGAGACTCTGCGACGTCAATGTGCTGATCTATGCGCACCGCCCCGATTCCAGCGACGAGCACCGAGACTACGCGTCCTATCTCTGCGAGATGGCCGACGGCGATTCGGCCTACGGGCTCTCGGAAGCTGTGCTCAGCGGTTTCGTGCGGATCGTGACCAACCCGAAGGTTTTCCGTAAGCCTACACCGGTCGATGTGGCTCTGGACTTCTGCGCCAAACTGCGTAACCGTCCCAACGCCTGCGTTTTGAAACCGGGTGAGCGGAACTGGGCGATTTTCCATGATTTGTGCCTCGGCTTACCCGCCCAAGGCAAGCTTGTCGCGGATGCCTGGCACGCCGCGCTGGCGGTCGAGTATGATTGCGAGTGGGTTTCGACGGACAGTGATTTTGCCAGGTTTCGGAAGTTGCGCTGGATACATCCCCTGAGGGGCTAGCGAAGCGATTCATTCAACACGACACGACTACCGCCTGCGGGTTTTTCATGCTTGAAAGCCGCCGCCCCGGCCTCAGTTTGCCTGTTTTCCCAATTTGCCGCCATGTCTGAGATCGCCAAAGCCTACGAACCGAAAGAAGTCGAACAACGCTGGTACGCCCACTGGCTCGAAGCCGGGTGCTTCAAGGCCGTGGCGGACACCGAGCGCGAGCCCTACGCGATCATGATCCCACCGCCCAATGTCACGGGGATGCTCCATATGGGACACGTGCTGGACAACACCCTCCAGGACATCTTCGTCCGCCGCGCCCGCCTCGAGGGCAAGTCCGTGCTCTGGCAGCCGGGCACCGACCACGCGGGCATCGCCACGCAGACCAAGGTCGAGAAGCAGCTCCGCGAGGCCACCGGCCAGAGCAAATACGACCTCGGCCGCGAGAAATTCGTCGAAAAGGTCTGGGAGTTCCGCGAACAGTCCGGCGGCGTCATCCTCAACCAGTTGCAAAAACTCGGCGCGTCCTGCGATTGGGATCGCGCCAGCTTCACGCTCGACGAGGACTACTCCGGGGCCGTGCTCGACGCCTTCGTGAAGTTCTACCAGCGCGGCTACATCTACCGCGGCAAGCGCATGGTCAACTGGTGCCCCGCCACCCACACCGCGCTCTCCGACGAGGAGGTCAACATGAAGCCGCAGAACGGCTTCTTCTACAAAATGCGCTACGAGTTGGTCGAAGCCGACGGCGAGCGCACCCACCTCGAGATTTCCACCACCCGCCCCGAAACGTTGATGGGGGACTCCGCCGTGGCCGTCCACCCGGAGGACGAGCGCTACAAGCAC
>Ga0194138_10001528_pt1 | contig 11059 bp, 10 predicted proteins | sample TARM_MetaG_T2_14_FD_134022 | JGI IMG/M metagenome (GOLD analysis project Ga0194138, IMG submission 134022) | Freshwater microbial communities from Pennsylvania, USA, analyzing microbe dynamics in response to fracking - TARM_MetaG_T2_14 (version 2) | ecosystem: Environmental > Aquatic >...
TCCACATCTGAAGGATATCCTGGGATGGCTCTATGGGTAAAAACCTTAATGCCTCTGGCCACAAGCTTTGACATGAAAAGCTTTGTGGCGGGTTCATCATTGTATCTTGTGATGACCACACTATTCACCGTCAGCCCATAGCCTCTTAGTTCATCAATTTGTCGAAAGACATCCATGTCATAGGTGATGCCATAATCTCCACGGATTTTGTTACGCTCGATGTCTCCTGCGTACACCGTTATGATGATCTCCGATTGGTCTTTCAACTTTTCTAGCAGTTTAATTTTTGCATCCTCATCAAACCCTGGCAATACTCTTTTGGCGTGTTTGTCTCCGATGAGCTTCCCCCCAAACTCCAAATACAACTTGTCATAATCATGTACCCGTTCCAAGATGAACTTGGATTGTTCTTCTATATATTTTTCCGGATCAAAGCCCTTCTTTTTCATTGAAAACCTCCCTAGGATTTTAAAATGTTTCTTTATTTTTCATGTCTAACTATACCATGTGGACCTCTAAAAGTTAAGAGAAGCACGGGTACTTTTATTCGTACGATTCTGAAGAAATGAGCTGTCTCTTACGTCCCATGACCAAGAGTTGATACTGCTTTGGCGTGATTTCGTAGGTTTTTTTAAAGGTGCGAATGAAATAAGAATAGTTTTCAAACCCCAGAGATTCCGCAATGGCCAGACCTGTTTCTTCTCCTTCAGCCAACAGCGCTTTCGCTTTTTCTAACCGGAGGAGGGTGCGATAGGCTACAAAACTTACCCCCGTATAGCTTTTGAAAAACTTCGTGAAATAGGACGTGCTATACCCTGTGAAAGACGCTGCATCTTCCAAGGAAATATGTTCTCCTAAGGTATCTTGAATGTAGGCACTGAGGGCTTTCATGGTGGCCATTTGTGCCAAGTTTTTTTTCGGTGCTTTGGCCTTCACAAAGGCTTCTTTTACATAATACAAAAGGGCAAAGAGTGTTCCTTTGATCAAAAAGGACATTCCCTCCTCTTCCTTTCGAGAACCCAAGGCAATGAGCTCTTTGACGAGCTGTCTTGCTTTCTCTTCCTTCTCCTGACTTAATCTTGGTCTCACCAAAAAAGACCCTTCTCCGTTCTTTAGGGGCGACCACAGTAGCTTTCCCATATCATCTTCTGCGCCTTCATGCTGAAGCCAAGAGGGATGAAACAACACATTGTAATACACAGCTTTTTTCCCTTTGACCTCTTCCATAGAATGGAGGCTTAATGGAGAGATCAGCAGTAGGTCCTCTGCCTTTGCTTCATAGGTCTCTCCATCCACAGTGAGGAGCATGGATCCTTTTTCCACATAGATCAGCTCCATCTCTTCATGCCAATGCATGGGGTAGGAAGAAAAGCCTTGGGGAACTAAGGATCGATAGACCACAAAGGGCAGTTCCTTTTCCCCATGTTTTTTTTGTTCATAGTGATTTCGACCAATTGGATTATTTTGTATGATTTTTCACCTCAATACTGCAAGATTATTTGATTTTAAGATTGTATACTATGGTTATTATAACAAAGGAAGTATACATAAAGATGACTCAACAAAAGAAACTTTTCAAACTTTCCTACCCCATCTTCTTGGAAAGCTTACTCTTTTCCATCATTGGCAGCGTCGATACGCTGATGCTCTCTGGGTTCGACGACAATGCCGTGGGGGCTGTGGGCGTGGTAAACCAGATCCTCTTTCTTGTACTCATAGCTGGAAACATCATCGTGGCAGGCTCTGGCATCCTTTTGGCCCAATACATCGGTGCCAAAAGGCCCAAGGAGGATGTGCAAAACCTCACCTTATCCGCCTTGATGGTGAACCTTTTCTTAGGCGGTGTTTTTTCCTTGGTCCTAGTTCTATTTCAGCCTTGGATTTTAGGACTCATGAACATAGAAGGAGACATGCTTCTCTTTGCCAAGGACTACTTCCTCATCATCAGTAGATTCTTGTTTCTCCACCTTCTCACCATGACGTTCTCCATGTATCTACGATCCCACGGCCTCACCAAAACCACCTTGAAAGTTTCCGTGATCCTAAATCTTCTCAATGTGATCTTAAATTATGTACTCATCTATGGTCACCTGGGATTCCCCCCATTAGGTGTTCAAGGAGCCGCCTATGCCACGGTCATAAGTAGAACCGTGGGCCTTGGCATCCTTTTGTATCTGGTGTATCAAAAAGGATTCAAGAATCATCCAATCACCTTTACCCCAAAAGTCTTGCAACACCATTTGCCAAAGATTTTCTATTATGGCGCGCCTGCGGCTGGGGAGCAAATCTCCTATAACCTGGCCAAATTCGTCATGATGATCTTCATCACAAGACTGGGCTCCCAAGCCATCACAGCTTATGCTTATAGCAACACCTTGGTGAGCTTTGTCTACATCTTTGCCGTCTCCTTAGGCCAAGGCACCGCCATCTTAGTGGGCTGGCATGTGGGGGCAAAGGAGCATGAAAAAGCCCATGCCCTTGGCCTTTCTGCGGCCAAATTATCCTTTTTGGTTAGTATGTTTTTCTGCACCCTCTTGGTGATCTTTCGGGTCCCACTTCTGACTCTCCTCACAAAGAACGAAGACATCATCGCTTTGGCCAGCACCGTTCTTCTCTTTAATTTTCTCGTGGAAGCAGGAAGAAGCCAAAACCTCATCTTTGTCAATGCCCTTCGGGCTTCTGGAGATGTCCACTTTCCCTTCTACATCTCCATCCTCTCCATGTGGGGTATGGGGGTGGGCTTCGCCTTCTTGTTCACTTTCCCCCTCGCCTTAGGTCTTCCTGGCATCTGGATTGCCCTGGGATTAGATGAGGTGTTCCGTGCCCTTGTGCTCAGGCATCGATGGCATAAACGCCACGGAGGCCTGTCCTCCCCCTTTCCCACCACTTCATGAAGGAGGCCCTTTTCCCACATACCGGTGGAAAAAGGGCCTCCTTGCTATAGTCTACACGCCTTAGACAGTGGCGCTTCTCTCGTTCTTTGCTTCTTCAATGAGGGCAAAATAAATGGGGGTAATCTCTGGCTCCTTGGCTCTTTCTTCCACCTCTACCAGGGGTACCCATAAGATGCCACTGGTTTCTTCTTTATTGAGCTTTAGGGCATCTTCTTCCTTGGCCGTGAGTACAAAGGCAACGTTTAAGTGTAGATGTGGTGCAACATAGCTGCCTTTCTTCCAATGGCCTTTCACCGGCATAATATCCAACCGATAAAGAGGTTGTCCTTTTCTTTGGATCACTGATACCCGCTTTAGGCCCGTTTCTTCCTCTGCTTCCTTCAAAGCCACATGAAGAAGGTCTGCTTCTCCATCTGCATGCCCACCTTGCCAGGTCCAAGTATCATAGATTTTATGGTGAATCATGAGCATCTTCTCCAAGGATGGATTCAAAATCACTGTGGACGCAGTGATGTGAGCCATGGAACTCCTTCTATGTAACACATCAAGGCCCAAGGTTTCTACATAGGCCATGATGTTGCCTTTCATCACCTGGTCCTCTGGTGTCATGGGTTTATAGTTTTTGATCAGTGTCTCATAATGCATCGGTCTATAGCGCCTCCCTTTCATGAATCTTTCTTTTTGTAAAAAAACCCCCGCACCTCTATGCTGTGCTTCCTATTTTTCTTAGACTATCCATTCTTAATGGAGGACAGAAGGGTTTTTAAATACACATCCCGTTTTCCCTGATCTTTGATCTGCATCAAGTACCTACGACCTAATGCATGCTCTTCTGAGGGATGAATCAAGGAAGAGAAGAAAATGATCTTTCTAATGGCATAGGCTTCTTCATCCACGGATAAGTAGGCCTTGAGCACTTGGTCAAGTTCCCTATTGGTTCTGGCTAAAGCCTCTACGATTTCTTTATAAAGAGGATCTTCTTCTTCATACTCCAGGGCATTTCTCGCCAGCACTTGAAGCCCTGGATACCTCAAAGAGTACGCCATAATATCATGGCCATACCCCAGGAGTTTTTCTAACGGCGTTCGATGATTCTCTACCAAATGGGCTATGGTGCTTTCAATGATATCCAGATAGTATTCTTTCACATGATCCATGAGGTTTTCTTTGGTATCAAAATAATAATTAATGGCGCCCAAATTTACGCCTGCTTCTTTCACTATAGCTCTTACGGGTACATCCATAGTGCCACTCTTGCCAATGAGATACAGCGTTCGGTCCAATAGTTTTTCTTCAATGGTATTTAATTCACGCATACTATTCACCCCTTATGAGAATACTACTCCCAATTCCCTGAAAAAACCAGTCTTATCTCTCTGAAGATTCTTCCAGACCATGAAAAACCCTCACCCTCCTAGAAAATAAGCTAGAATCACCTCGATTTTTGTTCGAATTTTTAGACAACTCATATGCAACCTATTTCTTTTCTGATAGGATGAATCTATAGACGCTAAATAAAGAAGAGTTTAACGATAAATATGTTGGAATGAGGTGTCCCATGGAAGGGTACAAAGAGTTCTCCAGAGACCAACTTTTTCAAGTGATCCAAGAGCTGAAAACCCTAAACGACGTCCTTTTGAATGAAAGAATTCAAGAAGATACCTTGGCGTTTTCTTGGAGTGGCAATCTTGGCCATTGGTATTATAATATATCCACTGGATTTGTGCTTTTCAACCCTTTAAAAGTTGAGGTTCTTGGCTATACCATGGACGAGCTCCCCAAGGAAGTCCACTATAAGTTTTTCGTAGAAAAGCTCCATCCGGATGACTATGGTCCCACCATGGCAGCCATGAAAAGAAATATGATTGGAGAGATGCCCATGGCAAGCCTCTCTTTGCAGCAGGCATTGTTTTCGACATCACAGAAAAGAAATCTCGTCTGGAGAACTTAGAGATGGAAAACCTTTTATTGGCTGTGGAATCCATGACCGATGCTCTGACAAGAATTAGAAATCGCGGCGCCATCATTGGCGAGCTTACCAACCGCCTCGAGCAGTCTACCCTTTATGGCAGTCCCATCTCCATCTGTATGTTTGATATTGATCGTTTTAAAACCATCAATGATACCAAGGGACATGTCTTTGGGGATGAAATCTTACGGACCATTGCAAAGCTCATGAGTGATGAAATTCGTGGCCTAGATACCGTGGATAGATATGGTGGTGAAGAATTTTTGGTGATCTTGCCAAACACCCATATAAATGCTGCCCAGCACGTGGCTGAGCGCATCCGAAGTAGCATCGAAAATCATCTCTTTGAAGAGGATCTCAAAGTCACCATCAGTGGCTGCATCGCCCAGTATCAAGGGGAAGAACTCATGGATTTTATCCATGTGGCGGATAAAAACCTCTATACAGCAAAGAAAAATGGACGAAATCAAATCACGGCTTAAAAGAGCCCACTCCCTTTCATCATCTGATTATGTGTTTCCCTTAAAAAACACCTCCACAGTGAAGGTGTTTTTTTATTATGCACTGATCTTACAGAAGTGAACATTAGTACGGCAAAGACAAGGCCAAAGACACCGCCTCCTCTTCTCTCATGGGCTTATAGTAGTAATACCCTTGCACCATATCGCAGTGATACTTCTGAAGATAGGTGATTTGCTGCTCTTCTTCCACCCCTTCAGCCACCACGGTGTGTCCCAGTCTATGGGCCATGGTGATGATGTCTCCAGTCAAGGCATCTTCATTATTATGTACCAAAAGCTTATCGATGAAGGATTTGTCAATTTTTAAGCAGTTGATGTTCAGTTCTCTTTCTCTAGCCAACGAAGAATACCCCGTACCAAAATCATCTAAAGCAATGACAATACCTTGGGCTTTCAGGGCGCCTAAGGCATCATTGATGTCTTCATAATTATTGGAAAACACCGTTTCTGTCACTTCCAGATGCACCGCTCTGGCTGGCACACCATGATACATCAGCGCTTGCAAAAAGGTATCGCAAAAGTCTTCCTTTAACAGCTGTATGGGAGATACATTAATGGAGACCGTATACTCCTCTTGGGTCTTATCCCGAATGTCTTTCACAAATTTTAACGCCATATCCATGATGATTTCTCCCAGCGGGATGATCAGCTTGGTTTTTTCAGCAATGGCGATGAACTCCAAAGGGGAAACCATACCAAACTTACTGCTGTCTAATCTTGCCAGGGCTTCAAACCCAACGATTCTTTCATCTTCCAATCGAATAATAGGCTGGTAGTAGAGCTTTAGTCGGTCAGGTTTAATTTGATCTGTGATTTGCGCCAATTCCTTTTTGATATAATCTTCTCTTAAAATCTCCTCTTCCATCTCCTCACCAAAAAACGCCAAGGGCAGTTCCTCCCCCCTTTTCAAAGCTCTCTCAGAAGCAATGAGCACTCTTTTTAAAAGTCTATCCACATCATCTTCGATGAAGCCTAGATATTCCATGACCCCAATACCAAGATCCACCCGCTCAAGCATCAGGACATGCTCCAGGGTCAGATGGATGTCTTTAGCAAACTGCGTCAACTCTTCTTTGCTGGCCTTATCCTTAAAATAAAACACAAATTGATTATCATGCATCTTAAAGAGTATACGCTCTTCGTTGGCATAGAGTAGCAATGTCTCCGCAACTTTTTTCATGAGGTCTTGGGTATAGTGAAAGCCGTAGACCAAATTTAGGAAATGCACGTAATTGAGATTTATGGCCAACAGCGCTTTTTTGCTCCCATCATTTTTCGACAGATCTTTCAGGAGCATCTTTTCCATATAGTTTTGATTGTATAGCCCCGTCCACCGGTCATGATCCATTTGATACTTCAAATGAGATTCTATCTTCTTTCGCTCTGACACATCTAGGATGATCCCTTCTATGGCCATGAGCTGCCCTTCTTCATCATAAACCCCTTGACCCATTTCCATGACCCACACTCTTTTTCCACTTTTATGAAGAATCTCATATTCTTCACTAAAAGGAAGTTTTTTGAGCAGCTGTGCATCCCATCGTGCACGTAAGTCTTCTTGATATTCTTTAGCAATGAGTGCATTGAAGGAGATGATTTTATTGTCCACGAGTTCTTCCGGGGTATAACCCGTCAACGTTTTAGCACCATCGGACACAAATTCCATGGTCCAGTGGGCATCATTTTTACACCGATAGGCAAGGCCAGGCAAATGAGAGAGAAGTACCCCTTTACTACGTTCTGCCTCTTTGAGATTCTCCTCTGCTTCTTTACGAAGGGTGATGTCCTTGATCAAAGACAAGTGATTATATTTAAGTTCTCCCACTAAATTTGTCCGAGATACCACCATGTTCACCCACACATAGGTTCCATCAGGTTTTAGAATACGTTTATCCATGGTATAGCCGTCCACCTCACCTGCTAAGAGGGCTCTGTATTGCCTGAGATTTTCTTCCACATCCTCTGGATGGGTGATGGCAATCCAGCCATTTCTTCGAAGGTCTTCTTTGCTTCGCCCCGTGATGACCGAGTACATGGGATTGATGTCAAAATTTTCATTGTCCTTTTCATCCAAACAAGGTTCTGGATTAAAAGATACGGCAATGCCCAAGGGGGCTTCTTCAAAAATCTTATTGTAGGCTATGGTTTTATTGGCATACTCATCCTCGAGCTTTCGCTGCATGGTCATCAAGGTCCGATGGATTTCTATTCTGGCATGAAGAGATTCTATATGAACAGGTTTTCTTATATAATCCACAGCCCCCATCCTTAAGCCCTTCAACTCGTTCTCCACCTCATCATAATTGGTGAGAATAAGCACCCGAAGCCTTGGCAGTAGCGCTCTTTTTTCTAGTTCTTCTAGAAACTCAAATCCATTCATCACAGGCATATTGATGTCTAAAATGACCAGGTCAAAGGGACCATGCTCTTCGATCCTCTGTAATCCTTCTAATCCATTTTCTCCAGTATAGACTTCATAGTCCTTGAGCATCGACGCGATGATCTTACGATCAGAGGATGCATCATCTAGCACTAAAATTTTGGTGATCATTTCATTTTCCTCCTGTCTTTACCCTACAATTACTGTGATACATAATAGGCAATTTCAGCCATGAGCTTTGTGAAAAACTCATGGAATCGCTCCAGATCTCTTTTGATATCCTCTTCCATGCCTTTTTCAAGACTTTTTTGGAAGCCTACGCAGTGTTCATAAAAACCCTTGGCGCCAATGCTCCCAGAACTGCTTTTGATCTTATGAAGGATCCTTCCCATGGCCTGAAAATCCTTTTCATGAAAGGCCTCTTCCATGGAAGTCCCCACATGTTCATTCTCTTTTTGATATTCTTTTAATACTTCCACATAGAGCAGCTCATTGCCTCCGAGATTTTTAAACCCAAAGGCTACATTCAGCAGAGGCTCTTCTTTCTCCTCCCCTAAAGTTTGGGGCAATAACTCCTTGACCTTTTCAATAAACGCCTCTGGGTCAAAGGGCTTACTTATGTAGTCCATCATGCCCACTTCCATGCACCTTTCTTTTACGCCCAACACCACATCGGCTGTCATGGCTACCATAGGTACCATATTTGATAGGGTTCGAATCTCTTCTGCCGCCTCATAACCATTTTTCACCGGCATATGTAAGTCCATGAGAATGAGTCCAATGTCTTCTTTATGGAGTTTGAAAAGATCCACGGCTTTTTGACCATCCTCCGCCACCAAGGTCTCAATCCCCACACGGCTAAGAAGAGATTTGGCAATGAGCTGATTGGTTTTATTGTCCTCTGCCAAAAGAACTTTCTTGAGCGGAACATAGGACACCTCTTCCATGGCATGGTCCGTGGCCCCATCGGCCACAGCTTTCATGTCAAACAGATCCACCATGGCATCCAAAAGGATGGATGGTATGAGGGGTTTTCCAAGGACCATATCCACAGGGTGCTTTTCCGCTTCATCATAAAGGGCTTCTTTTAACATGGGCACCAAAACCAGCACTTTGGGTTTCCCCTTCATCCTGGTCTTCTTCTGAATTTCTTCTGCAAAAGCAAACCCTTTGTCCTTGGGCGCATCATAATCCACAATGACTAGGTCAAAGGCTTTGCTGTGGGGTTTTTCACTCTTCTCTAGCATGGACAGTGCGCTACTTTCTGAGGTGGTCAACTCGCATTGCATGCCAAAGGAACGAAGATAGCTCTCCATAAGATTCATCCCAGCACCACTTTTTTCCAAGACCAAAATACGTACTGGGGCAAAATGACTGCTTTGAAGCCTTTGTAGTTGAGAAGCCTCCTTCACTTCATCCACCTTCAAAGTTACATGGAGCACAAAGGTGGTACCTTCTCCTTTGCTGCTATACACTTCAATGGTACCGCCCATGAGGTCCACCAAGTTCTTGACAATGGAGAGTCCTAAACCAGATCCTCCAAAACGTCTATTGATGCTGCTATCTCCTTGGGTAAAAGGGGTAAAGAGTTTTTCAATTTGCGCTTTTTCCATCCCGATGCCTGTATCTTCAACAGCAAAGGAGATGCGGTATTTCTTTCCTTCCTTGGCCAAAAGACGTACATCTAATGAGACTTCCCCTTCTTCTGTGAATTTGGCTGCATTGCTTAGAAGGTTTAACAGCACTTGCTTTACTCTCTTCCCATCGCCAAAAAACCAGGTGGGAAGCTTTGGATCTTTTGACAGTTTGAAGCCAATGCCTCGCTCATCAATTTTATAGGCCACGATGTTCACCACCTGTTGCACCACTTGATCTAAGCTAAAGGAGGTATGTTCCAGTTCTACTTTTCCCGCTTCAATTTTCGAAAAATCTAAAATATCATTGATGATGCTGAGCATATTATTGGACGCTTGCTATATGCGATCGATGTAGGTTCTTTGGGTTAAGGACACCTGGGTTTTTTTCAAGAGATAAGACATGCCCATGATGGCATTTAAGGGCGTACGCACCTCATGGGACATTCTGGCCATGAAACTAGATTTAAACTCATTGGCCTCTTCTGCTTCTTTCTTTGCCACTTCCAAAGCCTCTTGTGCCGCCAATCTAATGGCGGCTTCTCGCCTAAGCTTTAGAATCCAATAAAAAGACACACTGATGATGACCCCCAAGGTTCCTGCTAAGATCATGAGCACACGTACCAAGGGACCGTTGTCTCTCACGGTCTCCACTTGAATCCACCTACTGGCAATGTCTATACGCTCTTCTTCCGTGATGGTATCTAATGCTCGATTTAGAATAGATATAAGCATAGACCACTCTTTACCCACCGCAAAGTGAATACCCTCTTCCATCTCTGAGGCAAAGGCTGTAAATTTCAAATTGGTTAGGGCTGTGGTACGAATCAGATGATTGGTGGTGGCTAAGTTGCCCACAAAGGCTCTTTCTCTGCCATTGGCCACTGCCGTCAAGGCACTTTCCACAGAATCATATAAGCTGAGATTGATTTTGGGAAAGCCCATGAGATAGCTATGGTGGGAACTCCCCCTTTGCACCGCCACCACCAAGCCTTCTAAATCCTTCACATCACCAATGGAAAGCTCTGTATCACTAGTGACAATGACACGTTTAAAATAATAGTAGGGCTTTGAAAAGAGAAAGTGCTCTTCTCTCTCCTCTGTTTTCGAGATGGCTGGGAGCATAGGCAATTCTCCAGCCAAAGCCAGTTCATAGGCCTCTGGCCATGTGAGGCCTTCTCGCACTTGGAACGTGATCCCTGTACGCAAAGAAATGAGACGCAGATAGTCCGCAGCAATACCTTTATAGACCCCTTGATCCATGAACTCAAAAGGGACAAAAGAAGGATCTACGGCCAGTTCAATGACAGGGTGTTCTTCAATAAACAAAGCCTCCTCTGTAGTGAAGTTCAAGGAAGTGGTGGAAGCCATGATGGGCATTTGCTTTCCTTGAAGGAGAAAACAAAGTAGTAGTAGGATGCACAAGATGGTCTTCTTCATGAGAGATCCTCCTTTCTTTCATAGCCTTCTAGCGATTACATGTGATACTTAAAATAGGTAAAGGGTGTATCAGAGACAAAGCTGCCTTCTGAAAAGAGCACATTGTTCCGAAGACCAATTTGCACTCTATTTAAAATCCGCACAAGATCTGTACGTTTCTCCTCATCCACATCAAAGGATACGCCATACTCAAGTATGCTGGAAGAAATCTCCTCACTCCA
>Ga0194138_10001530_pt1 | contig 11053 bp, 11 predicted proteins | sample TARM_MetaG_T2_14_FD_134022 | JGI IMG/M metagenome (GOLD analysis project Ga0194138, IMG submission 134022) | Freshwater microbial communities from Pennsylvania, USA, analyzing microbe dynamics in response to fracking - TARM_MetaG_T2_14 (version 2) | ecosystem: Environmental > Aquatic >...
CGCGAACTGCGGTACGAGAACCAAGCACCGCCTCCCCCTCGGGCAACGGACCTACACCTGCGAAATCTGCGGTGTGTCCCGTCCCCGAGACAAGAACTCCGCGACCGTCATGGTCGCCAGGGCTGGTTTCGAGCCACACGGCTTGGCCTCACACGAGGTCGTCCCTGCTGACACCGAGGACAGAAGACCCGACCCAGCCGCCGTGCTGGGAAAGGCAGTCTGAGTCAGGAATCCCCCGGCTTCAGCCGCGGGGAGGAATCAAGGTGAACCTTCTTCGTCGAAGGGTGATGGACTCCTGGACCGGCTGGTTTCTGCCCTTAGTCTACCTTGGAATGCGAACGTACCGAACAGCGGTGCTCAGGGTGTAGTACCGGCGATCTCGGCGCATTGAGAACACAGCATCTCCTCGTCCGCCAGGAGGTCGGCCCCGCACTCCGAGCATGAACTTGATGCCAGCGACAGGATGTCGGCGTGACCTGTCCAGCGACCAAACCCGTCAAACTCGCCTTCTACCCCGTGCATCTTCGAGAGGGGGTCGCCTTCTAGGTCGCGGCGACATTCAGGGCACAGCAGCCGCCAGACACTGTCTGCTGTCGGTGGCCCCGTCATCTCGGGGGTTGGGGTGCCGCATCCGCCACAGGTGTCCGGGGCGCCGAGGTTGCGGATCGCCTGATCGACAGACAGGTCGTACCCGGCCGAGGTTGCGCTGTGCTCAGCGAACCGCCCTTGCGTGTCGTGCAGGGCACCATTGGTGTCGATGATCGGCATGAAAGGTCTCCGGTAGAGGGGTCGAACGTGTCGCTGTTATTTGTCCGGGCTCACCGTGCGACGTCACGCCACGATGCTCGCCGTTTTCCTATCCCTGCCAGCATTCCGAGCGTGAATGCACGGTGGTCGGCGTCGGCAGACCGCCCACCGACCCCGACGAGCCCACCGAACGACCCCCCGAACAAGGCCTCCATGCCGGTGGAGAACGCTTCACCGGAACCTGACTCGTACTCTCGCCCCATGTACGGGTCAACGAAGCCGCCATCGCGTGCGACTTCGTCTTTGACGCCCTGATAGATGGGGGCTAGCGGCGCCACACTGCCGTCTGGTCGGGTAGCGCGGCGTGTAACGAAGTCACGACTCACCTTGACGAGACCTGAGACGGTTTCCTCGAACCGGTGCGCTGACTCGTGCACACTCACCGTGAACGTGCCAGAAACACGCATCACATGACCCTGGTCACTGGACTTCGGCAGTGTCACCGAGTCGGTTTGCTTGTTGGTGACGATCTGCGGCGAGTAGACCTTTTCCACTTCATCGACGACATACCGTGGGCGGCGCCACACATTCCGGCCGGAGGGGTCGCGGAACTTCCCCCACCCTGTCCCGTGCGGTTTGCCCTCCACGGAGGACGCGTCCACCGCCTCGAACCGTTGATAGCGCCACATCGGTGCTGCGGGGTCGTTCGCCTGTGCCCGTAGCGGGTCACCGTCTTGAACCCACACGTAGTTCCCGTCCGCTGTCGTCAGGTTCTGGCCTGGCACGAGCGACGAGTCCCAGGACGTACCGGAGCGGACCTCGCTGTCAGGGATTCGACGACGACGCTCGATGGGTTTGCCGCTGGTGTAGTGGGCGCGCGAGTCGCTGATTGACACAAGTGGTGCCTCGGAGACGACTCGGACGGCCCCTTCATCGCCATGGTGAACAACTGCCGACCAGGACTTCTTGTTGGACGCGGCGATCCAGTCGGCGGGGTACACGCCCATCGCTTCACCGAAGGCTGCGACCGCGTCTGGGTGAGACGCTGGGTGAAGTTCGATCGTGCCTCCCATGGCCCGCACGTCGGACAGTGCCTGTCGGTACCCGAACGCGAGGCGCGCGAGGTCGCCCCTGGTCTCTTCGTCCTCACCGGCAGCAACCTCAGTCAGGTGCTCTCGGGCGTCGTTGATCGCTCTCTTGTAAGGGGTGACGGAGTCCTGCTGGTGCTGGAGTGCTGCCGATGCCTGTTCGCGGGCGGCGGCGACAAGCGGGTCTGCGGCGTAGGCGGCGCGGGCGGCGCGGACTTGGTGGCGAGCGAAGTCGGCGCGGCGCTGGAAGATTTCGCCGTCGTTGGACCGTGCTTCGTGGCGTCTGTCGTGCGATCGTGCTTCGAGGTGGGCGATGTCGTGACGGATCGCCGCGGCGCGCATCTCGTCCTTGAGCGCCTGCCGGTGGGGGTCAAGGAGTGCGCGGTACTGGGGTGAGCGCAGGTAGGCGTCTCGCTGGTCTCGGGCGTGTTGTAGTGCCAGTTCGGCTTCCAGGCTGCGTGCTTGCCATGAGGAGCGAACCTCGTCGGCGGTGATCTCGGCGTATGTCTCTGCGCGGGCTGCCACCGATTCGCCTAGGTGGACGACGGCCTGCTCGACGGAACCGAACCGTTCGACGAGCAGCGCCTCGTTGGCTTTGCGTTCGTCGGCTGCGGCGTACACGCTCGCCCGGTACGCCTCGTCCTCTTCGGGGGTCAGCGCGCGGGTGGGAGCGGGCACGAGGTCCAAGGGTGAGGTCATCGCCAGGCCGACCAACTCGCCAACCTGGCGGTCGTACTCGGCGTCACCGAACTGCGGCATCCAGGCGGGCTGCGGCAGTTCGTAAGAGGCTTCGCCGCCGTCGATGCCCGCGTAGCGGCCAGCACGGTCGTGCAGGTGACCATTGACGTCGATCATCACTGGGTCCTGCCTCCACGGTGCTCGCCTTGCCTGCTGCCACTGGTTGTGGCTGCAAACGTGACTTGTCCGGGCCGTGCCCAGTTCCAGTGATCGGGCAGCACCTCACGGGCGCGCTGACATCATGACCGCAGTGTTGAGGCCTTCTTGCCGGGTCATCTGGTCGAGGTCGCAGTGTTCGTGCCCCATGTCGGTCAGCGGGTCGCACACGCGCCGCGCCCGTTCCGTGCTGGCGCCTTGGGCGTAACTGATGAGGCGGGCGACGGGGTTGTGGTGGGGGTTCTCGTCAAGGTGGCGGGGGCCGAACCACATGATCGCGCCCACGACCAGAAGGAGGGAGCAGACCCACTTGATCAAGGCTGCTCCCTCCCTTCCGTCAGAGACGGGCGATGACCGGAAGTGCCTGGGGGACGCTCATCGCCTCCATGCCTTCATGACATCGCTGATCGTGGACACGGCGGTGTCGGGGCCTTGGTAGGTTCCCGGGTCGTCGGGTCGATTGGTGATCTTCTCACCCATCGCCCGGAGGAACTCGGTGTTCTCCTCGGGGGTCAGCGGGTCCCCGTTCGGGTGCGCGAGCGACCAGCCTGGGTGCAGATCGTTGCCGTGGTACCCCTGAGGCGAGTGGCCCTCGTCGACGACGCGAACTTCCAGGTCGGCGGACCCGTCGTTGTCGAAACCTTCTTGGTCGCGGCGCGCGACCCGGACCGTGATCACCCCGGAGTGCTTGTCGGCCGCCGGGGTGATCTTGAGACGGGAGTCGCTGCGACCGAGGTTCCCGACCTTCCAGCCTCGCTTGAGTGTGTCGGTCTTGCGCAGGATGTCGTTGAGCCGTTCGGTGTCGCGGGCGTAGTCCGCGACGGCCCGGTTCGTCGGTGTGTCGAGGTTCCCGTCCGCTTGCGTGCGCAGTTCGTACCGCAGAAACGAAGCCTTGGTGTCGTTGCGGATGGCGGTCATCGCGTCGGTGGGGGTGGCTTCGTCGTCGAGGTCCGCGGTGAATCCGACTTCCACATGAACGCGGCTTCCACGGTCCATGACGAACTCAACATACGTGGCCCCGTACTGTTCGGCAAAGTAGTCGCGAACGGTGTCGCGACGGTCGTAAACCCACTCGCTCTTTGGGTTGGCGAGAAGTCCACCCTTGCGTGGCCTCGGGGTGTCCTCGGGGGCGATGGACTCAGCATCCATCGTCACCGTTGTCGTCGCCCACAACTCGCCGAACGTCCCGCGCTCGACAGTGACGTCCCCGTCGTCCTGGAAGCCGTGCTCCTTAGCAGAAAACACCTGTGAGCGCCCTGGCTGGATCAGGTCGCACAGGAGGTGTGCGGGTGAGAAGGTGTCGTGGTCTGGGGTGGGGGCCAGGTCGAACCCGGCGTCGGGCTTGCCCTGGTCGGCGTACCGACCCAGATTGTCGTGCTTGGCGCCGTTGGCGTCGATGGTGGTCATGACGTTGCTCCAGGGGTTGGTGCGGGTTGTCCTGGTTGTTGCTTGTCCGGGGGTGGTCGCTCAGGTGCGACGTCGGCGCTTGGTCTGTTGTGGTGTGGGCGGGAACTGGGTGTCGTGCTCGGCCTGTGCCTTGGACATGACCTCGTTCAACTGTGCGAGGGTCTTCTTGCCGTGGGAGAGGTTGCCGTCGCCGAGCCTGCGTAGGGCGGCGTCCTGCTGCGCGGACTTGGATCCGAATGCTGGGCCGCCGTGCCCGCGCCAGGTGCGCCCGCCGTGGAAGTACAGGGCGGAGTTTCCGGGGCCTCCGTCGAGGATCGCCCACGCCTTGCCGCCGTTGGTGCGGATCTGGGTGCGGCTTGTGCCGTCGGTGATGGGGGAGTCGACGGCACGGAGCATGGCACGCATGCGTGCGTCCATCGCGGTCTCTTCGATGGACTCACCCAGGTTGTCCTGGTCGAGTCGGGCGTACCCGCCGTCCGTCTTGGGGATCGCGTAGGTGCCCTTGCCGATCTCGCGCCCGTCGGTGTTCTTCACAGAGACGTACCCGGTGCCGGACTGTGTTCCGACACCCTCGTACACCTCGACACGGTGTGGGTGTCCCTTGTAGGTGATCACGCCACGCTTGCCGTAGTTCTGGCCGTGTCTGGTGCGGACCTTGGTGATGCCCTGTTCGCGCGGGTCGGTCCACCCGCTTCGATCAACCTTGTCCAGCGCGACCGCAAGAGCCTTCCGGCGCTCACCGCGCGGGTCGGACGGGCCGGACATGCCACGCACTCCGACGTAGAACTGCGCTTCGTCGGTGAGACGGTCGTGTTCGGCACGCATCTGCTCGACGGCCTCGTGCGGGTACAGCCCCTCGAACAGGTGCTCGTTGTAGGTGTCTCCGAAGTCGAACCGGCAGCCTTCGGCGTGGGCGCCGTAGACGTCCTCTCCGCAGTGACCGCAGTGGTCGCCGGTCTGGTCGAACGCGACGTCGTCCACGCCGTCCATGCGCTTGATGACGGCCAGGGCGCGGGTATGGTTCGCGGGCGTCCAGTGCGCCTTGGCGTGCTCGAACTGCTCGATGGCAACGACCTGGGCGTAACCCTCGGGGTCCTCTCGGCGCATCTTCTCGCGCTCCTCACGCTCGGCCAGGCGGCGCTGCAACTCGGCTGCCTTCTCGGTCGCCTCGTCCCAGTCGAACTCCTCCCCATCCACGACGTAGTAGGAGTTGTCGTCCAGGTAGGTGTCGATGTGGTCCCGGGCCTCGGACTCGTCGTAGAACGGGCCAACCATCTGCCCGCCGTACCCGTGCGCCCAGAACGCGTCCCGGTCGTCCTCGGGAACCTGCGACGGGTCGTTGTGGTCGGTGACGTCACCGTCGTGGGGCTGGTCCACGGGGGCAAGGTCGAACCCGGCGGAGGGCTTGTTCTGGTTGGCGTATAGCCCCTGCGCGTCGTGCAGGGCGCCGTTGGCGTCGATCGTGTTTCCCACGAGGGGCCTCCATGGTCTGGGTGCTGTCCTCGGGTACTTGTCCGGGCCGCTACCGTTCCTTTTGAAGTTGGCCGTTTTTGGCCGTTACACCGGCACCAGTGGTGCTGGGTTGCTCCACTGGTGCCGGTGTAACGGTTGACCGGCTCTGCCCCCGCTTTCTTCGTCGGGTGGGCTGCTCGACGTGTTCGCCGGTTCCCTGTCCCGAGGTCGGGTTTGGTGCGGTAGGTGCCAACTCGACGCACCGGCGGTAGCCCTCTGCGCGCTCATCACTCTGGTGAGCGGCAGTCACCAGGGCCGGTAGCGCTGGATGCCCCCGGCTTTAGCCGTGGGGAGGAATCAAACCTGCCTTGCGTCGGGCCGGGAGTCCCTGCCCGCGTCGTGCGATCACCAAGGCGGCTGCCTGGTGACGTGTGGTGGCGCGCGTGCGCGTGCTGGTCGGCTTACGCCAGTGCTGGTCGCCCCATTTGGAGGTGTAGGCGGGGTTCACGGCGATCAGCCGGATACCTGCCCGGTGGCAGGCGGCTTGGATGTGGGCGCGGAACTTCGCGGTGGGCATGCCTGCCACGGTCTTGCGGAAGCGCTTGCCCTTGCGCCCTCTTCCCATGGTCTCGCGCCCGGTGGTGCGCGCGTCCGCGAAGTCGAGGTCTTCGATGATGATGATGGAGTCGCACCCGCGCGCCTTCGCGGTGCGGATGATGCGGGTCACGACCTGACGGACGAGCGCATCGCGTTGACCGGTGCTAAGACCGTCCCATGTGGCCGGGAAGTCGATCGGGGCACCGACCGGGTTGACATGGGCATCAAGCACCCACCCGGCGACGTGGTCGGCGTTCAGGTCTAGCCCGAACGGTCGGACGAGCGGGGCCTGTGAGGGGGTCCAGTCGTCGCTGTCGGACCAGGACGCGGTGACCGTCCACCCGGAACGGGGGTGACGGGTGACCCGGTAGGACACCGCCTGGGATCGCCCGTCGTGCGGGGTCACCCGGTCAGCCCACTCCTCGCCCCGGTAAGGGAAGGAGAGCCGGTGCTCCAGGGTGAACCTCTTGCGGGGCGCGTTCGCTAGGTGGGCCAGTGTCTCCGGCATGCGGATGCTGACCAGGCCATCCGGGGAGACCGTGATGGTCAGGTTCCCGAACGGTTCATCCCCGGACCCGTTCGCGTGGAACCAGGTCCGCTCCCGCTCCCACGCGGCCCGCCACTGCTCGTAGGTAAGGGCCGCGTCTTCCGGGTTGTGCCGCTTCTTCGCCAGGGCGCGCCCGCCCTCGCAGATGCTCGCGCGTCCGGTGTCCAGGTCGGTGGTGACCTCGACCAGCCTGGCCTTCAACGTTTGCAGACGCTGCTGCTTCGCGTACCGTTCCCGCTGGTCGCGGTACCCGCGCACGAACTTCTTGCCGACCTTCTCCCGCTCACCGCACCCGACCGCAAGGCGTGCCTCGATCGCCGCGACAGCCTGCATCAACGACTTCTTGTGCCGGGTCTGGTTACGGCGGGCCGTCGCGTAGGAGGCGTTGTTCGCACGGGTGATCGACGCACACGACGCCACAGCACCCAAGTCGTACCCCGCCGAGACAGCAGCCCGCCCCGCGAACCTGCCCACACCGTCATGCAGATTCCCGCTGGCATCCACCGTGCTCACGATCGCGAAACCTCACCGCGAGCGCCGTCGGCGGGCGCGTACGCACGGGTCACGTACGCCGCGGTGATCGCCGCCGACAGCCCGGGGTCCGGGTCGTCCACGCAAGGGGAGTCGACCCATGCTTCGTGGTTCCACAGCCTGTCGGCGCTCGCGGCGTTGGGGTAGTCGAAGCGCAGTGCTCCGCGGTCTGCGGCGAGGTCATCGGCTTGGGCTGGGTCGTGGGTGCCGCGCACGTCGATGAGGCGTCCGTCGGGGAGGACGGCGTAGGCGTGTTGGAGGGTGTCGACGCCGACGTAGGTGTCGTAGGGGGAGCCTGGTTCGTACTCGGTGGTGTCGAGGGTTCCCACGATGCACACGCCCCAGCCGTTGCGGTCGGCGAGGTAGTGCGCGAGGGCTCCGCAGTCGCCTGTGGTGTACCGCTGGACCACGTCGGGTGTCAGGGTGGTGCGTGCCTGTTCGGGGGTGACGGTTTCGTCGAGGTCGTAGCGGGGGACGGGGACGTGCTCGGAGTACGGGTTGGCGTCGGACAGGTACTCGTCGCGTTCGGTGGGGGTCATGGTTGTCAGGTCGGGGCCGCAGGAGACCACCGGCAAGGACGGCAGGTCCCAGCCAGGTGTCGTGCCTCCTTGCTCAGCGAACCTGCCGAGGCCGTCGTGAAGGTGTCCTTGCCGGTCGATGGTGCCGGGGCCGCCGGTGTGGCGGATGAGTTTCACGGCGACCCTCCTTCGCGTGCGGGCACTGTTCTGGTGGGTGTTTGTCCGGCCGTTTTGCGCTTCGTGTCCGGGTGCACCGTGTACCCGCTGCTGGTCACGGTGATGACCAGGCCAGGGACGAGCCGGGCAACCTTCGCGTCCGGTGTCGGTGGTTCGATGATGTCGATGGCGCGAACACCCTTGGACAGGTGGTCGCGCACCTCAGCGACGAGCGCGTCTGGGTTGTTGCGGTCCCAGTGCTCACCGTGATCGGTCACGCTGAGCACCGGTGTGGTCTTGCGTGCGGCCTTGCGGGACCGGAGAACCCGGACCGGAAGGTCTGCGACCCCCTGGCTAGGTGCGTGGTCGTTGAAGGTGGCCTGACTGGCCTGCTGGTAGGCGCCCCCACACGCCTTGCAGGGCAGCAACCGGCCGTGGTCCTTGATGTGCCCTCGCCCCGCGCACGCCGGGCAGGCACGCGTGTCGTCATCGGACCGCACCCCCGAACCGTCACAGGAGGGGCAACGCTGAACGGACGGTCGCAAGCCCTGCACGGGCTGGTCCCTGCAGGCACCGCAGTCCGTCCGCCCCAAAGTGAGCGTCCTGGCCTTGGGATCGTAGGAGAGCGCCGACCCCCTGGATGCGGGCGTGTCGATCACAGGGGCGCTCACGGGCTCGTTCGAGTCACCAAAGAGGTTGGCAGCCAGATCAAACATCGCCGCCGGGGTGTTGCTGTTCGCGAACCGGCCGAGGCGGTCATGCACGTTCCCGTTGTTATCGATGCTGGTCAATGAAGTCGCCTCCCTGCTGGTCGGTTCGGTTGCGATGTGCCGTTGGCTTCAGGTGTCAGTCGCCCCACACGGAGTCGTAGTAGACGGCGATCTTCGGCGCGTTAGGGCCGAGACCGTCGATCAGACGGGTGCCCCTGGTGCCCACACCTGCCCGGTCCGTCTTGCGCACCGGTGAGCCACCCCCGACGAACTCCGGGTCGGTGAGCATCGCCGTGAACCGGTCCATCCGCTCGTACGCGCGCCCCTTGGTCGTGTCCGTCGCGAAGATCAGCGAACGCGGAGTGTCACGATCGGTCGGGTCTCCGACCCGCTCACCACCGGTCGTTGCATACGCGTACCCGAACAACTGCGCCAGACGCTGGGCTTCGTCCTCGGTCAGGTCACGGTCCGCCTCGATACGCGTCCGGTACGGGGTCTCCGGCCACACCCCCTCACGCGCCCGGGTAAACCGGGTGCCATCGATCACGAGACTGTCGCGCCCATACGGGTCATGCTTCTCATCGGCCCGCAGCCCGCGGACAGCCTCGATCGCCCGCTCCCGCGCACCGGAGGTGTCGTCACCCTTGACGTGCTTGTCGACGTCCACCTGACAGCCGCCGCACAGCAAGTCACGCCCAGTGACAACACCGCAACACAGACAGCGCTTGAACTCGTCGCCAGCACCATGGATGGGCACAGGAATGTCGAGACACCCCGCCCCGATACACGGACCACACGAACGCTGCTTCACACACCGGCAATCGGGTACCTGACGGCCGTGAGCACACAACGCCTCCGGCGCCACCTGCGGCTCCCGCCCGGTCTCCACCAGAACGGTCGCCACCGAACTGCCGTAGTACGCCGTGTCACCGTTGGCGTAAGTGACCTTCACCGAAGACCCGGTGACCTGCTCGACAGACGCAACCGTCTGCCCCAGCGCATTGACCTGACCCGGCTCCAACTCCGTCACAAGACACCGCTCGTACAAACCAGATGCCACCAACGGATGAGGCTCAACACCCTGACCGGCGCTCGCGGCCAGGTCGAATCCGGCTGCGGGTTGGTTCTGGTTGGCGAACCGTCCGAGCCTGTCGTGCAGCATGCCGTTCGTGTCGATGGATCCCGAAGCACCGTTCATGGCTAACGCCCGTCGTTGCCCAGTGAGGCGACGTGCTCGTCGTAGGCGATGCGGGCGCGTTCTGCTGCCAGTTCGCGCACCTCGATGTAGGACGCGTCGGGGCCGAGGGTCTCGCGGGCGAACAGCAGTCCGTCGTTGTCGAGGAAGTCGGCCTCTGTCACACCGTCGCCCGAGTTGCCTTCTTCCGACTCGTCCTGCTGTGGCGGGTAGTGGTACGGCTCGCCGTCATCCCACGTGACCGTGGAGTTCCCCTCGATCCAGTCCACAGCCCACGACCCGTAGTCCGGGTCCAGCCCAACCTGCTCGCCGTAGCCGCCAGCCTGATAGAACTCGTCCCACTCAGGGAACTCAGCGCAGAACGCGGCGTGTGCGTCCGGATCCTGGTGCCGCAGCCAGCCGACCACATCGTTTGTCTGGTCCGTCAGCGAGAAGTGACCAGACGACAACCCCGCACGTGGCGCATCCGCGTCTTCCTCGAACACACCGAGGTCGTACCCGGCGGCGGGCTTGTTCTGGTCGGCGTACCGTCCGAGGTTGTCGTGCTTGGCGCCGTTGGCGTCGATGGTGGGCATCGGCGATGTCTCCGTTCTTGGTGCCCGAAGGTGGGCTTACCTACTACTTGTCCGGTTGATGTCCCGGTTTCGGGTTACGCGCAGCCGAGTGCTTCACGCACGGCGACGTGTCGGGTCAGTTCGGCCTTTGAGTCGATCGATGCGGCCAGGGTGGCCCGCCAGGACTTGGAGGTGACCCACGTCAGGTGGCACACGTGCCGGGATGCCATGACGCACAGGCGTCCGAGGTCGAGGGCGTGTGCGGAGGCGACGTCGGCGCCGGTGATCGGGTCAAGGGCCACGACAGCGCTCAGAGTCATGGGAGTGCATACCAAGAGCGACCGGCATCCCAGACACGAGGCATGCCCTGAGACCCCTGCGGGGTGCGGCGGTCGCTGACAACGAAGAGTGGCTCTGGCGGAGTGCTGGACTCGTAGCGGAACCCTGTCGCGGACAGGAGTCGCGCATCCGTGGTCGAGTTGTCCACCAGCACTCGCCATCCGACATCTTCGCGTCCTAGCGACCTCGCGCTCTCATTGATTCCTCCCCGCGGCTGAAGCCGGGGGATTCCTGACTCAGACTGCCTTTCCCAGCACGGCGGCTGGGTCGGGTCTTCTGTCCTCGGCGTCAGCAGGGACGACCTCGTGTGAGGCCAAG
>Ga0194138_10001532_pt1 | contig 11050 bp, 9 predicted proteins | sample TARM_MetaG_T2_14_FD_134022 | JGI IMG/M metagenome (GOLD analysis project Ga0194138, IMG submission 134022) | Freshwater microbial communities from Pennsylvania, USA, analyzing microbe dynamics in response to fracking - TARM_MetaG_T2_14 (version 2) | ecosystem: Environmental > Aquatic >...
CCTCCCGCACCGCGTTCGCCCCCGCCGCCTCGATAAAGGGAAACGACAAGACATGCACCCCTTCCACCCGCTCCCGCACCGGCGCCATCGCCTCCATGAACTCCCGCCGGAACGCCTCCCGTTGCGCGTGGGTGTCCAGCGGACGTTCGTACACGCCAATCAGAATCGCGTAGCGCCCGTCACCCGACACCAGCACGTTCCGAGACAGCGGAAAGCCCGTGATAAACTCCTCCAGTTCCTCCCACCGCGCCTCCGACGCCCGCAGCGGAATAAACGGATCGATGCGCAGACCGAATCCTTCCCTCACCGGACGGCCACTGTGGGTCAGGCTTTTCACCTCCGTGGCGCCTTCCACCGACAAAATACGCGCCGAGGCGTCCGCGACCACCTCCGCCCCCGCGTCGCTGAACAGATCCTCCATCTCCAGCGCGGCCAGCACCATCGTCGTCTCGGGAATCAACTCGTTCAGCTTGTCGAAGGTCTCCCGGTTGCGCGGATCCGACGCCAACAGAGTGTCCGCCGAACTGTCATAGGCGATGCCGCCCGACACGAACACCGCCCAGGCGGCGGCCGCGGCCAGCACCAGCGCCACCGGCAACAGGAGACGAAGACAAAGAAAACGGGTCATGACCCACCCACTCAACCACACCTCCATCTCCATGGCAACGAGGAAAGCCCGGGCGCGGGCGCCCCGGGACATCCATAGAGAAAAAGGCGCGCCCCGGAGGGAGGCACGGGGGATATGGGACTTTCAGGACGGTTTTGGTTATACGCCCACCATGGAGCCCGAGGCGAGTTTTCACTCGACCCAACGGCGCCTTTCTGGTTAGTCGGTGAACCGTATTGGACTGTCCAACCCCTTCCGGAACACCCTCATGGCTTCCAAAAAGAAAACCACCTCCACTCCCTCCGACCGCCCTTACTCCTCGCAGATCACCGAGGGCCCGGAGCGCGCGGCCAGCCGCGCCATGCTCCACGCCGTCGGCTTCGATCGCGACGACTTTAAAAAGCCCCAGGTCGGCGTCGCCTCCACCTGGAGCATGGTCACCCCCTGCAACATGCACATCGACGGCCTGGCGCGCGAAACCAACGACGCGGTCGACGCCGCGGGCGGCAAGGGCGTGATTTTCAACACCATCACCATTTCCGACGGCATCTCCATGGGCACCGACGGCATGCACTACTCCCTGGTCTCCCGGGAAGTGATCGCCGACTCCATCGAAACCGTCGTCGGCTGCCAGATGTTCGACGGCGTGGTCGCCATCGGCGGTTGCGACAAGAACATGCCCGGCTGCATGATCGCCCTCGCCCGCCTCAACCGCCCCTCCATCTTCGTGTACGGCGGCACCATCCTTCCCGGCAAACACAAGAAGAAGGACGTCGACATCGTCTCCGTCTTCGAAGCCGTCGGCGCCCACGCCCGCGGCGACATCGACGACAAGGAACTGCAACAGATCGAAGAGGTCTCCATCCCCGGCCCCGGCTCCTGCGGCGGCATGTACACCGCCAACACCATGGCGTCCGCCATCGAAGCCCTCGGCATGAGCCTGCCCGGCAGTTCCTCCCAGGCCGCGATTTCCAAGGAAAAAGCCGCCGACTGCCGCGCCGCCGGCGAGGCCGTGCTCGAGCTGGTCAAGAAGGGCATCACCCCCAAACAGATCATGACCAAAAAGGCGTTTGAAAACGCCATCGCCGTGGTCTGCGCCCTCGGCGGCTCCACCAACGCCGTCCTCCACCTGCTCGCCATGGCCTGGACCATCGGCGTCAAACTCAGCCTGGACGATTTCACCCGCATCGGCAAAAAAGTGCCCGTGCTCGCCGACCTGAAACCCAGCGGCAAATACGTGATGAACGAACTGGTGAAAATCGGCGGCGTGCAGCCGTTGATGAAAACCCTTCTCCGCAAAGGCCTGCTCCACGGCGACTGCCTCACCGTGACCGGCAAAACCCTCGCGCAGAACCTGCGTGGCGTGAAAGCCTATCCGAAAGGCCAGGACATCATCCGCCCGTTCAACAAGCCCATCAAACCGGAAAGCCACCTCGTCATCCTCAAAGGCAACCTCGCCCCCGAGGGCGCCGTGGCCAAGATCAGCGGCAAGGAAGGCCTCTCCTTCAAGGGCAAAGCCAAGGTCTTCAGTTCCGAGGAGAAGGCCCTGCGGGCGATTCTCGACGGCACCATCAAAAAAGGACACGTCATCGTGATCCGGTATGAAGGGCCCGTCGGCGGACCCGGCATGCGTGAAATGCTCTCCCCCACCAGCGCCGTCATGGGCAAGGGCCTCGGCAAAGACGTCGCCCTCATCACCGACGGACGCTTCTCCGGCGGCAGCCACGGCTTCGTCGTCGGCCACATCACCCCCGAGGCCGCCATCGGCGGACCGCTGGCCATCGTGAAAAACGGCGACGAGATCTCCATCGACGCGGAAAAGGCCGAACTCAAGCTCCACATTAAAAAGAAAGAGATGAAGGAGCGCTACGACAAGCTGAAGCTCCCCAAGGTGCGCGTCAAACGCGGCGTGCTGGCAAAATTCGCCTCCACCGTGAACACCGCCAGCGAAGGCGCCGTCACCGACAAAGACCTGCCGCCTCCCCGCAGACTGCGTTAAAGGGAAAGTGGAGAGGGGACGTCCCGCCGCCGCATCCCACTACCCCCTCCAATCGACCGCCCGCCACAGCGACTGCGTTCCCTGCGGGGACCGGGCCATGGCGGCCTCGAACGCTCCCGCGATCCGCTCCACGATCGCGGTCTCGCCCAGGTCCGCCCACGCGCCCATCGCCGTGCCCACGGCCGAGGGCGTCGCTCCGTCGAAGGGATCCCGCTGGCGCACCCACAACGTCGCCGCGTCCTCCGCCGTCTGATAGTATCCCCCGTGCGGATCCCGGAACCGCGTCTCCACCTCCTCCAGCAATTCCCGGGCTTCCTTCCGACGCGCCTCTCCCCCGAGCGCCAGCAGCCCCGACGCCAGGCAGGCATAATCCTCCAGCACCGCCGCGTGGCGACGCGTTCCGTTACGCCAGGACCGACACAATCGGCCCTCGGCGTCGCGAGCCTCCTTCAACACAAAGGCGGCCGCCCCCTCCGCCGCCTCCAGATAGGCCGGTTCCTCCAACACCCGCCCCACCGTGGCCAGCCCTCGGATCATCATCCCGTTCCACGCGGTGATCACCTTGTCGTCGCGCAACGGCGGCCTCCGACTCCCCCGGCGGTTCCGTAGCAAGAGATCCAATTCCGCTTCCCACTCCGGGCGGGGAAACCGAACCGGCAGCAACAAATTGTCCCCCGTCTTCCGCCCCGTCGCCTCGTCCCGGAAGTTGCCGTCCTCCGACATCTGAAAGGCGGAAAGAAACGCCTCCGCCCGCTCGCCCAGCACCTCGCGAACCTCGGAGGCGCTCCACACATAATACGCCCCTTCGCCCCCCTCGCTGTCCGCGTCCCAGGCGCTGGCGAACCCGCCGCCCGCCAACCGGAAATCCCGCAACATCGCGTCGCAAATGCCCCGGCACACCCGACGATACGACGCCTCGTCGAACCGCTCCGCGGCCAGGGCGTAGATTTCCGCCAACTGCGCGTTGTCCGTCAGCATGATCTCGAAATGTGGCAGCCCCCACTCCGCGTCGGTGGCGTACCGGTGAAACGCCCCGCCGGCCTGGTCCCGCACCCCGCCCAGCGCCATCCCGTCCAGGGTCCGGCGAATCCACACCTCCGTCTCCGCCGTGGGCGGACGCGTCAAAAGAGTCAAAAGCGTCTGATGCGGCGGAAACTTCGGCGCGCCTCCGAAGCCGCCATGTTCCGAATCGAAGGACGCCCCCAGATCCGCATGCAACTCCGCCCGGGGATCCCGCCGTTCCCCCGGGGCCTCCAGCCCCTCCAGCGAGGCCATGGCCTCCACCCGCGCCGTCAGTTGCTCCGCCTGTGCCTCCACCTCCTCACGCCGATGTCTCCAGGCATTCGTCAAATTGCGCAGCAGACTCACAAACCCCGCGTATCCACCGCGGTCCTCCCGAGGCCAGTAGGTGCCCGCGAAAAACGGACGCTGATCCGGCAACAGAAACACCGAATTGGGCCATCCCCCCCGCCCCGTCATCACCTGGGTCGCCAGAAGATACAGCGCGTCCACGTCCGGGCATTCCTCCCGGTCCACTTTGACGCTCACGAACCCCTCGTTCAGCAGCTTCGCCACCCCCGCGTGCTCGAAACTCTCGTGCGCCATCACGTGACACCAGTGACACGCCGCGTACCCCACCGACAAAAACACCGGCCGATCCTCTTCCCGGGCGCGTTGAAACGCCTCCTCTCCCCACGGCATCCACTCCACCGGATTGTCGGCGTGTTGAAGCAAATACGGACTGGTTTCATGCTGCAAACGGTTCCTGGACATGCCCAACCCTCGCGGGCCGTCCCCGATTTGCAACCCGAATTGCGGTTGCGATTTCAACCGAAACCGTGCAGGGTATGCCCAGTAAACCACTATCGGAGGCATTTCTATGAGTCATCGGGTAACAGTCATCGGAGACGGCGGATGGGGCACCGCCCTCGCCCTCACCCTTCACCGCAACGGACACGACGTCACCGTCTGGGGACACGACGAGGCCTATCTACGCGAAGTGCGGGAACGACGCGAAAATTTCGAGTTTTTGCCCGGCATCGAGATGCCCGAAAGCCTGAAATGGAGCGCGGACCGAGAACGCGTGTCCGCCAACGCCGACGCCTTCGTGGTCGCCGTGCCCTCCAAGTACTATCAAGCCACCCTCGAAACCTTCCGCGGACTCCTTCCCCCCGAAGCCGCCGTGGTCAGCGTCTCCAAAGGCTTGCTGGACGACCGACGCCTGAGCGAATGGGCGGCCGAACTCCTCGGCGTCTCCCAGATCGCCGCCCTGTCCGGCCCCAGCCACGCCGAGGAAGTCGCCCGCAAGGCGCCCACCGCCGTGACCGCCGCCTCCGAGACCCCCGAGCTGGCCCGGTTCATTCAACATCTGTTTAACGGCCCCCGCTTCCGCGTCTACACCAGCACCGACATCGTCGGAGTGGAACTCGGTGGCGCCCTGAAAAACGTCATCGCCATCGCCGCCGGCGTGGGCGACGGCCTCGGCTTCGGGGACAACACCAAGGCCGCCTTGGTCACCCGCGGACTGGCCGAGCTGGTCCGTCTCGGCACCGCCGCCGGCGGAAACCCCGAAACCTTTTCCGGCCTCAGCGGCGTCGGCGACCTCATGGTCACCTGCGGCAGCCGCCACAGCCGCAACCGCGCCGTGGGCGAACGCCTCGGCAAGGGCGAAACCCTGAAGGACATCGAACAGAACATGCACATGGTGGCCGAGGGCGTCTTCAACGCCCGTACCGCCAACCACCTCGCCGACGCGCTCGACGTGCGCGCCCCCATCACCCGACAAGTCTACGAGATCCTGTACGAGGAGCGCGCGCCCGCCGAGGCCATGGAGGCACTTCTGTCCCGCGAGCCCAAGCCCGAACGCGACCCCGAATGATCTGGCTGATCATCGCCTGCCTCCTCTGGGGGCCGTCCTTCGGACTCGTCCCCATCCTTCTGGGCAAATACGGGATGAATCCGCAGACCCTCGCCGTGCTGCGCATGGGCTATGCGCTCCTCCTCTTCCTGCCCATGATGCGGCCGCGGAAATATCTCCCCTCCAAACGGTGGGCCCTAGTGGCGCTCGGAGGCCTCCAGTTCGGCGCGATGTACCTCACCCTCTTCTTCGCCTACCGTTTTCTCGAAGGCTACGAAGTCGCCCTGGTCACCATTTTCACCCCCCTGTACGTCAGCATTCTCGGATGCCTCTTCGACCGGGGCGACCTGAAGCTTCGCCCCCTGCTCTGCGTGCTCGCGGCCGTGCTCGGGGCGGGGCTGGTCAAGTACGCCCGCCCCCCCGAGGCCGAAGGTTTCTGGATCGGCTTCGCCATCATGCAGGCCTGCAATCTCTGCTTCGCAAGCGGGCAAATCCTTTACCGAAAACTCATGCGCCACACCGTGCGGTTCGAGGACGCCCACGTCTTTGGCTGGCTGTATCTCGGCGCGCTGGCCGTCACCCTCGTCGGCTGGTGGACCACCGGCAACCCCGTCGACTCGTTCCACCTCCTGCGCACCCTCCCCCTTTCCGGCTGGGGCATCGTCCTCTGGCTCGGCCTCGTCCCCTCCGGCCTCGCCTTCTTCCTCTTCAACCACGGCGCACTGAATGTCGACGCCCACACCCTGGCCATCGTCAACAACCTCAAAATCCCCATCGCCCTCCTTATCGCCCTGCTGATCTTCCGGCAACGCGACACCATCGCCGACTGGCCCCGCTTCCTCGCCGGCTCCCTCCTTATGCTCGGCGCCCTCTGGTGGCACACCCACCCCCGGAGAACCCCAAAATCCACCGCCGAGTCCCCCACGGTGTCCTGAACCACCAGTCCTTTCTCTCGCGCGAAACCTTTTCTTTGGGCGACACGGCGGTGAGACACCGCCGCTCCACCATCCTCCCCACTCTCCGCGTCCCCCCCGGCTTCGGGCTTGCCCGGAGCAGAACCCACACGTTGCTCCCTACGCGAGCTATTCCTCCTCCGTATAAACCACAAATTTTTCCATATATCCGGGAAAAGCATCCATTTCCTGCCAATATCCATTTGGTGTCAGGGAAATTTTCACTTTACTCCACTTCCCCAATTCATCTTCCACTTCCAGGACAATCCCATTCTCTGTTTTCTTAATAAGTCTATACTCCACCGTCGCCGTTCCAGACCACGCCTCAACCTCAAGAACCCCTTCTTTCCATTTCACCACCAGCCGGTCCATGAATCTATCTAACCTTGGTATCACTTCATCCGGCACCACTTTATTTTCTTTGAGGTACGCTTGGGTGGCCTTCTTATCCAACTTGAAGGTTTTCCCAACCAGTGTTTCCAGCCCCTCTTCCGAAAACGTGGCGGTAAAGAGCATCCCAATAAACACCACGGTCAAAACCACCACGGCAATGTGCTTAATCATCTGTTGCTCCTAAAGCTTGAATCGACATTCAAGCACTCGCATTCCAAACTCTCGTGGAGAAAAATCTACTGACTGTCATGGCGTCAACTGATCTACGAGAAGCTTTTCTCCCAAAACACACCCTCCAGTATTAAATATGACAAGGCCAGCCAAAAAGCAGGTCCTCACCCGCCCAGCCCATTATCCCTTTCGGAAGAAAAAGCAGCATCGGCGATGCATCCGGCTTGTGTGTAGAATTTGTTAGTTAGCCGAATCGACTGACTTGCAGAAACCAACTCTCTCAGTGTTAGATACCCCTCACACGGCGGTGAGACACCGCCGCTCGACCATCCTCCCCACTCTCTGCGCCCTCGCCTCTGGGCTTGCCCGGAGCGAGAACCGTCTACGCCTCGGCGTCACACCTCAAATATCCGAGCCGCCACGCAGCAGAGTCCGCAAGTCCTGCATGGCCAGGTTCGCCTTGGCCAAGTGGGCGGCCAGCGTCAGCGAGTGGTTCTGTAAAAATCCGAATTCTTCTCCATTCAACACCATCGGACTGCGCATGGGCTGGTTCGCCATGTACAGCTCACTCAGAATCCGATTCATCGTCCCATACGCGTTGCTGTCGTTCAGCACCTCCGTGTAGTCGGAACGCAACGCGAGCAACACGTGGTACATCACGTAGACGCTCCCCCGAATTTCATAAAACTCGTCGTCCCGCTCCGTCCAGGAGTTCAACTGATCCTTGGTCTCGTCCTCCTCCTCTCCAGACGTCAACATAAAGGGATCGTATTGATAGCCGGCGATATTTTTGCGGAGGCGCACCGTGAAGGACCCCAACCGTTTCTGTTGCCGACTGATATAACTGTCCAACACGTCCTGCCGGGCCACGAAAATCTGGGCGCCGGATTGCACCGTGCTCAAATTGTTCAGATACTCCCTAATGTAATCCAGCCCCTCGGAATACTTCGCCTCCGTCTTCGGCAACACCCAGGAATTGTGATCGAAATTGAACCGCGCCTCGGCCTCGATCAACTCTTTCCGCTCCAGCGACTGGGAGCGCGACCGACTGAACTCCTGCCTCAGCGCGTACACCGTGTCGCGCATCTGCAACACGAAGCCGTATTCCCAGTTGCGGATGTTGTCCACGAACCGAGTGACCGCGATGCGGTCGTTCGCCATGTACCCGCCGGGTTTCTCCAACAGAAGTTCCCCCAGATTGATCACCGTCGCCGCCGTGACATACCCCGTGGGCAATGGCTGCTCCGGCTCGAAGTGACTGTGCTCCACCGCCTTGGCCCGGGCCTGCTCCACCACATCGAACACCGGCGGACGCAGACTCCAGTAGATCGCCACACAGCCCCCGAGGATGATCACCCCGGTGCCCACCCGCAACGGCATACGCACCCATTTATGCTTCAGAAAGGCGGCCCAACCCCTTTTTTCCTCCGCCGGCGTTTCCTCCACCACGTCGTCGCGGCGGTCTTCGGAGCGGACATCCTGTTCCTCTTGAAATTCCTCGTCTGCAAAATTGTTCATGGCAATCCTGTACTGAACCGACCGGGTTTTCTCAAGTCGGGGTTGACGTCTTCTTTTCCCCCTCCTTGCAGGGGGCGTTGCGTTTCTGAGATTTGATGCGCAATTCGGGATGCACCGCCGTTACCACGCTGTTGGCGGGCACAGACTCGTTCAAAAACACGTTCGCGCCGATCATGCTACCGCAACCGATCACCGTGTCGCCCCCCAGAATCGTGCTGTTGGCGTAAATCACCACATCGCTTTCCACGGTGGGGTGCCGCTTGATGTGTTTGACCGGACGCCCGTCGGCGTCCAGGGGAAAACTCTTCGCGCCTAGGGTCACGCCCTGGTAGATTTTCACCCGGTTCCCGATTTCCGTGGTCTCCCCCACCACAACCCCCGTGGCGTGGTCGATGAAAAAGCTTCGACCGATCCGCGCGCCCGGATGCAGATCCACCCCCGTCTGAGAGTGGGTCCATTCACTCATGATCCGCGGCACCACCGGCACGTCCAGCAGGTACAACTCGTGTGCCAGCCGATGCGCCGCGATGGCCAGCAGCCCCGGATAGGCCAACTGCACCTCCGCGTAGGTCAACGCCGCCGGATCCCCGTTGTAAGCCGCCCGGATGTCGTCGATCACCAGATCCCGGATCTCGGGAAACCGGTCGAAAAAAGACCGGAGCAAACGGTGCGATTCCGCATGCACGTCCATCTCCTCCGGCCGCGCCCCCTCGGTCATCGCCGCCCGTCCGTACCACCGAAAGGCCAGACTGCGTTCGATCTGCGGACGCAAATGCCGCCACGCGTGGCTCAACCGCCGCAACAGGAACACGCTGAACTCGTCCAGCCCGATCGTGCCGGGATTCATCCGGCCCGGAAGTAGCAGGTCGATCAATACCTGCAGGGCCGCCACCGTCTCTCCCGCGTCCGGATAGCCGGACAACACGTTCTCCGGCACGTCCTCCGGGGAATCGCTATACAAGGGAGACAGCCGGTGCGCGATGTCGTGCAGGAACCGGGAGTCGTCTTCGGAATCGTTATGCATCATCCCGATCAACCTAGCCTCGAACGATTGTCCTGTCCACGAAAATACGTGGTGTTCCCGGATTGCGCGCGGAGGATTTTTCGAGCATGCTCCCGGCATGACCGCGCTGAATCCAGATCGGGTGCTCGTCCTCATCAATCCCAACTCCGGATTGGGCGTCTCCATCCGCGTCCTGCTGGACACCTTTCAGGAGGTCTGGGACGGCGAAGGACGGGTCGTCAGCTACCAGCTCAGCAAGTCCACCGAAGACGGCGCGCTCAAAGTGAGGGAGGCGGTCGAAAACGGCATCGGCACCCTCGTCGTCGTCGGGGGCGACGGCATGATCAACACCATCGGCAGCCAACTGCTGGACACCGGCGTCACCCTCGGCGTGATTCCCACCGGCAGCGGCAACGGCTTCGCCCGCCACTTCAACATCCCCCTCTCCCCCGACCGCGCCATCCGCACCCTCGCCAAGGCCCGCCCCATGGAAATCGATGTCGGCGTGGCCAACGACCGACCGTTTTTTATCACCTGCAGCCTCGCCTGGGACGCCGCCATCGTCCGCACCTTCGAACGCTCCCCCGTGCGCGGCGTCCTCCCCTACGTGTTCGCCGCCGCCTACGAACTCTTCGAATACAAATCCGAAATCTTCAAAGTGGAGATCGACGGCGCGTCCTCCATCGAAATCGATTACCCCATGCTCTTCACCGTCGCCAACCTCACCCAGTACGGCGGCGGAGCCCTGATCGCACCCCAGGCCACCGCGGACGACGGATACCTCTGGCTTACCTACGCCCGCAAGGCCGATGTCCCCAAATTGCTTCCCCAGCTCCCCAAGCTGTTCGACGGCCATATCAACAAGGCCAACGGCGTCCACTTCAAAAAGTTTCAAAAGCTCCGCGTCACCCGGCAAACGCCCCAGCCCCTCCAGGTGGACGGCGAACTCATGGAATCCGCCGCCGTGGTCGACATCCATATCCGCCCCCGAGCCCTCCGCGTGCTCGTGCCCCCCTCCGAGCATCCGGACGGGAAATGATCGGCTCCTACCGCTCCGGAATGTCGTCGGGATTCACGGTTTTCCCGTCGCTCCACAGCTGCTCCAGCGCGTAGAACTCCCGAAGCTCCTCCGTCATGATGTGCGTCACCACGTCGCCAAAGTCCAATACCGACCAACCGCTCTCCGGACTCCCCCCCTTCCGGGTCATTTTGATTCGGGCGTCCTTGCGCGAGGAATCCGTCTCCTCCGCCAACGCGCGCAAATGCGGCGCGCTGTTCGCCGTGGCCAGCACAAAATAATCCGTGACGGTGGACACGTCCCGCACATACAGCACGCGGAGATCCTCGGCCTGCCGCTCGCGCAACGCGTTCACGGTCACAATCAACGATTCGGGAAACGGTTCAGTCATGCGCGCCTCTCTACGCGCCCAGCTCCCCGCGGTCAAGACACTCCTCCTCTTTCGAAAACAGGAGGATGGACTTTCCAGTCCGTCACCCGAAGCCAAAAAGCCAAACCGCTTCCCCCTCCCTCCAAAACCCATCCCCCCAC
>Ga0194138_10001533_pt1 | contig 11045 bp, 10 predicted proteins | sample TARM_MetaG_T2_14_FD_134022 | JGI IMG/M metagenome (GOLD analysis project Ga0194138, IMG submission 134022) | Freshwater microbial communities from Pennsylvania, USA, analyzing microbe dynamics in response to fracking - TARM_MetaG_T2_14 (version 2) | ecosystem: Environmental > Aquatic >...
CAATATTGGTAAACTAAATCCTTATTTTAAAGATGAAGAAATCATGTTACATTTTAATCGTTTAATTCATGAACAAACAATTAATCGATTGATTCTCGATTTAGATTATTTTAATCGTTATATTGTTCCTCAAGACTAAAAAAATTCACTTTTAAAGTGAATTTTTTTATTCGAAATACCAAGCCATTCCAAATCCTTTTTTACCAACATGTATGGCAAATACTGGCCCTAAATAGTCTTGGATTGTATATTCAGCATCAGGGTATTGTTCTAATAATGCATCTTTTAAAGCATTGGCATTATCAATAGATTGTTTATTTATGATACGGAAGTATAATTTCGCATCTTTTTTCTCGTCTTTTTTTACTGCGTCTACCATTTTAGTGATTACTTTTTTATGCGTACGTTCTTTATGCCATAATTGTAATTTTCCTTCTTGTAAACGAATAATTGGTTTGATTCTTAATACGGTTCCCACTAATGCTTGCGCTCTAGAAAGTCTTCCGCCTTTTTGTAAAGAATGCAGGTTTTCAACTGTAAAGAATAACCCTGAATGCTTAATGATTGCTTCCATACGTTGAATCACAGTTTCAAATGTAGATTCTTCTTTTAAAATCTTAATTAATGCTAAGGCAAGAAGTTCATTCCCATAAGCAGCATTTTCAGTATCTAAGATATGGATATCTTCAGATTTCTTACTCATATTTCTAGCTAGTAAAGCACTTTGGTATGTCCCACTTAATCCTTTTGATAAATTGAGTCCTATAACCTTTTCATACCCTTCTTCAAATAAAGCTTCATAAGCATCTAAGAACTCTTGGGGTGCTGGTTGACTTGTGGTTAACTTTGCATTTTCATCTTGACGTTGATAAGCAAAATCAGAGGAAATTTCTGTTTCCTTATAAGAGGTTTCACCGTCAATTACATTTAAAGAAACCACTTTCATATTGTGTTTTTTTATCGTTTCGTCATCAAGATATACCGTGCTATCAATGACAATTCCAATTTTTTCCATCATAATCTCTCCTATATATAAATTACATAATATTATAAATTGATACAAAATGTAGGGCTGATCCTGCCAAAACAAATAAATGCCATACTGCGTGTGAGTATTTAAATTTCATTGCATAAAAAATAATTCCACCAGTATAAGCAATACCGCCTAAAAACAGTGTAGTAATAGCGCTTGTTGGCATCATCGCGTAAACATCAGACCAAATGAATAAAATACTCCATCCCATTAGGACATAAAGTATTAAGTGCATTGCTTTATATTTTTTTAACCAAATAGCTTTTAACGTGATGCCTGTTAAAGCAATAAACCATAAAATTCCAAGCAATACAAATCCTTTTGTGCTATCTACTAAAATCCATATAAAAGGTGTATAGGTTCCTGCAATTAATAAGTATATGGCGCAATGGTCAAGTCTTCTAAACACTGCATTAACTTTGGCAATGTGTGTCGGTAATGCGTGATACATGGTACTGGCTAAATAGAGTGTAATTAAACTTACACCAAACACTAAGATACTAAAAAGTTCTCCTGGTGTATCAGCACGTAAGATTAAAATAACTTGGGCAGTGATGGCTAATAATACCCCAATTCCATGGCTTACAGCATTTGCAATCCATTCTCCAACATGTTCTTTTTTCATATGTGTTCTCCTTTATCTTAGGTCATTTTAAGATTAACAGTAATTACTCTATCTGTCAAGGTAATAACACAAAAAAAGAGCTAAAATATTAGCTCTTAAATAAATGTTTTATGTTAGGTAAATGTTTCTTATGACTTAAGTATTGCTCGCTTTCATGGAGATGATCTATCCAACGACTTAATTTTTTGACTTTGGTATTATTGAGTAACACACTATATTCGTGAACCATATGTCTAAACGTTGCATACCATAATTTATAATCTTCATATTTTGCAAAATGTTTTACTGATTTATGTTTGGTTTGCCATGGTTTTAACCCTGCAAAATGAATACCTCTTAGAACATCCAAGATAGGGTAGCCATTAAAGCTTGAATACTTAAGGTCCATATTATGCCATTTTCCACTTAACTTAACGGTGATATATTGCATCTCAGGCCAGGGATAAAGGGCAATTTCTTTTTGAACTTTTTCACTTTTTACATCGTTTAATATGTCTTGAAAAAACGTCGTGGATGGTTCGAATAAATACAGTGCAGCATTCACACCCATATTTTGTTTATCATGATGAATACGATTTGTAATTGATGCAGGAATTAAACTTCCCATCGGATAGTTTTCATAGACTCTATGCCATTTCCAAGTTCCATCGACATACACTGAGTCTGGTATGATATATTCGCCATTTTCATATTCCATACAATACTCTTTCTTTTCATTAATGACACCAGCTGGTGTATTGAGTTCAAACAGTTCGTCATAGCGTCTTAACGGAAGTAAATCAGCATCTGCAATTAATATTTTTTCATAACTTTTCCCTAAATCCCCGTCTTTTCCTAATCTAAAGGCGTTGAAACGGGTAAACAAGAATGGTCTGTCCTGACGTTCATGACGGTCTTTATGTGGCACATAAATTTCATCAAGTACAATAACGTCATCGTAAAAAACCTTCAAGGCATCGATACTAGATTTAGAAATATTATCCGATACGATACATATAAGGTCTTTCGTTGTATTTTGCTTCCTAAGCGCATATGCAAATACTAAAGCGCCTGGTAAAAAAGAATCATTTCTTATGATAAATGTTACATACGCGTGTTTATTCATAGCATCACCTTTTAAATTGTTGAGTGTATTATATCAAATATAGACTTTGAAAACAATTCTAAAGCGAGTCATGAATTGATTTTAACAGTTCGTCTTTAATCATTTGACCTTCTCGAAGCATCATTTCAGATTTTTCCTTAAGCGTTTGAATCAATTGTTCATCCGATATACCTGGTAAGTTGATTTTTACATTAAGGAGCGCACCTTCTAAACTTGCATAAAGCATTAATGCACTCACCCCAACATCACTTAGAGCATTTTTGTTACCATATTGTTTTAGTATTTTTAGTTGTTTAAGTATGTTGAATGATAAATCCGCGATAGTTTCTGGGACTTCTATTGCTTTCAAAGTTGCTTGTTCAATACGCTCTTTACGCATTGCTTTCATGGCGTCAGTATCTTTAGGGAGTTTAAAAGCACGCATAATGGCATTAAATGCTTCAGTATCTTCATCAATTAGTTCTAATAAACGAACTTCAGTTTTCTTAATTTTATCATGCATGTTAATTATTGCATCTTGAATGTCATCATCTAAAGCTTTAAATTTCTTTTTAGGGATTGTGAGATGTCCTACCATTCTTGCTAGTGCTACCCCTAAACTACCTGCAAGTGCACTAACACTTCCTCCACCCGGTGCGGGTGAGGCTGAATCTGTTTCTAACACAAAATCTTTAACACTATATTCTATAAGCTTTTTCATAGCATTACTCCTTTACATATTTTTGATCTTTGACAATTAAGCGACCATTTTTAAATACATCTTTTATATGATTAATCCCATAATGATATAAAACATATGGCCAATTTTTAGCATCATAAACATTGATATCCGCTTGATAGCCTTTATCTATAACCCCTATTTCCCCTTGACGATTAACGCTAAATGAAGGGTTAATTGTCGCTGCATTTAAAATTTCATTCGGGCTCATTTTTAAATGAATTGCCGCAAGATTAAGGGTAAACATATAGTTTTCACTTGGACTACTCCCTGGATTATAATCACTGCTTAATGCAATGGCGCACCCTTCATTTATCATAGTTCTTACGGGTGCGTATGTACTGTTTAAATAAAACGACGTTGCCGGTAAGATATTCGCTACAACATTTGATTTCTTTAATGCTTCAATGCCTTTATTTGTAATGGCCATAAGATGATCAGCTGATGTTGCGTTAAGCTTTGCAGCAACATCAACGCCACCAATTGATGCAATCTCATCGGCATGAATCTTGACTTTAAAGCCTTTTTTTATCGCTTCACTTAAAAGATAGTCACTTTCTTTCGCTGTGAAGACACCTTCTTCACAAAAAATATCCACAAATTCAGCAAGCGAATCACTTTTTACTGAATCCATCCACTTTATAACTTCATCTAAATATTCTTTATGGTTATCTTTATATTCGCTTGGGATTGCGTGTGCCCCCATAAAGGTTGAAACAATATCAATAGGTAGTTTCTCATGTAGCCGCTTTTGAACACGCAATTGTTTAAGTTCTGTGCTCTCTTCAAGCCCGTATCCACTCTTTCCTTCAACAGTTGTCACACCAAACTCCATCATTTTAATCAAACTTTTTTTTGCTTGATTAAACAAAGCTTTTTCATCCATCATCCTCGTTGCATTGACAGTACTGTGAATGCCACCACCTTCTTCTAATATCTTAAGGTACGGGACACCTGCCATTTTTTTCTCAAACTCAAACTCACGACTACCTCCATGGACTACGTGAGTATGAGAATCTATAAGTCCTGGGGTTACTAAACAGCCTTGTACATCATATAGTTCAGTATCATCACCAATGAAATTTTTATAATTCTCATTAACGCCTACTTCTAAGATAGTCCCGTCGTTAATTGCGATAAATGCATTTTTTAGTTGTTTCAAATCATTTAAAGCTTTCCCTTTTACAGGATTATCTGAGGGATTAGGTGTTAGTAATGTACCGATATTATACAGGATTAAATCAGCTTTCATACTTTCACTCCTAAATATTTGCTTCAATTATTTTTTCTTTATCAAAATCTCTAAATTGTAAGTATTGTTTACTAAGTTCTACGAGTTTGTCAAAGTCTACTTTGTCATCTAGTGTTTGGTTCTCACATTGTAAATAGTAGTTTAATGATCTTATGATTGTATCTTTTGGAATAAGCCCAACAATTTCACTACTAGGGACATCAACATTGTAACGACGTGCCTCCATTTTAACCGTTTCAAAAATACGATAAATCGGATTTTGTTTATAATTTAAAATATTCATTGTCACTTGAACATGCTTTCTTTCATTTAAATAAACTGGTCCTGCTTGAATATGTTTGAATCCGCCGCTTGAGCCTCTGATTGCGCGGGCGATTTTTTTGGCAATTTCAATATCCTCTGTGTCTAAATCAATATTATAAGCAATAAGTGGTAACCTTGCCCCAACACCAGTGACCCCTGCAGTAGGATGAATTTCTGCATGACCGTAATCTGGATGCCATTTATCTTCTTTTATTTTTTCTTTCATCCCTTCAAACTCACCTTTTCTAATCGTTGGTAGTTTTTTTCTTGAAGTGACATTTGCAGCTTCAGCGTACATAAATACCGGTACTTTATGCATATCATAGATCATTTTTCCCATATCATGCGCAATGTCTTTACATTCATCCATAGTAATATTTTCAATTGGGATATATGGAAGCACATCAACAGCGCCCATACGAGGGTGTTCTCCAGATTGATGATTCATATCAATATGCTTTGTAGCCATGCCCACAAATTCTAATAAGGCTTCTTTCATTTTATATGGATCACCTAATAATGTTACTACTGTACGGTTATAATCCTTATCTGATTCATAACTTATAAGCTTGAAACCGTCTTTATTTTTAAGAGGTTTCACAATTTCTTCAATGATTTCTTGATGACGTCCTTCTGAAAAATTCGGAACACATTGTACGATTTTTTTCATTTTAGTTACCTCCTTCTTGATATTTCTTTTTTACTAGTGATTGTATTTTTGTATCATCAGCCCCTGATGGCAAAGTGATTTTACCTTCAGCATTCGTATTAAACAGTTCACTTGTTTCAACTGCATGTGAGTTATTAGCCCAAGCTCTTCTTGCAACACCGCCCATAACATCCCACATCATCGCACGTTTTAAAATCTCATCCACTTCTGTTGACCCATCTAAAACCATGCCGTATCCACCATTTAGTGCTTTAGAAATGCCTACACCACCACCATTATGCAGTGCAACTAAACTCATTCCGCGTGCAGCATTTCCTGCGTATATATGGGTAGCCATTTCACTCATAACATTTGATCCATCTTTAATATTCGATGTTTCTCTAAATGGTGAATCAGTCCCTCCTGTGTCATGATGATCTCTACCTAACATAATTGGTCCTACTTCTTTTTTTCTAACCATTTCATTAAATTTTAAAGCAATCGCGGTTCTTCCCCAAGCATCTTGGTATAAAATACGGGCTTTACTCCCTACTACTAAAGCATTTTTCTTTGCATCTCTTATCCAGTTATAATTATCTCTATCTTGAAAACGTCTATTTGGATCAATGACATGCATGGCTGCTTGATCTGTTTTATCTAAGTCTTTATCATCGCCTGATAAACAAACCCATCTAAATGGTCCATAACCATAATCAAATAAAACAGGTCCCATGATATCTTCAACATAACTTGGCCAAATAAACCCGTCCAAATCATTCTTTTTATTTTTGCAAATCTCAGTAACACCTGCGTCGTACACAGCCTTCATAAAGCTGTTGCCATAATCAAAGAAATAAGTTCCATTTTTTGTTAATGTTTGAATAACATCATAATGAGCTTTTAACCCCTTATCAACAGTTTCCTTAAAACGGTCTTTATTTTCTTTTAAAAGTTTGGTTCTTTCTTCAAAACTCAGTCCTTTTGGCGTATAACCACCCTCATACACATTATGACAACTCGTTTGATCTGATAATAGTTCAATGGTAATAGAATGGTCAACCGCATAATTCAAAAGATCTACAATGTTACCGTGATAGGCTATACTCGTAGCTTCTTTGTTTTCTTTGGCTGTCTTAACACGGTCAAAAACGGTCTCTAATGAATCGTAAACTTCATCAACCCAACCTTGTTCATAGCGCGTATCGATACGTGAGCGGTCAACCTCTGCAATAAGCCCGACCCCTCCAGCTATTTTAGTGGCTTTTCCTTGAGCACCACTCATGCCTCCTAATCCACTTGAAACAAATAAAACCCCTGCGAGATTTTCTTCTTCTGGAATATTGAGCTTACTGCGTCCTGCATTCAACAGGGTTGAATAGGTCCCGTGAACAATCCCTTGTGGGCCAATATACATCCAACCACCGGCTGTCATTTGTCCGTAGTTGGCAACGCCTAAACTTGCTGCTCGGTTAAAATTATCAAGATCATTATATAACCCTACCATTAATCCATTGGTAATCATAACTCTTGGTGCGTGTTTAAATGATTTAAAAATGCCTAAGGGGTGGCCTGACATGATGGTTAACGTTTCGTCTTCTTCTAAAATCTCTAGATACCTTTTTACTAAATGATATTGCATCCAGTTTTGAAAGACTTGACCCGTTTCACCATATGTCACAAGTTCATAAGGATAAAGTGCAATATCAAAATCAAGGTTATTATCAATCATGACCTGAAAAGCACGTCCTTGAAGGGTCTTCCCTTTATACTGATCAACGGGTTTTGCTTTAATACAGCCCTCAGGACGAAAACGATACCCATAAATACGACCATAGGTAAGGAGTTCGTCTAAAAACTCTTCCATTAAAGCATCATGCCATTCTTTTGGAATATAACGTAAAGCATTTTTTAAAGCTTGTTCTGTTTCTGCTTGAGTTAAACTAAACGGTCTTTTAGGCGCTCTTCGAATACCTTCAATAAATGATTTTTTACTAGGTAATGTATCAAAAACAGCTTTTAAAGTTATAGTTTTTTCCATAATAATGCCTCCAGTTCTTCAGTTGGTAATACATGCGTTGTTAATAAATTGGTTATCGCGTCCATATGGGGTTGCATTATTTCATCTTCTTCGATAAACGGGACAACTTCTCTTACTTTATTATATACAGCTTTTAATTGTGGACTTAACTTTTCTTTCCCTTCAAAATCTAGCGCTTGACAAGCCGTAAAAATTTCCATTGCAACCACATTTATTGAGTGCTTTAAAACTTGTCGTGCTTTTCTTGCTGCAATCGTTCCCATTGAAACGTGATCTTCTTGATTGGCACTTGAAGGGATTGAATCAACACTTGCAGGATGTGCTAAAATTTTATTTTCACTCACCAACGAAGCTGCTGCATATTGTACAATCATAAACCCAGAATTTAATCCCTTTTCTTTTACTAAAAATGCCGGGAAACGGTCATTTAACTGATCATTTACCAAACGCTCTAAACGCCGTTCACTAATGTTGGCTAGCTCACTAATTGCAATACTTAAAAAATCAAAAGGCAATGCCACTGGTTGCCCATGAAAATTCCCTGCACTAATCGCACTGTTATCTTCAGTAAAGACAATTGGATTGTCTGTAACAGCGTTCATCTCAATTTCAACTTTGTCTAAGATATAATCAAAAGTATCCAAACTTGCACCATGAACTTGAGGAATACAACGGATGGAATAAGCATCTTGAACACGTAAATCGCCTTGCTTAGTGATGTTCTTAGAATCCATTAGGAGCTTACGCATCATTTCCGCTGTACGCATTTGTCCTTTTTGACCTCGTGCTGTGTGAATACGCGAATCAAAAGCATCAATAATACCATTTGTTGCTTCTAAGGTTAACCCTCCACTAATGATAGAATAGAGGTATAAATAATAACTGTCATATAAAGCTAAAGCCCCAACACTCGTCATAGCTTGTGTTCCATTAATAAGCGCTAAGCCCTCTTTGGCATGGATTCCATCAAGCGGTTTAATATTAGACTGCTTGAAAGCATCTAACGTTTTCATTCTTTTATGATTTAAAAAGACTTCTCCTTCACCAATAAGCGGCAGCGCCATATGGGCAAGTGGTACTAAATCACCACTCGCTCCTAAAGATCCCTGTTCATATACAACCGGTATAATATCATGATTTAATAACTCTATCATTTTTTCAATGGTTTCTAAGCGAATTCCACTATAACCTTTTAATAAAGCATTAATTCTTAAAAGTAACATTCCTCTCACTATTTCTTCATCAAATATATTACCAGTACCGCATGCGTGTGAACGTAATAAATTAAGTTGAAGTTGATCAAGTTTTTCTGAGTTGATAGACACATCAGAAAGCTTACCAAACCCTGTGTTAATTCCGTAAACAACACGTTTATCTTTAACAATATCATTCACAACGTCTCGACTTGTTTCAATGCGGTCAACAGCTTGCTCATCAATCGTTACAGCCTCTTTTTGCCGTACGACTTGAATAAAGTTTTTAAGTGTTAAATTTGATCCTTTTAATGTAATCATAATCGTCCTCCATTTTCTAAAGATATCCTTCAATATAATAGCATATATTGACCATAAATTAAAGCGTTTTCATAGAGAACAATGACCGTTAGTTAGCCAAATTTATAAAAAGAAAAAACACTGTTGACAAAGTCCCCTTAAAATTAAGAGGGACTTTTCAATAAAATTAAATCATAGTATAATATTAGTGAAGCGCCACATCTACACTTCGAGTGTTTATTGATGGGCGCTTCCTTTTTTTTGAGTTTTCCACGTAGATAAATAATAGAAATAGACGGCTAAACAAAAGGGATAAAACGTTATAATATAGGTGTGAGGATGTGGTTAAAATGATGAAAAAACAAAACAAGCAAACAGATTATATTATGATGACAATGGATGACATCGTCCCAGAAGATCATCAGTTAAGAATCATCGACAAACATATGAACTTCGACTTTATCTACGAAGTTACAAAACCACTATATTCAACGATAGGCCGATCGAGTGTCGATCCGGTTAATATTTTTAAGATAGAATTGATTAATATATTATACGGTTACAATAGTATTAGAAAGACGTGTAAAGCAATCCAAACAGATGTGGGGTATCGCTGGTTTTTAAATCTTCCCTTCACGGAGAGAGCGCCACACTTCTCAACCTTAAGCAAAGTGTATTCAAGAAAATTTGAAGAAAACGAAGTATATGAGAATATATTCTTAGAGATTATGAATCGATTAAAAGAGAAAAAACTACTGAATACTAAACAAATATATGTTGATGGCACCCATATAAAAGCAAACGCAAATAAGAAATAACACATAGACGTTGAGATAGAAAAAGATCCAAATGCCTTTGAAGAAGAGATTCTTAAGCGGATTAATGAAACACGTGAGAATGATGGAATGAAACCAGTTGAAGCTAAACGCGAAACCAAAACAATAAAGCAATCAACAAGCGATCCAGAGTGTGGATATTACGTAAAAGGAGAACGCGAGAAACAAATGGCCTATGTGGCTCAAGTGGTGTGTGATGAGAATGGCTATGCGCTCGACGCTGAAATCGTTCCAGGAAATGTCCATGACTCTCAATCGGCAAGACCGATATTAGAACGCGTACTTAATAATTTCGACGTTAGTGCCGTCGCCGCAGACGCAGGCTATAAAACTGGACCGCTTGCGGAGTTTGTATTAAGTCATCACGCTTTATTCTTTACAGCATATACTAGACCTAAAGGTAAACAAGGCTTCTTTAAAAACTACGATTTTGTGTATGATGAGTATACCAACGATATTATTTGTCCAAATGATAAATTATTAAAATATCAACGGACACTAAGGAAGGGTATAAGCTCTTTAGAGCAAAAGTTTATGACTGTGAGCGATGCCCATTAAAGTATAAATGTACAGAAGGTAAATATAAAGAAGTGAGACTATCTGTATTCCATGATGTACTTGAATACGTTGATGATTTAAGACATTCGGATTATGGTAGAGAAACCTATCAAAAACGAAAAGAGAAGATAGAAAGACTCTTTGCGGATGCGAAGGAAAAACATGGCATGCGATATACTAGATTTACTGGTAGAAACAGGGTAAGAAATCATATCTTACTCACTTTAGAGTGCATGAACATCAAGAAAATGGCAAATCACCTGGAAAGAATCGAGAAGTATGAGTCATAGATCACTATTTTTTATCATTTTTTAGCTTTGAATGTAAGCGTCAACTGAAGGACGTCTAGACGAAATAAAAACAGTCCCTAGTGGACTCACTGGGGACTGTTCATAGAAAATTTTTGTCTAATACTTTCGTTGTATGGTGTTAAGG
>Ga0194138_10001535_pt1 | contig 11041 bp, 9 predicted proteins | sample TARM_MetaG_T2_14_FD_134022 | JGI IMG/M metagenome (GOLD analysis project Ga0194138, IMG submission 134022) | Freshwater microbial communities from Pennsylvania, USA, analyzing microbe dynamics in response to fracking - TARM_MetaG_T2_14 (version 2) | ecosystem: Environmental > Aquatic >...
CTGTGGAACTGCGTCAGGCAGTACTGGACACGTCACGGGAATTTTTTGACCTGCCGGACAGCGAGCGCCTCGAAGTCACCATTGCCGATGCGCGGGATGCCCTGGAAAAGCTGCCGGACGCCAGTACCGATATGGTTCTGGCCGATCTTTACAACGCTGACCGGATGAGCCCTGCCCAGGCCCAGAAGCAGTTCGTGGATGAGTGCGCCCGGGTGCTGACCGATGACGGCTGGCTGGTGCTGAACTACCATCGCACCCCGGATGTCGAAGGGCCCTACTTCCGACGGCTCAAGAGGCACTTTGCCGTACTTCTGGGCTTTAGAAGCAAAAGCAACAACACAGTGGTTTATGCCAGCAAACAGCACTTCCAGTCGGTGCACCGCCAGGACCCGGTTCTGGCCGAACTGGAAACCCGGCTACCCATTGACTGGCGGCGTTTAATGGCCAAAGTCAGGCGCCTCGAGTGAGCGGTAAACTGCCCGGAATTTGATCTGGCTCCTTGAGGATTGGCGAGTATGCACCATAGTTAGTAGTAAGGAACTCACGACAACCTTTCGGTAGTAATATAGGGAGTAACGATATGAACGAGGAAGATTACAAAAAGCTTCATCCGGTGTTGAGCGAGGTAACCCAAACCTACGTGAACCTTTACACCAACCGGCCCAATGAGAAAAACCGGGAGCAACTGATCAAGCTTGAGGCCCTGCTGCACGAGAAACTGGAGGCTATCCAGAAGGCCAAGGCCGACAAGGAATAGCAACCCGGACGCCTCCCGGGCTGCCGGCGTTCACAACCACTTCTCCGCGGGGCTCTGGTAAGCCTGGAACGCCCGGTGCAGCTCACCGGGCTGGTCCGTACGGATCAGCATGTCGATGTATTCCTGCTTGAGGAATCCGGCCCGCTCCATGGTTTCAGCCATGGCCAGAAGCGGGTCGAAAAAACCGTTCACATTGTAAATTGCGCAGGGCTTCCGGTGCAGGCCCAACTGGCCCCAGGTCCAGGCCTCAAACAGTTCTTCCAGCGTGCCGATACCGCCCGGCAACGCGACAAAGCCATCTGCCAGATCCGCCATCAGGGCCTTGCGTTCGTGCATGTTCTTGACGACATGCAATTCGGTCAGGCCGGAATGGGCCAGCTCCCGGGCCTTGTCCGCAAAGATCGGATCGCTGCCAGTCCGGGAGCCGCAATAGACCGCGACCTTCTTCATTCACCGTCCCCGATCTTGTCCTGGGTACGGGTCTCAAAATCGCTGGCATCGTGGCGCTCGTGAAGCTGGCTTTCCGGCTCACCCCAGGTACGATTCACCATGCGCCCCCGTTTGACCGCCGGGCGCTGGGCAAGCTCATCCGCCCACCGAATGACGTTGGTGTAGGTGTGGGCTTCCAGGAACTCGGCCGCATCGTAAACCTTGTTCTTCACCAGAGCGCCATACCAGGGCCAGATGGCCATGTCGGCAATGGTGTATTCGTCGCCCGCGATGTAGCGATTATTGGCCAACTGCCGGTCGAGCACATCCAGCTGACGCTTGACCTCCATGGTGTAACGGTTGATCGGGTACTCGTAGTATTCCGGCGCGTAGGCGTAGAAATGACCGAAGCCGCCACCAAGCATGGGCGCACTGCCCATCTGCCAGAACAGCCAGTTCAGGGTTTCCGTGCGTCCGGCGATATCCTTGGGCAGGAAAGCTCCGAATTTTTCCGCCAGGTAGAGCAGGATGGACCCGGATTCGAACAGGCGGATGGAGGGGCTGACACTGTTGTCCATCATCGCCGGAATCTTGGAGTTTGGGTTCACCTCCACAAAGCCGCTACCAAACTGGTCGCCCTCGGTAATCTTGACCAGCCAGGCGTCGTACTCGGCTTCTTTGATGCCCAGTTCCAGCAGCTCCTCAAGCATTACTGTCACTTTCACGCCGTTGGGCGTCGCCAGTGAGTAGAGCTGCAACGGGTGCTTGCCGACCGGCAGCTGCTTGTCATGGGTCGGACCGGCGATCGGGCGGTTGATACTGGCAAACCGGCCCCCGCTCTCGGAGTCCCATTTCCAGACTTTGGGCGGCGTGTAGGTAGCGTCGGTCATGGCATTTCTCCTCACAAAGTAGCAGTCAGGTGGCTCCGAGGTCGCATTGAGCCCGAGGCCGAAAACTCTAGCATGGAAGATCAAACAAAAAGAACCACAGGAGTACCCCATGGCAGGGCGCATTGTGCTCCTTCTTGCCTGTCTGTTTGTGTTGCCCCCGGTTCAGGCCGAGCTGTCAGACAGCAAGCGGGCGCTGATCCAGGAGCTGTTTCCTTCGGCAACCGTCATTGAGGACAAGCTGCCGGATTTCCCCGTGTATCCGGTGTATCAACTCCAGGAGCTGCTCGGCTATGCCTACGAGACCGTAGACCACAGCCGCCTCCAGGGTTTCGCTGGCAAGCCCATCAGCATGCTCATAGGCCTGGATACCAAAGGCCGCTTCACCGGCGTGAAGGTGCTGAATCATCATGAGCCTGTTTTTCTGCATGGCCTGGGCGAAGAACCCCTTTTTGAGTTTGTGGATCAATACGAAGGTCACTCGCTGCAGGAGCAGATCATCGTCGATACCTCAAACTCCAGCCGTTCCGGACGAACCAGTGATGGCAGCGTGATTCACTTTGACGGTGTCAGCAAGGCCACCGTCTCGGTGCTCATCATCAACGACACCGTGCTGTCCTCGGCCCTGAAAGTGGCCCGAAAAAAGCTTGAGGGCTTTGCCCAGAGCGCGCCCACCCGGGCGAAACCGGATTTCTACCAGCCGATGTCCTGGCAGCAGCTGTTAGACCACGGTTACATCGGACACTGGCAGATTTCCGGCGACGCAATAGAGGCTGAACTCGGCCGGCCGCTATCCGACTACCCCTTGGACATCGAGCCGCCGGAGGACGAACCCTTCTCCGAACTGTTCTTCGGCTATATCAACTCGCCCATGGTGGGGCGCAACCTGCTCGGAGACGAGGGCTACCGGCGCCTGATGCAACGCCTGGATGACGGCGCGCAGGTGCTGGCTGTGATGTCCCGGGGCGCCTTTCCCCATGTTTCCCGCGAGTTCGTGCCCGGCAGCTCTCCCGACCGTATCGGCCTTACCCAGAACAACCTGGCCGTGGAAATACGCGACCTGAACCTGCTGGATCAGAATCTGGATTTCCGCGCCGCCGGCATGCCCTCGTTTGAAACCCGACACCTGTTCCGTGTCGGAGGCAATGCCGGCTTCAATCCCGGCGCCGAGGCCAAACTGAAGCTCAACGTCGAGCTGGCCCGCAACCACCTGATGGTAGACAGGGCTTCACTGGATATCCCTCTTCAATTCAACGAAGAGCTGTTTGAAACCGTGGAGGTGGCCCCCAACCCGGAGGACACCCGGCAACCGGTCTGGATCGGGCTCTGGAAAGAACGCTGGTGGCAGATTTCACTGTTGGTCACCGGCCTGAGCGTTCTGACCGTGTTTTTCGCAAGACAGAAAACCCTGAGCCACAACCCGAAGCTGGTGCACCGGTTCCGCTGGGGGTTCCTGTTTTTCACTCTGTTCTTTATCGGCTTCTACGCTCAGGGCCAGCTCTCCGTGGTCAACATCTATACCCTGTTCCTGGCGATCTGGGACGGTTTCTCGCTGGATGTTTTCCTGCTCGACCCGGTGATCTTCATTCTCTGGATCTACACGTTCATTACGCTGTTCATCTGGGGCCGCGGCCTGTTCTGCGGTTGGCTCTGCCCGTTCGGCGCCCTCCAGGAAATGGCCGCCTGGCTCGGCGAGAAACTGAAACTCCGCCAGATCAGGGTGTCCGAGCAATGGCACCGGCGCCTGATCCTGCTCAAATACCCGATACTCGTGGGTCTGGTAGGCACCGCCTTCTACTCCCTGACCATTGCCGAAAAGCTGGCGGAAGTAGAGCCTTTCAAAACCAGTATTACCCTGTTCTTTGTTCGCCACTGGCCCTTCGTGCTTTATGCCGTTGGCCTGCTGGTGCTCGGCATGTTCATCCACAAGTTCTATTGCCGCTACCTGTGCCCGCTGGGCGCCGGCCTTGCGGTGCTTGGCCGGTTCCGGCTGTTCAGCTGGCTGGACCGGGTCGAGCTATGCGGTAATCCCTGCCAGCATTGCAAGAACGAATGCGGTATCAACGCCATTCGCAAGGACGGCCGGATCGATTACGATGAATGCATTCAGTGCCTGGAATGTGTCGTTATCCTTGAGGATGAAAAGGAATGCGTCGACAAACGGCTCAGGAACAAGCAACGGCTGAAACAGGCAAACATACTGGCAACGGATGCAGGCTAGCCCTGCATCCGTTGACCAACACCCCGGAAATTACTGCTTCTTGTGCCACTCAAACTTCTTGAACGGCTCATCAACCGGCGTTTCGGCAATGTGGTTGATGTAGTTGCTCAGGGTTTTCTGGGACAGCACCAGAATCACTTCCAGTACCTGACGGTGCTTGTAACCTGCCTTGTAGAAGGCGTCCAGGTCCTCTTTGCTGACATTGCCATGTTTGCGCATCACGGCGAGCGTAAAGGTCCGTAGCGCCTCCAGTTTGTCGCTCGGCAACGGTGTTTCATCCCGCAAAGCATCAATGATGTCATCGGAGACTTCCATCATCTTGGCGATGCCGGTGTGTGCCGGAACACAATAGTGGCAGGCATTTTCAACGTTGATGGTCTGCCAGACCACGGTTTTCTCGTCATTATCAAAGCTGCTGTCCAGCACCAGCTGGTGCAGCTTCTGATACGCTTCCAGCGCTCCTGGCGCTTCGGCCATCACGGCGTGAAGGCCGGGAATCATGCCAAAACCCTTGAGGGAATTCTCAAGAAGCGGCTTGGATTTTTCCGGGGCTGATTCGACATCATGCATGGGAAAGTCAGTCATCTCGATCTCCTTTTTGAATGATTGCTCAATTTCAACTTCAGGCTAACTGTTATTGAGCAGTCATTCAAGCTATAATTGAGCAATCATTCAAACCACAACTTTGGTGAATTGCTGTAATGGCCAGACACGCACGCTACGACAGAAAAACCGCCCTGGGTAAGGCCGTTGGCCTTTTCTGGGAGAAGGGGTATCACGGCAGCTCAATGAAACAGATTGAGCAGGCACTCGACATGCGTCCGGGCAGCATCTACGCCACCTTCGGCAGCAAGGATGGCCTGTTTTCGGAAGCCCTGGCCGCCTATGCGGAAGAAGGCGGCCGTGAACTGTCAGCCCACCTGGAAGGCTACGATTCCATCGTTGACGGGTTACAGGACTACCTGCGGGGCATCGCCTGCCGTTGCGGTGACGAGAACGTTGCCCCCTCCCGGGCCTGCATGATCGTGAAAACACTGCTGGAATCCAGCAACACGCACCCGGCCCTGGCCGCCCAGGCCAACAGCATTCTCGCCGCCATTGAGCAGTCCATCGCGGAGCTGCTGGAAAAGGCCAGAGCCAGGGGCGAACTGGTTCAGTCGGTGGACTGCAGCCGTCTTGCCCGGTTGCTCCAGGCCCAGATCATGGGCCTCAGAGCCATGGGTGAACGGAATCTGGCCCCGCAAGCCATGCGGGATCTTGGTGACGATATGGCGGCCATTCTGGACGGCGTTCGCACCCGGCACTGAACCCGCCCGCGCCCCGAAATCCCGGTGGCAAACATCGGGGTTAAACGTAGCGGCACTTCCGTAGAATTGTGCGTGCCGCCCGCCCCGCGTTACTATCTATGCCGCCAGCGTGGCAATATTAGCACCCTACCTTTTAGTGGTTCCTGACGGTTCCCAGTGAGGACAGCCAAGCGCTTTCCCGGAAGAGCGCTTGGCTCTCTTCACTTACAGGTTGGATTGTTATGGAAAACCTTCATCATATTGTTGTAGTCGGCGGCGGCGCCGGCGGTCTTGAGCTGGTCACCAGACTGGGCAACAAGCTGGGTAAAAAGCACAAGGCCCGGATTACCCTGGTGGATTCCGGGCTGACCCATGTCTGGAAACCCCTCCTGCACGAAGTGGCGTCCGGCTCCCTGGATGCCAATGCCAACGAGATCAACTACCGGGCCCACGCCCGGAAGCATCATTACGAATTCCAGCTCGGCCGGATGAGCGGGCTGGACCGTGCCGCCAAAAAGCTGATCATTGCCCCGTTTCGCGACCAGGAAGGCGCGGAAGTGGTGCCGGAAAGGCACATCAGCTACGACACCCTGGTGATCGCCGTGGGCAGTACCGCCAACGATTTCGGCACCCCCGGCGCCCAGGACAACTGCCTGTTTCTTGACAGCCTGAAGCAGGCCCGCCGATTCCACAACCTTATGCTCAACGCCTTCCTGCGCAAGAACCATGAGGCACTGCAGGGCGCCGAACACACCCTGAATATCAGTATCATCGGGGCCGGTGCGACCGGTGTCGAACTGGCGGCCGAGTTGCGACTGGCCTCAAGGGAGCTGCCGGTGTACGGAATGAATCACCTGCAACCCTCGGATGTCTCGATTACCGTGATCGAGGCCGCAGACCGGATTCTCCCCGCCCTGCCAGGCCGGCTTTCGGCGGCAGCCACCCGGGAGCTGGAGCGGCAGAGGGTCCGGGTGCTCGCCGGGCAACCGGTCAGCGAAGTCCGGGAGACCAGCATCATCATGAAGGATGGCACCGAGCTGCCTTCGGAGATGACGATCTGGGCGGCGGGCATCAAGGCCCCGGCGTTCCTGGCAGAGCTGGAAGGACTGGAAGTGAACCGGAGCAACCAGCTGGTTGTGGAGCAGACCCTGCAAACCACTCAGGATACCGACATCTTTGCCCTGGGTGACTGCGCCGCCTGCCCGCAGCCTGACTCCGACCGGCCGGTACCGCCCAGGGCCCAGGCAGCACACCAGCAGGCCGACACCCTGTTCAGGACGCTCTGCAACCGGCTGGAGGGCGGCAAGGCCGTGCCATTCGTATACAAGGACCACGGCTCGCTGATCAATTTCAGCCGCTACACCACCGTCGGCAACCTGATGGGCAACCTGTCCGGCCGCAGCATGTATATCGAAGGCAAGGTGGCACGCCTGTTTTACCTGTCACTCTACCGGATGCACCAGGTGGCGCTGCACGGCATGCTGCGGACCGGCATCATCTGGCTGATGGACCGGATCAGCCGGGCCATGCATCCCCGGCTCAAGCTCCATTAACCCGCGCTCAGACCCTGGACCCAGTCGATCATCGGTGCCGGGTATATCCCCAGTACCAGTATCGCCACGGCCAGGGCCACCAGTGTCACCCCGCCTATGCGGCTGCCCCAGTCATTGCTGACATCCCGCCGACGCATACCGGGCTCCGGCAGGTACAGGGTCACTATTACCCGCAGGTAGTAATAGAGGCCGATGGCACTGCCGGCGACAATCCCGCCCACCAGCCACCATTGGCTGGCGGCGACGCCCAGGGCAATCACATAGAACTTGCCGATAAATCCGGCGGTCAGTGGAATACCCGCCAGAGACAGGAAACTCACGGTCATCACTGCCGCCAGGTAGGGCCGGCGCCAGAACAGGCCGCGATAGACCGGCAGCCCGTCCGCGTCCTCACCGCCAAACGGGCTCGATACCAGGGTCACCACGCCGAAGGCAGCGAGTGTCGTTACCAGGTAGGTGACCAGGTAGACCCCGGTGGTTTCCGTCGCCAGGGCATTGCCCGCCACGATGGCCACCAGCAGATAACCGAAATGGGCGATGGAGGAATAGCCCAACAGGCGCTTGAGGTTGGCCTGGAACAGCGCCAACAGGTTGCCCCCGAGCATGGTCAGCAGGGCCAGCACCGTAACCAGCGTCTGCAGCCACTCACTGCTGAAGACCGGCGCCGCATGCACCAGACGCAGTAGCACCACAAAGACCGCCAGCTTGCTGACGGTGGCGAGAAAGATGGTGGCCGGTGCCGGGCCGCCCTGATAGACGTCCGGTGTCCACAGGTGGAAGGGCACTATCGAGAGCTTGAAGCCCAGCCCCACCACCATCAGTGCCGCACCGGCAAGCATCCAGAGGTCCGGTGCACCGGTCAATGCCCCGGCCAGTACCGCCAGATCCAGATAGCCGGTTCGGGCATAGATCAGCGCCATGCCAAACAGCAGGAAGGCGGTGGCCGCCGCAGAGAGCAGCAGGTATTTGATGCCGGCCTCCAGTGAGCGCTCAGCCCGGAAGCTATAGGCGAGCATGCCATAAAGGGGCATGGACAGCAGTTCCAGACTGATGAACAACATCGCCAGGTGATCACTGGCCACCAGGGCCAGCGCGCCGGCCGTGGCACACAGCAGCAGCAGGTAAAACTCTTCCCGGGGGCCAATGTAGCCGGTCAGGTAATGGTGGCTCAGAATCACCGTCACCAGGGCCGAAAGCAGAATCAGGGCACCTGCCATGACCGCCAGACCGTCCACCTGCATCAGGGGCGGAGAGTCCGCCGCCGGATAGGTCAGCGGCAACAACAGCAGGGCGACAATCAGCCCGGCCGCCGATACCAGCGCGGTGCCGGCATGGTGACGCCGCCAGGCAATCCCCAGCATGGCGGCCACCGCCGTGGCGCCGACAATGATCAACGGCAGTAACGTGAAAAGGTGAGCAGCGGTCAACATCAGCGCACCTCCCCGGATAGCTTGGTCAGCTGGTCACCGGGCGCGCCGGCAAACAACTCCGCGGTCAGGGACGCCAGACCGGCGGTTGTATCCAGGATCGGCTGGGGGTAGAGGCCAACCAGAAGCACCAGAGCCAGCAGGGTCAGCATCATGAAATACTCGCGCCAGTCCGGCCCCGCCAGTATCCCATTGCGGTATTCCGGTCCGAAGTGCACCCGCTGCATCAGAATCAGGGAATAGATCGCCGCCAGCACCAGCCCGGAACAGGCAATCACTACAACCACCGGGGCGCTCGGGAAGGTGCCGAACAGGATCATGAACTCCCCGACAAAGTTCGCCGTCGCCGGCATACCCAAAGAGGCGGCGACAAAGAACAGCGTGAATCCCGGCAAGGCCGGTATCCGGCCCCAGAGGCCGCCCATGATCCGCATATCCCGGGTGTGGATGCGCTCATACAACTGCCCGCTCAGGATGAACAGCCCGGCCGAGGAGAACGCGTGGGCCACCATCAATACCACAGCGCCCTGTATCGCCAGCTCCGAGCCTGAGTAGATGGCATTCAGCACGAAGCCCATATGGGAAATACTGGTGTAGGCAATGAGCCGCTTGATGTCCTGCTGACCACAGGCCAGCACGGCGCCATAGATGATGCTGACCAGGCCGAGGGTCATGGCAACCGGGGCAAAGGCCGAGGATTCCGCGGGAAACAGGGGCAGGCCGAAGCGCAACATGCCATAGGCCGCGGTTTTCAGCAGAATACCGGCCAGGTCGACACTGCCGGCGGTGGGCGCCTGGGCATGGGCATCGGGCAACCAGCCGTGGAAAGGCACCACCGGCAGTTTCACCGCAAACGCCACGAAAAACCCGAGCATCAGCCAGGGCGCAATGGCCTCCGGCACCTCGGCCTGACGCAGCACGTCGTAGCTGAACGACAGCTGGCCGGTGTTGCCGAAGTGGATGAACACCAGAGCCAGGATCGCCACCAGCATGAGCAGGCCACTGGCCTGGGTGTAGATAAAGAAGCGGGTGGCGGCGCGGATCCGCGTCTGGCCGGCAGAACCGCTGTGGCCCCAGAGCGCAATCAGGAAGTACATGGGCACCAGCATCATTTCCCAGAACAGGAAGAACAGGAACAGATCCAGCGCCAGGAAAACCCCCACGACACCGCCCAGAATCCACAACAGGTTGAGGTGAAAGAAGCCGATACGGTGTCCGATTTCATGCCAGGAGCACAGCACCGCAAGGGCGCCGAGAAATCCGGTGAGGGCCACCAGGATCAACGAGAGCCCGTCCATGGCCAGGTGGATCTCAATGCCGAAGCGGGGAATCCAGTCCGTCCGCCACTCCAGCAGCCACTGACTCTGGCCACCCTGGGGCAGGGCAAAGTCCCCGGTGACCCAGAGCCAGAGGCTGATCACCAGTACGAACAGCATGGTTGCCAGGGCAATCCAGCGGGGCATCTGTTCACCCAACCGGTCAGCGTACCAGCACAACAGGCCGCCCAGGAACGGAATCACGATCAGCCACACCAGGATCATGAAACGCCTCCCGGACCCATGGCCAGTGCCAGCAGAATCACCGTCGCGCCCAGAATCATGGCGGTGGCGTAGCTGCGGGTCCGTCCAGTCTGGGCGCGGACCAGTCCGGCATTCAGAAGCCGGGCCAGCAACGCCAGCAGGTTGATGGCCATATTCACCAGGTCGTGCCGGAGAATGCCAACGACAAACTGCCAGGGCCGAACCAACAGCCGGTCATACAGGGCATCGAAGCCCCAGGCCCGGTGCCAGAGCGACCACAGGGCTGCGCCCGGTCCCCCGCTCACCTGTTGCCGCAGCCAACGACCCCGGGCCAGGAACAGCCAGCCCGCCATAGCGAGGCCGGCAATCACGGTGCCGCTGGCCAGGACCGGAATCAGGCCCTCGCCGGTCTCCGCGCTGGCGCCGGGCGCCGCTGGAAACAGCGAGCCCAGGTGCGGGTAGAGTATGGCGCCTACAAAGGTAGACAGGACCGCCAGCACGCCAAGCGGCAGATGGTGCGTCCACAGATTTCTGCCGGGCTCGGCGTTCCGGGCGTTGTCGCTGCCGCAGTCGCCATGAAAGGTCCCCAGTATCAACCGCACCGTGTAGATGCAGGTCAGGAATGCCCCCAGCAGACCCGCGATCAGTAACCCCGGCTGCCCCGCTGCCAGTGCCTGCCAGAGGATTTCGTCCTTGCTGTAGAAACCTGCGGTGACCAGGGGCAGGGCCACCAGCGCCGACCCTCCCACCAGGAAGCCGGCATAGGCCACCGGCAGGCGCTTTCTCAGCCCGCCCAGCCGGTTCATGTCCTGCTCGTGGTGGCAACTGGTGATCACGGCACCAGCCGACAGGAACAACAGCGCCTTGAAGAAGGCGTGGGTAACCAGATGGAAAATAGCGGCATCAAACGCCCCGACGCCAAGGGCCAGAAACATGTAACCGATCTGGCTCATGGTGGAAA
>Ga0194138_10001537_pt1 | contig 11038 bp, 7 predicted proteins | sample TARM_MetaG_T2_14_FD_134022 | JGI IMG/M metagenome (GOLD analysis project Ga0194138, IMG submission 134022) | Freshwater microbial communities from Pennsylvania, USA, analyzing microbe dynamics in response to fracking - TARM_MetaG_T2_14 (version 2) | ecosystem: Environmental > Aquatic >...
GAGATAGCAGCCTTGATGGGGCGCGGCACTGGCTCGATTCACAATCGCGTGTCGAAACTCGGACTGACGCGACCGGATGAGTTCAAGGAAATCACAGGCTGCGGCAGGTTCAAGCCTGGGACGCGGCACACATCAGGCGCAACGCCTAGTGCCGCGTGGCTTTGAGGCCATTTCCACCAATCCTAAACACAGCATTTTGCTTGCTCTGCCGCGCCAACAGAATCAAACACTTACGTTTGCGTTTTGGGGAAGAAATTCCCCTATCTCAGCCCGTCCTGGCAACCCAATCCCCCTTCTCGATAAACCTGATCCGGTACGCCTCGCGCTCTGCCGAGGACATGAACTCCCAGGCGAAGTCCTCTTCCCTTGGCCCGCCGTCGCACTGCCCGTACCGATACCAGCCGCCCACGCGTAGACCGGAGTACATCAGGTTGCGCTTGATGACTCCAACGCCGAGGGTTTCCAGCATCTCGCGGAACAGTTCGTCGGCTTCGGCGCGGCTGACCTGCTGTGAACAATAAAGCCAATCGTGGGTCACGCCTGCCGCACGGTGATCCAGGCCGTCAAACAGCGGATCGACTAGCCAGGGTATCGACGCCAAATCCGTAACGAACCAGCGCGGCACCGTGAACTCTCGTCCATCGCGGGCGTGATACCGGAACGGTTCGAGCAGCACCCACTCGCCCGGCTTGTACGCCCGCAAGTCCAGCGCGCCGGAGAACCATGCTTCACTCATAGCATTCCACCCTCACCTTGTGCGGAGCCGTGCGGGTGTCCATCACGGCACGATAGGCCGCACGGTCTACGGCAGGCTTGCTGCAGTAGTAGGAGGCGAGCGAGGCGGCGCAGCCTTGCAGGGTGAGCAGGAGAGCAGCGGCAATCAGGATGCGGATCATTGCACGACCTCGCGGACTGCTTGTGCATATAGCCGATCCCAAGTATGGCGATGGGGTCGACCCGGCCTCCATACGCGCAGGTACAAATCCCAAGCGCCGTTTACGTCCTGCACATCAGGTAGCGGCTTGGGGTCAGTCCACAGCAGGAGTCGGCCGAAAGCCATCGCCAACACGTCATCGAACTCAATGGCATCGAATGCGGCGGCGACGATGGGCTCAACTCCCCGCTCGACGCAGATACGCGCAGCATGATCCTTGCTCGCCGGATGGGTCATCACGCCGCGCACGCCGCCGCCGCGCTCGAACTGCAGCAGCCCGTGCGCAGGCCCGCCGATCTGGTGGCGATGAATCAAGCCGCTTTCCTGCAAGCCGATGGCCAGCAAGAGAACTTCGGCCATGTCGCTAGACATCCGCGCAGGCAGCATCGCGAGAGCGGGCGCTATGGCTCGCTCCCGTATTTCAGAGAGGGTCATCGTCAATCTCCAGGCAAAAAGAAACCCGCCGAAGCGGGTTTGGGTCGGTGCTGATTCGCGCAGCTTCAATCCATACGCCGGGCCGGCGCCCTATGAGCGCCGGGATACCTGGCGAGCAAAGAAAGGCCACGCTGCGGGGCCTTGTCGGTCGAGTGACCCTGACTCCGGAGCTGGCGTTCCAGCTACCCTTCGTGGTCCGGCTCGGGCAAACCAAGACGGCGGAGGACATCGAGGGTTGATTCGGAAAATTCGTCCATTTTAATTCTCTCGCAGCTAGCTTGATCGTTACTTATCTAATTCGCTCCACCTGGAGCGAAGAATGGCCGAATGTTGCGTTATTCCCCAGAACCTTACCTAGATCGCCACTCGCTTGGCGGATGCGTAGCGCAATTGTATAGCTCCCCGCCGTCGTAATCTCGTAGATGTACGATAGCTGGAGCGTTCGATATTCTGCTGCGCCCAATGTTTCATACGTGGATCGCGGTATCGCTGTCCCATTTAGGGCGACATGAAGTGAAAACGCGGTGGATGCGCTTCCATTTTGCACCGTTGCACAACAGTTGAATCGGTATTTGCCGACTGGCAGATACACGCTGTCTGACAGGCTTCCGATGGTCTCGAACGCAAACGTCGCGGTAATGCTATGGTCAGCCGACAGCGATTTATTGATAACAACCGGGTAATCGTTTGCTGTATTCGTATAAATCAACTGCCCGACATGCGGCGATGGCGGTACGTCAATGTGCAGGTTTGTGCAGTTGGCGCCAATGTCGAAACCTAGGTACTGCGGAGACGATCCGCCGCCGACCTGTTGGGGCGAAAAAAATGCGCCGACAATTCGCAAAAAACCGACATCGGAACTGGTCCGGACGCCGCGGCTTGTCGATATAAACCTGTTGTTTTCCAAAACGATGTTATCCGACCATGACCGGATGAATATTCCAACCGACAATTGGTTCGTTTTAGCAAGCCGCGGATCACCGTTATCCATAGCTGTGCGAGTATCGCCATTTACATCGGCAACTGCGCTCTGCTGGATTTTGTGGTTCTCGCCCCCCAGATATATCTCTGCGTTTTGAAGTCCAGCGATACTGGTGTTCCATGCGTTCCAGATCGTTTCCAGGTTATTCACAACGAAGCGGTAGCATGACCCGCCAACCTGCGACAGATTAAGCGCGTTACCGCCATTGTCGATGGCGCGACACGACTCCAGTGTGACGATTCCGCAACGGCTTGATACCCCTCCGCCTATTGTCCCGTCATCAAACACATAGCCGTGCCCGCGATTGTAGTTGCTCTCGCACTGCGACAGCATCGTTCCATTACTTCCGCCAGACATATATATGCCGTGGTTAGGCTGACGCTGAACAACTACTCGATTTATCCGGCATTGCGTCAGACCGCCAGAAGAGTTGTAAACTTTAACGCCGAAAAGGTCTGCTGCCAGGTCATACACCCCACCCGTGCTGTATGCCTGCCGCGCGTTCGATGCCGCAATCGTCAAGCCCTCGAGCGCGCACTGCCCTTGAGCGATCGTGACGCCCGGGCCGTCGGTGTGATCGATAAGAAGGAATGTCTCGTTCTTCCCGCCTGCACCGACGAGGCTGCTGCTAAAGCGGGTCAGGGTGATTGTCGATGTCAGACGATATGTGCCAGCAGGAATGAGGACAACTCTCGCAGCGGCAATGGCCGCCGTAAAGGCGGCTGTGTCATCCGAAACGCCATCCCCTACGGCGCCGAAATCTCGAACGCTCACAACCTCCCGCATCTTGTCCTGCAACGTCCGCGCAACCGCACCAGCGCCAGACTGCTGAAACCCAACAAGCCCAGCCCCATCCGCGGCCGAAAGCGCATCGCCGCGCACAACATCGGCCGCCCGCGCAATATCGGCACCAAGCCAGTCGCTCGCAATCTTGCCCTGCGCGTCCGCCAGCGGCATTTTGTTAGGTGTCGGCACGCTGGCTGCCATGTCCTGCGTCACAGTAACCACGGCGCTTTCGGCGGCAGCTACGGCCTCGGTTGCGGCCTGCTCGGCGGCGAAGCGCTGATCAGCGACGATGGCGATCTCGGCGTCGATTTGCTCTTGCCGGGCGTGGTCGGCTGCGGCGATGGCGGCGGTTGCGTCATTGAGTGTTTGGGTTGCGCTGGCTGCGGCAGTGGACGCGGTGCCGGCGTCAGTCGCGACCTGAGCGGCAAGGTTTTGCACGGTTGCCAAGTTGGCGTTGCTCTCATCGCGCACGATCTGGATATCGGCGAGCTGGGTCACGGCGGCGTCGATAGCCGGGCCGCTGTGGACGGATTGATAGGCCATGGGGTTTCCTCGGGGCAATAAAAAACCCGCCGTAGCGGGTTGGGAATTTGGGTTGGCTTACGCCTTGATGCGGGTAATGCGGGCCTCGCCTCGGCCTCCTGCGCCAGATGCGCCGCCGCGCGATGAGCCGCCGCCGCCGCCAGCGGGAATGCCGCCGTCCTGGGCCGGAGTGCTAAGCGCGGCATTACCGTCGCCACCCTTGCCTGCGCGCGCCGATGTGCCGCCGACGCCCTGCGATGTGCTGTATGCGCCGCCACCGCCTGCCCCGCCGTCTACGCAGGAGCCACCCGGCACGGTTGTGCCGTAGCTGCCAAAACCGGCCTGGGTCGCGGGCAGGGCTTGCAGGTACGAGAGCAGCGAGGACGACAGTGAGGCCAGCGAGGCGCGCGGAATGGCTGCGATCAGTGCGTTGTTGTACTGGCCGGGATTGCCGCCGAGGGCCGATAGCAGCTCGCCGAAGCTGGTCGCGCCGCCTGGGTCGCCGTGGCCGTTTGCTGCGACTGAAGCCCCGCCATTGCCGACCGTGACCGCGACGCTTGCAGGCACAGCCGAGGCCGGCAGCACCGCGCGTACATACTCGCCGCCCGAGCCGCCGCCTGCGTAGCCACTGGATGTATTGCATGCGCCCGATGCGCCGCCGCCCCATAGCTCGATGATGTAGGCGGTGTCATCCGCTTCTTTCGCGAATGTGCCGGAAGTGGTGAACACGTCCTGCCGGCCACCTGGCGCCCATTCCACGCCGGTGCCGGCTGCATTGACCGCAAGGCGCTTGCTGCCGTTTCCGGTTAGCGAGGGCATTCCTACAGCCGAGCGCGCGGCCGCTGCGGCAATCTCGGCCTGCTGCCGCTGCTGGGTTGCAGTGGTGGCGCTTGCGCCGGCTGATGTGGCGCTGCCGGCTGCTGTCGTGGCGCTATTTGCAGCGGCTACGCGGGCCGATTCTGCTGCTGCGGATTGCTGGTCGACGAACTGCGCGGCGGCATTCATCTCTGAGCCGAAAACCGGCAGCGCGCCGAGGAAGGCGTCGGCCTTTTCGGTGAAGTTGCCGGCGTCGTTCTGCATGTTCGGCGGCGTGAGTAGCTGCGTGATAGTGGGTGCGGCCATTAATTGAGCCCCTCAACTGTAATTGTCGCGTCTGAAATCGACGGGCTACTGATGGAAATCGAGAAATCCTTGTAGTAGCCATAAATGATCGTGCTGTCGTACTGCGCCTCGCCTACCCATACCAGGGGGCGAGCCCGGTACTGGCCGAGAAGGCGCTGAACGCGGGAAATCTCGGGGGTTTGCACCGCCACGTCGTACTCCGCGCGCTTGCTGAAGCCCCGCTCGACGATGACGTAATTGCCGAATACGTCGCGCTCCTTGCGGGAGAAATCCACGAGCCCGACACTTGTGCCGTAGAGCGAAACGCCGAGCGTTGCCATCTTGCCGAGGACCAGGGCGCCGACCCTGGCGAGGCCACCGGGCTTGCTGATCTTCACCTCGATCACGCTGCTGCGACCTGCACCGAGTCCCGTCAGAATGAAGTCCTCGCGCGTCTTGACGACTGCCGTGAAGTAGTCGTGCCAGTTCTCGATGCCGTCCGTGTTGACCGGCTGATCGCTGCGCTCGAACACAATCCCCCGGAAGGGGTCGATGACTCGCACCGTGACCAAGCCGGCATCCACGCCAAAGAAGGCGACGGAATCCACGCCCGCGCCGAGCGCCATGCTCAGCTCGATGCTTTCCGGGTTTTCGGTGTAGGTGCCGATTAGCTCGTCAAACATGGCCCACCTGTTCGTCGGGCCGATATCGAGCCAGGTCGCCGGGCTAGTGGCTGTCTCGGGCGACTTGCCCGTGTTGTCGATTAGCGCCTCGTAGTTGCGGTGGCTGCGCATCACGCGGTCGCCCACTACATACGCGGTCGCGACATCCCACGCGGGATGGTCGTTTTCCGGTACGTTAGTCGCCACGGAGGCGACGAGAAACGGGCTGGCGGTCGGCACTTCGAGTGGCTGGCCGTCAGGCGTCAAGTTGAACGCCGCAGCGTCCAGCATTTCCGGCAGCACCCTCACCGGCTTGATTATCCTCATGCCACATCCCTCTCAGTTGGCAGGCCGTCGTAGTCCCAGCGCTCAAGGAACTCAACGCGCTTGGCTGTTTGCATGGTGTGTTTAGCGATGGATCGAAGCGCATCACCCTGACGCTCGACGGATTGCTGCAGACTCGCCAGTGCGCGGACTGAATCGCCGCCACCCAGCATCGCCGCCGTCTGGCTGGCGTTGTAGATGCGCGATGGGCCGGTGACCTCAAGCTCGGGACCGTTCTCGCCGACAATGCGCGCGCCGCCCAGGTGCACGCCACCTGAGGCGAACCCAGGAATACCAAGGCCCTTCAGGTACTGCTCTGCCGTCTGCTTGGTGGCAGCAGATTCCGCACTGTTCCCCAGCGCCCCCTTGGCGATCGACGCAGCAATGTCCTGGTACGTCGCCTTTCCGCTCTGCAGCGCATTGGCCCAGAACGCAGCGCCGGCCTCGTCGCCCTCAGTTCCGCGACCGAGCACCGACTGGTAAATCGTGTCGATGATCGAACGGTTGTTCTGAGGGGTGTTGGCCTGTGCGGCGCCTTTGGGCAGGCCCTGCAACGCAGCAACCACCGAGGCATTCATTGCGGCAATTGCTGCCGCTACGCCCATGATGGAGTTGTCGATTCCGTTGAGCGCGTCGAGCTGGGATTGCGCGAAGGCAAGCTGCTCGTCCAGTTTCGAGAGCTGCTTTTCGTACTGCTCAAGCATCCGTTGTTCAGTGCTGAGCTGCTTGCCGTTGACCTTTTCCAGCTCGGCAATCAGGTTGGCGGTGCGGCCCTGCTCCCGCTCGAAATCCTCCAGCGAGCGATACAGCGACGTGTCCATGTTGGACGCAACGTCCAGAGCATCCTGGAGCCCTGCATAGTCAGCCAGAGACCCACCAGCTCGGGCGGTTACCAACGCACTGTTGAGCGTCATCACCGCCTGAGCGCGCAGCATCCGCACGGTGTCGTCCGACGATCCACGCAGACGCTTGAGCGCGGCATCGAGCGAATTGCTCACGCCGGTCAGTGCGTTGATTGCAGATGCCGTGCTGCTTGCTGCCCGCTGGATTTCCTGCTGCTGGTTGGCAATGGACCGTTGCAGAGCCGCATAGGCAGAACCGGCCGCGCCAATCAGCGCAGCGCCCTGTTGCTCTAGAATGGAGTAGTACTGCGCAGCTTGGCCGGACAACGCCATCAGGGTGTTGAATAGCTCGCTCCCTGATTCGGTCGTGACATCAATCGCCTCGACCATCTCCCTGTACTCGGAACGGCTTTTGGCGATGGTAATGCCGGCATCGTCAAAGGTTTCGAGCAGCTGCTGCAGGGTTTTCTCCTGCTGCTCTGCCGCACTAAAGAACGCCCCGTAGTAGGTCGCCACATTGGCCGATAGCGCATCCATCCCGCCAGCAGCCTCTGCGATGCCGTTGGCCAGCTCCATGCTGTGCGCAGATAGGTCGAGCACGGCGACGTTGATCAGCTCAAGCGAATCGTTGACACCCTCGAACACATTGATGCGCCGGGTCAGCTCTTCGAGCGAATAGCCGAACCCGCCGACGCCCTTGTCGATCTCCGCGATCATGCGATCACCGGCAAACTCGAACCACTCGGCTATTGCCGCCTGAATTTCCTCCTCGGTTTTGCCTTTGGTGGAGATTTGGCGACGGGCGATCTCTAAGCCATCTAGAGCGCCGTCGTTAACCGAGACGCCGATTCGGGCCAGCAGGTCGGAGACGGTATCTTCGGTGGCATCGAAAGCCGCTTGGAACTGGGCGGCGGTTTCCTCATCCAGAGCACTGAAACGCGTGCGCTTCTTGTCAGAGCTGAAGAGCCCTCCCTTTTTCTTCTGGTACTCGAACTGCTGGCCTAGGAAATCACCGTCGGTCACGCTGAACGCGAGGCCGGCGTCCTTGGTTTCCCATGCACCACCGAACAGCTTGGAGCCGAACGCAGCACCCAAGGCGGCGCCGATGACGGTGCCGATGCCCGGCAGGACGGAACCGAGCGTACCGCCGCCCCAGCCGCCGACTCCTCCAGCTACAGCGCCTTTGATGCCGGAACGCTGATAGCCCATGTAGGCACCAGACAGGCCGCCGGCAATAGCTCCCATGCCTGTCGCTGCGCTGCCCCAGGTTGTGGCCGCCGCATTCTGCGCGCCTACCCAGTTGCCAAACTGTGCACCGGTGTAGTCGGCGATTGCACTGCCGCCAGAGTTGGCCACGCCGCTGCCAAAAAAACCGCCGAGCGCGTTGCTTCCATAGTTCCAGCCGTTGGAGATGGCGCCGCTAAAGCCGCCATTACCCCAGCCCTGCGCGACCGCCTGGCCGAACCCTGAGTTGGCAATGCTGTATCCGTTCTTGAGCAGACCGAACACATCCATTCCGCCCGAGCCTGCCGAACCGCCTAGCATGCTCACGGCCTGCCCAGCACCCCCGCCAATCCCCAGCGAGGCCCCAATCTGCATGATGATCGGCTTGGTGATAGCCATGTGAGCCAGTTCGGCCAGCATCTGCTTGAAGGCATTGGTCAGCGAGTCGCGGAACGAGCTGAAGCCATCCCCGATGTTGCGCCAGGCGTCGGCAAAGGCCGAATCGACGCGCTCAAGAGATGATTCGGTCCATTGCGCCCACTCAGACGTGGCGCGGGTGTTGTCCTTGTATTGCCGCTCAAGTTCAGCCAGAAGCTCAGTGGTGCGCTCCGGGCTACGCTCGCCGCGCTCCATCGCATCATTCAGCCGCTCAACGTCTTTCTGGTACTGGCTGGTTGCCTTGCCTACCGGGTCGAGCTGGTCTTCGAGGCGCTCCAGCTCCTTGCGATATTCCTCGATTGCGTCGGCCGGGCCGGTTGCGTCGGCGCCCTCCATTGCGAAGTTGAGGCGGTCAATGGCCTTGGCCAGTTGGTCGCCGTCGAGGTACTTTTTGAGCAGGTCGATCTGCTTGTTGTATTCACGCTGAGCGGCTTCGGCTGGGTACAACGAGTCGTAGAGAGCCTTGAATGCTCGCGCTTGCTCGTCTGTCGCCTTAGCTACGCCCTTCCCGGCGTTGAGTGCTGCATTGGCGCGATCGATTGTCGCCGCCGCCGCTAAAGCTTCTTGCTTGGCGGTTTCAGATAGCGCGCCTGCATAGCCCTTTTCGATAGCGATCTGAGTTTTCTGGACTTCCGTCAGCTTTCCAGACAGGTCTGCACGACGCTGTAGGCTCGCAAGAAAGCTCTGCCCCTCTTTGTCGGTCTCGCTTGCAGCTTCGCGCTGGACTTTCCAGGCGTTCGTGTTCTGCTCAATGCGCGCATTCAGGTCGCGCATTTTTGCTTCTTGCGCGGCCAACTCCTGGTTTACCGTAGAGAGGTTGCCCTTGGCGTCTACAAGCGCACGATTCCACTCTTCGACCTTCGCGCTGCCTGGGTGGCGGTCCAGCTGAGCGTTGAGGTACTCGATCTGCGCGGCATAGTTCCGAGCCTCATCCTTGGCGGCCTGATACGGCTCTTCCATCCGCTGCAGAACTTGTTTCGCCTGCGCGGCGTCAAGATCCTCGACCGCGCGGGTCAGCAGATTGGTTTCTTCGCGCAGAGCGATAGATTTACGCGCAGCCTCTTCTGCGCCGTCGCCCCAATCGACAAAGGAAAGCGCAACTGCGCCGGCAGTCACGGCAAGGCCGGCCCACCCACCAGCCAGCCCGAGCACTGTCCGGCCAAGCCCTACGGACGCAGTCTGTGCCGCCGCAAGACGCTTCTGTGCGGCCTCTTGTGCTGCGAGCGCGGCAGTAACCTGCCCTGTTGATGCTGTCAGCCCAACGTTGGCGCGAGCTAGCGCAACTGCGGCTGTAGCCGAAGCAACCTGCGCTTGAGCAAGTTTCAGCTCCTCAGCAGCCTGCCGCCCCGCAGCTATCGTCTGAGCAACGGACGCAGCTGTGCTTTTGGCCGTGACGGTGGCGTATCGGGCGACCGCGGCAACAGCAACACCGCCAAGGGTAGTTGCGATGAGATCGATGTTTTCCGTCACGCCATCCAGCGCGCCGGAGAGCAGGCGCGACGAGGCCGTTACTTTGGAGCTTTCGCCAAGATAGGTAGACAGGTTGTTGCTGGCCCGCACGATCGCATCGTTAAGCGTCGTGCCCATGCCATCGGCGAGCTTTTGGTTCTGCTCGACGGTTTGGCGCAGGCCTTCGTTCAGGTCAGCCAGCGACAGCTTTCCGGTGATGCCGAGCTGGCGGATCTCCTCAGCAGACTTGCCAAGCGAGCCCGACAGCGTGTCGACAACTGACGGCATCGCAGCGATGAGCGATTGCCAGCTGTCTACCTCGATGCGGCCAGACTGGATCGACTTTGAGTAAGCATCGATGGCATTCGACGCCTTATCAGCGGACGCAGCATTGGTAACGAGCAGGTAGCTGAAGCTGTCGGTGATATCCAGTGCATCGCTGGTCTGGTAGCCAAGAGAGCGAATGGCGTCAGCGGTGCGGATGTAGAGTTCTTGGGCCTCGGCCAGCGGGCGATAGGTGCGGTTCGCCGATTGCAGCAGGCGCTCCTGCACCATCCGATATTCTTCGGTGGATGCGGTCGCCATCTTGATTCGGTCGGCCATCTGGCCGTAGTTGTCCGAAATATCGATGATGCCCTTGATGCTCATGCCGGCAGTTAGGCCGGCGAGCGTGGCGCCAAGTTTCGACATGGAACCGGACAGAGACGAAGCCGTGCGATCTACGGACGCAAGTTCCCTGGCGTTCTCGCGGGCAGCTACGGAGTTGCGCTCAAGAGCTGTGCCCGCCTGGGTGGCCGCGCCTGCCACGCCGCCGACCTTTCCAGCGGCCTGCTGGTACGCATCGCCAACGCCTTTTGCGGCCTGCTCCGCCTTGGCGCCTTTGGCGCCCAAGCGCTCCAGGTCATTCTCTGCGCGGGCGACATCGCTGGTGTCGATCTGAATCGCTAGGCTGGCGATGTCTACCATTACTTTTCTCCAGGCAATAAAAAACCGCCCGTAGGCGGTTTGCGTGTTCGGCGCGATCTACCTGTCGCAGATCGCGTCTATGAGGATCATCGAGCTCGCGTCGCTGCCGGCTCGAAATACGTTATCGCTAGTTGAATAAATGAACGGCTCATACCCTGCGTAACCCCCGTAGGAGTTTTTTGCATTGAAAAAACCGCAGATGACAACCGATTTCCCGTCGAGCGACGACGAGGCCATCAGGGCTTTGTATTTCGCTGATCCTGCATCCTTTAAAGCCATTTCGGCGGCTTGCTTTAGCTTCGACACTTCGCGCCCGCTCGGATCGCGCCATTCGACTGCATAAGCACTCACGGCGAAGGCCGCCAGCGCAGCA
>Ga0194138_10001541_pt1 | contig 11027 bp, 8 predicted proteins | sample TARM_MetaG_T2_14_FD_134022 | JGI IMG/M metagenome (GOLD analysis project Ga0194138, IMG submission 134022) | Freshwater microbial communities from Pennsylvania, USA, analyzing microbe dynamics in response to fracking - TARM_MetaG_T2_14 (version 2) | ecosystem: Environmental > Aquatic >...
AGATTAGTATTTAAGAAATCACTAATATGAGGGACCAAAGGCGAAATGATGGCTGCCGTTTTTAACATGAATGGCATGTTTACCTCTCGTTTTCCTTTAACCATGGCATCTATTACACGTTTTGCTACTGTTTCACTCTCCAATGCAAACAACTCAATACGTTTATAGTAAGCTTTTAAAGTGTCATTGCGCGTGAAAAATGGCGTTTTTACTGGACCAGGATTGATGGTCGTAACACCAATACCATATTTCTTTAATTCTAATCTAAGTGCATCAGCATAACCGATTATAGCAGATTTACTAGCTGAATACACACTTGAAGAATGAGTCGATAATTTGCCGGATATTGATGAAATAAACACGATTTGACCGGATGCCTGCTCTAGCATCTCCAGAGCGACTAATTGGCTTAAGTACATCATCGCAAAGGTATTAATTTTAAACATTTCTTGAATTTCTTCGTACGAAAACTCAACTGCGGGCTTAAATTCACCATAACCAGCAGAGTTAATTAAATAATCAATACGGCCAAAATATTTCTTCGCTTTCACAACTAAACGTTCAATTTGTTTGGTTTCACTTAAATCAGCTACTACCATCAGCACTTGGACATTAAATCGTTCGTGTAAATCTTGTGTTAATTCTTTAAGCAATGAGCGGCGGCGCGCGACTAAAACCAAATGAGCTCCTTTATTAGCAAGTTGATACGCAATTTCTTTACCGATGCCACTTGTTGCACCTGTAACCATGACCACTTTATTGGTTAACTTCATTGACTTTTTCCTCCTAATTTATTGAGTTTAAATCATATTCTTCCAAATCAAAGACTACTTTACTTTGCTTAAAGATAGATTGTGCCCCTTTCTCTAGCTCTTTCACATCTTGTCCTAAATATCTTGCACTAATATGATTCAAGTAAAGTTGTTCGACATTAGCTTTTTCTGCAACTTTTGCAGCTTGATGATTAGTTGAGTGGAAATAAGCATGAGCCATTTTCTCTTCAGTACTATCATGTGTTGCTTCATGTACTAACACATTTGCTCCTTGCGCTAATTGATGAATATTATAGCATTGTCGAGTATCACCAAGAATCGTCACTACTTTCCCCTTACGGTCTGGAGCAACAAAATCCTTTCCATTCAATACGGTTCCATCAGCTAATGTCACTTGTTCACCGCGTTTTATTTGGCCAAATATAGGACCATTTGGAATCTTATATTTTGACAATCGGTCAACAAGTAATTCTCCGATTGAGTCAGGTTCTGTAATTCTATAACCAAATGATAAAACACCATGTTCCAATGGTAAATAATCGACTTTCCATCCTTTGTCCAGATTGATACTCCCACCATTTGGCTCTAACTCGACAATTTTAAGTTTATATAACAGCTTAGTTTTAGAGAGTTTTAAGGTCATTTGGACAAATTGACGAATTCCCGGAGGTCCGTAAATTGTAAGTGGCCCTTCGCCCCCCTGAAAAGAACGACTACTTAAAAAACCAGGCAAACCATAAATATGATCACCATGCATATGTGTAATAAACACATTGGTAATTTTTCTAGGTTTTATGGTTGTTTTAAGAATTTGATGCTGTGTGGCTTCACCACAATCAAATAACCAAATTTCATTTATTTCATCTAATAATTTTAGTACTAAAGCACTAACATTACGAATTCGACCTGGCACACCTGCACCAGTGCCTAAAAATTGTAATTTCATTTTTTTAACCCTTTCTATTCAATTGTTAATAATTCAGGTAAAAATAAAACCGGACTCTAGATACATAGATGATTGCAATGCAATCAAGTCTATTATCATAAAAGTCCGGATTAATCATCACCTTTATTGGCTTGCGCTTAACGTTGTCTGTAAATTTCTTGCGCAATATATTTCGCTAATTCCAGTGCTCCTTCAGCATTAGGATGAACCCCATCATCAGAGTACCACTCCGGATGATCATTCGCAAAACCAGCCCAGTCAATTATTTTTACATTACCATATCTTTGGGCAGCTGCAAATAGTTGAGTGTTTGCATTATTCGTCCAAGCTCGATCGACATGAACTGTTAAGAAATACTGATCTTTGTCGGTTCCAATCGCTTCAATATAATCAGTCAATTGTGCTGTAGTAAATGTTCCGTTTGAACCAAGAATCGTGACAACTGTTGGTTTTAAAGTGCCATTAAGTTGCATCGCTTGAACGAGCGAATAACTATTGTAAAGTTGACGACCTACTGAACCGTCTACTACCGCTTTTGGAAATACACTTTGAATTTCACTTGCACTTGCTAGTAAAACTGAATCTCCAATAAAACTAATATCTAAGCCATTCGCAAATAATAATTCTTGCTGGCTCAAACCTTCAATATTATTGACAACTTTGACAGTCTCAGTCTCCTGAGTTTGAGTTTCTTGTGCTAATTTTTCATTCTCTTCTATCGTTTGTTGTAAAATTTGTGCAGTTTCACTTCGTTGTTCAGGTGATGCGAGGACTCCAACCAAACCCATTATGAGAACAAATGCATACACACCTGTCAATGTCTTAATCACTCTTAAACTTTTTGGATTATCTCTGAAGTAAGCAAACTGATATTTAGTTTTCTTCCAATTAAAATCTTGCCCGATTGGCAAACCCCATTGTTTAATTTCAAATAATCGATAAGTAATCTCACTTAATATCATAATGACTAAGAACTGAAGTACAAAGTTTAAATAAATATTTGTTTTAAATACAACTAAATTTTTCGAAATAATTAAATATACAGGATAATACCATAAATAGTATGAATAACTTCTTTTACCAAAAAAAGTAAACAATCTAAAACTAAATACTTTATGCAAAATTGTTGCAGGGTGCATTGCACACATGACAACTACGGCACAGACTAAGGTAAACAAAGCCATTCCAAATTGATAAGCAAATGCATATGTTCCATACATAAACTTAATCATAAAAAAGGCCAAGACTAACGAAATTAATCCCGTGACATTAAAGATTATTCTGGCTTTAGTTTGCATTGGTTTAGGTTGAAGTTTAATTGGATAAAGTAACCCAATTGCTCCACCAAAAGTAAATGCGAACGCTCTTGTCAATAAACCATAATAAATTCTAGTTGGATCTTCTCCAGCCTTATATAAATAACCTAACAGTACAGCTGACAATAAAGAAACTATTAACAATATATTAATCGTTATACCTGGTTTCTTATGCCATGAATAGAATAATTTCATCATGAGTGGTACTAATATAATTAACTGGCCATATATAGCAACATACCACAAATGTGTAAAAGGACTTGGATTCGCTGCCTGAACAAAATAAGACTGCTCATTAGCAATTTGATAATAGTTATTAAAAAATAACAATGCTGAAATTGCCATATTTCGAATATTAAATAAATAATCTCGAGCGAACAGTAATATATAGGTAATGGTTATTGATATCATTGCTAGCATTGGGAAAAACAGGCGTGAAAAACGCCCGCGGTAAAACTCCCAAAGTTTTACTGATCTCCCCTGAATGCTAGCAGTATAAAGGCTACGGAAATTTAAAAATCCAGCAATGAATAGAAACAAGTTAACGGCTAGAAAACCACCTGGCACAATATGCTCAAAGAAATAATAACCAATAATAGTTAGTATTGACACACCTTTTAAACCATCAAAAACCGCAAGTCTTTTAACGGGTGCTTTAACTTTATTTTCCATCACGAAGCCACCTAATCCATAAACTCGAAGAAGTAATCAGATAATTGAACTGTATCACCGCTTTCAGCTCCTAATTTACGCAACTGTTCGTCTATACCCATACCACGTAATTGTCTAGCAAATCGAGCGATACTTTCATCATGAACCATATTCGTCATGGCATAAAGTTTCTCGATTTTACTTCCACTAATTAACCAATGACCCGGTTGAATTTCTTCAATTTCAAAAGGTGTTTCTTCTTCCAATGTATAATGAACTTTCTCCTCAACTTCATCATGTAATGAAATAAACTCTGAGTTTTGTACAAGGTCATAAGCTCTTTGTAACAATGGCTTAATGCCTTTGTTTTGCCATGCACTAATTTCGAAAATTTCCGGTATATCGCGATCTAAATTAGCGTAATACTCTGCTAATTTTTCCTTTAAAGTCGCTAAGTTTTCTTCAGCTACTGCTTCATCCATCTTATTAGCAACGATAATCATAGGTCTTAATAATAATTTTTCGTTATAATTCGCTAATTCATGCATGATATCTAAGAAGTCTTGGAATACATCACGGCCATGTGTTTGCGCAACATCCAGAATATGAAGTAATACTTTCGTTCTTTCGATATGACGTAAGAAGTTAATCCCTAACCCCACACCTTCTGATGCACCTTCAATTAGTCCAGGCATATCGGCCACGACAAATTCTTGGTCAACTTTCAATTTAACCACACCTAAGTTAGGGACTAAGGTTGTAAATTGATAATCCGCGACCTTAGGTTTCGCATTGCTAATAACAGATAATAATGTAGATTTTCCAACACTAGGATAACCAATTAGTCCTACATCTGCTAAAACTTTCAATTCTAATGATAACTCTACTTCTTCTCCTGGCTCTCCATTTTCTGCAATGGATGGAGCTGGATTTTTATGAGTAGCAAACTTGATGTTGCCTCGACCTCCTCGGCCTCCTTTAGCAACAACGAGCTCCTGTCCATGATCGACTAAATCTCCTAAGACTTCATCTGTCTCAATATTTTTAATAATTGTTCCTGGTGGTATCTTTACGACTAAATCTTCAGCGCTCGCGCCATATTTACTCTTACTCATCCCATTTTGTCCATTATCTGCCTTAAAGTGGCGATTATAACGAAAATCCATTAATGTTCTTAGGCCTTCGTCAACTCGGAAAATAACACTACCGCCTTTACCTCCATCACCACCAGCCGGACCACCGTCTGGTACATATTTTTCTCGTCTAAAAGCTACCATGCCATCGCCGCCTTTACCAGCTTTAACATCAACTTTTGCACGATCTAAGAATGTAGACATACTCTCCACTCCCTTCTTAATATTATTTTTATCTTAATCAAATTTACTAATTAATTCACGTGGGTCTACCAATTCAGTTACAAAAATTGTCAACAATTTCATAGTTGCTTGACGATTACGTTTAATCACTTCATCATCAGCGTTTACCATATTATTCTCGAAATATGCATTAATGACTTCAATTAAGTCAATCAATTGTTGAATTACTTCTTTAGGACTACCAGAAGTTAATCTTTCAATCTTTTCTACTAAAGCTTTTTCCGATTCTGTTTCAAGGATAGTTAAATCAATTGCTTCAACTTCTGATACTTTAGCTCCTAAGTTCACAACACGCGTGATCGCTTCGACCATTGCACGATAATCACTAGACTGCGCTTGTTTAAATTGTTGTAACTCATGCGCACTCTCTACAATATAGTATACATTTAAATGCTCCACATTTGAAACAGCTTGAATGATATCATGATCAATGCCATCCATTTCTAAATGTTGTTGCACTCGCGCTCGGATAAATTTCCCTAATTTTTCTTTAAGTTCTGACCATTCAGATGATTCTTCTTGTAATACAATCGCATCTAAGATATCCACTAAGTCAAAGTCCCAAGCTTGGTCTAAAATTATTTCAACAGTTCCCAATGCTTTACGTCTTAAAGCGTGAGGGTCGTTTGAACCAGTTGGAATCAACTCGATATTGAAATAGTTAGCAAGTGTATCTAATTTATCTACCAAAGCAAGTAAAGCTCCTGCTTTAGTATCTGGTAATGTTCCACCACTAGTTAACGGCAAATATTGAGTACCAATGGCTTTAGCAACTTCAGAACTTTCACCGTAGTGCTCTGCATAAATTTGCCCCATCTGTCCTTGTAATTCAGCAAATTCACCAACTATTTGAGTTAACAAATCAAATTTATAGAGCTGAGCGGCTCTTTCAGCAATTGTTACGTCAGATATTTCTAGTTGAGCTGGAACTAATTGCTTCGCAACTAGTTTAATTCCTTTTTCTACTCGCGCTTGTTTTTCTGAGAATGAACTTATCTTTACATGTTCCTTCAAGGTCACCAACTTATCTAAATAATAAGATAGTTCATGACTTAAATCCTCGCGGTAGAAGAACAACGCATCTTCTAAACGTGCTTTTAGTACTTTACGGTTACCTTTTACGACATTTTCGATAAAATCCGCGTTACCATTTCGTACTGAAATAAATACTGGTAATAATTTTTCAGTGTCTTTTGCCAATGCATAAAAGTATCTTTGATGATCTCTCATTGCTGTGATCAGTACACTCTCAGGAACCTCTAAGTACTTTTCCTCGAATTCACCATAGAAAGCAGTTGGCCATTCAACAATTGAAGTAACCTCTTCCAACAAATCTTCATTGATTGGTACATTCCAATTGTGCTCTTCAGCAATTTCTTCAATTTGGTGGCGAATAATTGCCTGTCTTTCTTCAAAATCAACCAGTACAAATTGTTCTTTTAATTTTTTTACGTACTCATTCGGATGAGATATTGTCGCATCATTCCCTAAGAAGCGATGTCCCTTTGTAACATTACTTGCGTCAACTCCTACGAAAGTGAACGGTACAATTTCATTTTCTAATATGGAAACAATCCAATGGATTGGACGAATATAAGGTGTCGCAACATTACTCCAATGCATCGCTACCGGGAATGTCATCTGAGAAACCACATCGACCATCTTAGTCAGGACTTCCTTAGTCGCTAAACCTTCAATGTGTTTGTCTAAGTATACGTACTCACCCTCAATAATCAAATCGGTAGTGTTTGCTTTTTGTCCTCGAGCAAATCCTTGCGCAGCTTTACTCCATTCACCTTGATCGTCTTTCGCAACTTTTAATGAAGGACCTTTTACACGTTCATTTAAATCACTTTGTCTATCTGATAAGCCATCTACAATTACAGCTAATCTTCTTGGTGTGGAATAAGCATTTACAGCGTCAAACGCTATACGTTCTTCATTCAGAAAATTTTCTACTCTTTCTTTCAATTGTTGACTTAGGTTCAATAGAAAACGAGCAGGTATTTCCTCTAGCCCAACTTCTAATAAATATTGTTTTGCCATCTCATTTCCTCCTTATTCTGCGTCAAATTTATTGTCGTGTAGTAAAGGAAAGCCTAACGCTTCTCTTTCTTCCACAAAAGCTTGCGCAATACTACGTGCCATTTTACGGATTCTACCTAAGTAACCCGGACGATCCGAAACAGAAATTCTACCTCTAGCATCTAACAAATTAAACGTATGAGAACATTTCAGAATATAGTCGTAAGCTGGATGGACCAATTTTAACTCAATTAGTTTTAAAGCCTCTTGTTCATACGCTTCAAATTGGTTAAACAACATTTCAATGTTACTATGTTCAAAAGAATACGTTGAATGCTCGCGCTCTGGTTGTAAGAATATATCACCATACTTAACACCATCAACCCAGTCTAAATCATAAACATTCTCTACATCAAGAATATACATCGCTAATCTTTCTAATCCATAGGTTAATTCACTCGTTACCGGATCACACTTTAATCCACCAACTTGTTGGAAGTAAGTAAATTGTGTAATTTCCATCCCATCAATCCATACTTCCCAACCTAAACCAGCACATCCTAAAGATGGATTTTCCCAGTTATCTTCTACAAAGCGAATATCATGTGCTAGTGGATCAATTCCAATCGCGACTAAACTTTCCAAATACAATTCTTGAATATTTAGTGGTGAAGGTTTCATAATAACTTGAAATTGATGATGTTGATATAAACGGTTTGGATTTTCACCATAACGACCATCAGCTGGCCTTCTTGATGGTTCTACATAAGCAGCATTCCAAGGCTCTGGTCCGACTGCACGTAAGAAAGTGTATGGACTCATTGTTCCGGCACCTTTTTCAGTATCATAACTTTGGAGAATTAAACATCCTTGTTCAGACCAAAATTGTTGTAAAGTTAAAATTATCGATTGAACGGTTCTTTTTTTCATTATTATATACTCCTTATCTTTAATAAAAGATTAATATCTTCATCTTCAATTGATTAAGCGACATACTATTATTCATTACCTAATAAAAACCACAAAAATATCCCTATGATTAACAGAAAAAAACTTCAATGTTAATCATAGGGACGAATTATCTTCGCGGTTCCACCCTAATTCTAGTATATACTAGCACTTAATTTAGAAGATTAAACTGACTCAAAAACTGCCTCGAAAATGCCCTAGCTTTCACCATCCTAGAGTCGCTTTACTATCTTTTATAATGTTTTTGATATGATATACATTTTACTAACTTCACTTTCAAAAGTCAATCAAAGGAACAGCTATTTCTATTAAAACCTTGGACGAATCCGAGGACTTTGAATGCCGTTTAGCAGTTATTTATGTGATTATATCGCTTAACTTTTTGGGGAATATTGAACGCAGCTACGCGACTTGTTTTCCCTAGAGTATAAAGGGCAATCACCATAGTTTGATAAATAAACAAAAAACTTAAACACCTTATTTTATTAGAAATATCGAGAGGTTCATCAATCTTGTGTCGGTTTGTCTCTTTTAAGCATTTGAATAAATTTACGATCATTTTCTAACATTTGGTCTAAATAACTTTTACTTTTCAGACGTATTCCAACATATTCTTTATAAATTTCATCCATCAAACGCCGAATCTCAGCTAATGTTTCTTGAGATACATTCACGGTTTGAACTTGTTCTAACTTAATTTGTGCTAACAAGCTAGTAATATACATCGCTTTAGGGGAAATATTTAATCTAAATTCATCTTCTGAAAAATGTTTTTGACAGAGGACTCCATGTTGACGAATGCTGAAATCAAAAGGTTGTTGTTTAGACCCACATATTACACAGGCATCCCATTTAAGTTGGACACCGAATCCTTTTAATAGATAAAGTTCAATATAAGTGGCAATTATTTCCGGAGATTGTCCTTGATTTAATAATGTTAAAGCCAGCTTAAATAATTCATAGACAATTAAATCTGGTACATTATCATCGACTACTGAATCTACAAGCTGAGAAATATAAGCCGCATAAGCTTGAACGGTATAATCACTTTGTAATAATCGATTAAATTGAATGGTTGAAGCTTCTGTTAAGAAAGATAAACCCTCTTGATTAATTGTTCCGATATACTCATTCATCGTTAGTGGAATCAACTGACTCCCCATTGAGTGATTAGGTCTTTCTAATCGCTTAACGAAAAACATTTTAGTCCCATAAGCAGCTGTAAATATCTTCACCAATGCATCGTGTTCTCGGTGCTTACGCTTAAATAAGACAATCCCTTCAAATCGTTCTCTCATTGGCAAGCCCTCCAAATTAATAAACGATTAGTAATTATCAGGTCGGTAGCCGTACTCCATTAAGTCAGACTGACGGTCACGCCAATTCTTTTGAACTTTAACCCATAAGTCTAAATATACTTTTTCATCTAACAGTAATTCGATGTCTCTTCGAGCCATCTGACCAATTTTCTTAATCATGCTACCTTGCGCACCAATAATCATACCTTTTTGACTCTTTCGTTCGACTATTATCGTAGCTTGAACTTCTATTTTATCGTTCTCGTTTCTTTGCATACTTTGAACTTGAACCGCAACTGAATGTGGAATTTCTTCACGAGTTAAAATCAAAATCTTTTCACGAATAAACTCTGCCACAACAAAGTACTCTGGATGATCCATCACTTGATCCGCAGGATAATATTGTGGACCTTCTGGCATCTTACTCTTTAAGTCATTTAATAATTCTGGAACATTACTACCTTCTTTGGCACTAATTGGGAATATTTCATCGAAATCATGTTCTATTTTAAACGAATCAATAATCGCCAAGAGCTCATCTGGATGTACTAAGTCAATTTTATTAATTAATAAGTAAACTGGTACTGTGCTATGTTTAGCTTTCTCAATAACTAAACGGTCTCCTGGACCAATTTTTTCACTAGCATTAACCACGACTAAAACTGCATCGACACCTTTTAAAGCACTGAATGCAGTTTTTAACATAAAATCTCCTAAAGCATGTTTTGGCTTATGAATACCAGGTGTATCGATAAAGATAATTTGAGTTTCATTATCTGTGTAAACACCTTGGATCTTATTACGTGTTGTTTGTGCTTTATCTGACATAATTGCAATCTTTTGTCCGACAATTCTATTTAACAGTGTGGATTTCCCCACATTTGGTCGACCAATTATTGCTACAAAGCCTGATTTAAATTGTTTTGAATCTTTCATCTTATCTCCTTTTTTCTTCAACTACATGCTGTGGTAAGATTACCTCTAGCCAATCATATTATCTTTATTGGTTATATAATTGACTCAATTACCTTCTCGAATAGCTCCCATACGTATGGAAAAAATATAATTAATCCTATTATCACTGACATACACGCCGATATTACAACAGCTCCCGCTGCAGCGTCCTTAGCATTTCGTGCAAGTTCATGAAAAGACTCTCCAACAATTAAGTCAACAGTCTGCTCAATTGCTGTATTAACCAATTCCATTGCTATAACTAGACCTATACATAAAAGTATACTTGTCCATTCTAAAAGACTGATTTTTAGAACAAAACCTGCCGTAACAACTAAGATAGTTACGACAGTATGGATTCTAAAATTTCGTTCATTTTTAAATGTAAATTTAATTCCGGAAAAGGCGTCTTTAAATGATGAAAACAATGCTCGTTTTGTGGGATTGTTTTTCTTATCGAGTGAGACCATATTGACTCAACACCTCTTCTTGAATACCAAACATTTGTACTTCTTCTTCTTCAGTTTGGTGATCGAAACCGTTCAAATGTAAAAAACCGTGAACGGCTAAAAATGCTAGTTCTCTTTCAAACGAATGCCCATAATCCTTAGCTTGTTCTTGAGCTCTTTGAAAGGATATGATAATATCGCCCAAGTGCCGAGCTAGTCCTTGAACTTCTTCAACATCTGAGTTATCATCATCTGAATCTGAATCTGAAT
>Ga0194138_10001543_pt1 | contig 11014 bp, 5 predicted proteins | sample TARM_MetaG_T2_14_FD_134022 | JGI IMG/M metagenome (GOLD analysis project Ga0194138, IMG submission 134022) | Freshwater microbial communities from Pennsylvania, USA, analyzing microbe dynamics in response to fracking - TARM_MetaG_T2_14 (version 2) | ecosystem: Environmental > Aquatic >...
AGAACGTCGAACGCATGCCCGGCATGCATCGCGCGGATCTCCGCCCGCGATACTTCGAATGCCTTGAATGCGCTCACGCCAAGACCGTTGCCATCTGCATCCACCAGCCGCGCATCCGCATGCAGCATCGTCAGGTCCGGCTCGGCCTCGAAGCGGGCAGCCATGCGTTGGATCTTGTCCGCATGCCAGACATCGTCCTGATCGCACAGGAACACGATCTCGCCGCTGCATTCGGCCAGTGCCGCCTCGAAGTTGCGCACGTAGCCGACGTTGACGGGCTGGCGCCGCAGCAGCACCTGGATGCCACGCTGCCGGGCTTGTTGCGCAAATGCCTCGAGGATCATCCAGGTCTCGTCCTGCGATGCATCGTCGAAAGCGACGATCTGGTCGGGCAGGCGCGTCTGGTCGAGCAGGCTGTCCAATTGCGCCTGCAGGAATCGTTCACCGTTGTAGGTGCACAACGCGATGGACGTGGTCAACGGAGTACTCATGTCGCCTCCGGCCACGTCCGCAACCGCCAGGTATCCGCATCGGGGCGGAACGGGCGCGGATCCACGCCGAGCAGCGAATTCAGCACGGAGTTGTCCGCGACCAGATCCATCTCCAGCCGGCCCAGCGGGCCACGCATCGGAGACAGCAATGCTGCGGCGGAACGCAAGGCCACGCCGGGCACCGGCACGGGCACGACCCGGCAGCCCAGGCTTTCGCGCAGACGCTGGAACATCGCAAGGTACGACAGGCGCTCGCCACCGCCGATCTCGACGATGCGGCCCGCCGCACCGCCATCGCGCACGGCGGCGATGGCCGCCAGGGCCACGTCCTCCGCATGGACAGGCTGGCGCAAGCCGGATGCCTGCGGCATCGGCAACACGCGGGTACGGCGCGCCATCCGCGCGACAGGCGTCAGGTTGCGGTCCAGACCGGCGCCGTAGATCATCGTCGGCCGCAGGATCGTCCATGCGATGCCAAGCCGCTCGCATTGTGCGATCACGGCCGCCTCGCCGGCGCGCAGGCGGGCCGACAGCGCGCGATCGGCCTCCACGGGCGAATCGCGCTTGCTTGCCGCACTCATCGAGCTGGTGGCCACCAGTCCTCGCGCGACGACGCGCTCCTGCAGCGCCAGCCATGCCGCCAGCCCGTCCATCGGTCCGAAACTGACGATGGCATCAGCCTCGGACAAGGCCTGCGGAGGCGGGTCGCCCGACATGTCGGCCTGCACCCAGGTTTCGCCCGGCGCAACGACACGCGGCCGGGCCCGGCCGACCAGCGTCAGCGATTGCGAGCCCGCCAGCCGCCGCCGCACGTAGAGGCCCACCTGACTGCTTGCACCGGTGACGAGAATGGACATCGACAAGACGGATCGCCCGTTCGAAACAGATGGGCATGATAAACGGCACGTCTGCATGGCCGTTGCTTGCCATGCAGGAAAGCGTCGAAAACGGGGAAAGTGGCTGCTGCCGCAGGTGAAATTCGCCAAATCCGCGTTCCGCCGCCCCGATGCAAACCGTGCGGCAAGAGGCGGACCGCAAGCGATCGTCCGCACCGTTTGCACGCATGTACCAAACCATTGCACCGGGCATTCGGCAAGCCCGCGCGGCAGTGCCGCGCAAACGAAGCCTCCAACTGCCCCTGCCCGGCGCAGCACGCCGGGCGTTCGGCACGGCCGCGCGGCCGTGCCGCGCAAACGGCCGTGCCTCACCCCTGCCGTACGGCTTCTTCGACGCCGGGCAAGGCGTCGAGTTTGCCCAGCAGCATCGACAGCTGGCCGTAGTCGGCCACCCGCAGGCGCAGGCGAAAACGTGCGCGGCCGCTGTCGCGCAGGGCTTCGCTGTGGATGTCCAGCACGTACACGTCGGCCTGGGCGATCAGGTTGGTGATGTCCTTGAGCAGCCATTTGCGGTCGGCGGCGGTGATCTGCACGTCCACCTCGTAGCCGCCGCCGGCCTGCCCCCACTCCACCGGCAGCACGCGCTCGGGATGCGTGGCGGCCATGCGCCGGAACGAAGCGCAGTCGGCGCGGTGCACGGTCACGCCGCGTCCCTGGGTGATGTAACCGGCGATCGGCTCGCCGGCCACCGGGTGGCAGCAGCGAGCCAGTTGCACCAGCAGGTTGCCCACGCCCTGCACGGTGAAGCGCGACTTCGCGCCCGCATCCTTGCCGGCGCGGCGCGGCGGCGGACGCGGGGCGATGTTGGCCGGGTTGGCCTCCGCAGCCGGGGCGGGCGCCTTTTCCTGCTCGAGCAGGGCGCGGCCGATCTGGCTCGGGCCTACGTCGCCGAGCGCGACGGCGATGTGGAGGTCCTCGACCGAATCGACGTGGAACTTCCTCGCCATCGGCAGCAGGTCGGCTTGCATCAGGCCGAGCCGGCGCAGCTCGCGATCGAGCAGTTCGCGCCCGGCCTGCACGTTGCGCGCGCGGTCGAGCTTATGGAACCAGCCACGCACCTTGTTGCGCGAGCGCGCGCTGGCCAGATAGCCGTTGGCCGGCAGCAGCCAGTCGCGGCGCGGGTCCGGCTCCTTGCCGGTCAGCACTTCCACCCGGTCGCCGCTGTGCGGTTTCCAGGTCAGCGGCACGATGCGGCCGTTGACCTTGGCGCCGCGGCAACGGTGGCCTACCATCGTGTGCACGTGGTAGGCAAAATCCAGTGGCGTGGCGCCCTGTGGCAAATCCACCACCTCGCCCCTGGGGGTGAGCACGTAGACGCGATCCTCGACCAGCTCGGCATCCAGCGCGCCCGCCAGCCCGTCGGCATCGCCGTCTCGCGCCTGCTCGAGCAACTGGCGCATCCAGTTGATCTTGCGGTCGAAGGCGGCTTCCGAGCCCTTGCCCTCCTTGTAGCGCCAGTGCGCAGCCACGCCCAGCTCGGCCTGCTCGTGCATCTGCCGGGTGCGGATCTGCACCTCCAGCGTGCGCCCTTCCGGGCCGACCACGGCGGTATGCAGCGAGCGGTAATCGTTGGCCTTGGGCCGGGCGATGTAGTCGTCGAACTCGCTCGGAATCGGCAGCCACAAGGCATGCACCACGCCGAGCGCGGCATAGCAGGTGGGCACGTCGGCCACGATCACCCGCACCGCACGCAGGTCGTAGAGCTGGTCGAAGGCCAGATGCTTTTTCTGCATCTTCCGCCAGATGCTGTAGATGTGCTTGGGCCGGCCGCTGACCTCGCCCTCGATGCCGTTGGCCGCCATCGCCTCGCGCAGCGCGGTCTTCACCGATTCCAGATAACGCTCGCGCTCGACCCGGCGCTCGTCCAGTTCGCGCGCGATGTGCTTGTAGGTATCCGGCTGCAGGAAGCGGAACGCCAGATCCTCCAGCTCCCACTTCAATTGCCAGATGCCCAGGCGGTTGGCCAGCGGCGCATGGATGTCGCGGGTCAGCTGGGCCAGCGCGCGCCGTTCCGGGCTGTCGGGCTGGTGCGTGGCCGCGCGCAAGCGGGCCAACTGCCGTGCCAGCAGGATGGGTACCACGCGCAGGTCGTGGACGATGGACAGCAGCAAGCGGCGCAGGCCTTCGCTGTTGCGCCCTGCTTCGCGCCCGGCATGCAGCGCCCACACCTGGTCGGCCGCGTCCTGGCCGTCGAGCAGGCCGGCGATGGCATCGCGATGCTGCGGGAGCATCGGCAGCACGGCCGCGCGCAAGCCCGGCAGGTCGAACAACAAGGCCGCAGTCACCGTCGATTCGTCGGCGGCCAGCGTGTCCAGCGCATCGAGCATGTCGGCAATCACCGGCCACGGCGCCTGCAGCGGCGCACCGACATCGCCTGCCGACGCCGCTTGCCGCAGCAAGGCTTCGCGCACGGGCGCACCCAGCACCTGCGCGGACGGGCGCGCCAGCAGATCGGCCAGGCTGTGGGGGAGTGGAACGGTCACGGCTGTAGTGCAAAACGGAGGCGACTACACTAGCCCGCATCCGTCCCGAGGAACAGCCATGCTCCGCTTCCGCCCGCTCGCCATCGCCGCCGTTCTTGCCCTTGCCTGCATCGTCCGGCCCGTACTGGCCCAGGTGGCCGCCGCCGACCTGCAGGCGCAGATGACACCCGAGCAATTCAAGGCCGCCGGGCTGGACAAGCTGTCGACAACGGAGCTGTCCAACCTGAATGCCTGGCTGCGGAGCAAGGTGCAGGCGGAAAGCTCGCTGGCCGCCGAGCAGGCCCGCAAGGAAACCACGCAGCAGATCGAAAAGGCCAAGGAAGAAGGCCGCCAGGAAGTGATCGTCAAGAACCGCGGCTTCTTCGATTTCGGCTCCAGCGAGCCGATCACGGCTCATCTGGCGGGCAACTTCGACGGCTTCGCCAAGGGTAACCGCTACACGCTCGACAACGGCCAGGTGTGGGAACAGAGCGAAGCGGCTTCGCTGGCCGGCGTGCACAAGACCAACCCGTCGGTGTCGATCAAGCCCGGCATCGGCGGGGTCTGGTACATGAAGATCGACGGTTACAACACGGCAGCCAAGGTCCGCCGGATCAAGTAAGCCTGCAATGGCGCCCGCGTCCGCCGCCGATGGCCTGCCGTTGCGCCTGTTGCAGGGCCTACGCCGACGCTTCCGCTCGGGTGAAACCGGCTTCATCGCATTGGCGTTGCTGGTCGGGATCGGCGCTGGATTGACCACCTGGCTGCAGGCGGCGCTGGCGCATGGCTTGCAGGGCTGGCTGTTCGGCCTGAGCGACGACGCCCGGCTCAGCGCCAGCCTGAAGATCGGCTTCCCCGCACTGCTGGCCTTGCCGGTCGGCGGCCTGTTGGTCGGGCTGGTCAGTCTGGCCGCCACCTTGCGCAAGCGCCGCCTGATCGACGCGGTGGAGGCCAATGCGCTGCACGGCGGCCGCATGTCGATGCGCGACAACCTGATCGTGTCGGCGCAGACCTTGCTCTCCAACGGTTTCGGCGCCTCGGCCGGGCTCGAAGCGGCCTACACGCAGATGGGAGCCGGTTGCGGCTCGCAACTGGCCAAAGGCTTGCGCCTGCGCCGTGCCGACACCCGCACGCTGGTCGGCGCCGGTGCCGCAGGCGCGATTGCCGCGGCCTTCGGCGCGCCGCTGGCCGGGGCGTTCTATGCCTTCGAAATCGTCATCGGCGCCTATACGCCGGCAGCGCTGGCACCGGTCGCGGTGGCGGCACTGGCCGGCAGCTTCATCGCCCAGGCGATGGGCATGCCGCCCTATCTGCTGCCGGCCGCATCCTCCGCCGACCTGCATCCGCGGGACTTCGCCCTGTTCGCATTGCTCGGCCTGGCCTGCGCATTGATCGGCGTGGCCGTGATGCGGCTGGTGGCCGGCATCGAACAGGGCGTGGGCCGCACGCGCCTGCCGGGCTGGTGCCGGCCGGTGGCGGGTGGCCTGCTGCTGATCCCGGTGGCGATGGTCACCCCACAGATCCTGTCCTCCGGTCATGGCGCGATGCACGCCGACCTGACCACCGCCCAGCCACTGCAATGGATCGCGTTGCTGCTGCTGATGAAGTGCCTGGCCTCGGGGGTGTCGCTCGGCTTCGGTTTCCGCGGCGGCCTGTTCTTCGCTTCGCTGTTCATGGGCACGCTCGTCGGTGCGCTGTTTGCCGGCCTGATCAACCTGGCTGCGAACGATGCGGTGATCGACGTCACCTCTGCCTCGCTGGCCGGCATGGCCGCACTGGCCGCCGCGGTCGTCGGCGCGCCGATGACGATGGCGATGCTGGTGCTGGAAGGCACCCACGACTTCGTGCTGGCCAGCGCGGTGATGGCGGCGGTGCTGGTATCCGGCACGGTGACGCGGCAGGCCTTCGGCTATTCGTTCTCGACCTGGCGTCTGCATCTGCGCGGCGGCACCATCACCAGCGCGCGCGATGTCGGCTGGACCGCCGCCATGACCGCCGGCCAGATGATGCGGCGCGGGGCCAATACCCTCGATGCCGCCACCCGGGTGGAAGACGCCCGCAAGCGCTTCCCGCGCGGTTCGGCCACGCGCGTGGCCCTGCTCGATGCGGCGGGGCACTATGCCGGCATCGTGCCGGTGGCCGCCTTCTATGCCGATGGCGCCAGGCCGGACACGGCTATCGGCGATTTCGCCGACCGCCGCAGCGTGGCCATTGCCGCCGGTGCCGACGTGCTTGCGGTGATGCGCCGCTTCGACGAAACCCAGACCGACGAGATGGCGGTGGTGGACGCTCAGGGCCACCTTCTCGGCATCCTGTCCGAGGCCTTCGTGCGCAAGCGCTATGCCGAGGAACTGGACAAGCGCCAGCGCGAGATGATGGGCGAGCGGGTCGAGGACAACGACGACGACATCGACGACGTGCTACCACCGGCCCGCTGAACCGCCCGGCTATTTCGCGCGCAACGCGGCCAGGTGCTGGGCCAGCTTCTTCGGCGACACGCCACCGCGGGCGCCCAGCTCCTGCGCGAACACCGACACGCGCAGCTCCTCCAGTTCCCAGCGCAATGCCTGCCAGCCGGGCCGCTTCAGGCGGCCGTCCAGCGCGGCATCGGCCAGCGCTTCGATGAAGGGCTTGAGTTCGAGCATGCGTTGCTGGTCGCGGGTCGGGTCGCGCTTGGCGCGTTCGGCACGCAACACCATTGCCTTGAGATAACGCGGCAACTGCGAAAGCGCATCGGCCGGCGTATCGCGCAGGAAGCCCGGATGCACCAGCGCGGCCAGCTGTGCCTGCAGGTCGTCCAGGTTGCCGCGCGCCCAGCCCATCAGCGGCGCCTCCAGCGCAGGCTTCACCTCGGCCACGCCGGCCATGATCTTCTCGGCCAGTTGCAGGCGCTCCATCGCCTCGCCGAACAGGCGTTTGCCGGCCTGCTCGCGGCGCTGCTCGAAAGCCGGCCGGTCGCGGATGTCGCCCAGCCCCTCGGCAAGCACGGCATTCAGCGCCGCCTCCACCAGATCGCCGCGCAAACGCTCCTGCGACTCGATGGCCGCATACAGCAGCCCGGTCTTGGGCGACACCGGCAACTGCTTGCGCGCCTGCTTGAGCTTGTCGGCCAGCGCGATCTCCAGCAGCCGTCGCACGCCGAGCGGATGGGCTTCGGCTGCTTCGTTGCGGTCGGCGAAGATGCGCAGCGCAGCGCCCTCGCCGCCTTCGGGCAGCATGTCCACCAAGGCGGGGAACGCCGGCACGCCGGCCTCGCCGGGCACTTCGGCGGGGATCGGCATCACCGGAAATTCACGCAGGCCTTCGGCCGCCAGCGCCTTGCCGGCACGCACCGCGAAAGCCTTGCCTGCGCGCTCGCCAAAGCGCGCGCGCAAACCATCCACATCGCGCGATTCGGCCAGCACTTTGCCGTGTTCGTCGCGCAGGCGCAGGTTCATCCGCAGATGCGGTTCCAGCGCCGCCTCGTCGAAATCGAGGGCGGCCACGGACGCGCCGGTGGCCCGGCTCAAAAAGCGCGCCAGCTCGCCGGTGATGGCGTCGGCACTGGGCTGCGGGAATGCCTCGAAGAACGCGCGGCCGAAATCCGGCGCCGGCACATAGTTGCGGCGCATCGCCTTGGGCAGCGAGCGGATCAGCTCGGAAGCCTTTTCGGCGACGAAGCCCGGCGCCAGCCACGACAGCCGCGCCGCATCCAGTGCGCCGAGCAGGTGCAGCGGGACATCGAGGGTCACGCCATCATCATTCGCGCCCGGCTCGAAGCGGTAATGCAGCGCAAGCCGCGCATCGCCCAATGGCAGGTATTTCGGATAACGATCCTCCTCGCTGCCCTCGCCGGGCAGCAGGTCGACCAACGACCAGCGCAGGCTCGCGCGCTTGTCTTCGGGCAGCGTCTTCCACCAGCCGTCGAGCTGGGCGGCCGAATGGATGTCCGAGGGGATGCGGTCGCGGTACCAGCGCGCCTGCCAGCCCTCGTCGGCCACCAGCCCGGCGCGGCGCAGCTTGGCCTCCTCCTCGCCGGCCTGTTCCAGCGTCTTGCGATTGGCGGCGAGGAACCCGGCCCTGGTGTCGATTTCGCCGGTCACCAGTGCCTGTTCGACGAAGATCGCGTGCGCGCCGGCCGGGTCGACAGAGCCGTAGCGCACCGGCCGCTTGGGCGCCAGCACGAGGCCGAACAGGCCGATCTGCTCGGACGCGATCACCTGCCCCTGCGCGCGCGACCAGTGCGGGTCGAACTGCTTGCGCGCCAGCAGATGCGGCAGCTCGGCGATCACCCAGTCCGGCTCGATCGTCGCCAGCGTCAGGCCCCACACCTTCTGCGTGTCCAGCAAGGTGGCCGCCAGCAGCCACGGCGCCGGTTTCTTCGCGAGCGCCGAACCGGGGAACGGCAGGAAGCGGCGCTGGCGCGGCGCCTGATAGTCGCCCTTGTCGGTGCGATGGCCCACTTGCGTGGGCAGGCCGGCGATCAGCGCGCGGTGCAGCGACTGATACGCCGCCGCGCGCACCCGCTCGCCGATGGCCGGCGCGGTCTCGTTGCGCGGCGGCGCGGTGGCCGCCGCGGCGGGCGCGGCGGCGGGTGCCGCCTTGGCTTCGCGCGCCAGCCGCGCAGCCTTGTGCAACTCGCCGCGCGTGCGCCGGGCCTTGGCTTCGGCCGAACCGGCGGCCCCGCTTGCGGGCAGGTTTGCGGGGGCACCGGCCAGCAGCGGTTCCAGCGCGGCAGCAGGTTCTTCCTCGCGCCAGCCCAGTTCCTCGCACAGCAGGAGCAGCTGGCGATGCAGCTCGCGCCACTCGCGCATGCGCAGGAAACCGAGGAAGTTCTTCTGGCACCAATCGCGCAGTTTCGATTGGGTCAGCTCTTCGTGCGCCTGCCGGTAGCCTTCCCACAGGCGCAGGATGCCGACGAACTCCGAGCGCCCATCGGCAAATTTCGCGTGTGCGTTGTCGGCCGCCTCGCGCGCTTCGGGCGGGCGCTCGCGCGGGTCCTGGATGCCCAGGAAGGCCGCGATCACCAGCATCGGCCGCAGGCAGCCGTGGTGCTGCGCGGCCACCAGCATCCGCGCCAGCTTCACGTCCACCGGCAGGCGTGCCATCTGCCGGCCGACCTCGGTGAGCTTGCGCAGGCCGTGGCGGTCGGGCTCGCCGACCGCGCCCAGTTCCACCAGCTGCTGCCAGCCGTCGGCCACCGCGCGCTCGTCCGGCGGTTCGAGGAACGGGAAACTCTCGACGATCCCGATCGGCGCCTTCGCCCCCGAGCTGGATGCGCGTTCCGCCTGCGACGTTTCGCGGCCCTCCATCCGCCCCAGCCCGAGCTGCAGCATGCGCAGGATCACCCCGGCCAGCGACGAGCGCCGGATCTCCGGGTCGGTGAATTCCGGCCGCGCGGCGAAATCGGCTTCCGAATACAACCGGTAGCAGATGCCTTCGGCGATGCGGCCGCAGCGGCCCATGCGCTGGTTGGCGCTGGCCTGGCTGATCGGCTCGATGTGCAGCCGGTCCAGCTTCTGCCGCGGGCTGTAACGCTTGACCCGCGCGTAGCCGGGGTCGACCACATAGCGGATGCGCGGCACGGTCAACGAGGTTTCGGCCACGTTGGTGGCCAGCACGATGCGCCGCTGCGGGCCGGGGTTGAATACCCGGTCCTGCTCCTTGGCCGACAGCCGCGCGTACAACGGCAGCACCTCGGTGCTGCGGTACTTGCGCCGTTCCAGCACGAGGTGGACATCGCGGATTTCGCGCTCGCCGGGCAGGAAGATCAGCACGTCGCCACGCGGATCCTCGCGGGTGATTTCGTCCACCGCCGCGACGATGGCATCGTTGACGCTGCGCTCGCCCTCGCGCGGTTCGTCGTCCTCGTCCGTGTCGGTGCCGCCCTCCAGCGGACGGTAGCGCAATGTCACCGGATAGGTGCGCCCTTCCACGTTGACCACCGGCGCATCGCCGAAATGGCGGGCAAAGCGGCCGGTATCGATGGTGGCCGAGGTGACGATCAGCTTCAGGTCGGGGCGTTTGTCCAGCAGCTGCTTGAGGTAGCCAAGCAGGAAATCGATGTTGAGGCTGCGCTCGTGCGCCTCGTCGACGATCAGCGTGTCGTAGCGAGAAAGCCAGCGGTCCGAAGCGATTTCCGCCAGCAGGATGCCGTCGGTCATGAACTTGATGCGGCTGTCCTCGCCCACCTTGTCGGTGAAGCGCACCTGGTAGCCCACCACGTCGCCCAGCGGCGAGTGCAGCTCCTCGGCCACGCGCGCGGCCACCGCGCGAGCGGCGATGCGGCGCGGCTGGGTGCAACCGATCATCCCGGCAACGCCGCGCCCGGCGGCAAGGCACAGCTTGGGCAACTGGGTGGTCTTGCCCGAGCCGGTTTCGCCGGCAATCACCACCACCTGATGGGCCCGGATCAATGCCGCGATGCGCTCGCCTTCGCGCGCGATCGGCAAGGCCCGGTCCAACTCGACCGCCGGCACGCTGGCGGCACGAGCCGCGCGTTGCGCCCGTGAAGCGGCCAGCGCCTGCTCGAACTTGCCGCGCAGCCCTGCATCGTCCGGTCGCGCCCGCCAGCGCGACCACAGGCCGTGCAAGCGGCCTTGGTCACGGGTCATCGCGGTGGAGATCGCGGCGCGGGCGGCGCGCAGGTCGGGGGCGGGAAGGGCGGCGTGGACCATCGAAAAACGGGAACCGGGGATATCAGGGCCCATTGTCGCCGATGACGCCATCGCCGGTCTGTCGGCCCGCCGCGAGAAGACCACGGCAAACCCGCTTCCTCGCGGCAATCTCTTGATATCCGTCTTTCCGGTTCGCGCCATGCGCTTGCGCCTTCACTGCGATGCCTTGACCACCTGCGTGCTGATGGCCGCGCTGCTCTCCGCCGGCCCCGTCCAAGCGTCACGACACAACCCGACGGTGTCCCATGGCACGCGTGCCCAGGTGGATCGCCGGCGGGCTGCGCACCTGCTGCCCGCAACGTGCCCGGTCGGCCAGCATCCCGAATGCGGCAGCCGCTATCACGGTGACGCTGCGACGGCATGGTCCGGCTGCATCGCCGATGGCACATATCGCGTGCCGACGGGCGCTTGCGCCGGCTGCCCGCCGCAACGGCGACGCCACCACCCGCGGCCTGAACAGCAGTTCGCACCCGGCGGCGAACGCGCTTCCGCCAAGCTCGCCGCCCACG
>Ga0194138_10001544_pt1 | contig 11012 bp, 14 predicted proteins | sample TARM_MetaG_T2_14_FD_134022 | JGI IMG/M metagenome (GOLD analysis project Ga0194138, IMG submission 134022) | Freshwater microbial communities from Pennsylvania, USA, analyzing microbe dynamics in response to fracking - TARM_MetaG_T2_14 (version 2) | ecosystem: Environmental > Aquatic >...
AAATGGGGAAGGTACAGCCCTTCGCATGGCGATACCGGGATCCCGGTATTAACCGATCATGTGTCACGGTTTCTAGGACAGTGTCCGGGCAACCATGACAGCAACTCCGCACCAAAATCGGCTGTAAACCGCCACCCCACTCGCCACTACTGGCCGCAAACTCCGCAGTTAAACCGGCATATACAACATAGCCGAACCAGCTACAAACCCCACCCCCACCCCATCAGGGCTGAAAGTTCAGCCGGTCGCTCAGATTGTCACTGTATTAGTGACACCGTCACCGTTTTGGTGACACCCCGACCATGAGCCAGAGAAGGCTAGCCAGGGAATACCCTTCTCATCTGGATGGCGTCTTGCTGATCTCCATTCTGCGCAAATTGCGCAATTCATCCAAAAACGAAAAGCAACTTGGTGCTGCGCAAAACGGTTGCTCATTAGCTGGCAGCCTAAGCAGCACAAGGGATTGCGTGGGATTGGGGCGAGTAGGGAACTGCGCAATTTGCGCATTCCTAACTGCGCAGAACTGCGCAGATTGGTGAATTGCTCACAAGGGGGAAATGAGGTGTTGAGCACAGGGATTTGAACCCGCATCCGACAAGGGATTTGAACCAACCTTCTGTGGTGCTGGAGAGGTAGAACCAGTGGCTCAAACACCAAAAGCAGAGGGGGACTTTCGCCAACAGTAACACCCAAGGTAACACCACAACCAAACGTCAAACCTTCATAAGCAATAAAAACAATAACTTAAAATTACAATTCAGACTCCACCAGCTCCACCAAATAATGTTCCGAGTAGGAACGAGAAAGACCAGAAACCCGCATAGCATAAGGCTTTGCGGGTTTTTTGTTGTCCGAGATAGTCCAAGGAAGTCGCCTAGAGCCAGCTCAAAGAGTAACATGTGCGGTAACAAGGTTCTGGTAACACCGTTTTGGGTGTTACTGCTGGAGGGGATAACACCATGAGCAAGGACAAGCTGACCGACTCAAAGTTGAGGACAGCCAAGCCCGAGGGGAAGGAATACAACTTGGGGGATGGTGATGGCCTCTACCTGAGGGTTAAAACGAACGGGGGCAAGCTGTGGCTGTTCAACTACTACCGCCCTGGTGACAAGAGGCGGGCCAACCTCAGTTTCGGCCCCTACCCTGACGTTACCCTCTCCGCCGCCCGAGAACGACGGCGACAAGCCCGCGCCCTGCTGGCCGAAGGTATTGATCCCCAACTCCACCAGCAAGAACAGGTCGCCATTGCCCAAGCCAAGCAAGAGGCCAGCGCCAACACCTTTGAGCGCATGGCCGCCAAGTGGCTGGAGCTGAAACGGCACGACGTGAGCGAAGCCTATGCCGCCGATTCGTGGCGCTCCCTTGAGCTGTATGTGCTGCCTTTCATCGGCTCCATGCCCATCGACCAGATACGCGCCCCCCTGGTGATCGAGCTACTGCGCCCGCTGGAGGCTGACGGCAAACTTGAGACAGTGCGCCGCTTGTGTCAGCGAATAAACGAGATCCTCGACTACAGCGTTAATCATGGCCTACTCGATGCCAATCCCTGCTCTGCCATTCGCAAGGTATTCAAGAAGCCCACCAAGAAGCATATGCCCACCCTCAAACCAGACGAGTTGCCGCTGTTGATGGCCGACATTGCCAACGGTCGCCTGGAACATACCACCCGCTGTCAGATTGAATGGAGCCTTCACACGCTGGTGCGCCCCGGTGAATCGGCGGGTACCCGTTGGGACGAGATAGACCTTGAAGCCAAGGTGTGGAACATCCCTGATGATCGCATGAAGATGGATCGCCCCCACCGGGTACCGCTCACCCCGCAAGCCCTTGCCCTGTTGGAGAGGATGAAGCCTATCAGCGGCCACCGCCCCTTTGTGTTCCCCGGCTACCGTAACCCCATGGGCCATATCAACGACCAAAGCGCCAATGCGGCCCTCAAGCGACTGGGCTACGGCGGGCGGCTGGTGGCCCACGGACTGCGCTCGCTGGGGAGTACCACCCTCAACGAACAAGGTTTCAACCCGGACGCCATCGAGGCGGCGCTATCCCATGCCGATGACAACGAGATCCGCCGCGCCTATAACCGGTCGGACTACTTCGAGCAGCGGGTGATCATGATGGGCTGGTGGAGCGACCACATTGAGAAAGCCAGCCAAGGGAACCTCTCTCTGGCGAGCGGCTTTAAAGCATTGAAGGTGGTGGGCGAGTAACGCCAGCCTAACGACTTGCCGGGCCTAGATAGGCCAATCGAAAAGCGGGGAACCTTGCCCGCCTGACCCGGCACCCATTTCAAGGTGCGTGAAAGGTAACGCGACAATGAGCAAAGACACCCCATTATTACCGCTGGAGTATTGCCGGATTGATAGAGCAGCCCGCCTTTTGAAGTGTGAGGTATTGGATTTATTACATTGGGGGGCGACCAATAGGGTAGAGCTTAACCTGCGGCTTGAGCGGGAGTCGGTCATTTCTAGCCCGCTCCTGGACGAGGAGACGATAGCAGAGATGATTGTTGCCTTTGTCGTCGGCACCTCCCCTACCTACGAAGCAAAAGACCGGACGATTAAACAAACTAAAATATCGTTTGATGAGTTCACCGCAGTGGATGAAATGCAAGTTCTGGATCTTGTTTCCCCTTGGCTTGAAGCCCGTGCCACCGGGTTGTGGGCATTGGCAAGCTCCACGTTGTGTCTGTTCGAACAAGAGAAAACGGCCCAGATAATCAACGCAGGTGTGGCTCTGTCTCGACGAACCCAAAATGGCGAGTTGATGGTGGTTTTAGCTGCGCGGGAAGACTGGACGCCAGATGTTAATGAACTTTTCATTAGAAAAGAGTGCTTACACCGACTGAGTGAACATATTGCAAGCGGGAAGCCATTGCCAAAACTGCAAGATGGGATCATTACCTCTGAGCTGGCCCAGGCTATGCCAAAAGCACGATCAACAGCGAAGCAGAGTCTAGTTATTGCTGAACTATTAACCGCTCATGGGGTGAAGGATGAGGATTTCCAGGGAAGCATTGAAGCTCTCAAACAGAAAATAGCCAGCAAGGGGCTTAGTAAAACACTGGTCAACGTGGATAAAAACACCCTGTCCGACTGGCTAAGGAAAGCCGGAGTCAGACAGTGAGTTTTCAATAGCTCACGTGAATTTTAGATAACTCACCCACTCGAAAACTCCGCCGTGTTTCCATTGCCCCGTCAACAACAACGACCGAGGCAAACCAATATGGAACAACACTATTCCCTTAACTGCCCCACAACGCGCTTTATCCGAGTGCGGGAGGTGATCAAGAAAACCGGCCTGAGCAAATCGAGCGTCTATGACTTGATGGCGCAAGGCCTTTTCCCGCAAACCGTGCGCCTAACTGGACGCTCAGTTGCATTTATCGAGGCTGAGATTGATGCCTGGATGGCAGAACGTATCGCTGCTCGCAAAGCGGCATAAGGGGGCAGCATGAGCAAAAAAGAAAAGGCCGCACCGCAGAACGGCACGACCAAGCTTGAGCATGGTCAGCATATCACCAAGGCCACCAAAGTACCCGCCTTGCTGGAGTTGGCCGCCGCCCACCTGCTGGAGAGCGGGATGAAGGGCACCAGTCAGTTGACGTTCTTCCCCCTGTATCACGACTTCAACTACCGCAACCGCATCGACGAGTTGCGCAACGACCATGATGTGATCATTCACAGCATGCCGTTTGACCACCGCAACAGCGCGGGCCGCACCACCCGCTTTGAGCGGTATTGGCTAGCCAACCGGGAGGAGGCCCGCAAGGTGGCCGAGCTGGTGAACCTCAAGCGCCGCCAGCGCAACGCCTTGCCGATGGAGCAGGAGCAGATTGCCCGTTACCTTGCCGCCTTCCCTGCCACCCCCGACGAGCTTCCGCCCGCCGCTTAACGGAGCCACCACCATGACTATTCAAAAAAGCAGATTCAGTTCTGAGGCCGCCCCGCAGCCTGCTGGCAGCCAAGATGAAGCGGGATTGGCTGGCATGATGGATTCGATCCACCGCACAGCGTCAACATTCCGACGACTACCAATTTTTGCAATTGGCTTGTACGAGGACGCCCGAGGCGGTACGATTCGTGCTGTTGATGGCTTAGACACCCATCGGCATGGCTGGCGGATTAGACACCCGCAAGCTGTGACTAAACCAAGGACAATTCGCACCTCTTCCCCCGTCTCCGGCTCCCTGCCGGGGATCTATCCAGTTTTGGGGGCAAGGATCGGGAGCCAAAGAAAACGCCCCCACTGTGCCTTCCTTGGTTTGGCACTGTCTTGCGGCTACCCGATCCGCCTTGGTCTATCAAAACCAAGGATTCATACCATGATCTTCACCTTCCTGATCGCATCGAGCGCCTGCCGACTGGCAGACCTGCGCCATATCCGCACCGTTTCCGCCGTGGCTGACACCGAAGCCCAAGCCCGTATTGCTCTGGCTGGCCTGCCTCTGGTGTTCCTGTCCCGCACTCCGACTGGGAGGGCCGCCGCATGAAACGCCCGTTCCTAGATCATGTCGAGGCCCTGAGCGCCATTGCCGCCGCGCTGGATGCTGCCCTGTATATCGCCACCGACCCCACCGCCGCTGACCTCGTTACCGAATTGATCGCTTGGTCGCAAGAGACCGCACAACGGGCGAAAGCCGAAGCAAGCAAGGGGGTCGCCGTATGAGCTATAAGCGCACCACTATTCCCGCTCGCCGGAACTACAGCCCAGCAGTAAAACCCTCCTCAATTGCGGCACTCCCGTTTGTTCAACTGCCCAAGAGCCTCAAGGGCGGGCCGGGTAGCAAGTGGCGGGTGCCACCGACAGACAACTATGAGCGGGCCTGTGACATTGGCATGGAGTACGCCGCGCACTATGTCCAGTTCCTCAAGGACAACCCGCGATGGGTTGGGGTGAACCTGCTTGGCGACATTGTGGCGGATATGGATTTCAACGACAGCACCGGGGCCAAGGGCTACCTAGTGGGATTCTTCACCTATCTGGAGCGCTTGATCCACACCCAAGCCAAGCATGTGAATGCGTTCACCGAGGTGGACAGGATGAGCGCCTATTACGCCGCGACTGCCGAAGCCGGGGAGGCCGTATGAACCAGATCCACTCCCCCCGCCTGGCTGAACTTCTGACACAACTGGCAACGTTGCTGGAGCAAATCGAGCTAACCCCCGTGGAGCGTGCGCAATACAGCGCTTTGCTTGATGCCCTGCGCATTGAGGCGGGGATCCGCATGGAGGCACTGCAATGACCTACTTCGCATGGGCAGCCGGTAGCACCCCGCCCACCTTCACCGGCACCGCCAACCCGTACACCGGCAAACGCTCCCAACTGGGCAGCCTGAGCGCCTTCGCTTGGCGCAAGGATAGGGATCGGTTCATCGAGCAGACCCGAGGCGCGGCGGTGGTGGTGACAGCCAAGCAAGCCCGCGAACTAAAAGCCGGTTTGGATAACAGGGAATTCGATGCGCTGGTGGTCGCGCTGACCGGGGGTGACCTATGAGCGAACGACTGATAGAAGCCCTGCGCCGCCGCATCTGGCGCGAGCTGTACCGAGTGCCGGTGCGGCTGACTGTGTTACGGGTGTTGTTTCAACGACTGATGAAGGCCCAACGGCCACCCCATCACAATGCAACAGGGGGTTGCCATGATCGAGATTAATACGATGGTGAAGGCGGTGGCGCGGGCCTATCTGGCGGTGCGTGGTAACACGTTCAACCATCTGGGAGTTCAACTGCCGCTGGATCAGGAGGTGCTGACCATGGCGATCCACAACCAAATCGTGGGCGCTCACCTGGAGCACGCTGGCGGCAAACAGGGGCGGGATGACGCTTTGCTGATGCTGCGCCATATGTTGGCTGGCGATGAGTTAACGCCGCTGGGTAGTCTGGTGCTGGACGAAATGAACCGTGCCTTTTGTGCCGATGTGCGGCAGATGCTGGATGAGGGCAGAGACCCCATGGATGAGCTGGCGAGAGAGCATAGGGAGTCACTGCAATGAGCAAGACAACGACGCAGCAAGGGGCCATCGAAATGACGGTGGCCGAGCTTGCCCAGCGTGTGGCAGATCGCTACCGCGCCGCTTTTGGGGAAACCTTCCGGGATCGCGGGGAGGTGTTGCGACTGAACACACCAGCATTCCCCGCCGCTATCACCGTGTTTGTGTGTGGAGAGGACGACGACGCACACACGGCCACCCTCATGTTGCAGGCGATGCTAGCAAGGGATGGGGACGGCCTAAGCAACTTCGGGGTGAGGTTCATTGAAGCTCTGCTCTTTTGGCTGGCCGATCAGGTTTATCAGGCAAAGGCCGGGGCCACCAATCCGCCGCCCCAATCGGCGCAACTGCTACGGATGGAGGATTACCGAGCATGACAGCAACAACACAGGGGGCCATGAGCCCCCGCTTTGTCTCTGATGTGGCCGCCGCTGCCTGTGGACACTGGCCCGATCTGCTCGCTGCTGTCGGTATCGACATACCACGCCGTGGCAAGCATGGCCCCTGTCCTTTCTGTGGCGGGAGCGACCGGTTCCGGCTCGATGACAAGGGCGGGCGCGGCACGTGGATTTGCAACCAGTGCGGCAACGGTGATGGGCTGGATCTGGTGTGCCGGGTGCTGAGTACCACCCCAAAGGCGGCGGCTGAGTTGCTGGCCCCGCTGGTGGGCTTGTCTGCCGGTGGTCTCGTCCCTGCCGAGCGGGAGCGCATCCAGCGCCAGCAACAGGCCAAGACCGAGCAGGAGCGCCAGCGAGCCGAGCAACAGCGCCAGAAGGCCGCCAGACGCGCCGCTGACATCATGGCGGACACCGGGCAGGGGGAGAGCCCCTATCTTGAGCGTAAGGGCTTTGGTTCGCACCTGAGCGCAGTGAATCGAACCCTGATCCGCGAGGGGGGCGAGAACTTCCCGGCTGGGTCGCTGGTGATCCCGCTGACCAATGAGGCGGGCGAACTGCTGAACGTTCAACTTATCCGGGCTGATGGCACCAAGCGTTACCTGCATGGCGGCCAGAAGGCCGGGGCTTTCCACCGTATCGAGGGCGGGGAGCTGGTGGCTATCTGCGAGGGGTACGCAACCGGGCTATCTGTTCACCTAGCTATCGGGGCGACCGTCTATTGCGCGATGGATTGCGGCAACTTGGCGGCGGTGGCCCAGATTGCCCGCCGCCAGCACCCAAAGGCCCGGATCCTGCTATGTGGCGACAATGACGAGGGCACCCAGGGCAACCCCGGCAAACTCAAGGCCGAACAGGCCGCCGTTGCTATAGGCGGGCTGGTGGCGCTACCGCCTGAGTTTTCAGGAGATTGGAACGACTACGAGCAAGCCCACGGGCTGACCAAGACACAAGAGGCCATCATGAGCGCCAGCACAGCACCGACCACCAGCAATCAGGTAAACGAGAAGGATCTGACAGCTGGGCAGACCCTTGGCGGAATCACCAAGAGTCAGGGCGAAACTGCCAAGCAATCCAAAGACGCCAGCCAGAGAGAAGGGGCTCCCTGGCTGGCCGAAGTGATCCCGCTCCAGCCAGAACATGAGTCGCCAGCACCAATGATCGACAAAATGAGCGCCAGCCAACGGGCGACCCTGCTGATCGAGCGGCTGGGTGAGGTGGCTATCAATATGGAGTCGGAACGGGTCTACCACTACAGCGGCAGCCTGTGGGAGCCGCTGACAGATACTGAGCTGCGCCGCGAGATGGCGGCCATCTTCACCGAGCATAGCGCCCCGTTCAGTGACAAGGGCGTCTGCGCTGCCGTCTCAACCATGAAGCTAATGATCCCGGCGCTAGGGCAGCCTGCCGCCGACCTGATCGGCTTTGCCAATGGGGTCTATGACATGGCCGCCCGCCGATTCCGGCCCCACTCGCCATCAGATGGCCTGCTGAATCACAATGGAATCAACTATGCCCAGCCACTCCATGGTGAATGTATCGAGCACCACGCACCCAGCTTTACCAAGTGGCTTAACCACGCCGCAGAGGGAGATGCTGGCAAGATGGAGCGCATCAAGGCCGCCCTGTTTATGGTTCTGGCAAACCGCTATGACTGGCAGTTGTTCCTTGAAGTGACGGGCGAGGGTGGCAGCGGTAAGAGCGTGTTTGCCAATATCGCCGCGATGTTGGCAGGTGGGCCGCGCAATACAGGTTCCGGCAATATGGCCGCTTTGGATTACGCTAGGGGCCGCGCTCAGTTTGTGGATAAGCGGCTCATCCTGCTGCCAGACCAACCCAAGTACATCGGCGATGGCAGTGGTATCAAGGCGATCACTGGCGGGGATATGGTTGAAATTGATGGCAAGTATGAGAAACAGTTTGCCGCTGTCATCCAGGCTGTTGTGCTGGCGACCAATAATGAGCCGATGGTGATCACCGAGCGTAATGGTGGGGTATCACGCCGAAGGGTGATTTTCACCTTTAACCAAGTGGTGACAGAGGCTGACAAAGATCCGCTACTGGGGGAGAAGATAGCCGCAGAGCTGCCAGTGGTGATCCGCCACCTGCTGACCCTCTTCGCCGACCCGGAGCGAGCCCGCATCCGATTGTTGGAGCAACGCTGCTCTGATGACGCTTTAGCCATCAAGCGGGCGACAGATCCGGTGATCGACCTGTGCGCCATGCTGACCTTCATGGACAAACCGGAGGGGCTATTCATGGGCGGCAACCCCAGCGTGAAACAGGAGCCCCGGCGTTACCTCTATCACCTGTATCTGGCCTACTTGGACTATCACGGACTGGGTCGCCCGCTGTCTGTCCAGAAATTCAGCCAGGCGGTAAAGAGCGCCACCAAAGAATTCGGGCGGGAGTACATCACGCGCAAAGTGAAGGGGTATGCCCAAACTAATGCAACACCCACCGAGGCCACAGAAGTGTTCATGCCTCAAGCTGTCCATATCGAGGAATGATGCCAGCCAGAACGCCCCCCAGCAGGTGCCAATATGGCACCTTTCCTTTATCGGCTCCCCCTATACGTAGGACTTTTTGAAAAGTCTCTCTACCCTGTCTACCCAATGGCCTCAAAGCCTTGCTACATAAGGGATAGAGAGGGGTAGACAGTAATTATTTACTCTCTACCCACAGTCTACCTAGTCTACCTTTTTGCGTTGTTTCATCTTTGTTAGTGGTCGGATGAGTTGTCATCAATAAAGGGGGAGAGAGCAGGGTGATTAGGTAGGGAGTGGGTAGAGAATCAAAAGGCACTATCTACCCGCTCAAAGCCTTGCTGTTACTGGGTTTCACTGTTTGGGTAGAGAGGTAGACAATAACCCACTAAAACTTTTCACCGGGGGGGGTACACCAGTGAAAGCGCCATGAATTGTTTCGTAAATGTAATAACTTAACTAGCGCAACAGGGGGTTGCATTGAGATTGACCAACGAACAACGCGAGCAGGTGATCACCCTCCGCCGCAAACATTCACTAAGCGAGGTGGCTTCTCTGGCTGGCCTCTCTTTGGGAACGGTGAAAGCCATCGTCAGCCGGTCGGGCCTCTTCACCGACAACCCGAGACACCGGGCCATGTTCACCCTGCCTCCACTACAAAGCAGCGGAGAGACGCTGCCAGCGGTTCAAGAGCTGCCGCCGCAAGAAGTGGTGACCGGGGATAGGGAGATCGACTCCATGCTTTGGCTACGTCAAGTGATAGGGACGGGCGACCCGGTACGCATTGCCCAGGCCAAGGAGGCGGCAGGGCGGATCACCACCCCACCCGGCGAGCTTGAGCAGCGTTACAGCAAATGGCTGGTGGCTAAGGCGGGTCACATGCTCGCGGGCCTTGGCAGCATCGGCTTTGCCAACCTCGACGGGCTGGCCGAGCGAGCCATCACAAGGCGGGCCAATGAGGCTGAGGCCATCGGACGGTTCGGGGATGCGCTGTGGGACGACACCCAGGCGGAGGCGTTCTGCCAGGAGGTACTGAGGGGGCTGGAGCGGGACAGTTGGCAACTGCCGCCTGAACAGGTCGCGGAGCGGTTCAAGGCGCACCCTGAGCTGATGCCGCACACCCTGAGCGACTGCCTGCATGAGCTGGCTTACTGGGATGACCTTTACCGCCTGCGCCGTGCTTGCAGCAAGGATTACGATACCCATCAGGAGGTGTGGAGCCGGGATCAATTCATCTTCACCGTTATGCTGGCCGAACTGCGACCCAGAAACCGGGACGAGGCACGGGCCACCCTGCGCCACCTGCTGGACAGCGAGCGGCGAGACTGGAAGGAGGTAGACCGGATCCTAGATAACCTGATTGGGTGATTTCCCAGATAACCAGGACGAGTCGTGGTATGCTTACCATGAGCCGTTTGGAAGTTCGCACTGAGCAATTGGAGCCCAGCGTTATGAAGCCAAGCGGTTCAACAAGCCCGTTCTGGTGAACCACGCTTGGGCAATTGGAGCCCTTGGGTCGTACTAGGCGGGCTTTGTCTTTATGGAGTGGAACACCGACCGTCCCGCTCAAAACCGCGATTGAGGTAACACAGTGACCAAGCCAAAGGTGCCACCGTTCACGCCCCGAATGCTGACACCGGAAGAGATTGAGGACCTGCGGCAGGACCGCAAACGTCGGCACGAGGAAAACATGAAAGCACTCGAGACAATGGATCTCTCCCGCCTGATGCCGGACGAGCAACAGGATAAGTCCCCCAAGTAGCCCGACACGGTTGGTGGTGGAGTTGATGGCTATCCGACCCGCGAGACATTCCCCAAAACAGTTAACCTTTCCCAAAAATGGGGAAGGTACAGCCCTTCGCATGGCGATACCGGGATCCCGGTATTAACCGATCATGTGTCACGGTTTCTCGGACAGTGTCCGGGCAACCATGACAGCAACTCCGCACCCAAATCGGCAGTAAACCGCCACACCCCTCGCCACTACTGGCCGCAAACTCCGCAGTTAAACCGGCATACGAGCCAGATGAAAACGGGCATTCCCGCTTCTAGGCTCTACGCTGAACCACAACGGCCACGACATAGCTGAACCAGCTACAACCCACCCCCCAGCCGACCAGGGGAACCCCTCTCATCTGGA
>Ga0194138_10001546_pt1 | contig 11009 bp, 8 predicted proteins | sample TARM_MetaG_T2_14_FD_134022 | JGI IMG/M metagenome (GOLD analysis project Ga0194138, IMG submission 134022) | Freshwater microbial communities from Pennsylvania, USA, analyzing microbe dynamics in response to fracking - TARM_MetaG_T2_14 (version 2) | ecosystem: Environmental > Aquatic >...
GAAGGATATGTTGAACGGCCCCCGAGAGGTGATCGCCCGCAGCGGAGAGACGATAACAGAAGGGACGATCGGCGAGACAACCGAAGAAATGACAGGAGGGACGATCGGCGAGACAACCGAAAACCTCGAAGAGATAATTAATTTCGTAATTCAAAAGCCGTTCAAAAAATAATGAACGGCTTTTTTTGTCTTATTAAACTTCAACCAAAGCATAAAATAACAGCCGGTCTGAAGAATTAAACTTTATTATTAATTTTGATTCCGAATAATACAGATTGAAATGGAAGAATGGTCAAAACATACTATTTCGGAGCTTAACGAGAAAACCAAAAACATAAAAAAGCGTGACCTCCGTTTTTTCAGGGTAGATGAATTCAAGCGCAACATAGAACGTTTGGGTGAATTTTCGGGCACCTGTCCATACTGCAAAAAAGAAAAGATTAACATTGCAGCAATAGTGGACAAAATGGATGAAGCCATAGAAACTCCCGGAAAATCGCGGCGTGAATACGACCATGCCATTAGCCGCCTGTCGGAACATATGCAAAAGAATCACGGATTTTACGCCCCCTATTATTATACTTATCTTTTCTCATTTTTCGGGATGGTAGCCGGATTGCTTTTGGGTTACCTGCTTATGAAGCTTTTCCCGGCTTATAACTGGGCCATGCTCTCGGCAGGTTTTGTTGCTGGTCTCATAACCGGTTATTTTTGGGGAGGAAGCAAAGACAGTAAAATTCGATCTTCTAAAAAATTAATGTGAAATATATCACCGGGTAATCATTTTAAAACCAAAACAATTTAGTTTTCAACCGTTTTTGCAGGAATTTATGCAGTTTTTAGTTATTGAAGGAAATATAGGGGCAGGAAAAACAACCCTGGCCAACAAACTGGCCAACGAGTACAATGCCAAACTCATTGTTGAACAATTTGCTGATAATCCCTTCCTTCCAAAATTTTACAAAAATCAGGACCGGTACTCGTTTCCTCTCGAGCTCTCATTTCTTGCCGACAGGTACAACCAAATTAAAAATGAAGTTCTTAACCTCGATCTTTTCCATTCCTTCCTGATTGCCGATTACTATTTTGCCAAGTCGGCCATTTTTGCCCAAAACACATTAAAGGAAGACGAATACCGTCTTTTCAGGCAAATTTTCGATATTATTTTTGAGTCGATGCCCAAACCCGATTTGTATGTTTACCTTCATGCCGACACCGAAAAACTGCTCAGAAACATAAAAAAAAGAGGCCGCGATTACGAACAGGATATAACGCCTGAATACCTCGAAAAAATTAAAAACGGGTACTTTCATTTTTTTAAGCAAATTACTTCTTTCCCAGTGCTGATAATCGATGTAGTTAATATCGACTTTGTTAACAATAACAAACATTATCAGCTTTTAAAAGAGGCACTTTTTAAAACTGAGTATAAATTAGGAATAAATCGCATGCTGCTGCAATAAAAAATTGTCCAGCAACTTTTAAATAAAAAAAAGCTTTCTATTTTTGTGTTCGGATGTAAGAATCTATAAATTATTTTAAATACTGTTAATTATGAAAAATTTCAATCTAAAACCTTTTGCAGTTTTTGCACTGGCCGCTGCAATTTTATCCGGTTGTGCAGGGCTAAATAAAATGAAAAAGAATGCCGACCAGATTCAATTCAATGTTACCCCTGAAGTTCTTGAGACACACGCTGGCGAGGTAGATGTTGCTATAAATGGCAAATTCCCTGCAAAATATTTCAACAAAAAAGCCACGTTAGTCGCCACCCCGGTACTGAGGCACCAGGAAGGTGAAACTGCCCTGGAATCGGTTACCATGCAAGGCGAAAAAGTTCAGGCAAATAACAAGGTTATCAGCTACAACGCAGGTGGTTCATTCAGCTATAACGATGCTGCCGACTTTGTTGAAGCCATGAGAAAATCTGAACTATATGTGAACATTACGGCTTCAAAAGGTGCAAAAAGTGTAGATTTTGATCCCATAAAAATTGCTGACGGTGTGATTGCAACCAGCACAATGGTGGCCAATTTTCCAAAACCCATTTTGGGTGTACGCCGCGAAGCTAACAACTCCGGGAAATATGACCCGAATATAGACCCGTTCCAAAGGGTAGTTCCTGATGAGATGCTGGCCGACATTCATTATATGATTAACCGTGCCAACCTCCGTGGTGAAGAAATTACTGCCGAAGAGTGGAAGAATTTTTAAGGTACACCGAAAAAGCTAACCAGGAAGAACGTATCGACCTGAAAGACGTAGAAGTTTCGGCTTATGCATCACCCGACGGGGAAATCGATTTCAACACCGACCTGGCAGCCGACCGTAAAAACACCTCTTCTGATTTTGTAGCCGAAAAACTGAAAGAAGCCGGTGTGGACATCAACCTGAAAACAAGATACACCCCGGAAGACTGGGAAGGTTTTAAAGAAAAACTCGAAGAATCAAATATACAGGACAAGGAACTTATTTTAAGGGTGCTTTCAATGTACACCGACCCTGAAGTTCGCGAACGCGAAATCAGAAACCTGTCAGAGACATTTACAATTTTGGCAGAAGAAGTTCTTCCTGAACTGCGCCGTGCTAAATTACTGACAAGTGTTGAACTGATTGGAAAAACCGATGAAGAACTGCGCTCACTGGCAAAATCGGATCCTGCATCACTTAACCCGGCTGAGCTGCTTTACGCTGCTACTTTATACGAAGGCCTGGATGACCAACTGGAAATTTACAATTCATTCCAGCGGGTTTATCCCGACGACTGGCGCGGACCAAACAATGCCGGTTATGTTCTTGTAAAACAAATGAATTACGAAGATGCCAAACCATTGTTTGAAAAAGCTGAAAGACTGAAAAACGACGAACCGGTTATTAAAAACAACCTGGGTGCAGTTGCCCTTTACGAAGGAAATGTCGATCAGGCTGAAACGCTGTTTGGCGCTGCTGCCGGTGCAGGCGACGAAGTAAACTACAACCTTGGAATTGTTAGCATTAAAAAAGCCAACTACGACCAGGCCGTAAGGTATTTCGGAAGCTACCAGGATGTTAACTCTGCTCTGGCCAAAATACTATCCGGAAATAACAACGGTGCATTGAGAGATTTGGAAGCATTCGAGCGTGAAAACTGTTTCATGAAAGAATACCTGAAAGCTGTAATCGGTGCACGCACAGCAAGAGAAAACCTTTTGTTCAACAGCCTCGAAGAAGCAGTGAGCATCAATCCTGAAATGAAAGCAAAAGCAAAAACCGACCTGGAATTTGCCAATTATTTTAATGATGCCCGTTTCACCGAAATTGTAAACTAAGCGTAACTTTTCATAAATTTTTAAAGGGCAATTCGTCAACCAACGGGTTGTCCTTTTAAATTTTCCTCCATTTTATGACATTTACTATTTAAAAGTCTTTCAGAAAAATGTATTTTCCCAATTCAAACAAAATGAATTGCAAAATGGAATACATTAATAACTACATCGAAGAAAACAAAGATCGCTTCCTGGAAGAATTATTTGGCTTACTGCGCATCCCGTCAATCAGTTCGGTAAAAAGCCACAAGCCCGACATGTACAAGGCTGCTGAATATCTGAAAAATCTACTGCTCGAATCAGGAGCCGACAAAGCAACCATTTTTGAAACCGAAGGCAATCCCGTTACTTACGCCGAAAAAATAATTGATCCGAAACTACCAACAGTGCTTGTTTACTCGCACATGGACGTGATGCCGGTTGATCCCATTGAAAAATGGAATACCGAACCTTTTGAACCCGTTGTAAAAGATGGCAAAATTTGGGGACGTGGTGCCGACGACGACAAAGGACAGGGAATGATGCACTTTAAAGCGTTTGAATTAATGGTGAAAACCAACACACTCCCCTGCAATGTGAAATTTATGGTTGAAGGTGAAGAAGAAGTGGGGTCGCCAAACCTGGGCAAATGGGCCAAAGAAAACAAAGAAATGCTCAATGCCGATGTTATCCTGGTTTCCGACACGGCCATGTTTGGAGCCGACAATCCTTCGATTACAGCCGGGTTGCGCGGGCTTGCCTACTGGCAGGTGGAAGTAACCGGCCCCAACCGCGACCTGCATTCCGGTTTGTTTGGCGGTGCGGTGGCCAACCCTATCAACGTGCTTTGCTCGATGATTGGCCAGATGACCGATGAAAAAGGGAAAGTGACCATCCCCGGATTTTACGATGATGTACTGGAAGTGTCGGCTGAAGAACGAGAACTACTCGCCCGGGTGCCATTTAACGAAGAAGAATACAAAAAGGCCATCGACGTGGAAGAGCTTGCCGGCGAAAAAGGATTTACCACTACCGAACGCACCGGAATCAGGCCGTCGTTCGATGTTTGCGGAATTTGGGGCGGCTACACCGGCGAAGGAGCCAAAACGGTACTGCCTTCAAAAGCCTATGCAAAAATCTCTACCCGGCTGGTTCCCCACCAGGATCATAAAAAAATTGAAAAGCAGTTTAAAGACCACTTCGAAAGTATTGCGCCCAAATCAGTTAAAGTTGAAGTAAGCGTGCTTCACGGCGGACAGGGCTACGTGTGCCCCATCGATCTTCCGGCCTACCAGGCGGCAGAAAAAGCCTATCAGGATGTTTACGGCAAACGGCCCGTACCGGTGCGCTCAGGCGGAAGTATCCCCATTATTTCAACGTTCGAACAGGTGCTGGGACTGAAATCAGTATTGATGGGATTTGGACTGGAAGCTGATGCCATTCACTCTCCTAACGAAAATTTCCCGCTCGAACAGTTTTTTAAAGGATTGAAAACTATTCCGCTGTTCTATAAATACTATGCTGAAATAGCAAAAAAATAATCCAATATTAACTCATTCCTAACTTTTTAAAAGCCTGACAATTATCACGAATTTTGTGCATTTCGGTTGTTTCTTTTGCGGCCGTTTTTTACTCAAAATTTAAAAGCCATGTTTACCTGGATTTCAAATGCCAATAAAAAGCTGTACACAGCAATTCAAGATTATGTGATTATCACATTCGGATTGCTGTTTTTTACCATGGGATGGGTACTATTTCTCATACCGGCCGAAATTACTGGTGGTGGAATCAGTGGTGTGGCTGCTGTAGTTTTTTACGCAACCCAAATTCCGGTAGGCGTAACTTATCTCGCCATCAATATTGTGCTGGTACTGGTAGCCATAAAAATTATGGGGGCCAATTTTGGAGTAAAAACGATTTACAGCATTGCCGTTTTGACTTTCTTTTTATCCGCGTTTCAGAACATACTTACTGAACCGCTGGTTGACGACACTTTTCTTTCAGCTGTTTTGGGAGGTATGGCCTGCGGAATCGGACTCGGCGTTGTTTTCTCGCGTGGGGGAAGCACCGGGGGGACCGACATTTTTGCAATGATTGTAAACAAGTACCGCAACATTAGTCCGGGGCGTATTATTCTCGCCTGCGACGTGGTAATTGTGGCCTCTTCGTATTTTGTTTTCCAGTCGCCCGAAAAACTGGTTTACGGCTACGTTTCCATGTGGGTGGTCTCCTACTCGCTCGATTCATTTTTAAGTGGTGCTAACCGCTCAGCGCAAATGTTTATTTTCTCCAAAAAATACAAGGATATTTCAGATTACATTACACATGAAGTTACCCGTGGTGTCACTGTTTTAAATGGCACAGGCTGGTACACCCAGGAAGAGACGAAAATTATAATGTCTGTAGTCAGGAAAAAAGAAACCAGTTCAATTTTCAGAAAAATTAAAGAAATCGATCCTGATGCATTTATTTCGATGGGAAGTGTTATGGGCGTTTACGGTCAGGGATTCGACCGGCTGAAGTTATAGGGTGAACGCAATTTTTCTATTTTTGTCCTCAGTATTTTTTTCAGTTTAAAAAAAAATTTAAGCCAGATAACAAAAGCAGAGAAAATGAGTTTAAAAAAAACAGAAGAATAATTGAAATAATATGAGGCGAACTTCGGGGTTGATTTTTCAGATGGTAGTGGTATTACTTTTTACCGGTTTATTATTTTCCTGTCAGCAAAATAAAAAACAGCAGAAACAAAAAGAACAAACAGAAATACAAAATGATACGGTAATTGTTGCCGAGCCAGTTTTAAAATACGGACTGCCGGCAGATTCTTTCATAATTAAAACCGGAAATGTAAAAAGAAATCAGCATTTGAGTACGATTTTAAACAATTTCGGTGTTAGCATGGCTACCATCGACCGGATAGCACGGCAGTCGAAACCGGTTTTCGATGTGCGCAAAATTCGCAGCGGAAACCACTACAGTGTTTTTCAAACACCTGACTCACTGGGTGAAGCCCGGTTTTTTGTTTATGAAAATTCCCCTACCGACTATTACGTTTTCGAGCTGTTCGACTCGCTGCGCATTTATCACGGTCAGAAAGAAATTCAAACGCAACTGCGCACGGCACAGGGGGTAATTGAGTCATCGCTCTGGAATACCATGAAAGACAACAACCTCGACCCGATGCTGGCGTTAAGGCTGAATAATATCTACGCATGGACAATTGATTTTTTCGCCATTCAAAAAGGCGATCGTTTCCGGGTTATTTACCAAGAGCAATACGTTGATACCACCTATATCGGGATTGGTGAAATATTTGCTGCCCAGTTTGATCACTTCGGAGATGAACTTTACGCATTTCGGTTTTTTCAGGATGAGCGGTTCGACTATTTCGATGAAGAAGGACAAAGTTTGCGAAAAGCATTTTTGAAAGCACCACTCGATTTTTTCCGGATAAGTTCCCGGTTTTCAAACAGCCGTATGCACCCGGTTTTGCGCATCCGAAGGCCACACCACGGAGTGGATTATGCCGCCCCCAAAGGCACTCCTGTAAAAACTATCGGCGACGGTACCGTCATTGCCCGGGCCTTCCAGCGCAACGGAGGGGGCAATTATGTAAAAATTAAACACAACTCCATGTACACCACTACCTACATGCACCTTTCAGGGTTCGCCAAAGGAATTACAACCGGAGCAAGGGTGGAACAGGGGCAGGTTATCGGCTATGTTGGCGCAACCGGTTTAGCTACCGGTCCGCACCTTGATTTCAGAATCAGTAAAAACGGAAGGCTGGTCGATCCGCTGAAAGTGGAAGCCCCGCCGGTTGAACCGGTATCAGAAGAAAACTTACCGCGCTACAATCAATTGAAAGATTCCCTGATGAATGAACTGCAAAAAATTAACTGGGAGGCGAACCTGATTGCCTCCGAATAAATTGTCAACAAAACATGGCGCTTTTCCGTTAATTTTAAAACACTTTTTAAAGTTGCCGGAATTTTATCCGGTTTAAGCAAAAAAAATAAGTTTGAAAAAATTGAAAGTGATAAAATTTAAAAATTAGAGAATGAGAACTTTTTTGATATTAATTATAGCAGTGGTTTTTGCATCGTGCGTGAGAAATAAAAACGGACAAACAGTGCAAACTGCAACTCCCGAAGATGCGAATGTTTTTGAAGTGAGTGAAGTAATACAGGGAGGCACCTACACCTACATGAAAGTGAAAGAAAACATGGACGAAAAATGGGTTGCTACCGCCAAAAAAGAAGTTAATAGCGGCGACGTGCTTTATTACGATAATCAACTTCAAATGACAAACTTTCACAGCAAAGAACTCGATCGGACTTTCGATGAAATTTATTTTATCAACCAGGTAAGCGAAAATCCCATCCAAAGTAGCCCGATGGCCCAAATGCCCTCCGGTCACGAGCACGGACACAGCGGGAAGGTTGAAACAGAAAAGGAAAGTACGATTTCGATGGAAAAATCGGCAGACGAAACTACCATTGCAGAGATTTATGAAAATCCCGAAAATTTTTCAGGTAAAGAAATTGAAATCAGGGGAGTTGTGGTAAAAGTCAATAAAAACATAATGGGTAAAAACTGGGTGCATATCCAGGATGGAACCAGCAGCAATGGTAAGTTTGATTTGACAATTACCACACAGGATGCCCCCGAGGTAAATGATCAGGTTACATTCAAAGGCAAAATCACCCTGGAAAAAGATTTTGGTGCAGGGTATTACTACGATGTGATAATGGAAGAAGCCGGGAAAATAAATACAAGTGAAGCTGAGGATATCACGGTTTCGGGAACTCCCGCATAGGTCCGACATAGCGTTTGTACGAGTCAAATATTTCTTTATCTGGTCCAACAACACGCGGGTCTTTCGATTTTTTCAGTTCGGCAAGCAACGCCTGCTTCAGTTCTTGTTCAACCGCTTCAAATTCAGGTTTGCCTGCCAGGTTATTTAGGTTACACGGATCGTTTTTAATGTCGAACAACTCATATTCAGGACGTTTGGCATGTGCCCAGTCGAAATAAGGCTTGACAGTTTCATCCTGCCGGTTTTCAATGATATACGATTTGGTTGGTGCAGCATCGATGTCGGTAAAAGCCCAGGCGGAATGGTGTTCGCCGTTTTCATCAATTCCGTACATCGGCAGAAGTTCATTTTCAGTGCCCGGTTTTATGCGTCGCGGTGCCCCGGCAGGCCAACGGCCGGGTTTCATATTCCAGATAAATAAATAGTTTTGGCTGCGAATGGCACGCTGCGGGTAACCCCAATTCATGTAACGCGAAGAAGAGTGGCGCTCGCGGCCTGAAAAAGCATATTTCTTCGATTCATCCACCACACCTTCGTTTTTAGATTTCAGAATATCCAGCACACTTTTCCCGGAAACGGGCAACATTCCCCCGGGGCTTGTTCCGGTTATTTCCAAAATAGTTGGAGCCAAATCGGCAAAACCCACTAAATCATCCACTTTTCTTCCTCCCGGAAATTCTTTTGGAAAGCGCACCGCAAACGGAACATGTATGCCATATTCGTATGCATTGGCCTTTGCCCTCGGAAAAGCCATGCCGTTATCTGAGGTCACAATCACAATGGTATTTTCCAGTTCGCCTGTTTTTTCTAAGTATTCCAGCATTCGCTGCAAATGCAAGTCAAACCATTCAATTTCAACGGCATAATCCAGGATATCACCCCTGACAATTTCATGGTCGGGGAGAAACCCGGGGACTTCAACATCATCAAGGTTTTTATTGTTTCGTTTCCAGGAATCCTGCTCAAAAGCCCGGTGGGGTTCGCTTGCGCCATACCAGAAGAAAAACGGTTGGTCACCCCTGACATTCTCCATAAAATACTTGAAGTTGGCAAAATAATTCAGGTTACGAATACCTCCCGCTGTCCGTTCGTCCGTGGCAGAACCTTCATCGTACTGAATGTAACTGTGTTCGATTCCTGCGGCATCTGTTTTCCGCCAGAGCGAATCATTTTCATTTTCAGCATATTGAAACGGGGAAACGCCTTTACCTGTTCTGCCGGTTACATAACCATTGGCATCGAGAAGGTCGATAAACGGAATATACTTTTTCAGCCATGAAGAGGCGTGCTGCCCCGATTGTTCGTTTTGCCAGTGATAGCGGCCGGTAACAATGCTGCTGCGCGAGGGCGCACATCCGGGCGAACCGGCAATACAATTGGTGAAATAAACACCTTCGCTCGCCACACGGTCGAAAGCCGGAGTTTCAATAAAACCGCAGCCTGCAAAACTGGTGTGGCCGAAAGACTGGTCGTCGCTGATGGCAAACAGAATGTTAGGACGCTGAGGTTGTTCAGTTTTTTCACCGGAGCAACCCATAAACTGAAGTGAAATAAATGCAAGTGATGCAAAAAACAGTGGTTTCATAATAACTTAACCGTTTAAATCTAAAACTCCGGTAATCCCTCTTTCCAATCCATAAACAATCGCGCCAGCTCTTCCACTTTTCCCGGATTCTTTTTTGTCAGGTTCGTGGTTTCGGTTGGATCTTCTTCCAGGTTATACAATTCCCAGGGATTATCCAGACCTTCTTTTACAATTTTCCATGAGTTGTGATAAGCCGCTTGTCCGTCACTCCATTCCCAGAAAATGGGTTCATTTCTTTGCACATTTTCTTCACGGAATACCGGCAGCAGGCTTTGTCCCTGCATGGGTGTAATTTGCTGTCCGTTGAACTCCTGCGGGTATTCGGCACCGGTAAGGTCAACAAAAGTAGCCATGAAATCGATGAAATGCCCCGGAAATTCTGAAAACGAATTTGGCTCTATTTTCCCGGGCCAGTAAGCGATAAACGGTGTATTGGTTCCCCCTTCGTAGCTGTAATTTTTGTAATACCTGAAAGGCGTATTACTTACGTTGGCCCAATCCGGTCCGAGGGATGCCCATCGTGTCATTGTTCCAATTTCGCCGTAATCGTCGGGCAGCCTCACTACCTCGGCCGAGGCTCCGTTATCGGAGACAAAGAGTATAAGCGTGTTCTCATCTTTTCCGGTTTCATGCAGTTTTTTCAGTACCCTTCCTATGTTCTGGTCCATCCGGTCGATCATGGCAGCATAAACCTCCATTTTACGGATTTCATCTGCCCGGGCTGTATCGCTTAAATTATCCCATTCATCATAACTTGATTTTGAGAGGCGATAGTTTTCGTCAATCAAACCCATTTCGAGTTGTTTTTGATACCGTTTTTGCCGGATCGCTTCGTAACCTTCGTCATATTTACCTTCATATTTGGCGATATCTTCGGGCCAGGCCATCAAAGGATCGTGTGGTGCGGTGTAGGCGAGGTACAGGAAAAAAGGTTTTTCTTCGTTTTTGTATTCATCGAGCCAGTCGAGCGCATAATTGGTAAAATAGTCGGTGGTATAAAAATCTTCTGCTTCGGGGGTGTAGGGATGAAACATCACACTGTCGATGCACCACCAGCGTTTTGTCTTATTGCCGGGCGTCCCTTTCCGCGCCGGGGCATCTTCGCCGGCGCGCTGATTGCCAGGATTGAAATAGTTGCAGGCACCATCTTTCAATCCGTAATACCGATCGAATCCGCGGGAAACAGGGTTTTCCAGCCCATGGTGCTTTCCTGACCAGAGGGTGCGATAGCCGGCAGTTTGCAACACCTCCCCCAAAGTTACCGCATTGGTTATGGGATTGCAGTGGTGTTGATGGTAATTGCTCTGCTGTGCATAAACGC
>Ga0194138_10001551_pt1 | contig 10994 bp, 5 predicted proteins | sample TARM_MetaG_T2_14_FD_134022 | JGI IMG/M metagenome (GOLD analysis project Ga0194138, IMG submission 134022) | Freshwater microbial communities from Pennsylvania, USA, analyzing microbe dynamics in response to fracking - TARM_MetaG_T2_14 (version 2) | ecosystem: Environmental > Aquatic >...
CCAACTGAGAAACGAGCTCGAAGCACCAAGTACGAACCGACCTCTGTGCCGGACGCCGCCCCTCAATTACACACCGGTTTCATGCGTCGCGGGTGCCGCGTTCGCGGAATGGATAACTGAGTGCTTGTTGGATGCGGGGGTTCTGCGACAGAGCGGATTTGGCGAAGCCGCACTCGGCAGCAATCTCCGTGCGCGACAGCTTGCCGCGGGAGACCATGTTTCTGAAGTCGTCGTCCGTTTTGGACTGCGACCAGACGGTGAATCGCCGGACGTTCTCTTCGGCGATTTGCTGACCATTTGCCATCAGTCCTCTCCCTTGGTGCGCTCACGTGGTGGCCGAGGAAGCGGCGCATTGAGCATCATCATCGTGACCCCTTTGCGCTCGGCGTTGTTTGCCCAAGTGACGAACTGCTCTTTGAGCAACATGTTCTCGTTCTTCAGGCGGTCGACGGTCGCCTGCAGGCGCTCCACTTGCTCAAGCGCTGCTCGAACCTTCTCGTCTCTCGGGAGCGATGGCTCGCCTTTGAAAGTGCCGCGCAATGCCTCCTTCTTCAACGTGTACGCATTGGCGATGTCTGGGTACTCGAACAGCGTGAAGCGTGAATAGACGATACCGGTAGCCTTCTCTACCGCTTCAATGAGCAAGGCCCACGTCAGCTTCCCCTTCCAACCGTCGATGGTGGCCAGGATTAGCTCGATACGTTCGGAGGTCAGGTCTGGTGCGCGTGTCTTCTTCATTTCAGTGTCTTCCGGTCGCGGGACCGAATGAATTTGATGGGGCGAACATGGGCATCGGTGATGAGAGCCGCTCCGGTAAAGTCCAAGCGCACGCGAGCGCCCGGAGCCACTTGAGGGTCCTCGAGAATCTTCAGGAGAGCTTCCACACGCTCCAATGTTTGGGTCTGGTGTGCCACCCACGCATCGGCGCCGTATTCCGCCTCGCTGAGGGCCTCCTTCGCGGCTTTCAGCAGAAGTTCCGTCTCGGCTTTGAGACTGCGCAGATTCGCCTCTTTGTGCGCCTCGCCCTTGATGCACACCTGCTCCTCACAGTTGATGCAATCCCGATGCAACTGGCAGGGCTCGCTGGCGAAGTCGTGCATGCACCAGCCGTACTCCGTCGTGTGCGCGGCGGTGCCGGCCGAGAGTTGGAAGTTGCTGCGGCGGATGAGCGGCCTGGTTCTGGCGGGCTCAGGAGCGACCAAATTGCCGTTCATGCCAGCTTGTAGCGCTCGACTGATTGGCTCCTGCACCTCGTCAGAGGTCATGTGGTCGTAGGCTCGATTCTGCGAGACATCTTTACGTCCCGAGAACAGTGCAATTTCAGCGCTGCTCATGCCACCCATCTGGGCCAGCATATTCAGGTAGTGCCGGAGGCTGTGGCTGTTCAACTCGATTGGGCTACCGTCATCTTCCTGATAGTCGAAATCGTCGAAGATGCTTGGACGCCCGTCGTGGCGTACCAATGGCTGAGCAATGTCTCCGTAGGCGACGTACTTGAACATGCACAGGTGCGTGCTCCTTGAGTCATGCGTCTCGTTGATTCGGATTACCCCCAGTGCATCCTCAAGGCGCAAGTCTGGTGCGCCAGGCACGTAAGGGAACGTTTTAGGAAGCATGGAGAGCACAGCTGTCTCCACATCTGTAAAGCGATAGCCGATGCGTCGTCCTCCGAGGGGGACGGGCTCCAGCTTGCACGTCTTCGTGGCCCAGGTATTCGCTGAATTCCTTACCTCTGGGTCATCTCTTCCCCACAAGATAAGGCCGATATCTACGTTTGAGAGCACTTCGCGACCACGCAGATGTTCTGCACCTTCATGCAGATACAGCTTGTCGGGATTGCGTGTGTACCACTTGACCAGTTCGTGAGCAGGCGACGTCAATTTGAGCAAGGTCTTGACGGCTTGCTCAGCGACCGGTGCCATCTCGGTTGGAAACCACTTTGTGGTGTCCTCCGCACCCTTCGACCCTGGCCATCTCAGCCCGAGCTTTCCAGCGAATCGACCGTCTCCGTGAACAAAACAGTTTCGCTTCAGCCTAAGAACCTCGTTAATACGCTCCGGAGCACTGGTCATGAGCGCCGTGTAGCTCGTGACCAGGACGTCACGTGGTTTTGTGGCCTGCTGGAAGATTCCGCCCAAGGCTCGAAGCGCCGCTGCCGACGGCAACTTCTTCTGGCGAGCCTCCAGCGCCTCCTTCGAGATTCGAGAGCCGAGCTCGCTAGGCTTTTTCAGGCCGTGCACCCAAGCCTGGCGCATTGAGATAAAGCCCTTCTCGCGCATCAAGTCAGCGATGAGGACCAGCTGCCCTGCGACTCGGTAGGCAACTCCTGGCCCATTGCTCTCCCGAGCCAGTTCGACAGCGCGGTCAAGGACCTCGGTGTTCACCGCGGTGGGACGGGAGCCCTTGTTCGACTCGCGAAGCGCTGCTTCCAGGACGCGGAACGCGGCGACCCGGACTGACTGCGAGACCACCGGACGCTGGTCATGCAAATACACCAAGGCCGCCTTGCTGAAACTCAGGAACGGCTCCGGTAAGAGCGGCTCGTCAGAACGGCTAGAAGCGGCCTCCATCGTGCTGAAAATGGCGCGATGGGTTTTGTTGTGCCCCTTGAGATGGCCAATCTCCCACGATGATTGCTCAAACTGTCGTTTGGCCCCGAGGACTTCGGACTCTCGGCAAAGCTGCACAAAGGCCTCCAAGTTCGCTTGGGGGCCGAGTTCTGCCTTCGGAGTGAAGTGGAGAATGGTTGAGCTCACGCGCCCCCTCCCGTGGCCTGTTGCGCCCTCGCCAGAGAGCATTCGGCAATCACCTCCCGAACAGCTTCGATGGCGTCGTCATTGATGGCGGCGATTCGCTCATCCTTCCCTAACTGGTCCCGCTCGGCCTCGAGGCGCTTCAGCACGAGCTCGTGCGGACCATCCAGCCACGGTTCGAACTTGAAGCAGGTGTAGCATGCAACCGGCTTGTTGAACCCGCATGCCTTTGCTGACCCGCTGCAACTCGCGAGCGGCTTGTTGGAGACGCGAAAGTCGATAATGCGGCTGCCAGGTGCTCCCTTGTTGGTCGAGTGCTCCTCGTCCTCCACGAGTCGTCCTCTGAAAGCGCGCGCGAGCGGGGCGAGCTGCCGGCCCATGGCTTTATCGATGCTGTCGACAATGGCAGGTGACGCCTCAAAGTACACGTCCACGTTTTGGAGGTCGGCGTGGCCGAGGCGCTCGGCGATTTCTGCCCGACTTGCCCCCTCCTCCGCCAAGCGAGTTCCGAATGTCGAGCGGAAGCGCTTGGGAGTGACGGGCATCGGTGCATAGTCCAAGCGTGCAGTCGGCGGTGCCAGTTCGCTCATTGCGTCCCTAAAAGCCTGAGACAGCGCATCTCGAGTGCAATGGCCTTTGAAGGGGTCTCCTTCGGAGTAGGCGTCCAGTTTCTCGCCACGCTTGAGCACTACGCTTTCCGGGAACATCGGCGAGTTCCCCGTGCCTTGCAGTTGCTCTAGATGGTCGGCGAGAAGCCTCCCAGTCTGCGGGCTCAAACGGAACTCAAGGAATGAAGCGCGCGCATGTGCCAGGCCGGTCTTTGCCTGCGGGAGATTGAGCACGAAGTGGCCGCCTTCGTTACTGAAATCCATCGCCTTCAGAGAGGCATACTGGGAAACACGGCCACCACAGGCAAAGAGCAGACGAGCCAGCAAGGCCACCCACATCGGAATCTCGCCCGCCCCATACGCCGCGTCCACTGCCTTGTACAGCGCTGTGTATTCATCTTCGCTAAAGGGGCCTTCCTCTGGGTCGCGCCGCCTTACGGCTGCTCCCTTCACGTTCCCCGGCTTGCGCCGATGCCGCAGATACCGCGCGCACTCAACGTCAACTCCCTCGAGGCCGAGGGAGACCCATTTCTGCAAGAGAACGTTCAAAGTTCCGATGCGCCACGACTCGTGGGCACTGAGACTGGCGGCGAAGTTCCCTGCCTCCTGCGCCGTAATCACGTTCAGAGGTGTTTCTCGGTCGCGTTGCCGAAGGAAGTGAACGAACGACTCAAACAGGTTAGTCAGGTGAGATGCCGAGCTTCGCTTGGCGAATACGTGCAAGACGTACTTGAGAGAGAAGAGGGGTACCGTCGGCGGCAAGGTGACGCGGGCAAAGTCGATGTGCACCTGGAAAGGCCCATCTCGCCAATGCCACACTTGCTCACCCGGACGAAAGGCAACGCCGCTGCGCGTGAACGCTACTTCCGGCAGTGTGCGTGCACTAACACCCGGTGCATCTACGTCGACTTCAAGTAAGTGAGCCATCAAGCTTCTCCTGCAGCTTCAACGCGATTTCCTGCCCTTTCCGAGCAGCGTGACGTCTCGTGTAGGTAGCACCCATCTTCGAGTCGTCTGCCCAACCCTGCTGGGTATTGCGTGCTCTCTGTTCAGTGACTTCGGACAAGCCCATGGCATCTGCCGCTTCAGAGAAGCGCTCATTCCAGGTATGCCGCATCACATGGCTCGTTAACGTCACTGGAAGGCCTGGGCAGGCCACGCGCAGCTCCCTGAATATCTTGTCGAGGGTCTTCTCGGACAGGGCATTACCCTCGTCGGACACGAAGACCTGCGGGATGACCCGCGCCGCCTTGATGCTTCGGCGTTCGACCAGGTACTCCTGGAGTTTGCGCATGATTGACTCGCGGAGCTCAATCTCGCGGTCATGGGTCTTGGCATTGGGCTGCACGATGCGGCGGTCCTCGATGTCGTCTGCGCGGCGCACGATGCGTAGCTTCGACTGATTGGTCGAAAGGTCACGAACCTGCAGCCCGAGCAACTCACCTCGCCTCATGCCAGTGGCAAGCAACAGCACGACGATGAGCCAATTGCGGCGCCTCACGAATCCCCGCTTCCAAGGGTTGCTCGTTGAGTCCGGGTGGACAAGCGCTACGACCCGCGCCTGCTCCTCCTCACTCAGGCCAACCCGTGCTCCCAGCTTCGCCCGTTTCGATACTCTGGGAATGTGCTCCTTGAATGCCATAAGCGCGCGCTCCGCTTCCGCTTCAAGCGCGGTCCGTTGCGGCGGGGGCAAAGTTGCAGCGACATAGGTGGAGAAGAACTTCAGAAAGCCGGCGATGTACCGCAGCCTCGACGCTTGCGTCTGCGCGTCCACAGGGCGCCTCTCTTCAACCTGCTTGACCCTGCGCATGGCCACGCGGTTGATGCTGATGACGTTTGAGCCGCCCGACGCCACGGCATCCTCGTCCAAGTCGTCAATGCGGTACTGAGCGGCCGCGGCCAACCGGTCGAGTTCTTGGCTTGTCAGGAAGCGCCCTTGTTCGAATCGCTTCAGCAGGTCAACCCGCGCAGCTGCGAGTTCGCGATAAAGCAGGGCGAGTGATGTGCAGACGAAGTGAATCGTGTTCGCCGCTCGACCCTTCGTGCGGTAGCGGCCTAGGTACAGCGTGACCTCGTGTACCGGAAGGCCGTTGGAGAGCTGAAGAACCGAGTGCCTCTCTCCGTTTTGGAAGCGGATCCGCTTCCAAAACGGAGAGAGGCACTCGGTTCTTCAGCTCTCCAACGGCCTTCCGGTACACGAGGTCACGCTGTACCTAGGCCGCTACCGCACGAAGGGTCGAGCGGCGAACACGATTCACTTCGTCTGCACATCACTCGCCCTGCTTTATCGCGAACTCGCAGCTGCGCGGGTTGACCTGCTGAAGCGATTCGAACAAGGGCGCTTCCTGACAAGCCAAGAACTCGACCGGTTGGCCGCGGCCGCTCAGTACCGCATTGACGACTTGGACGAGGATGCCGTGGCGTCGGGCGGCTCAAACGTCATCAGCATCAACCGCGTGGCCATGCGCAGGGTCAAGCAGGTTGAAGAGAGGCGCCCTGTGGACGCGCAGACGCAAGCGTCGAGGCTGCGGTACATCGCCGGCTTTCTGAAGTTCTTCTCCACCTATGTCGCTGCAACTTTGCCCCCGCCGCAACGGACCGCGCTTGAAGCGGAAGCGGAGCGCGCGCTTATGGCATTCAAGGAGCACATTCCCAGAGTATCGAAACGGGCGAAGCTGGGAGCACGGGTTGGCCTGAGTGAGGAGGAGCAGGCGCGGGTCGTAGCGCTTGTCCACCCGGACTCAACGAGCAACCCTTGGAAGCGGGGATTCGTGAGGCGCCGCAATTGGCTCATCGTCGTGCTGTTGCTTGCCACTGGCATGAGGCGAGGTGAGTTGCTCGGGCTGCAGGTTCGTGACCTTTCGACCAATCAGTCGAAGCTACGCATCGTGCGCCGCGCAGACGACATCGAGGACCGCCGCATCGTGCAGCCCAATGCCAAGACCCATGACCGCGAGATTGAGCTCCGCGAGTCAATCATGCGCAAACTCCAGGAGTACCTGGTCGAACGCCGAAGCATCAAGGCGGCGCGGGTCATCCCGCAGGTCTTCGTGTCCGACGAGGGTAATGCCCTGTCCGAGAAGACCCTCGACAAGATATTCAGGGAGCTGCGCGTGGCCTGCCCAGGCCTTCCAGTGACGTTAACGAGCCATGTGATGCGGCATACCTGGAATGAGCGCTTCTCTGAAGCGGCAGATGCCATGGGCTTGTCCGAAGTCACTGAACAGAGAGCACGCAATACCCAGCAGGGTTGGGCAGACGACTCGAAGATGGGTGCTACCTACACGAGACGTCACGCTGCTCGGAAAGGGCAGGAAATCGCGTTGAAGCTGCAGGAGAAGCTTGATGGCTCACTTACTTGAAGTCGACGTAGATGCACCGGGTGTTAGTGCACGCACACTGCCGGAAGTAGCGTTCACGCGCAGCGGCGTTGCCTTTCGTCCGGGTGAGCAAGTGTGGCATTGGCGAGATGGGCCTTTCCAGGTGCACATCGACTTTGCCCGCGTCACCTTGCCGCCGACGGTACCCCTCTTCTCTCTCAAGTACGTCTTGCACGTATTCGCCAAGCGAAGCTCGGCATCTCACCTGACTAACCTGTTTGAGTCGTTCGTTCACTTCCTTCGGCAACGCGACCGAGAAACACCTCTGAACGTGATTACGGCGCAGGAGGCAGGGAACTTCGCCGCCAGTCTCAGTGCCCACGAGTCGTGGCGCATCGGAACTTTGAACGTTCTCTTGCAGAAATGGGTCTCCCTCGGCCTCGAGGGAGTTGACGTTGAGTGCGCGCGGTATCTGCGGCATCGGCGCAAGCCGGGGAACGTGAAGGGAGCAGCCGTAAGGCGGCGCGACCCAGAGGAAGGCCCCTTTAGCGAAGATGAATACACAGCGCTGTACAAGGCAGTGGACGCGGCGTATGGGGCGGGCGAGATTCCGATGTGGGTGGCCTTGCTGGCTCGTCTGCTCTTTGCCTGTGGTGGCCGTGTTTCCCAGTATGCCTCTCTGAAGGCGATGGATTTCAGTAACGAAGGCGGCCACTTCGTGCTCAATCTCCCGCAGGCAAAGACCGGCCTGGCACATGCGCGCGCTTCATTCCTTGAGTTCCGTTTGAGCCCGCAGACTGGGAGGCTTCTCGCCGACCATCTAGAGCAACTGCAAGGCACGGGGAACTCGCCGATGTTCCCGGAAAGCGTAGTGCTCAAGCGTGGCGAGAAACTGGACGCCTACTCCGAAGGAGACCCCTTCAAAGGCCATTGCACTCGAGATGCGCTGTCTCAGGCTTTTAGGGACGCAATGAGCGAACTGGCACCGCCGACTGCACGCTTGGACTATGCACCGATGCCCGTCACTCCCAAGCGCTTCCGCTCGACATTCGGAACTCGCTTGGCGGAGGAGGGGGCAAGTCGGGCAGAAATCGCCGAGCGCCTCGGCCACGCCGACCTCCAAAACGTGGACGTGTACTTTGAGGCGTCACCTGCCATTGTCGACAGCATCGATAAAGCCATGGGCCGGCAGCTCGCCCCGCTCGCGCGCGCTTTCAGAGGACGACTCGTGGAGGACGAGGAGCACTCGACCAACAAGGGAGCACCTGGCAGCCGCATTATCGACTTTCGCGTCTCCAACAAGCCGCTCGCGAGTTGCAGCGGGTCAGCAAAGGCATGCGGGTTCAACAAGCCGGTTGCATGCTACACCTGCTTCAAGTTCGAACCGTGGCTGGATGGTCCGCACGAGCTCGTGCTGAAGCGCCTCGAGGCCGAGCGGGACCAGTTAGGGAAGGATGAGCGAATCGCCGCCATCAATGACGACGCCATCGAAGCTGTTCGGGAGGTGATTGCCGAATGCTCTCTGGCGAGGGCGCAACAGGCCACGGGAGGGGGCGCGTGAGCTCAACCATTCTCCACTTCACTCCGAAGGCAGAACTCGGCCCCCAAGCGAACTTGGAGGCCTTTGTGCAGCTTTGCCGAGAGTCCGAAGTCCTCGGGGCCAAACGACAGTTTGAGCAATCATCGTGGGAGATTGGCCATCTCAAGGGGCACAACAAAACCCATCGCGCCATTTTCAGCACGATGGAGGCCGCTTCTAGCCGTTCTGACGAGCCGCTCTTACCGGAGCCGTTCCTGAGTTTCAGCAAGGCGGCCTTGGTGTATTTGCATGACCAGCGTCCGGTGGTCTCGCAGTCAGTCCGGGTCGCCGCGTTCCGCGTCCTGGAAGCAGCGCTTCGCGAGTCGAACAAGGGCTCCCGTCCCACCGCGGTGAACACCGAGGTCCTTGACCGCGCTGTCGAACTGGCTCGGGAGAGCAATGGGCCAGGAGTTGCCTACCGAGTCGCAGGGCAGCTGGTCCTCATCGCTGACTTGATGCGCGAGAAGGGCTTTATCTCAATGCGCCAGGCTTGGGTGCACGGCCTGAAAAAGCCTAGCGAGCTCGGCTCTCGAATCTCGAAGGAGGCGCTGGAGGCTCGCCAGAAGAAGTTGCCGTCGGCAGCGGCGCTTCGAGCCTTGGGCGGAATCTTCCAGCAGGCCACAAAACCACGTGACGTCCTGGTCACGAGCTACACGGCGCTCATGACCAGTGCTCCGGAGCGTATTAACGAGGTTCTTAGGCTGAAGCGAAACTGTTTTGTTCACGGAGACGGTCGATTCGCTGGAAAGCTCGGGCTGAGATGGCCAGGGTCGAAGGGTGCGGAGGACACCACAAAGTGGTTTCCAACCGAGATGGCACCGGTCGCTGAGCAAGCCGTCAAGACCTTGCTCAAATTGACGTCGCCTGCTCACGAACTGGTCAAGTGGTACACACGCAATCCCGACAAGCTGTATCTGCATGAAGGTGCAGAACATCTGCGTGGTCGCGAAGTGCTCTCAAACGTAGATATCGGCCTTATCTTGTGGGGAAGAGATGACCCAGAGGTAAGGAATTCAGCGAATACCTGGGCCACGAAGACGTGCAAGCTGGAGCCCGTCCCCCTCGGAGGACGACGCATCGGCTATCGCTTTACAGATGTGGAGACAGCTGTGCTCTCCATGCTTCCTAAAACGTTCCCTTACGTGCCTGGCGCACCAGACTTGCGCCTTGAGGATGCACTGGGGGTAATCCGAATCAACGAGACGCATGACTCAAGGAGCACGCACCTGTGCATGTTCAAGTACGTCGCCTACGGAGACATTGCTCAGCCATTGGTACGCCACGACGGGCGTCCAAGCATCTTCGACGATTTCGACTATCAGGAAGATGACGGTAGCCCAATCGAGTTGAACAGCCACAGCCTCCGGCACTACCTGAATATGCTGGCCCAGATGGGTGGCATGAGCAGCGCTGAAATTGCACTGTTCTCGGGACGTAAAGATGTCTCGCAGAATCGAGCCTACGACCACATGACCTCTGACGAGGTGCAGGAGCCAATCAGTCGAGCGCTACAAGCTGGCATGAACGGCAATTTGGTCGCTCCTGAGCCCGCCAGAACCAGGCCGCTCATCCGCCGCAGCAACTTCCAACTCTCGGCCGGCACCGCCGCGCACACGACGGAGTACGGCTGGTGCATGCACGACTTCGCCAGCGAGCCCTGCCAGTTGCATCGGGATTGCATCAACTGTGAGGAGCAGGTGTGCATCAAGGGCGAGGCGCACAAAGAGGCGAATCTGCGCAGTCTCAAAGCCGAGACGGAACTTCTGCTGAAAGCCGCGAAGGAGGCCCTCAGCGAGGCGGAATACGGCGCCGATGCGTGGGTGGCACACCAGACCCAAACATTGGAGCGTGTGGAAGCTCTCCTGAAGATTCTCGAGGACCCTCAAGTGGCTCCGGGCGCTCGCGTGCGCTTGGACTTTACCGGAGCGGCTCTCATCACCGATGCCCATGTTCGCCCCATCAAATTCATTCGGTCCCGCGACCGGAAGACACTGAAATGAAGAAGACACGCGCACCAGACCTGACCTCCGAACGTATCGAGCTAATCCTGGCCACCATCGACGGTTGGAAGGGGAAGCTGACGTGGGCCTTGCTCATTGAAGCGGTAGAGAAGGCTACCGGTATCGTCTATTCACGCTTCACGCTGTTCGAGTACCCAGACATCGCCAATGCGTACACGTTGAAGAAGGAGGCATTGCGCGGCACTTTCAAAGGCGAGCCATCGCTCCCGAGAGACGAGAAGGTTCGAGCAGCGCTTGAGCAAGTGGAGCGCCTGCAGGCGACCGTCGACCGCCTGAAGAACGAGAACATGTTGCTCAAAGAGCAGTTCGTCACTTGGGCAAACAACGCCGAGCGCAAAGGGGTCACGATGATGATGCTCAATGCGCCGCTTCCTCGGCCACCACGTGAGCGCACCAAGGGAGAGGACTGATGGCAAATGGTCAGCAAATCGCCGAAGAGAACGTCCGGCGATTCACCGTCTGGTCGCAGTCCAAAACGGACGACGACTTCAGAAACATGGTCTCCCGCGGCAAGCTGTCGCGCACGGAGATTGCTGCCGAGTGCGGCTTCGCCAAATCCGCTCTGTCGCAGAACCCCCGCATCCAACAAGCACTCAGTTATCCATTCCGCGAACGCGGCACCCGCGACGCATGAAACCGGTGTGTAATTGAGGGGCGGCGTCCGGCACAGAGGTCGGTTCGTACTTGGTGCTTCGAGCTCGTTTCTCAGTTGG
>Ga0194138_10001552_pt1 | contig 10986 bp, 7 predicted proteins | sample TARM_MetaG_T2_14_FD_134022 | JGI IMG/M metagenome (GOLD analysis project Ga0194138, IMG submission 134022) | Freshwater microbial communities from Pennsylvania, USA, analyzing microbe dynamics in response to fracking - TARM_MetaG_T2_14 (version 2) | ecosystem: Environmental > Aquatic >...
GCCATGCCTACGCCACCACACTCTGTGCCAGGGCGATGGAGCACCCGCCCCTCCTGATCATTGAAAACCTTGCAGACGATCCTCAGGCCAAGCAGATGTCGGGCTTTTATGCTGCGGCACCGCTACATACCCCTGATGGATTGCCTCTGGGCGCACTGTGCGTGCTGGATACCGAACCACAACGGCTCAATGAGAAACAGCAGGCACAACTGCAGACACTCGCGCGGCATATCATGGCGTTGCTGGAGCTGCGCCGGAGCCACCGCCCCGACGCACTCGACCCGACCAACCAGAACAATGGCTGCGCACACTTTCGCAGTGTCGTGGACCGGGCGAGTCAGGCCCTGCTGGAGGCCGAGCAGCGTGTCAGCCTGGCCAATGAAATCGCCTCCATCGGCGTCTGGGAGTATGAGCTCGAAGACAACACCCTGCGCTGGGACACTCAGCTCAAGGCGCTCGCTGGCATCGCGCCGAACGAACCGGAGCTGAGCATCGACGAATTTCTCGCCAGAATCCACATCGAAGACCGCCCCGCCCTGCTCGATGCCTTCCGCAAGGCCCTGGATGGCCAGGGTGAAGGCGAACTCAATCTCGACTACCGGGTTTACGATGTCGCCGGCGAAAAGTTCCGCTGGCTGACCAACCGGGGACGCCGCCTGCTGGACCCCGACGGCAAGATCCGCCTGCTCGGAACCGCACGGGACATCACCGCCGAGCGCACTGCGGCGCTGAAACTGCTGAGCATGAATACCCTGCTCGAAGAGCAGATCCGGGAAAGGCAGCGCGCCGAGCAGCGCCAGACCGTGCTTATGGAACTGGGTGACCTGCTGCGCGGCCAGCCTGACAGCAACACCATCGCCTACGCAGCGGTACAGGCGCTGGGCCAAACCCTGGACGTCTCCCGAACCGCCTTCCTTACCTTCCCCACGTGCTACCAGTTCGCCACCGTCGAGCGCTCCTGGAGCGACGGTGCACTGGACGATTACAGCGAAGACCTGTGCTTCGCTGATTACGGCGACTTCATCGACGACCTGCAGAACGATGAGCTGGTGGTGATCGCTGATGTACAGCACGACAATCGCACCACCTCCCAGGCTGCAGCGTTGCGGCAGCGGCATATCCAGAGCCTGGTCTGCGTGCCGCTACAGGAACAGGGACGGCTGAGCGCTGCCCTGATCCTTCTGCAGGATCGACCCAGACATTGGGCCGATGAGGACATCACCTTCATTCGCGAAGTGGCCGACCGCGCCTGGACGGCTGACGAGCGTATCCGTGCCGAACGCGCGCTTAGCGCCAACGAGGAACAGTTCCGCACGCTCGCCGACAACATGAGTCAGCTTGCCTGGATGGCGAACCCGGACGGGAAGATCTACTGGTACAACAAGCGCTGGTACGACTATACCGGCACGATGCTTGAAGCCATGCTCGCCCTGAGTTGGCGCGCGGTAAACCACCCGGACCACCATGAACGGATCAGCACCTCGCTAAAGCGTGCCGTGGCCATTGGCTCGATCTGGGAAGAAACCTTCCCGCTGCGCGGCAAGGACGGCCAGTACCGCTGGTTCCTGTCACGCGCGCTGCCTATTCGCGATGACTTCGGCCAGGTCACGCACTGGTTCGGAACCAGCACCGACATCACCGCTCAGGTCTGCGCCGAAGAGGCGCTGCGCGAACTCAACGACAATCTGGAGCGGCGTGTAGCCGAACGCACCCGTGAACTGGCGGACATCAACCATCTCCTGCACCTGGAGATGAACGAACGCGAACGCGCCGAAGAAACCCTGCGGCATGCCCAGAAGATGGAAGCCATCGGCCAGCTGACCGGCGGCCTGGCCCATGATTTCAACAACATGCTGAGCGGTGTGCTGGGTGCGCTGGAGCTGATTCAGCGCCGGGTCGCCAGCGGTCGGGTGAACGACCTCGACCGTTATGTCGTTGCGGCCACCAGCTCGGCCAATCGCGCCTCCGCGCTGACCCACCGCCTGCTGGCGTTTGCCCGCCGCCAGTCGCTTGACCCCAAGCCGGTGGACGTCAACCGGCTGGTGCTATCGATGGAAGACATGCTGCGCCGCACCATGGCCGAACACATCATCTTCGAGACCCGCCTGCAAGCCGACCCCTGGCTGGCCTATACCGACGCTCACCAGCTGGAAAACGCCCTGCTCAATCTCGTGATCAACGCGCGCGATGCCATGAATGGAGGCGGCAGGCTGCTCATTCAGACCGGTTGCGTGCAGATCGACAATACCCAGCCAGACCGCCTTGAGCCAGGCGATTACGTCACCCTCAGCGTGGCCGACAACGGCTGCGGCATGCCGGCCGAGGTGATCACCAAAGCCTTCGATCCGTTCTTCACCACCAAGCCCATCGGCCAGGGCACCGGCCTGGGACTGTCGATGGTATACGGCTTCATCAAGCAGACCGGCGGTCATGTGCGCATTGACAGCACACCTGGCCAGGGCACGGTGATTACCCTGTTCCTGCCACGCAACCACACGCAGCCTGAGCCACAGAAGGAGCAAGAGAAGCGCGACACAGCCACACAATCGACCTGCCCTGACGAAACCGTACTGGTGGTGGAAGACGAAGTGGCCGTGCGCATGCTGGTGATCGAGGTGCTTGAGGAATTCGGCTACCGGGTGCTCGAAGCGCCGGATGGCACCACGGCGCTGCCCTATCTGGAAGGTGATCAACGCATCGATCTTTTGCTCAGCGACATTGGCCTGCCTGGTATCAATGGTCGCCAACTGGCGGAAATGGCGCGCCAGCATCGCCCGGATCTCAAGGTGCTGTTTATCACCGGCTACGCGCCCAATGCCGAAATCCGTGACGAGTTCCTTGCGCCGGGAATGGACATGCTCGCCAAGCCCTTCAGCATCGACACGCTTGCTGCCAAGGTAAGCGAACTGATCGGGCGCGACGGATAGCCAGGAACTACGCCCGTCGCCCGGCAGTCTCTGAACAAGGACCAAACGGAGACAATCATCATGCGTGGAAAATCACTGGCTGCCCTGGCGATAAGCTGCATTCCCTTCGGCATGGCGATGGCAGATGGCGGCTTCGTCCGCCAGATTCTTTCCTCTGGCGCGACCACCGGATCGACCTACCTGACCTTCAAGGACAACAAGATGGTGGCCAACGTCCGCGAAGATGCGAGCAGTTTCGTTGCCAGCGACGGCGCCATTCGCGGCCCCTATCTCGAAGCCACGCTGGTGCAACTGCGCAGCGAGCAACCGCAACTGCACGCCAGCGACCTGGAACTCGCCCGCGCGCTGCTTGCCGCAGACCAACCCTAGCCCACACGCGAATCCGAGCAGCAGACTCGACTCCTGTTGATCAGGGATCAGCCGCATCTCGGTGCCCCAACGAGAAACCGGAGGAATCATGAAAAAAACCGCATCCGCCGTTTGGCAGGGCGACCTGAAAAGCGGCAAGGGAACCATCAGTACCGAGAGCGGCGCGCTGAAGGACAACCCCTACGGCTTCAACACCCGTTTTGAAGGCGCCCCCGGCACCAACCCCGAGGAACTGATTGGCGCAGCACATGCCGGCTGCTTCTCGATGGCGCTGTCGCTGATGCTCGGCCAGGCCGGCTTCACCGCAGAACGTATCGCAACCCGTGCCGAAGTGACCCTTGAACAGGACGATTCAGGCTTCACCATTACCGCCATTGCGCTGACACTCGAAGCCCAAATACCGGACATCGATGAAACGCAATTCCAGCAAATCGCCAATCAGGCGAAGGAAGGCTGCCCGGTCTCCAAGGTACTCAACGCCCGGATCAGCCTGACTGCCAGCCTGGCGTAGGGTGAATCGCGCGTCATCGATCCACCCGGCAGAGCCGGGATTTGAAGCGCAACAAAAACGCCGCCACAGGGTTCAGCCAGTGGCGGCGTTTTTGTTCATGGGCATCTCGCCAAACGATCAGCCGCGAATGTTGTAGATATCTTTCTCGTTCAGCTCGGCATAGTCATACAGGCGCTGAAGATAGGCACGCTGCTGCTCCCACACCTTGCTCGCAACCGGATCGGCGGCAGCGGAGGCGTCCACTGCTTCGGCAGCAACTTCCTTCAGCCGCGCCAGCACTTCGTCCGGCAGGCGGCGAACTTCGACACCCTGTTCGCGCAACTGCTCCAGAGCTTCCATGTTCTTGGCGTTGTAATCGTCAAGCATGTCACCGTTGACGTCCCGAGCGGCGGCACGAACGATGGCTTTGAGGTCGTCCGGCAGGGTTTCCCAAGCCTTGAGGTTGATATCCAGCTCGAAGGTTACGTTCGGCTCCTGCCAGCCCGGCGTGTAGTAGTACTTCGCTGCCTTGTGCAGGCCCAGGGCCAGATCGTTATAGGGTCCGATCCACTCGGTTGCATCAATCGCACCGGTTTGCAGGGCAGTGAAGATCTCGCCGGCTGGCATGTTCACGACTGTTCCGCCCATCTTGGTCAGCACTTCGCCACCCAGGCCGGGTGTGCGCATCTTCAGGCCGCGGAAGTCATCAACCGAATTGATTTCCTTGTTGAACCAGCCCGCTGTCTGCACGCCGGTCGCACCGCAGGCAATCGGCAGCACGCCAAACGGCTTGTAGACCTCCTCCCAGAGCTCCATGCCGCCGCCACGATGCAGCCAGGCGTTCATTTCCTGCGCATTGGGACCGAACGGCAGGGCACAGAAAAACTGCGCCGCCGGGACCTTGCCTTTCCAGTAGTACGGCGCACCGTGCCCCATCTCGGCGGTGCCACGGGATACTGCATCGAACACTTCCAGCGCTGGAACCAGTTCGCCGGCAGCGTACACCTTGACCGTCAGTCGGCCCGCGCTCATTTCATTGACCAGCCTGGCAAAGCGCTCGGCACCGACGCCTACACCGGGGAAGTTCTTCGGCCAGGAAGTCACCATCTTCCAATTGAATTTTTCGGCACTGGCGCCTGCTTCGGACTTGCCGGTAGCGGTTTCGGCCTCCTTGTTGCAACCGGCCAGGGCCGTCGCGGCCAAACCGACACCGGCTGCGGCCAGTATTTGACGTCGTTTCATGGGTAACTCCCTTTTGTTGTTGTAATGAACTGGATACCGGAACCCTGCATCCAGATTATTCTAGCTATCACACGGCTATCCATCACTCAAGTTCGCAATCGGATGTTCAGACTATTTACTGAATACTGTCAGTTGCGATGCCGTCTGACTGGCGCCTAAAATCGCGGGCTGCTCAGGGCAATAACAATAAGGACCTACCATGTCGATACATGCCCCTCCCTTGCTCGCTTTAGCCCGTCTGATCGATACCCTCAACGCCCGCTTCGGCCAGGTCTGCGCCTGGCTGACTCTGTTTCTGGTGCTCGGCACAACGGTCGTGGTGGTGTTGCGCTACGGCTTCGGCATCGGCGCGACCGCACTCCAGGAAGCGGTTCTCTATGCTCACGCGCTGGTCTTCATGGGCGCCGCCGCCTGGACACTGCAGCGCAACGGCCATGTCCGCGTCGATATCTTCTACCAGCGTTTCAGCCCACGCTACCAGGCCCTTGTCGAAGTGCTTGGCACCTTGCTGTTCCTGCTTCCCGTCTGCCTGTTTCTTGGCTGGGCCAGCTGGGATTACGTCAGCAACTCCTGGTCAACGCTGGAAGCGTCCAGCGAATCCGGCGGCCTGAAATTCGTCTACCTGCAAAAGAGCATCATCCTGATTCTGGTGGTCAGCCTGGCGCTGCAAGGCCTCTCTGAACTTATCAAGGGTGCCTACCTTCTCGCCGGTCGCCTGCCGACCTCGGAACCGGAGGTGAAGCATGGCTGAATTGATGGCAATCCTGTTGTTCGCCTGCATCTGCCTGGCACTGATGGGCGGCTACCCGGTGGCTTTTACTCTGGGTGGCGTCTCGCTGCTATTCGCCGGCTTCGGCGTACTGACCGGCACCTTCGACGGTGGCTACCTCAGCGCCCTGCCGAACCGTCTGTTCGGCATCATGAACAACCAGACAATGCTGGCCGTTCCGCTGTTCGTGTTCATGGGCGTCATGCTGGAAAAGAGCCGGGTCGCCGAAGACCTGCTCGAATCCATGTCACGTCTGTTCGGCACCCTGCGCGGCGGGCTGGCGATCTCCGTCTGCGTGGTCGGTGCGCTGCTGGCTGCCAGTACCGGCATCGTTGGTGCGACGGTGGTCACCATGGGGCTGCTGGCCCTGCCGACCATGTTGCGTCGTGGCTACGACCCGGCAATTGCCACCGGCACCCTGGCCGCCACCGGCACCCTGGGGCAGATCATTCCACCTTCCATCGTGCTGGTTCTGCTGGGCGACGTGATGTCCAGCGCCTACCAGCAGGCGCAGCTGAAAATGGGTATCTTCTCGCCGAAGACCGTATCGGTCGGCGACCTGTTCGTCGGCGCGCTGCTGCCGGGCCTGCTGCTGGTTGGCCTGTACATTCTCTACATCATCGGGATCGCCGTGCTGCAGCCCAAGAAACTGCCAGCGCTGCCCCAGGAAGAGCTTGGCCCCATCGAATGGGGCAAGCTGATCAATGCCCTGGTGCCGCCGCTACTGCTGATCAGCGCCGTGCTCGGCTCGATCCTCGCCGGCTACGCAACGCCCACGGAAGCCGCAGCGCTGGGTGCCGTGGGCTCGATGCTGCTGGCCTTGTACAAAGGCAAACTCAACCTCACCCAACTGCGTAACGTGGCGCACGGCACAACCGAAATCACCGCCATGGTGTTCCTGATCCTGATCGGTGCATCGCTGTTCTCGCTGGTGTTTCGTGGTTTCGGCGGCGAAGCCATGATCGAGGATGTGTTCGCCCAGTTGCCAGGCGGCGTGCTCGGCGCCTTCTTCCTGGTCATGGTGGTCATCTTCCTGCTGGGCTTCATCCTGGACTTCATCGAGATCACCTTCGTGGTCGTGCCAATCGTCGGTCCCGTGTTGCTTGCAATGGGTCTGGACCCGGTATGGCTCGGCGTAATGATTGCGTTGAATCTGCAGACCTCCTTCCTCACGCCACCCTTCGGCTTTGCCCTGTTCTACCTGCGCGGCGTGACACCAAAATCGGTGCCCACCAGCACCATCTACAAGGGTGTGATCCCTTTCATCCTGATCCAGATCCTGCTGCTGGTGATCGCTTACCAGTTCCCTGGCCTGATCACCTGGCTACCCGAGCAGGTTTACGGTAAATAGCTGCACGCAGACGCCTGTTTCGACAGGCGTCTCGCTTTTCAGTCTAGTGCCTGACCATCCGCGGATTTATCCATGCCCAACCCCGCCAGCCATGCGCGGCTCGCTGAACGCTTTCAGCGGCTCGATACGTTTCTCGTGCAGTATCAGGCGCTGTGGCGACCCCGTCCCTTCACTCATATCCGACTGCCCTGGGAAGCGGATCATCCGCAACTGGCCGCCTGGCTGCGCGCCCGCTCTCTGGAAGCAGCCGAAGCCGCGCACAATCATCCCGGTGCACTTTTGGCCCCGACTCCCTTCCAGGCGCTGGCCGAGCAGGCGGCAGCATTGACCCGTGTGGACGAACTGCCCATGCGAACACTACCCGCCAGTGATCCCCGCCAGGCCACGGACGTACCTGGACGCAAATGGCTGCAGATCCAGTCGTTCAGCGCAGCACTCGACTTTCGCGAGCGCCCCCGCCACTGGCTCGACTGGTGTGCCGGCAAAGGCCATCTGGGTCGTCAGCTGGCAAGCGACGGCACGCCCCTGACCTGCCTGGAATGGGACCCGACACTGGTCAATGCAGGCGCGCAACTCAGCCTGCGTCTGGGCATCGACGCAAGCCACATACAAATGGACGTAATGAGCGCCGAGGCAGCCGCTCAGCTTGACCCGGTCTCAACCCCGGTCGCCCTGCACGCCTGCGGCGATCTTCACGTTCGTCTGCTACAACTGACCATCACTCAGGGCTGCCGACAGCTTGCGCTGGCGCCCTGCTGCTACAACCGCATCCAGGGCGAGCAGTATCAGCCGCTTTCCAGTGCCGCCCGGCAATCATCGCTGATACTTTCACGCGACGATCTGGGCCTTCCGCTCAGCGAAACCGTTACCGCCGGCACACGCGAACGCCGCCAGCGCGACCAGTCCATGGCCTGGCGGCTGGGCTTCGACCTCCTGCAACGCAAACTGCGTGATGACGACAGCTACCTGCCAACGCCTTCACTGCCCAGCGCCTGGCTGAAGAAAAGCTTCGAGCAGTACTGCCGCGACCTGGCCGCCCTCAAGGGCATCCCCGCCCCCCTGACCGAGCCATGGCAGCAGCTGGAACAACGCGGCTGGCAGCGCCTCGCCGAAGTCCGCAATCTGGAGCTGCTGCGCGGCCTGTTCCGTCGTCCGCTGGAGCACTGGCTGCTGCTCGACCGCGCCCTGCTGCTGGCCGAAAACGGCTATCAGGTGCGCCTCGGCACCTTCTGCCCCACCGCATTGACGCCACGCAACCTCATGCTGATCGCCGAGCTCGACAACCCCCTCGCATAAGCCTCAACAACACCACGCAACCAACTGGAAAGAAACAGGTTTACTCGCCGCAACCAATCGCTATAATGGCGCCCATAATTTAGCCGGTATAGCTCAGCTGGTAGAGCAACTGACTTGTAATCAGTAGGTCCCGAGTTCGACTCTTGGTGCCGGCACCATATAAATCAAAGGCTTGCAGCGATGCAGGCCTTTGTTTTTTCTGCAAAACGTAAAATTCTACGTAAAATTCCGCTTCCAGCCGCGTCGCACCCTTCCCTCTAGGGAGACGGTACTCGACGACAACGCCTTCCCCCCTCCTTAGCCATAAAGCCCGACAGCAGCCGCTGCGTAGCCAGCGAAACTGATCTGGTCCGGTACGCTAAATTTTAACCTACAAGAATGTGGTCAGATTAGCCCCCAAAAACGATTTTCAGATCGCCACCATGGTTTCACCAACTCACTGGAGAAACCCACATGAAAATTTTCATCGCAATTTGGAATTATTTGTTTAGTAGGAAACCAGAGCGTAGCGAGGTTCTGACCCAATGGAATGACCCATGGTTTGGACACCCAGGCTATAAAGATCTTCCGCCTGCGCTGCTGGCGGAAGTGGGCGACCCCAGGTTGCTTCATTACCCACCTTATGAGTATGGGTACTTCGGCTTCCTCTCGGGTGAATACTATATGCGCACGTTTCAGGCCGAGCTTATGAATAAGCTGGAGCGGCAGTCCGGTCTGTCACCTGAGCAATTCAAAAACTACCTCGAACCAATTTTGCTAGCGTACGCGGAGCTGGTCCATTTCCTACCCGCGTCCCAGCATCACCATCACAACTATATGGGGGGTCTGATTCGCCACGGGCTCGAAACAGCCTGCTTCATGCTCGACTGGATGGTACTGACAAAATTTGATCACGAATTGACGCCTGCCAACGCAAGCATGCGACTGCGACGCTGGTATGTGGCCGGAATTATTGCAGCCCTGTTCCACGACGCAGGCAAGGCAGTCACCGATGTGAGGGTGGTCAGCTTTGAGGGCGACCAGGAATGGTTCATGGGTACCAAAACCATTCATGAATGGGCCGTGGAAAATCACCTCACACGATATTTCATCAGCTGGGTAAAAGACCGCCATGGAAGGCACAAACATCAATCGGCTGCGTTGGTCAGCACACTCCTGACTCCAGAGATCCGCAGGTGGCTGATTGAGGGAGGAACGGACATTTGGGAGGCGTTGTTGAGCGCCACAGGTGGTCAGGCCGGCCCCCTGACTAGGGCGGTACAGATTGCTGACAGCCGCTCGGTGAGGTCTGACCGTGAAAGGTACGGCAATACTGCTGACGAAGCCTCCAGCGTATCCATTCGGCAGCTCTGCCTAGACGCAATGCGATACTTGGTTGATGACCGTACCTGGACATTCAACCGGCCGGACTCGCGTCTGTGGAAAACGCCTGAAGGCGTTTTTCTCGCCTGGGGTGCGGGATCGGCGGAAATCATCCAGCACGCCTCTCGCGACACAGCGAACAGTTTTCCCAGCACTGTCTCCGACCTATTGGCAGCTATGAGCGAGAACGAGCTGATCGAGAAATGCCCTGACGGCTCACTGCTGTGGTTCGTAGTGCCCCATGGTCTGAACAAAAATAATGAACCCCACTCGCTGCGTTGCGTGAAACTCAAGAATTCACGGGAGATTTTCCGCGGCGTTCTGGAGGAACTCGCGCCTGTACCAGCGATAATTGGCAAGCGGAAGCAGCAATCGTTACCCGTTGAGGCTGACGCGACTGGTGAGGAGCATTATCCAAAGCATCAGGAACTCGCTGCTCTCTTAACCGTTCCCGCAAAGTTCCGCAGTCGTCTGAGTGATGAGCAGCGGAAATATCTGTGCACAAATCCCACGCTGGGGAGCCGACTGCTTAGCGAATTTGAGCACAATTCGCAGATTCGAGAGGTCCAGAACCGTGCATTTCTGCCATTGACATTAGGGATAACCCAGGCTGACGCTCCAGCTCTGGCAAATGCGGGCTGGCTTGGGCCAAATCTCGCTACTACCTGTGACGAACTCACGCGCGTCAATCGCGGGGAAACTGGCGTGATGCTCAATACAAAAATATCGTTGATTTACAGCCAGCTCACGAATGCAAAATGGTCTCCTCGGTGTCATGCCACCCTTCCAGATGATCTGCGGCTCCAGATGATCAAATATGCAATCGCACTGGCTCCCCATGCCAACGAGGAAGCTGGACGCGGCGCAAAAACCTACAGCTTGTCATTCTGGGCGCGGGACAAATTCCAGCGTGCGCATGACCTGAGCCAGGACGAGGTCGAGCAGGCAATTTTGTACGGCCTGGAGGCGATAAAAATCAGCAACGAGAGGAAATATTATTTTGCCGCGCATCTTGAGTTCGAGCTCTAAGCCGGTCTAAGCGCATACCGCCCCCCCGGTGCGTATGCGCTGCTCCTATTTACTACCTTCCCAGGCCACGAACCAGCAATAGAACCGGTATCCGGAAAACACCGCCACCGCGAGCGCCAGCAACGTTAGTGGCGGGTAGCCTGCAATCACC
>Ga0194138_10001553_pt1 | contig 10985 bp, 10 predicted proteins | sample TARM_MetaG_T2_14_FD_134022 | JGI IMG/M metagenome (GOLD analysis project Ga0194138, IMG submission 134022) | Freshwater microbial communities from Pennsylvania, USA, analyzing microbe dynamics in response to fracking - TARM_MetaG_T2_14 (version 2) | ecosystem: Environmental > Aquatic >...
AAGCCCAGGCGCGCGCCAAGGCCATCCAATCCGGAGCCGAAGAGCCGCCCGCGATCAGCGCCGACGCGCTCGAAAAGATCGGCGTCGTCATCGTCATCCAGTCCGGCCTCCAGCAGCTCGGCTTCGGTGCCGACGAGGCCGATTTGATCAAGAAAGGCTTCGCCGCCGGCGCCGTCGCCCCCGAGCCGGATCCCGCGCTCGAAGCCAAGATGCCCGCCTTCCAGCAATTCATCCAGGCACGCGTGCAAGCCGCCCAAGCCAAAGCGATGCAGGCGCAGGCCGCCGCGCAAAAAGCCGCCATGGCCGAGTTCGAAGACACCGCCGCCGAGTGGAAGGCGAAGGAGAACTTCAACGTCGTCCTCGAAACCACCCAGGGCGACGTCGAGATCGAGCTCTTCCCCGGCGTCGCACCGCTCGCCGTGGCCAACTTCGTCGGCCACATCGAAAACGACTACTACGACGGCCTCATTTTCCACCGCGTGATCGACGGCTTCATGATCCAGGGCGGCGACCCGCTCGGCACCGGCACCGGCGGCGAATCGATCTGGGGCAAGAATTTCCCCGACGAGTTCAGCGATGACGTCCGTTTCGACGAGGAAGGCATGCTCGCCATGGCCAACTCCGGCCCCATGACCAACGGCAGCCAGTTCTTCATCACCACCAGCAAACCCGTGTGGCTCAACGACAAGCACACCATCTTCGGAAAGGTCGTCGAAGGCTACGACAACGTGAAAAAGATCGAAGCCGTCGAAACCGGCGACCAAGACAAGCCCGTCGAAGACCAGAAGATCGTGGACGCCTACGTGGTCGAATAAAGTTTTTCCACGCCTAGTACCCCAGTTCCGGATCGCCGCCCAGAGGCGCGGGCGGGGCGCTGCGCGCATCCTTCAAGTCGGCGGCATAGTGCTTGTGCATTTGCCAGCCCGCGCGGTAGGGCGCGCCCTGCGCTTTCACCCAGGCCGTGATCGCGTCGAGCGTGGCCGCATCGGCGTGCTTCGACCATTCCGGATGCAGCCAGACGGGCCGTTTGTCGTGGCGTGCGAGCTGGCTCGCGCCTGCGTCTGCTGGGCGGACGGCTGGGTCGATGGAGTGCTGGCCGTCCGGTTGGGCAATGGACTCCAGCAGGTCGACGTATTCACCGATCGCACCGTCTTGATCGACGATGATTTTGAACTCGTCCGCCCGCGCGATGTTCCCGGCCAGCGGCAGCTTCCATCGCTTCGGGCTGAGGGTGATCCAATCGAAGTCGCCCTTGATCGGAAAGGCGCCGCTCGTTTCCAAGTGCGCCTTCGTCCCGATGGCATGCAGCGCATCGACCAGCGGCGCCAGATCGTGGATCGCCGGCTCGCCGCCCGTCACGACGACGAACTCCGCCTTGGTCTTGGCGGCCTCGGCGGCGAGCGCCTTGGGCGTCCAACGCTCAACCTTCGCCGGAATATAATCCGGATGCCAGGTCCCGGCCGAGTCGCACCAGGGGCAACGCACCGGGCAGCCGAAGGTGCGGATGAAGTAGGCCGCCCGCCCCGCATGGACGCCTTCGCCCTGGAAGGTGTAGAACTGTTCGTGGATGGGGAGCATTTGAGCTGACTATGCTTTCGCAACAGTTCGTTTCTTGACCGCCTTTTTGGCCGGTGCCTTTTTCTCGGGCTTAAAGAAGCTCGTCGAAGGAATCAGCACTGGCCCATACGGCCCCCTGCCAGTAGCCGCACGGAGGATTTCTCTTGCGGCTCCGAAGAGCATCGACGGCCCGTTGATCTCGACAGCCCTTTGCATTTTCTCTTTCGGAAAACCAGGTTGCGCGAGTACGTAACCGACCATGTATTCGTGGCCATTTTCCCAACGGGAAACGGACTTCTTGCCGCAGCCGATCAGGTCGGAGAGCTGGCTTTGCGAGAGCTTCAGTTTCTTACGCAGTGCCTTGATGTCGGCACCGGCGAGCAAGCCCATGTAGCGGGCTTGTGTCTTGTCGATCAACTCGGCGGATTCCGGAGTCACCATCTCCTGCCCGGACGCATCCGTGACGACTTCGATCTGGATGGTCGCCACTTTGATGGCATCCCGGTTTTCGTTGGCGGGGATGTAGATCTCGAAGGGAACTTCTTTTGTTTTCATTTCTTGGATTTCGCCCAAAACTGGGGTGTCGGCTTCACGTTGGTTTAATCAACCTAAACGAATTTTGGCGGCTATGTTGTGTTTTAGCCGACGCGCCGTTTTTCCCAAGGGCGGCGGTCGTCGATGGGTTTGAGGGCCACGGCCTCGATGCGGACGCCGGCGAGGGCGGGGTGGCGGCGGAGCTGTTTGAAGTTGGTGCCGCTGATCGTGAAGCTGAGCGATTGGGCGGTCTGGGTCTCCAGCACCTGCCCCTCGACGAGGAAGCTGATGTTCACGCGCGTCTCGCCGTATTGGCCGTCGATGGTCGCGCGGAGGAGCTCGATGAAGTCGGCCGCTTTGCCGTTGGGGTGGAGGATGAAGTTGATCCGCTGGATGAGTTTCGGGATCGAGCTTTCGAGGTCGTAAATGTTGTGCGCGGCGAGACTCATCTCGCCGTTGCGGCGGCCGACGAGGCCTTGGATCAGCGCGAGCTTGCCGTCCTCCAAGCGGTGCCCTTCCTTCGCATAGGGCTCGGGGAACATGATCATCTCGTAGCTGTGGCCGCGGGTGGCGAGATTGAAGACCGCCATCTGCTTGCTGTCCTTGCGGGTGTATTTGATGGCGAGGTTGCTCACGATGCCGCAGAGGCGGAAGGTGCTGCGGTCGTCGAAATTGACCAACTCGTCGGGGTGGGCGAAGCTGTCGATCGCGGTGTCGATGCCGGCGTAGGCGTCCATCGGGTGGCCGGAAATGTAGAAGCCGAGCAGTTCTTTTTCGTAGCGGAGCTTTTCCGTGGTCGGCATGGCGGCGACGGCGCGGCGGTTGTTGCCGGGCTTGTCCCCGTCCGCCACGCCGGCTTCGTCGCCCCCGAGCATGTCGAAGAGGCTGGCCTGGCCGGCCTCGCGGTCTTTGCGGGCGCTTTCGGCCTCGGCCAGTTCGGCGTCGAGCCCGTCGAGGAGGCCGGCGCGGTCTTCGCCCAGCGAGTCGAAGCCCCCGGTTTTGATCAGCGCCTCCATCACGCGGCGGTTGACCGCCTTGTCGGCGCTGCGGACGATGAAGTCGGTGAAGTCCTCGTAGGGGCCGTTGGCCTCGCGCTCGGCGATGATGACCTGGGCGGCGCCTTCGCCCACGCCCTTGATCGAGGCCATGCCGAAGCGGATGCAGGCGCGGTCGTCTTCGATCACGGGGGTGAAGTCCGCGCCCGACTCGTTCACGTCGGGGCTGAGCACGGGCACGTCCATCGCGTTGCACTCGGCGAGGAAGTGGGCGATCTTGTCGGCGTTGCCCTGCTCGGAGGTGAGCACGGCGGCCATGAACTCGACCGGGTAGTTGGCTTTCAAATACGCGGTGCGGTAGCTGAGCATCGCGTAGGCGGCGGAGTGCGATTTGTTGAAGCCGTATTGTGCGAACTTCTCCAGCAGGGCGAAGATGGACTCGGCGGTGCGGCGGTCGATGTCGTTCGTCTCCTTCGCGCCCTTGATGAAGACGTCCTTCTGCGCGTCCATGACGGACTTGATCTTCTTGCCCATGGCGCGGCGGAGGATGTCCGCGCCGCCGAGCGTGTAGCCGGCGATGATCTGGGCGGATTGCATGACCTGCTCCTGGTAAACCAAAACACCGTACGTCTCCTCCACCAGTTCCTTGAGCAGGGGGTGGGGGACGACCACCGTGGACGGATCTTTTTTGCCCTCGATGAACTGCGGGATGAACTGCATGGGGCCCGGGCGGTAGAGGGCGATCAGCGCGATGATCTCCTCGAAGGAGCTCAGGCCGATCTGGCGGCAGAGCTGCTGCATGCCGCCGGATTCCAGCTGGAAGACGCCGGTGGTGCGCCCGGAGTTGAGCAGGTCGAAGGTCTCTTTGTCGTCGAGGGGGACTTTCTCCACGTTGAAGTCCGGCAGGTCGCGGGTGGCTTTGACGTTCTTCTCGGCGTCGGAGATCACGGTCAGCGTCTTCAGTCCGAGGAAGTCCATCTTGAGCAGGCCGAGATCCTCGGAGGGGCCTTTCGGATACTGCGTGGTGAGGTCGCCCTCCTGCAGGGTGACGGGGATGAGGTTGGTGATGTCCTGGTCGGCGATGATCACGCCGCAGGCGTGCTTGCCGGTGTTGCGGATCATGCCCTCGATCACGCGGCCCTGGTCGATGATGGTGCGGGCGACGGGGTTGCGCTGGATTTCGGCGGCCAGCTCGGGCGATTTCTTGACCGAGTCGTCGAGCGTGATGTTGAGCTCGTCGGGGATCATCTTGGCCAGCTTGTTGGCCTCGGCGAATTCGAGGTCGTTGACCCGGGCGAGGTCGCGGATGATCATCTTCGCACCGAAAGTGCCGAAGGTGATGATGTTGGCCACGCGGTCTCGGCCGTATTTCTCGCGCACGTAGTTGACCACCTCGTCGCGGCGGCGCATACAGAAGTCCACGTCGAAGTCGGGCGGGGAGACGCGTTCCAGGTTGAGCATCCGCTCGAAGAGCAGGCCGAAACTGAGCGGGTCGATGTCGGTGATCTTGAGCACGTAGGCCACGATGCAGCCCGCGCCCGAACCCCGGCCGGGGCCGACGGGGATGCCCTGCCCGCGCGCCCAGGCGATGAAATCCCAAACGATTAGGAAATAATCCACGAATCCGGTGCCGGTGATGATGGCGAGTTCGTAATCCAGTTGCCCGCAGTAGCGCTTGTCCTCGGCGGAGGCCTTGTCCCAGTCCGCCCGGCAGGCGTCGTAGTCGGTGCCGTAGCGCTCCTTGAGGCCTTTTTTGCAGAGCTCGAAGAGGTAGAGGCCGTTGGCCTTGTGTTTGGCGCGGTCCTCGTCGGTCAGTTCGATGGGCGCCTCGCCGTCGCGGACGAGGACTTCGTTTTTCTTTTCGACGTAGATGTCGAGCACGCGGTCGAAATTCGCATGGTCGCCGCCGCTCTCGATTTCGGCGGGGCGTTCGTAAACGGGGTAGTGGTCTTCGCCGAAGGGGAGCCTGACCTCGCACATCTCGGCCACGGCGGAGGTGTTGGTGATCGACTCGGGCACTTCCTTGAAGGCCAGCGCCATCTCGTCGCGCGACTTGAGGTAGAACTGCCGTGCGTCGTAGCGCATGCGCTTCGCCTCCTTGACCTTGGCGCCGGTCTGGATGCAGAGGAGCGAGTCGTGCGGCTCCCAGTCGGTGTTCTTGATGTAGTGCACGTCGTTGGTGGCGACGACTTTCAGCCCGAATTCGGTGGCGATCTTGAGCAGGTCGGGGATGATCCGGCGCTGCTCCTCGATGCCGTGATCCATGATCTCGATGATGAAGTAGTCCTTGCCGAAGATATCGACGAACTTGGCGGCGGCGGCGCGCGCCTTGTCGAACTCGCCGGCGAGGAGGAATTTCGGGATGACGGCGGCCAGGCAGCCGGAGAAACCGATCAACCCCTCGCTGTGCGCGGCCAGCGTCTTCAGGTCGGTGCGCGGGTTGCGGTAGAAGCCCTCGGTGTGGGCTTTGGAGACGATTTTGCAGAGGTTCTGGTAGCCGGTGAAATTGCGCGCCAGCAGCCCCATGTGGCGGGATTTCTGCTTGGCGCGCGCCTCGTTGACCGTGGCCAGCTCGTCCTCGAAGACGAGGTAGATCTCGCAGCCGAGGAGCGGCTTGATGCCGTGCTTTTCCGCCTGCTTGAAGAAGCTGGTCAGCCCGTAGAGGACGCCGTGGTCGGTGATGGAGAGCGCCTTCATCCCGAGCTCGGCCGCCCGCTCGCAGAGCTTGTCCGTCCGGCTGCATCCGTCCAGCAGACTGTGGTCGGTGTGCACGTGGAGGTGGACGAATTCGGTGTCTTTGGCGGGCATGGGACGCCTACGATGGGAGCCTCTTTTTCACGATGCAAGGCCAAGGTGCATGCGATGGCGAATCCGTGCCTCGTGTCCCGGATCGCGGGAGCTTAGAGGGGATGGAATTGCCTGGCCTATCAGCTTCCGTGATGGGGGCATGATCAAGGACGCGAGGATTGCCATCGCCCCATTGGTGGGAGGGTGGCGTAGCCGAAGTCCGTCGGTGCCGCGGTTCCATAGGGTGGCCTGAGCGCAGACGCTACGATCCATGCGAAGCTGTTCATTCAATAAGACGCTGGGTCTCGGGCGTCGCCAGTTCGCCGGGCGTGAACCACTTCCGGCGGAACCAGAACGCGACGTTGACCAGTGCGATCATGACGGGCACTTCCACGAGCGGGCCGATGACCGCCGCAAAGGCGACGCCACTGCTGATGCCGAAGACGGCCACGGCCACGGCGATGGCGAGTTCGAAGTTGTTGCTCGCTGCGGTGAAACTGAGTGTGACGCTCTGCTTGTAGTCCGCGCCGACCACCTTGCCCATGAAGAAGCTGACCACGAACATGATGAGGAAGTAGATCGTCAACGGCACCGCGATGCGCAGCACGTCGACCGGCAGCGCGACGATCTTTTCGCCCTTGAAACTGAACATCAGGACGATGGTGAAGAGCAGTGCCGTCAGGGTGAGCGGGCTGATCTTGGGAATGAACTGGGCCTCGTACCATTCGCGGCCTTTCAGTTTGACGCCGATGAAACGGGTCAACATCCCGGCGATAAAAGGTATGCCCAGATAGATGAAGACACTCTCGGCGACCTCGCCCATGGTGATGGCGATGACGCTGCCCCCGAGACCCAGGAGCTCGGGCATGAGCGTCATGAAAAACCAGGCGTAGGCGCTGAAGAAGAAAATTTGGAAGAGGCTGTTGAAGGCGACCAGCCCGGCCGCGTATTCGCTGTCCCCCTCGGCCAGTTCGTTCCAAACGATGACCATGGCGATGCAGCGGGCGAGACCGATCAGGATGACGCCGGTCATGTACTCCGGATAATCGCGCAGAAAGATGACCGCGAGGAGAAACATGAGCGCGGGGCCGATGATCCAGTTCTGCACCAACGAGAGGCCGAGCACTTTCAGGTTGCGGAAGACGCGCGGCATTTCCTCGTAGCGCACTTTGGCCAGGGGCGGATACATCATCACGATCAAACCGATGGCGATCGGTATATTGGTCGTGCCGACTTTGAAGGTGTCGAGGAAGCTCTCGGCTCCATCGAAGAGCACGCCGATGGCCACCCCCGCCGCCATGGCCAGGAAGATCCAAAGGGTGAGGAAACGGTCGAGGAAGCCGAGCTCCTTGCGGTCGTTTGTGCAGCAGGAGGTGGATATGTCGCTGGTTTTCATATGGGATGCGGGATGCGGGATCACCCCCTGGCTTCGCGGTAGCCTGCGGCATAGGCTTCGAAGACGAGTTTGATTGCGTCGCGGATGCGGCGGAAGGCGTCGAGCTCGGTCTCGCCTTCGCGTCGGGCCCGGGGCGGATCTTCGAAGCCCCAGTGGTAGCGGTTGACCATGCCCGGGAAGGTGGGGCAGGCCTGGTCGGCGTTGCCGCAGACGGTGATCACCGTGGTGATGCCTTTGTCCAGATACATGTCGAGGTGGTCGGAGCTGTGGTGGCTGGCGTCGATGCCGATCTCCTTCAGCGCTTCGAGCGCCAGCGGGTGCACATGCCCCTTGGGCTTCGAGCCCGCGCTGAAGACCTCGAGGAGGTCGCCGGCGGCCGCGCGCAAGATGCCTTCGGCCATCTGGCTGCGGCAGGAGTTTCCGGTGCAGAGGATGAGGATTTTCGGTTTTTTCATTTGGATGGGTGGTTGACTCGCGTAGGGGCTTCACTTGTGAAGCCCGCAGTGTTGTTGGCTCGGGTCTGGCGGGCGTCACAAGTGAAGCCCCTACGTGATGGATCATTTTCAGTTCTTATAAAAATTGAGCCAAGGCGTTGAGCAGATAGCCGGTAAAGATGATCGCCAGCGTGGTGATGCCGAAGTAGATGGCGATGAGTTTGAGGCGCATGGTGCGGCGGAGCATGATGGCCTCCGGCAGGCTGAGCGCGGCCATGGCCATCATGAAGGCGAGGGCGGTGCCGAGGGGGATCCCTTTTTGGAAGAGCACCACGGCGATGGGCACGATCGCGGCGCAGCTGCCATACATGGGCACGCCGAGCACGGTGGCGATAGGCACGGAGAAAATGCCGGTGGCTTCCATCAGGGAGTGGATCGTCTCCTGCGGCACGTAGTTGTGGATGAAGGCGCCGATGCCCACGCCCACGATGACCCAGAGCCAGATCTGCCGGATCACGCTGACGGCTTCGTCCCAGCCGTAGCGGATCCGGCTGGCGAATGTGTGCTCGACCACTTCGCTTTCGCTGTGCGCCGCTTCGATGATGTCGGCCTCGAGGTGTTTCTCCAGTTTGAGCTTGCCGAGAATGCCGCCGGCCAGGGTGCCGATGAGCAGACCGCTGCCGACGTAGGCCGCCGTCACGGGCAGGCCGAACTCGCCGACCATGAGGATCACGAGGTACTCGTTGATGATCGGTGAGGTGATGAGGAAGGAGAACGTCACTCCGAGCGGCACGCCCGCCTTGAGCAGGCTGATGAAGATCGGGATCGACGAACAGGAGCAGAAGGGAGTGATCGCGCCGAAGAGCGCGGCGATGAAGTTGCCCCAGAGTCCCCCGCGACTCATCCAGCGCTTGAGCCGCTCTTCCGGCAGCCAGGTGCGGACGAATCCGATCGCGAAGATCATCACAGCGAGCAGCAGGAAGATCTTCACCGTGTCGTAGAGGAAAAAATGCACCGCGCCGGCCAAGCGTGACTCGGGGTCGAGCCCGAAGGTGCCGTAGAGGAGCGAGTCTATGAGGGAAGTGAGCATTGGGTTTAGTTCGTAGCAGGGTTGGCTTGCCGCCCTGCACCGTGGGCGGGTGATCTGTCGCCGGTCTCGGGCTCGGGCGGCAAGCCAACCCGACTACGAATCCCTAGCAGCACTTGCCGCCCTTGTCGTCCTTGCCGGAGCAGCAGCTGTCTTTCGCGGCCTCGTCGGCCTTGGCCTTCATGCGGTCGTCCAGCTTGGTGAAGATGCGTTTGAAAAGTCCGGGCTTCGCCTCGGTTGCTTCGGTTTCCTGTTGAGTTTCTTTTTTAGTTTCTGTGTTCATAAATTTTCTCATCTCTCATTTCTTATTTCTTATCTCTTATTTCTCATCCTCATCCCGCTTAGCCGCAGCCGATGCGCTGGCAGACGCTTTCGGGGCATTCGCCGTCTTTCCCGGTGATGCGCAGGATCAGTTGGCCGCGGTTGAGGAGGTCGCGTTGGAGTGGGTTGCACTCCGCGCAGTCGGCTGCGCGCAGGTAGTCGAGGTTCGCGCGGACGAGGCCGTTGAGCGGTTCTTGGATCCGGTAGAGCATCCAGGTGCCCTCGCGGCGGGAGGTGATGAGGCCGAGCTGCTTTATGCCCGCGAGTTGCTTCGACATCTTGACCTGGGACACGTCGAGCAGTTCCTGCAAGTGGCACACGCAGAGCGACCCCGCTTCCAATAGATTGAGGATGCGGAGCCGCTGCGGGTCGGCGAGGCATTTGTAGATTTCGCTGGCTTCCATGGTTTTGGTATATCCTTGTCTTCGTATATACTGTCAATAGTATATTATACTTTTTCACAATTTCGTTTTATGCTGGCGGCTTTTTGAACGCATGTGGTTAACTGCGGTCTCTTAAAGCAACGCGTCCAATTTTTCCGGTAATGAGCTTATCTTTTGTTTTCGATTCCCTTCTGATTCAAGCGGCCTCGGGGCCGAACGTCTTCACCTATTTCGCGCAGTCGAATTTCGCCGGCAAGGTCGTCATCTTCATCCTCGGGCTCTTCAGCATCCTCGCCTGGACGGTGATGCTGGGCAAATACCTCGACCTCTCGAAGCTGCGTTCGCAAAACCAACGCTACGAGCGTTTGCTGAGCAAGGAGTCGCACCTCATCGCCCTCGATCCGGAGCGACCGGGGAAGGGGAGCGGCCCCTATTATAACATTGTGCGGGAGGCGCTCGAAGCCTTCCACCGCTACGGTGGCGATCCGGCTGACAATCATCGCGCGACCCTGCGCATGGGGCACGTGGAAAACGCACTCCAACGCAGCGTCGCCGAGCAGATCATCCGCTACGAGGCCAAGATGGTCGTGCTCGGCTCCATCGTCACCGGCGCGCCCTTCCTCGGCCTGCTCGGCACGGTCTGGGGGGTGATGGACGCCTTCGGCGGCATGGCGGGCGCCGGTTCCGCCAGCTTGCAGAGCCTCGCTCCCGGCGTCTCCGGTGCCCTGCTCACCACCGTGGCCGGCCTCGTCGTGGCCATCCCGTCCGTCTTCGGCTACAACTACCTGCTCCAGCAGACCAAGATCGCCGTGGTCGAATTGGAAAATTTCGCCAGCACCGCCGCCGACCGCATCGAACTCGAAGCCCAGGCCTCCGCCCAATGATTTATCCTCACCTTCACTTTCACTCGTAAGCGTGGCTCGCAAATTCCATCGCAAAGACCGGCTCTCCGCCCTGACGGAGATCAACGTCACCCCGTTGATCGACCTCGCGTTCGCGCTGCTCATTATCTTCATGATCACCACGCCGCTGCTGGAGCAGACGGTCGATCTGAACCTCCCCGTCGAAACCGCCAAGCCCCAGCCCGAGGATCGCGAGGATTTCCAATCCGTCTCCATCGACCAGGCCGGCGCCTATTATTGGGGCGACCAGCAGGTTTCCGGGCAACAACTCGGCGACCTCCTCGACACCCTGGCGATGGATCCCGCGCCGCCCGTCCTCAGCATCCGCGCCGACGCGCAGTTGCCCTACCAGCGCGTCATCACCGTCATCGACATGATCAAACAACGGAAGCTCTCCAAGATCAGCTTGGACACCAAGGTGGAATGATGAAACTCCCCCAAAACCGACCCTTCTGGACCGCGGTGATCCTCCACCTCGTCGTCTTGCTGGGTATGTTTCTGGCCACCATCGTGCAGGCCTTCAAGCCGAAGGAGAAACCCCACGTCTTCGAGATGGTCGATCCGCCCGGCGAGGCGAGCCAATCACAAC
>Ga0194138_10001554_pt1 | contig 10985 bp, 11 predicted proteins | sample TARM_MetaG_T2_14_FD_134022 | JGI IMG/M metagenome (GOLD analysis project Ga0194138, IMG submission 134022) | Freshwater microbial communities from Pennsylvania, USA, analyzing microbe dynamics in response to fracking - TARM_MetaG_T2_14 (version 2) | ecosystem: Environmental > Aquatic >...
GAATGGTGCCGGTTATTCTGCTTACCGATGGATTTTTGGGCAACGGAAGCGAACCGTGGAAGCTGCCAAAAGTTGCTGAACTTCCACCTATCACACCAAGAATTGCGAAAGATGCTTCCACATTCAAGGCCTATAATCGAGATGAAAAAATTTTAGCACGCGACTGGGCCTTCCCGGGAATGAAAGGTTTTGAACATTTAATTGGCGGCCTTGAAAAGAATGTTACCGGAACGGTTAGCCACGACCCTGAAAACCACCAGCGTAATACGGAAATAAGAGAAGAAAAAGTTCAGCAGGTAGTTGATTTGGTTCCCGATTTGGAACCCTGCGGCGATGAAGACGGCGATGTGCTGGTAGTTGGCTGGGGGGGTACTTATGGTCACTTAATCAGTACAGTTAGAGAACTCAGAGAGGAAGGCAAAAATGTAAGCCTGGCTCATTTCAATTATATCAAGCCACTTCCGGCAAATACCAGGGAAGTTTTCAGCAAGTTCAAAAAAATAATTGTTTGCGAATTAAACATGGGGCAGTTTGCCAGTTACCTGCGCGACAAAGTTCCGGGTTTTAATTATCATCAGTTTAATAAAGTGAAAGGGTTGCCTTTTACTGTTTTTGAATTGAAACAAGGAGTTAACAAATTACTGGAGGAATAAGCAATGACGGAACAAAAATATACTATAAAAGATTTTAAAAGCGAAAACGAAGTACGCTGGTGCCCGGGGTGTGGCGACTATGCCATTATGAATGCCGTGCAACGAACCATGGCCGAAATGGGAATTCCTAAAGAAAAATTTGCGGTAATATCAGGAATTGGTTGTTCATCACGATTCCCCTATTATATGAATACATTTGGCTTTCATACCATACATGGAAGAGCGGCGGCAGTTGCTTCCGGTGTAAAAATGGCTAACCCCGATTTGAGTGTTTGGGTAGTTACCGGCGATGGCGATGCCATGGCAATTGGAGGGAATCATTTCATTCATACTATCCGCAGAAATATGGATTTGAATATTGTTCTTTTCAATAACCGGATTTATGGTTTGACCAAAGGGCAGTATTCACCTACATCCGACAGAGGGTTCAGGAGTAAAACTTCGCCTTTCGGAACAATTGAAGACCCATTTGTGCCCGGACAATTGGTAGTTGGTGCAAGAGGTACTTTTTTCGCCCGCACAATTGATGGTAACCTGAAGGTCAGCCAGTCGGTTTTTCAGCAGGCTGCTGCCCACAAAGGTGCCTCTGTGGTTGAGGTTTTGCAAAACTGTGTAATTTATAATAACGGCGTTCATAAGGCGATTACTGACCCGGAACACCGCGCCGACAGACAACTGATACTTGAACAGGGAAAACCCATGTTGTTTGGTGCCGAAAATGAAAAAGGCCTCGTTATGGAGAACGGGCGCCTGAAAGTGGTGGAGATTGGCGAAAACGGTATTACAGAGGATGATATTCTTGTGCATGATGCTACAGATCCCGATCCTTCGGTGCATCTCTCGCTCATTAGCATGGGGCTCCCAGATTTTCCGGTTGCTTTTGGTGTTATCCGCAATGTTGAGTCACCGGCTTACGACACTGAAATGGAGAATCAAATTGAACAGGTTCAGCAAAAGCGCAAAATTACCTGTGTTGATGATTTACTGGTTTCGGGGAATACCTGGGAAGTTACGGGCAATGGAAATGGAAAAACAGAAGAATGCCCTGACAAGAAACTCGAATAACAGCGGATTTTAAATAGAAGAAGAAAAGAGTTTAATAATAGTAGGAAAAGTTTTGGTTAAGCCACAAAAGAAACTTTTGTTTTAAGGTTTGGGGCCGCGAAAATTCACAAACCACGATTTTATCCGATATTTCTTTCATCGTGTTCATCAGATAAATTGAATTCGACCATGGTATAATATGAATAAATAAGCTTGCAATTGAACTGGGAAAAAGGGAATAACAAAAAATGCCTTTAATTCAAAAGTTTCAATCCAGTTTGAAAGCTTTTTCAGTTTTCTCTTCAAATTCTTCGGGCAGTTCGCTGAAAAATTGTTTCACCCGGGGCCAAAGTTTCAGCTGGTTCATTTCGCGGAGGTGTTCTATCTGATTTTCCAGAATTTGATGTTCCTCTGAGTTGAATTGGTATTCCGGGAGGAGCAACTCCTCGGCCAAAATATGCAAATCGTGATCGTATCCCAGGTGGTCGTTAATAATATTGAGTTGTTCGCATCTGGCTTTAAAATATTTTGGGTGTATCAACCGTATGAAATCGAGCTGGTAAAATAAGCGTTTCAACTTTTTGCGCAGCGAGTGTATCTCTTCGGGGGCAGCATTGTCAGGCAGATCGGTAAAAAAAATATAGCCTGTGAGGTACGAGATGTTGATTTCCCGTACCAGGTGAACTTTTGATACTTTGCTGTTTTCTGAACCGGTAATGGATGACTCAAGTTTTGAAAAAAAACTGCCGAATGATTTGCAGATTTCTTTTCCCCTGAAACCTTGATCGATTGCTGTTTTGTTTTTTCGGTGCAGTTTTGCTTCTGCGTCTTTTATTTTTCGTTCCGGAATTAGTTTTTTCCCCGTCAGTTCTTTTTCAAAGAGCTCGGCATTCACATACGATTCGCGTAGTGGAGAAAGTGCTTTTCCGAGTTGTTTAATTTCCTTGCGAATGCTTTTGGCTTCGCTCCCGGGCACCTGTTCATAAAAGCGGATTAATGACCGTAACCGTTTAAATATTTTGCGCAGCTCATGCACGGTAATGTTTGGCGAAATATTTTCGACAGTACAAAAGTACTCAGCCCTTTCGGTCTGGCGCAGAATAGTATGTGCCAATTTGTTTCCTGCGTTCTGTGTCATAAAAATTAATTTTACAGGAATTACAAAGTTAGCAATAAAACCAAAGAGCTCAAAGCCCGGTATTTTAAATGACTTTGATAATGAATCGCTTGAAATACCAAATCTCAAAAGACAAATCACAAGTATTCCCAAATTTGGCATGACAAATCCCAATTAAATTCCAAATTTCAGTTATTTAATGTTCCAAACTTTAATTGTCCGTATGTTTGGAATTTATGAATCCGGGGTTTGGGATTTGCTATTTGATTTTTTGGAATTTTTACTCCTTAATCATTTCAAATCCGCAATACGGCACCAGTGCCTTCGGAATTTTTATTCCTTCCGGGGTCTGATTATTTTCGAGCAGGGCGGCAACAATCCGGGGCAATGCCAGTGCACTTCCGTTCAGGGTGTGCGCCAGTTGCGGCTTTTTTACGCCTTCTTCGCGGAAACGAAGTTTGAGCCGGTTGGCCTGGAACGATTCGAAATTAGACACTGAACTCACCTCGAGCCACTTTTTCTGGGCAGCAGAATAAACCTCGAAATCGTAAGTCAGCGCAGCGGTAAAACTGATGTCGCCACCGCAAAGTCGTAACAGGCGGTAGGGAAGTTCCAGTTTTTCAACGAGCGAAGCCACGTGTTTCACCATTTCATCCAGTATTTCATACGATTTATCAGGGTGGGCAATTTGCACAATTTCAACCTTGTCGAACTGGTGGAGGCGGTTCAGGCCGCGCACATCTTTTCCGTACGAACCGGCCTCGCGACGGAAACAGGCGCTGTACGCCGTGTTTTTGCAGGGCAGATTTTTGGCATCCAGAATCACATCGCGGTAAATGTTGGTTACCGGCACTTCAGCAGTTGGAATCAGGTAGAGATTATCACCGGTAATATGATACATCTGGCCCTCTTTGTCGGGCAACTGACCCGTGCCAAAACCCGATGTTTCATTTACCACCAGCGGTGGCTGCACCTCTTCGTAGCCTGCCTTTCGGGCTTCATCCAAAAAGAAGTTGATAAGCGCCCGTTGCAGTTGTGACCCTTTTCCGCGATAAACCGGGAATCCGGCTCCGGTGAGTTTTACACCCAGCTCAAAATCGATGAGGTTGTATTTTTGTGCCAGTTCCCAGTGCGGTAAAACATCGTCGGCCATTTTGGGCAGTTCACCTTTGGAAGTAACCACTTCGTTATCTTCTTCACCTTTTCCCGGTGGAACCGATTCATGTGGCAGGTTGGGCAACTGCACCAGCAATTCGTTCACCCGGGTTTCGATTTCACCAAATTGTTCGTCAAACTTTCTGATGTTTTCCTTCAGTTGCGAAGTGCGTTCTTTGGCAGTGTTGGCTTCTTCCGTTTTTCCTTCACGGAACAACTGGCCAATCTCTTTCGAGATTTTGTTCATCTCGGCTTTGGCCTCGTCGGCCTGATTCTGCAACTTTTTTTTCTGACGGTATAAATCGATGATTTGACCGACAATTTCTGTGGCATCGAAATTTTTACGCTTCAGTTTCTCGATGATTAGTGCCGGATTTTCCTGAATGAATTTAAGGTTGAGCATGACTTCCTGTTTAAATAAAGTGCAAATTTAATAAATGATACGGCACAACCGTAGTGTAGAAAATGTAAAATGAAATTCGTGAGGAAATGTCTAAGTATTACTTGTTTTTTCTTTCCATATTTTGGGGTTACGATCGGTGCTGATTACAGCTAAAACTTCAACTGTATTGTTTTCGTCGTTAATGTGGAAATGAGCCATGTAGGGAAATTTCTTAACCAAAATACAGCGAATTTCTTTATAACGAATGGCATAAATTTGCGGGTCTCTGCTAAGAGAATTTATGTGTTTGATAGCTGTTTTCTGAAACCTTTTGCCAAGACCTGCTTGCTGTTCGTTATACCAATCAGTAATTTCCTGAATATCGGCAAGAGCTTCAGGTTCAACTTTAACTTTGTACCTTTTCATCAGGATTTTAATGATTTTTTAGCTTCATCCCAATCCAAAAGTCTATCTGGATTTTTGCGTACCCTGTCAAAACGTTCCATTACCATTTTTTGGTGAACTTCAGGAACTTCAAGACTTTCCTGTTCTTTTTTCGAAGCGTAATCGAGCATGTTTTTAATGGCGTGTATTAAATGCACATCATTAATTTGTTTGAACTGTTCTATGATATTTGCTTTTTCGGCTTGTATATTCATAATTAATGACGTAAAAAATCCGGATTAAAACATTCATTTCTACACAAATTTACAAAAAAAATCTCCTGCCGGTTTCGACAGGAGATTCTTTTTATCTGTTTTTCAGGAATTAATCCCTGAATGTTTTTACTTCTCTTTTGCCAGTTCTTTGGCTTGTTCAATCCACGGTGCCGGGTCTTTTGAAGCGTAACGGCTTCCGGCTTCTTCGAGGATTTCATGGAGTTTTTCAACCGGGGTTGCAGCAAAATTTTCAAATGTTGCAATTCCTGCCCCGTTGAAAATTTCTTCCAGTTTCGGACCTACGCCATCGAGTTTTTTGAGGTCGTCTTTTTCATCGGCATTTTTAGCTTCTGCCTTTGCAGCTTCCGCTTTTTTCTCTGCTTTTGGCGCTTCGTCTTTTGTTTCAGTTGCCGGTTTGGCTTCTGTTTTTGGTTTTTCAGCTTTCGGCGCTTTTGGGGCCGGAGCTTCCGCCACTGCAGTTTCTACTTCTGCAAGCGGCTCGACCGATACAAACGAGCGGTCTTTTCTTTTTCTTTTAAAAACAACTGTTCCGTTGATCAATGAAAACAGGGTATGATCTTTTCCCATTCCCACATTCTCGCCCGGGTAATGTTGTGTCCCACGCTGGCGTACTAAAATATTACCAGCTTTGGCAAACTGACCTCCGTAAATTTTTACTCCCAGTCGTTTGCTTTCCGATTCGCGTCCGTTCTTCGAACTACCTACACCTTTCTTATGAGCCATGGTAAATGTTTTTTAGTTATCCAACAATGTTTTCAATTTGCACTTGTGTGAACCGCTGACGGTGACCATTAAGTTTTTTGTAGCCTTTTCTTCTTTTCTTTTTGAAGACAAGCACTTTATCACCTTTCACGTGTTCCAGCACTTTGGCTGACACTTTTGCACCTTTTACGGTGGGGGTTCCTACGGCAATTTTACCGTCGTTGTCAACCAACAACACTTTGTCAAAATCTACCGAGTCGCCTTCTTGGGCATCCAGTTGGTGGACATACAGTTTTTTGTCTTTTTCCACCTTGAACTGGTGTCCTGCAATCTCTACAATCGCGTACATAATTTCAATTTTAATGTTTACACCGTTAGGCGTGAATCACTTTTGATTCCTCTTTTTGAGCCTGAACGATTCAAAATTTGGACTGCAAAAGTAGTTATTTTTAGATAATTGGCAAATTAATGGAAGTTATTTTAAAAATCAACACGGAGGGTACTTATTTCCGCATTTCTTTATATGCATTTATCAATCCATTCGTAGAGTCATCATGTCCGGTAACCGTTTCGCTGCCTTCCAGCTCGGGAAGAATGGTTTTGGCCAGTTGTTTGCCCAGCTCCACACCCCACTGGTCGAAACTGTAAATGTTCCAGATTATTCCCTGTACAAAAATTTTGTGTTCGTACATGGCAATAAGCGAACCCAAAGTGCGGGGCGTTAATTTTTTCACGAGAATTGAATTGGTAGGGATATTTCCCTGGAAAACTTTAAACGGCAGCAGTGATTCAATTTCTTCGTCTGTTTTTCCTGCTGCTTTAAGCTCGGCTTTCACCTGTTCTTCAGTTTTGCCCACCATCATGGCTTCGGTTTGGGCAAAAAAGTTGGCCAGTAGTTTCGGATGGTGGTCACCAATTGGGTTGTGGCTCACAGCCGGCGCGATAAAATCACACGGAATCAGTTTTGTTCCCTGGTGAATCAGCTGATAAAATGCGTGCTGCCCGTTGGTTCCTGGTTCACCCCAGATGATTGGGCCGGTCTGGTAATCCACCTGTTTGCCGTTTCGGTCAACATATTTCCCGTTGCTCTCCATGTTTCCCTGCTGGAAATAGGCTGCAAACCGGTGCATGTACTGGTCGTAAGGCAAAATGGCCTCGGTTTCGGCACCGTAAAAATTGTTGTACCAAATGCCAATTAATGCCAGGATGACCGGGATGTTTTTGTCGAACTCCGTATTGCGAAAATGGTTGTCCATGGCATGGGCTCCTTCCAGCAATTTCACGTAATTTTGGAAACCAATTCCGAGCACAATGGAAAGCCCGATGGCCGACCAGAGCGAATAACGGCCACCCACCCAGTTCCAAAAACGGAACATGTTTTTGGTGTCGATGCCAAACTTCGCCACTTCTTCCTGGTTGGTTGAAACGGCTACAAAGTGGCTTTTTATGAACTCTTCATTTTGTGCTGAATCTAAAAACCAACTGCGTGCCGAGTTGGCGTTGGTCATGGTTTCCTGGGTGGTAAACGTTTTGGAAGCCACGATAAATAGTGTGGTTTCCGGGTTCACTTTCTTTAGTGTTTCGGCAATGTGCGTTCCGTCCACGTTGGATACAAAATGCAGGTTGAGGTGATTTTTGTATGGCTTCAAAGCCTCAGTTACCATCAATGGTCCAAGGTCAGAACCGCCAATACCAATATTTACCACGTCGGTAATGGCTTTTCCGGTATAACCTTTCCATTCACCCGAAATCACTTTTTCGGAAAATTCTTTCATTTGGTCGAGCACCGCGTTTACTTCGGGCATTACGTCTTTTCCGTCAACTGGTACAGGTGTTTTGCTGCGGTTACGCAAGGCTACATGCAACACGGCCCGGTTTTCAGTGGCATTTATTTTTTCACCCGAAAACATGCTTTCGATGGCATTTTTCAATCCACACTCGCCGGCTAACTCAATCAAAGAAGTTTTAACCGTATCATCCAAACAGTTTTTTGAGCAATCCACCAAAATATCTTCGAACTTCAGGGAATACTTTTCAAAGCGGTTGCTGTCGTTTTCAAAAAGATTTTTAATGTGTGTTTCGCTGAAGGTTTCATAATATTCTTCCAGCTTTTTCCAGGCGCTGGTAGTTGTCGGATTTATTTTTGGTAACATAGATTTTGAAATTTTTAAAAGCAGGAGGTTTCGTTAAAATGAACCAGCTACTTAATAGTTATAAGACAAAGATAATGCTTTAATAAAAATCACAGCAATTGAGCAGGAATCCTTAATTATTGCTTAATAACAGGCAAGCCGTTTTTTTTTACTTTTGTCCACAATTAGTAAATAAAAAATGGTAAAGAAGTCAGACGCATTTAAGGGGTATTTTTTCGCCATTCTGGCAACAATTGCATTTTCGAATGTGTATATTTTCAGCAAAGCGGCCTTAAATGAAGTACACCTTGCACAATTCGGGGTTTACTGGTTTTTTATCAGCACGGTTCTAAGTTTGGGTTATGCACTTTGGAACAAAAAATTAAGACAACTTTACAGCCTTACTAAAAGACAGGTACGAGTGTTGATCATACTTGGCTTTCTCGAAATTTTTACCACCACTACCTTTTTTCTCTCCATTAATATTATACCCGATCCGGCAGTGACCTCGTTTTTGGGAAACCTTTTCCCGGTGATGCTGGCAGTGGGCGGGGTAGTGGTTTTGGGCGAAAAGTTCGGGCCGGTTGAAACCGGTGGGGCCGTTTTGGCCCTGGTCGGTGCATTCGTAATTAGCTACACCGGCGAAACTTCACTTGAAAAACTTTTCATTCCCGGTACCGGGATTGTTGTGCTGAACGCTTTTTTTGCCACCACGGCCTCGCTCGTGGTAAAGACGAATGTGCGGAAACTGAGTCCCGAATTGCTGGGGCTGAACCGCTCTGTTTGGCTGCTGGTATTTTCCTTTATAATGATTTTTGTTTATGGAAAATCGTTTGTCATTCCCGTTTCGGCATTGAAAAACATTGCAGTGGGTGCTGCGCTCGGTCCATTTCTGGCCGTTCTCACAGTGTATTACTCGTTTAGCTACATTAATGCTTCGCGGTCGTCGGTGGTGCAAAGCCTGAAAGGTATTTTTGTGTTGCTGGTCGCTTACCTGGTTTTCGGTTCTTTCCCGCTTCCACACCAGTTTGCCGGCGGATTGATAACAGTTGCCGGAGTTTTGGTAATGACACTCGGCCAGGCCGGAGTATTCAGACTGAGGCGTGGTAAATAAAAACGAAAATTTCACGTTTTAGCACAGCAGAAGTTTTATTCTGATTATTTTTAGTAATGAATTAAATTCAAAATTATTATTATGAGAACTACTCTTATTTTTTTACTTCTTTTCGGATTGCACAGTATGCTCCTGGCCCAGGAAGAATTAATTGAATTGAATAATGAACCCATTGAATTTGAAGCAGATGGGTTCTACATTAAGAAAGTGACAGATAGCCGTTCAAATAAAGACAGCATCGGTTTTGCCCAAAAAGGAGTGTTCAAAAAGGATAAGGTGCCGGCCCGGTTTAAAGATGGCCTCGAGCCCGCCATTTCCAATTTTTTGAAAGATAATTTCAGGCAGGATTCTTCAGGTGTCCCGGTTGTAATGCGTGTTACCTATTTGCATGTTTCAGAAACTATGGGAGTGCCTGCAACCGGGAAAGCAGAAATTAAATTGGAATTTTTGAGGGAAAAAGACGGCAGTCTGGGGAAATTGTACAAGTCCGAGGCGTTTGTTGAAAAACCCGCCCTGAATGTGACCAAAACGCATGAACAACGTATTCGGGAAGTAATTGCCACTTGTTTGGAAAATTTCAATGAATCGGACTGGAAAACAATTGAGCCGGTGTATTTTAAGGAAGGTGATAAAAATTAAGCACAGGATTGCCATTTTAGTTTTCAAAGCTAATCCATTCAGAAAATAGTTTATTTATTTACGGACATTTCAATCTTTTTTTCGATCTTTGCACCCGGAATTATTTAAGAAGGGAAGATTATGAGTTGTTCAGGATGTTCATTTAATAATTCAATTTCCGACAGATCCGGCGATGCATACGACTGGCTGAATGATTTGCCCGACACGGCATCTGAATCGGATATTGTTGAAGTAAAATTTAAGACGACACGAAGGGATTTTTATAAAAATACTGATAAACTGGCATTAAAAAGAGGTGATAAAGTGGTGGTGGCCACCTCGCCGGGGCACGATACCGGCGAAGTTACCCTGACCGGCTACCTTGCAGAAAAACAGTTTCACCGCAAAATAAAAAACCCAAAACGTTTCACGCTGAATCCCATATACAGGAGAGCCGGCGAAAACGACCTCGAAATGCTGGAAGCCGCCCGAAGCAGGGAAAAACCTACTTTGATTCGTGCGCGCCAGATTGCAGGTGACCGGGGATTGGACATGAAAGTGGGCGATGTGGAATTCAGGGGCGATGGCAAAAAAGCCATTTTCTACTACATTGCCGATGGACGGGTCGATTTCAGGGAGCTGATAAAGGATTATGCCCACGAGTTCAATATTAAAGTGGAAATGAAGCAGATTGGTGCCCGGCAGGAAGCCGGACTGGTTGGCGGAATTGGCTCGTGCGGACGCGAACTTTGCTGCTCGAGCTGGCGAACGGATTTTACAAGCATTACTTCGGAAGCCGCACAAACACAAGGTCTTTCGCCATCGGCACAAAAAATGGCCGGGGCCTGCGGAAAACTGAAATGCTGCCTGCTTTACGAGCTGGATGTTTACATTGAAGCACGAAAAGAGTTTCCAAAACAACTGCTTGAACTGGAAACCGCCGCCGGTGTGGCCAAACCCGTAAATACAGATTATCTGAAAAAAGAGATTTGGTACACAACAGGCAGTAATACTCCATCGGGTAATTTTAAGCTGACCCTGAAAGAGGTGAAGGATATTATCCAGAAAAACAAAAAAGGGGAAAAACCTGAAATTATACCTCAGGGTTCAACACAGGCCAAAGAGCCCGGCTGGGAACCTGTAAACACCGGACGCATTGATCGTTTTGAGAAAAAAGGGAAAAACAAACGGAAAAAAAGGCGGGAAAACAGAAAGAATTACCGGCCAAAAGCTAAAATCCAGAAGCAATAACCGGGATTTCTTAAATTAAAATATCGGGAACTAGCGCTTTAGTTTGTGCTTTGGCCAACAAATTTGTTGATTTTTTCCTTCAAATCTTTCAGTAAAACCGGTTTCGCGAGATAATCGTCGCAACCTGCCTGAAATGC
>Ga0194138_10001556_pt1 | contig 10972 bp, 11 predicted proteins | sample TARM_MetaG_T2_14_FD_134022 | JGI IMG/M metagenome (GOLD analysis project Ga0194138, IMG submission 134022) | Freshwater microbial communities from Pennsylvania, USA, analyzing microbe dynamics in response to fracking - TARM_MetaG_T2_14 (version 2) | ecosystem: Environmental > Aquatic >...
GTGGAAGCCGGCATCGCCGAAACCCGCCTGGCTGTGCTCGAGCCCGGCCCGTGCGCAGGAGCTGCGCAGCAGGAACAGGCCGGAGACGTCATCCGGCAGCGCCAGTTGCTCGACCAGGTGGCCCAGGAAGAACTCGCCCGGCTGCACATAGACCGGCTCGCCGACCCCGGCGGTGACCCGCTCGAAGGCGGGCTCGGCCTTGGTGGAGAGGTCGACGGTGCCGGGGCGGGCGTTGCTCTCGAACAGGAACTCACGGCCCAGGCGCACGTCGATGCTGGCAGCGTTGATGTTCTCCTCGGGCGCGTCGATGACGCCCTGCTCCACCATCGCGGCGAGCTGGTCGCCCCCGAGCAGGCTGTAGGCGCCGAGCCGGGAGGCGATCTGCTTGGTCAGCGAGTGGTCGGGGCCGAGCATCTCGAGCATCTCGAGGGCATCGCGGATCTGCGGGATGGTGAGCGAGGACATGGCAACCTTCTAGTGACTTATCAACTGTTGGTTGAATGTTAGGGCCAAAAAGCCCCCGGCGCAAGCCGGGGGAAAAGGGTCGCTCGTCGTCGGGATTCAGGTGGGTACGCGGGCCGCGTCGGCCAGCGCGTCGGCCATGGCCTCCAGCAGCGCCTCGCGGCGGTCCAGGTAGGCGGCCAGATCCGCCGGGTTGGTCAGGAAAAACAGCTCGGCGATGATGCCGCCGCCGGTGGAGACGAAGGCCAGGCGGTGGTGCTGGCCGCTGTTCTCGGGCTTGGCGCCCCGGTTGGCCAGCCCCTGGGTCTGCGACATCACCGTGCAGAGGCGCCCGGCCAGGGGAAAGTCGCGGGCGTGGGAGAGGGTCTCGACGCCGGTGGCGCCGCGGTTGGCCGCCCCGTTGCAGTGGAACTCCACGGCCAGGTCGCAGGTCGCCGCGATGCGCACGGCCTCGCGCAGCGGCAGGTTCTCGCCGGGTTCGCCGTCCTTGAGGTGGCGGATGCCGCGCTCGCGCAGCCGGGTGCTGAGGTCGTCGCGGAACTCGAGGCACAGCTCCGCCTCGGTGAAGCCGTTGGCCACCACGCCCGGGGCGCGGTGATCATGGCCCGCTGAGATCATCAGGGTGCGGGTCTGCGCTGGGGCCGCGGGGACGGCGGCCACCTTGTCGATCCAGTGCCAGCCCATGGGCGCGCCTCCGAGGTGGGGTTTCCTCGAAGTGTACACGGCATTCCGCAACCAGCAAGTGGATTTTCAACCGAAGGTAGCCGCCTCCAGGCGGCTAACAGGTATTAGACTGCGCGAGGCTAACTGGCGCGGAGCAGGCCGCCGACCAGGTCCCGGAACTGGGAGACCTCGGGCCACACGTCCTCGCCGGAGAGGTATTCGCCATCGTCGGCGATCATCTCGAGCTGGCGATAGCCGCCGCGGGCCTCGGCGTGGCGCTCGAGCATGTCCGGCGGCAGGAACAGCACTCGCGGGCAGTGGCCGCTGGTGCCCATCACCACCGCCAGCACCAGCAACCGCGAGGTGTCGGTGGGTAGCGTGGTGCGGTAGCGCCCCGGTTCGGTGCGCTCGGTCGCCGCCACGTGCAGCCGCCGCTGGCGCCCGCGCATGGTGACGAACAGGTCGACCCCCTCGCTCAGGTCCTCGGCCTCCGGGAAGGCCACGGTGCCGCCCTCCATCTCGATCAGGCCGGCCACGTAGTAGATGGCCCCGGCGGCCTTGCGCTCGGCGGCCTCACGCTCCTGGGGCTCCTTGGTCGGGGTGATCCCCAGCGCCAGCCAGGCTTCGTCGACCTTGAGCGCCTCGGCGATCCGGCGCATCACCGGCGGCCGCGGCCGCGCCAGGCCGCTGAACCACTTGCGGCTGGCCTCGGGGCTGACGTTGATCAGCGTGGCCAGCCAACGCTGACGACCCCGCTTGGGCGGGGGTGCGTCCGGGTGGTTGTCACAGGCGGCATCCAGACGCTGGGCGAACTCGCGGAGTTCTTCTTTCATGACGGCATCCTCGAATAGGTTGCTTTTCGCCAACCCTGCGTTGACTTGTCTCTCTATTGTGGATGCGAGTTAACCCAAACGCAATTTCCCCCTGGGATTACATTTCTAATTATATACTACGCTTTGACTGCCCTCAGCAGCATGGTCTGGGTCGCGTTCTTCTCCCCTAGCCGGGGCAGCACCCGCTCGTCGTCGGTGTCGGCGGCGACAATGTGCTTGATGATCACCGGCCGGGCCTGCTCGCCGCGGTGCAGCCGCTTGTTGAGCTGCAGGTAGAGTTCCAGGTCCCAGGTGAGGCCGTACCACACCATGAGTCGTCCTCCGGCCTGGAGGTTGAGGCCATGGCCGGCGCTGGCCGGGTGGACCAGCATCACCCCCGCCTTGCGCGCCTTCCACTTGCGGATCGCGTCGGGGTCCTCGCCCAGCACCACCGCCTTGGGGAAGGCCCGCTTGATGCGCGCCAGGTCGAACTGGAACCAGTAGGCGACCAGCACCTGTTCGCCGTCGCTCTCGGCCTCCTCGAGGATCCGCTTGAGCGCCTCCAGCTTGACGTCGTGCAGCCAGATGTCCTCGCCCTGATCGTTGTAGACCGAGCCGTTGGCCATCTGCAGCAGCTTGCCGACCAGCACCCCGCTGTTGGCCGCCTCGACGTCGTCGCGCTCCTCCATGACGAAGTGGCGCTTGAAGTAGCGGTACTTCTTGAGCACCGCCGGGGGCAGCCGCACCCGCACCGTCTGGTAGATCCGCTCGGGCAGGGAGAGGTGGTCCTCCTCGCTCATGGAGAGCACGATGTCGCCGATCAGGGCGTCGATCTCCGCCTCGGCTCCGGGGCGCATCGACTCCTCGCCGGAGTAGCGGTCCACGTGGACGTAGCGGCGCTCGAACATCTCGTAGGTGAGCCCCAGGCGCTGGCCCAGGTCGAGCAGGTACATCTGGCTCCACAGGTTCTGGTAGCCGTTGGGGGCCGGCGTGCCGGTGAGCTCGATCAGGCGCCGGGTCACCGGCAGGTGGCGGAAGTTCACCGCCGCCCCGAAGCGCGTCAGGCTGCGCTTGACCCCCTTGCCGCGCTGGCGGACCTGGTTGAAGCGCTTGGGGTTCTTGTAGCCCCGGCTGGACTCGTCGAGGACCACGGTGTCGTAGGGCCACGCCTTGCCCAGCACCTGCCACAGCCACACCAGGTTCTCGTGGTTGATCAGGTGAATGGGCGCCGGGTGCAGCAGGTTGCCCAGCCGCAGCATGCCGGGGGCGTCCAGGCGGTGGTAGGCCAGGCCCTGCAGGTGCGCCCACTCGCGGACCTCGTCGGGCCAGGTCTCGAAGGCCACCAGCTTGGGCGCCACCACCAGCACCTTGCGCGCCTCGCCGGTGACCAGCAGGCGCTTGATCACCGTCAGCACGCTGACCGTCTTGCCGAGGCCCATGCCCAGCCACAGCGCGCAGAAGGGCGTCTCGTGGGCGAACGCGATGGCGGTATGCTGGTAGTCGCGCAGCCAGCTCTCCGGCTTGAGGTCAGTCGCGGACAAGGGCCAGCCCCTCCTCGAGGTCGTCGATCACATGCACCTCGAAGCCCGCCTTGCGCAGGCGCGTGATCTCGCGCACCTGGGCGGGGCGGGGCGCCTCGCCGGGGGCCTTGAACTCGACGAAGAAGCCGCGCCCGGGCTTCATGAACAGCCGATCCGGGGCGTTGCGGTGCCCGAACCAGCACACCTTGCGCACCTTGTAGCCGTTGGCCTTGGCTTCGCGGACGACGGGGTTCTCGATCTGCGCTTCCAGCATCTCAGTCCTTCCTGAAAATGACGTCGGTGAAGCCGTCGCTGGCCAGGGGCATGTCCAGGGCCCACGGCGGCTGGGTCTCGAGGCACTGGTTGAGCACCTCGAGGGTCTCCTTGGACTCGGTGGCCCCGGCCAGGGTGACGATCTGGTCATGCACGTGGAGCACGATGCGCAGGCCGTGGACGTCGTGGGCGAGCTGCATGCCGTGGGCCAGCAGGTCCCGGGCAATCGCCTGGATGATGTTCTCGGTGATCTTGCCGGGGTGGGTGGTGATCCGCGTCCACTTGCCGGTGACCTGGTCCTTGCCCTCATAGCTGACCTGCCAGCGCATCTTCCCCCAGGGGGTGCGCTTCTGGATCAGGGCCGGGCGCAGGTAGTGCAGGCAGCGGCCGCTGGGCAGGTGGATGCGCATGTAGGGCCCGGACTTGTCGAAGGTCACGCGGCCGACCCGCTGCGGCACCCCGGTGGTGATCACCTCGCGTGCGGCACGGTCCAGGGCCCACCACATCTCCACCACGTCATCGAAGGTCTCGCGGAACACGATCACCGAGTCATTGGCCTGCTGCTGGGTCATCTTGATGCCCATGGAGTCGGCGTAGCCCCACAGCCCGGTGCGCTCCAGCTCGCCGGTCTTGATGTTCTCCTTCTCCTGCCCCCCGGAAAGCATGTAGCCGGCGCCAAGTACCGCCGGCTTGGCGTTGGTGCGCTTCTCCTTGTTGCCCGCCTTGTACTCGGCCCATAGCGCGTCGTAGGGCTGGTGGTACATGTAGGTCGCAAAGCTGAGGTAGGGGCACTTGCCCTCGCGGAAGACCGAAAGGATCTTCTCGCAGTCGGCGGCCCAGCCGAGCACGCGGTTCTCGATGGCGTTGAGGTCGGCGTCCTGGAACTCCCAGCCGGGGGGCGCCTGCACCACGCTGCGCACGCACGAGGAGAGCAGGTCGATGGGGGTGTCATGCACCTGCTCGATGGCCCAGGCGAAGGAGTGCTCCACCAGGTCGGTGGCGTAGTGGATCACCGGCTCGTATTCCGGGGTCGGCCGGGCCAGGTTCTGGGGCTGGAAGCGCCGCCCGGACCAGCGCCAGGTGCGCCCGGCGCCGCAGAACTGCAGGCAGCCGCGCAGCTTGTCGTCGTCGTCCAGGGCCTCGAGCAGCGCCGGGTACTTCTTCACCGAGGTGCGCGAGATTTCCGAGCGCCAGCGCAGCACCTTGACGGTGTCGGGGGCGAGGGCGAGGCGGCCCGCCTCGGCGTCGTCCAGGGCCCGCTTGACGTGGCCCTTCTTGAGGTCCGGCCACGGGTAGCCGCGTTCCTGCAGCCACGGCAGGAGCTGGGCGCCGCTGTTGGGGTTCTCCAGGCCGGTGACCTTGCGCAGGCGCGCAATGCGGTCGGCGAACACGTCGTCGTAGATGCGGATCGCGTTCTCCACCATGGCGCGGTTGATCGGGATGCCGGCCTGGTTGATGCGCTGGTCGATGCGCCACAGGTGCCACTCGTGGGCCGGCATGTCCCAGCGGCGGATGCGCCGCAGCACGGCCCGCTCGGTGGCCACGTCCTGGCGGTTGTATTGCAGGTAGAGGGCGAAGTCCTCCGGGTCGTCGGTGGGCTCCACCCGGGTGCGGGCGTCCTTCTTGGTCGGCTTGCGCGGGCAGGAGAACTTCTTGATCAGCCGCTTGCCCTCGGCCATCTTGAGCTGCTCGTCGGGCAGGCCCACCACCTTGCCGGCGGTGGCCAGGTCCATGGGCAGCGCCTGGCTGGCGGCCATGACCATCACGCACTTCCATTCCTCGAGCGGGCTGGCGTAGCCGAGCACGTGCTCGAAGATGTCGAGCTCGAAGCGCGCGTTCCACGCCTGCTTGGAGGTGGTCGGGTCGAGCAGCAGGTGCAGCAGGCGATCCGGGACCTCCTCGCCCAGCGCCGGCACCCACTGGATCACCTGTCCCTGGCTGTCCTCCACGGTCAGCATCAGTACCTCGGTGGTGGCGTGGCGGGCATAGCGGGAGCCGCCGACCTTCTTGATGTCGGCCTCGGAGTAGGTCTCGAAGTCCCAGCTTGTGTCCTCCTGGAGGGTCGGCACCCCGAACAGGCGGGCCGCTTCGACGGCCTCCTGGAAGCGGTCGCGGGTCTCGGCCGGGCTCGGTACGGGCATGTCAGGACTCCGGCTGGGGGATCATCAGGTAGCCGTTGACCACCGGCACCTCCGTCTCGCAGGCCGGGCAGACCAGCAGGGCGATGAACGGGGCGTCGCCGGCCAGGGCGACCGGCAGCATGGCGGTGGGCTCGGGGGTGCAGCCGCAGGTGATGAAGACCTGGTCACCGGCGCGCGGCCGGGGGTGTAGGTCGATGACGTCGGCCATGGGGCCTCCTCGGGCGGGTCGTGACGAAAAAGCCCCCTCCCGAAGGAGGGGGAAACCACCCCATGACATTCAGATGTCGAAGTCGCCACCCAGGCCGGTATCGTCGTCGCCCGCGGCGCCGTCATCGGCGAAGTCATCGCCCAGGTCGTCGAAGACGCTGTTGACGTCGACCGGGCCGGCGCCGAAGGGCTGGCCGTCGCGGAAGAACTGCACCGCCTCGAGGGTGGCGAAGACCCCGTTGCCGCCCCGCTTCTTGTCGGTGATCGTGTAGACGCGGAGCATGGCGTTGACGTAGCAGCCGCCGTAGATGATGCCGTCGGCCTCGGTGACCGGGTTGAGCCGACGCCCGACCACCTGGGGGCGCCGCTTCATCGGCGAGCTGGCCTTGGCGAACAGCATCCCCGGGTAGCCGTCGTAGGGCTGTCCGGTCTCCTGGCTGACCTGGGTCTCGCCCTTGCCGAAGCAGACGCGGTCGGCCTTGATGGTCTTGTAGCGCTCCGGGTCGCCCCACTCGGCCTCACAGGCCGCCTTCACCGCGGTCAGCATGCGGCGGAAGTTGGCCTTGCCCTCCTCGGTGTTGGGGTCGATCAGGAAGGCGGCGCGAAACTTCGGGTCGGAGTCGTCGGTGCTCTGCGACGGCTCGAACAGGTGGGGGAACGACAGGCGGACGTTCTTGAGCACCACCTCAGTGGTCTTGGGGTCGGGCTTGGCCATGGGTTACAGCTCCATATCGAGGTCGAAGGCGTCGAGGCCCAGATCGAAGTCCAGGTCGTCGGCGTCGAGGTCGTCGAAGGCATCGACGGCACGGGTGATGCCCGGGGTCTTGTGCGTCTCCGGCACAATCTGCGGGCGGTTGCTGTTGGTGGTGATCAGCCCCAGCAGGGTCTTCTGCTGCCGCGGGCCGGCGAGGTCGAGCGCCTTGGACGGACTGACCAGGGCCTCGGTGACCACCTGCTCCTTCTTGAAGCGCTTGAGCAGCTCCTCGCGGGCCACCGCCTCGTCGGCCCAGGTGCGCCGGGTGGCGCCGGGGATCAGCTTGAGGCCGCCGGTATCGCGCCCGGCCAGGTAGTCGTCGCGGATCTGCTCGTCGAGGCTGTCGAGCAGCTTGGTGATCACGCCCTTGGCCTGCTGCAGGGCCGCGCGCTGGGCGGGGTTCATCTGCTCCAGGTTCTGGGCAAGGCGGGTCTTGAGATCGGCCGGCGTGTGGGTGTCGAGGTCGGCGACAGACATGCCGAGCACCTCCAGGCAGTAGTCGATGTGGGGCCGGCAGGTGGGCCGCGCCTTGCAGTAGAGGCACTGGCTCGGTCCGGCGGTACGGGGTTGCGGCGCCTCCTGGACCTCGCGGTAGATCGCCGCATACTCCTCGGCGAAGCGCAGGCAGGTGGGCAGGTCGGTCTCCCAGCGGTCGAAGCTCCCCTTGTAGGGCTGGTCGACCTCGAGGATGACCGGGATCTCGCCGGCCTCCAGGCGGGCCAGCCACTCGGGGTCGAGGTCGGGGTCCTCGCGCAGCACCGTGACCCAGAAACCGGCGGCGTAGAGCATGCACTGCGGGTTGCGCTCCGCCAGCACGATGTCGCCGCGGCCGAACTTGCCGTCGCGGATGCGCAGCGAGTCAGGCAGCACGATGCCGATGTCACTGGTGCCGAACTGCCCGGGGATCCAGGCCGACAGGTCGACCTTGACCTCCGGGTAGACGCGGCCCTGCAGCTCCTCGACCCGGTCCGCCACGGCCTGGACCACGCGGGCCTGGTCGCGGGTGAACTCGATGGTGGTGGCGTCCGGGCCGGGGTGTTCGCTGCCGACATGGGCGAAGGCGTTGCCCTTGCCCAGCAGCACCTTCTCCAGCACCGCGTGGTGCATGGTGCCTTCGCAGCTCTCGGGGCTTTCGCGCTCGGGTAGCCCTTCCTCGGCGGCCGCACTGCCCCGACAGGCGAGGCGGCGGTGGGCGGAGGACGGGCCCCAGCTTGAGTGTTCGAGAGGTGTCACGGGTGGCGATCTCCTGCCGGGGCGCGAGGCCCCGGCGTCAGGGGTTTCAGGCGAAGAACTGCTCGGCCTCGGCCAGGAAGGCGCGGCGGCGGTCTGCCGGCACATTGCCCACCTTGGCCTCGCCCTCGCCGACGTGCTCGCGCACCTTGGGCACGATGAACTTCTTGACCTCCATCTGGGCGGCATCCTTCTCCGCACCATCGGCCATGGCGGCCTTCACGGCGCGCTGGGTCCAGTCCTTCCACGCCTGGGCGAACTCGGTGTCGTCCATGGGCGCGGCGTCCTCGACCAGCGGGTTGTCGTCGCCGCCGAAGTCCATGTCCAGGTCGTCGTCCGGCTGGCCGGCTGCGGCGGCCTGCTGGGCGGCCTCCTCGGCGTACTGGGCGATCAGGCGCTGGGCAGTGCCCTCGTCCACCTTGGTGATGCCCTTGCGGCGGCCCTGCTCCGGCTCCTGCCAGACCTCGCGGGTCTCCGGCTTGTGATACCAGACCTGCTCCGGCTCGCTGGTCTGGGTGGTCTGGGCGGCCTTGGTGGTCTCCGCGGCCGGGGCGTCATTGGCCGCCGGCGCAGTGAACTGGCCAGAGGTCAGGTTGTGGTTGAGTTCGTTGATGGCGCTGGTCAGCGCTTCGATCTTGGCTTCAAGGCTCACGACGGGCGTCCTCGTTGGTGTGGGGTGTTCGCTGTCCCTCAGCGGGCAGGCTCATTACAGCAACGGGTTCGGCTTCTGTCAACTATTGGTTGATACAAAGATGCGAAGTTGATGTTCTCGTTGCGGGGCCGGGCCGGCGCTCGCTAGAATGAGCCCTGTAAACCTATCGTTGAGAGATCGCCATGACCGCTATCCGCGCCTTGAAGTTGAAGGACGCCGGCCCGCTCCACGACAAGCTGCTCGCCGCCTGCCCTCCCGCGCCGGACGGCACGGTGAGCGTGTCGATCCTGGCGGCGCGCCTGGGCGTCTCCACCGCGGCCATCTACAAGTGGATCCACGAGGACCGGGTGCCCCCGGCCCGGGTGCCCGAGCTGGTACGCCTGCAGCGCGATGCCTATGGCGAGGTACGGGTCGCCGCCGAGGATCTCAACCCGATCTTCCGCTAGTTGCCTTCACAACCGTCAGTTGACGTTGTGCGCCATCGGAGACCATACTCGCCCGGAGTCTTGTAGAATACCGAGGGTGACATGGACCGAACGACCTACCTGCGCGACCTCATGACGCGCCACCGCCTCGCCCCCAAGGATGTCGCCGCCCTGCTGGGCGTTCACCCTTCCACCGTCTACACCTGGCGCACCCGCGGCCACCGCCAGGCGATCCCGTCGCACAAGCTGGAGCTGCTCGAGATCAAGCTCGGCCTGCAGGGCGTGCGCGCGCTTGACCGCCCGGTTGCCGGGAGGGCCCCGGCATGAGGGTCAACGACGACCACGCCCTACGCATCGGCGTCGGCCGTGCGCACCGGGGCCGCGTGCGCAACGAGACCTGGACCTGGCGCCAGCTCGCCGAGAAGCTGAGCACCGCCGAGGTGGGCCGCGAGTCCCTGGCCGAGTACCGGGCCCTGGACAAGGACACCCAGCTCGCGCTCAAGAACGTCGGTTTCTTCGTGGCCGGCACCTGCCGCGACGGCATCCGACGCAAGGAGAACGTCGAGGATCGCTCGCTGGTCTGCCTGGACTTCGACGACGTGCCGGTGGCCCTGCTCGACGACCTGCTGGGTGCCGACACCCCGCTGGCCGGCTACGAGCGCCTGATCCACACCACGCGCAAGCACCAGTCGCCGCAGGCCGTGCGCTTCCGCCTGGTGGTGCCGCTGGCCGAGCCCGTGCCGCCGGAGCAGTACGAGCCCATCGCGCGCATGGTGGCCTCCTGGGTGGATCCCTCCATGGCGTTCGTCGACCGCGTCAGCTTCCGCGCCAGCCAGTACATGTTCTGGCCCAGCCGCTGCCGCGACGGCGAGTTCCTGGCCGAGCTCCGCGAGGGCGCCCTGCTCTCCGGGGGCGGAGTGTTGCTGGAGTACCTGGACTGGGAAGACCCCTTCGAGTGGCCCAAGCGCCAGGACGAGCACCTGCACGGCAACGCCAACGTCGACGTGCGCCGCGAGGATCCTCGCGAGCGGCTCTCGGCCCCCTCGGTGGCGGCCTTCTGCCGGGTCTACGACGTCCACGAGGCCATCGCCACCTTCCTGGGCGACGTCTATGCCGAGGCCGACGGCTTCGGCGACGAGCGCTACACCTTCCTGGCGGGCAGCTCGGCGGCCGGTGCCCGGGTCTATGACGACGGCCTCTACCTGCACTCCGAGCACGACACCGATCCCGCCAACGGCCAGCACAACGCCTTCGACCTGGTGCGGCTGCACCTCTACGGGCGCCTGGACGAGGAGGTCGATGTCACCCTGACGCCGCTCACCCACTGGCCCAGCTACAAGGCGATGCAGGAGCTGGTCGCCCAGGATGCCCGGGTCCAGGAGGTACTGGCCGAGGTGGAGCGCGAAGCCTACGCCGAGCGCTGCGCCGAGGTACTGGGGGCCTTCGAGGAGTTCGAGGACGACGACGAGGAGGAGGAGTTCGACCTGCTCGCGGAGCTCGACGACCTCCCCAAGCCCGAGAAGGCGCCGGCGCCGCGTAGCCCCGACGAGGCCACCGACCGGCTGGTGGCCCGCATCGCGGCCGCCGAGACCATCCGAGCGCTCGACGAGCTGGCCAACAAGGTGCGCGGCCTGGCCATGGTCGACTTCCCCCAGCGCCACCGCGACCGCCTGGCCGACGTCTACGCCCGGCGCACCCGGGAGCTCTCCGACGGCCGCTTCTCGCTGACCCGGGCCGAGGCGAAGAAGCACCTGCGCCCCACCGAGAAGGCGAGCCGTGAAGCGCTGCGCCGGGCCGGCATGCCCGGCTGGCTGGAGAACTGGTGTTACCTGA
>Ga0194138_10001557_pt1 | contig 10969 bp, 9 predicted proteins | sample TARM_MetaG_T2_14_FD_134022 | JGI IMG/M metagenome (GOLD analysis project Ga0194138, IMG submission 134022) | Freshwater microbial communities from Pennsylvania, USA, analyzing microbe dynamics in response to fracking - TARM_MetaG_T2_14 (version 2) | ecosystem: Environmental > Aquatic >...
GATGTGCAGGTGGGCGGCGGTGTCGGACAGGTGGTTGCGGCGCCACTCCGGCGCCTCGCCGGACGGTTCCGGTTCGAGGTATTCGCGCAGCGATTGGGCGGCTGCGGGGTAGCGGCCCACCGTGTAGGCGCAGCTGGCGTGGAGAAGGTCGAGCGTGACCTGGGTGCTGAGTTTTCGTGCGGCGATGCCCAGCGAAACCTCGGCTGCGTCGATCCGGCCGAGTTGCAGGAGCACGAGTCCTTTTTCATAGCTGAGCACGGGGCTGGAAGGGGAGCGCTGCTGGGCGGCCTGGTAATCGGCGAGGGCGCCTTCGAGATCGCCGATCTTGCGCAGCAACGAGCCGCGCAGTGCCCGGACGTCGGCTTGGGCGGGATCGATGGCGAGCGACTCGTTCAAGGCGCTCAGCGCGAGGGCGGGCGTGTCGGCGGCGAGGTGGGCGCGTCCGAGCATCGCCCAGACTTCGGCGCTCGGGGCGATCCGGTTCAGGGTGAGCGCTTCGAGGATGGGGATGGCCTCGGCCGCGCGGCCGGCGCGGAGCAGGGTGCGGCTGGCGAGGAGGGCTTCGTCGGCCGTCTCGGGGCGGAAGCCGGCGTCGAGGGCGAGCAGGAGGTCGCGCCCGGCCTCAGCGGGACGGTCGAGCTTTTGCAGGCAGACCCCGCGGTAGAAATAGAGCGAGCGGCGGAGCAGGTCGGCCTCTTTCGGGAGGGCGTCGATGGCGGCTTCGAACTTCGCGCGGGCGGTGCCCACGCGGTCTTTGGCCAGGGCGGCGCGGCCTTCGAGGTAGAGCGCCACGTCGCGCAGTTCGGGATGCGCGGCGACGGACCCGATGACCGCTTCGAGCGATTCCCAACGGCCCACGCTGGCGTAGAGCGAGGCGAGGGTGACGAGGGCTTCGACGTTTCCGGGTTGTTGCCCGGTCAGCGTTTGCAGGTCTTGGATCGCGGCCTCGAACCGGCCGATCCGGGCGAGCAGGCGCGCACGCATGAAGCGGAGGGCGGTGCGCTGCCGCAGGCTTTCTTGCCCGCTTTCTCCGGCATAGGCCTCGATGGCTTGGTCGACGGCGGCGACGGCCGCGTCCGGTTCGCCGTCTTTCATCGCGGCACGGGCTTTTTCCAGGTAGGCTTCGCTCCGCAATTGAAGGCTCGTCCCCGCCGCTTCCGGGTCGGCCAGGTAAATGGCGTTGAAGGCCTCGGCCGCCTCATCCCATGCGCCCTCGGCCATGAGCATGAGGCCTTGCAGCTGCCGGGCGGCGCGGGCGTCGTCGCTCGCGGGGGCGGCTCTGTCGAGCACTTGCCGGATGAGTGCGGCGGCCTCTTCGCGCCGTTCCATGTGGCCGAGGATGAGCGCTTTGAGCAGGGTATGCTCGAGCTTTTCCGGTGCGAGTTCGATCGCGCGGTCGGCCGCTGCGAGGGCGGCCTCGGGCCGCTGGGCGTCGAGCAGGACGCGCGCTTTGAGCGTGAGCGCGGGCAGGTGGTTCGGGTTGATGCGCAGCATTTGCTCGATCCCGCGCTCCGCGCCGCCGAGGTCGCCGATCAAATAGTTGCCCTCCGCGATCCCGTAGTAGAAGTCGATGCGCTCCGTCTTCGGTGCCGCGTTTAAACTGCCCGGGCTCAGGCATGCGATCAGGGCGAATACTAGGGCGCGGATGGGCATGTGTGAGGATGTGGGGGAAACCCGGGCGACGGTCAAAGCCAACTACTTGACTCCGTCCTCCGCTATTGAACGCCGTCGGCCTTATCCATCGTCACTCTCCAGTTCGGCGTAGCGCATGACTTCCTCGATCGTGGTGGTGCCGTTCTTGATGTGGGCCCAGCCGCTTTGCATCAGCGTGCGCATGTCTTGGGAGACCGCCGTCTGGCGGATGAGGCGGGCGGAGTCGCGCTTCACGATGTGCTCGTGGATTTCGTCGGTCACGCGGAGGATTTCGAACATGCCCACACGGCCGCGGAAGCCGAGCTTGCGGCAGCGCTCGCAACCGTTGGGCTTTTTGGCCAGGTGGCCGTGGACGAACTCTTTCGCGTTGATCCGCATGGTGGCGAGGAAGCTGGCGATCTGGCGCTCGTCGTAGTGGGCCGGCTCCGCGCAGTTGGGGCAGAGGCGGCGCACGAGACGCTGGGCGATGATCATCTCGACCGACGAGGCGATGAGGAAGGGCTCGATGTCCATATCCACGAGGCGGGTCAGCGCGCCGGGGGCGTCGTTCGTGTGGAGCGTGCTGAGCACGAGGTGGCCGGTCAGTGAGGCGCGGATGGCGATGTCGGCCGTCTCGCGGTCGCGGATCTCGCCGACCATGATCACGTCGGGATCCTGGCGGAGCACGGCGCGCAGGGAATGCGCGAAAGTCAGCCCGATTTCGGGGTGGACTTGGGTCTGGTTCACCCCGGGCACTTCGTATTCGACCGGGTCTTCCACCGTGATGATGCGGCGCTCCGGTTTGTTGATCAGCCGGATGAAGGCGGTCAACGAGGTCGATTTACCCGAACCCGTCGGCCCCGTCACCAGGATGATGCCGTGCGGGGTGGCGAGGGCGTGGGAGAGCTTGACCTCCTCGTCGTCGGCGAGGCCGAGTTCGCGCATGGAGAGGGGCTTCGACTTCTGGTTGAGCAGACGCAGGCTGACGCTCTCCCCGTACATGGTGGGGAAGGTGGAAATACGGATGTCGAGTTCCGAGTCGCCCGCGCCGAAGGAGATCCGGCCGTCCTGGGGGCGGCGCTTCTCCGAAATGTTGAGCTTCGCCATGATCTTGAGGCGCGAGATGATGGCGCCCTGGAAACGGATCAGATTGTCCGGCACGCGCACCATCACCAGTTCGCCGTCGATCCGGTAGCGGATTTGGAGCTCGTCGCGGTGCGGCTCGAAGTGGATGTCGGTCGCCCGGTCGCTGACCGCCTTCTGCACGACTTCGTTGACGAAACGGATGACGGCGGCGTCCTCGTCCTCCGCCTCTTCGGCTTCGGAGACGTCTGTCACCAGGTCGGACTCGTCGAGGCTGCCGGCGCCGACGCCGAAGTGTTGGGTGATCGTCTCGGTGATTTGTTCGGGGTCGCCCATGAACCACTGCGCATGACGCCCGCTGACCGCATAGACCCAGCGATCCATCGCCTCGTCCGGTGGCCAGAGGGTGGCCAGCGCGATCGGCGCGTCCCTGTCCGCGGGCGCCTCCGTGCGGATGGGGATGCATTGGTACTCGTGGATCATGCGCAGCGGGACGGTGGCCGTCGGGTTTTCGATCAATTCAAATTCCCGGACGACCGGGATGCGGGTGAGGTCGGCCAGTTCCGACACGAGCTCCCGGGTGGGGCGGTTGCGCAGGGTGGCCAGCTCGATCAGCCGATCGCCCCGGTCCCTTGTCGAGACGGCTTGGCGTTGCGCCTCGTCGAGGCCGGCGTAAATGGGGTCGATGTTCATAGTTGTATTCTCGGAGTAATCTGGGGCGGTTTGGTTCCAAGTTCAACAGAGAACAGCGCTTGGGGGGCCGGGGATAATGGGATATGCGCTCGCGTTGCCCGCCGGATATTCAAATGCGAAGCATGTTCATTCCCAATAGTCCTCCCCGTAGTTGAAGAAAATCTCCTCGCCGGGCTCGATGTCGCGGAGGGCTTCGAAACGCGCGGTCTTCCAACGGGTGGAGACGACGAGAAAGGCGTTGGGTGAGTCGTCGTGGTTGACGAACCGGGTGTAGTTGGCCTTCGGCCCCTCGCCGAGAATGATGTGCGTGCGGCAGACCCAGAGCACGTAGGCGGAAAACGGGCGCTCGGGATCGTGGAACGATTCCTCGGAGATGATCTCGCCGGTGTAGTAGCCGATCGTATCCCCCTCGCGGATACGGTGCTTGGCAAAGAGCCCCCGGCCGGCGCCCTCGATGGTCGAGCTGCGGATTTCAAAATCGTCGGCAGTCCATGTTTTGGGTTTTGGCATCGGGCACGAAAATGGGAATGAACACTACCGACGGCGGCTACGGCGCTTCCTCCTCCGGCGCCTCGTCCTCGATCAGGCCGATATCGCGGCCGACGCGGCCGACGTCGAAGAAGCTGACGTAGAGCACGAAGCCGAGCAGCAGAACCATGAACGCGCCTTGCACGCTTTCCATCAGCTTGCGGGGGAGCGGGCGGCCGATGAGTTTCGAGATCGTGGCGAAAAGCATGTGCCCGCCGTCGAGCACGGGGATGGGCAGGAGGTTGAAGATGGCGAGGTTGACGTTGATCAAGGCGAGCATCCAGAGCAGGTCGATGAAGCCGCCGACCTGCGCCATGCGGGTGAGCCCGTGCACGATGCCGACCGGGCCGCTCATGTTTTTCACGCGCACGTCGGAGTCTTTGTGCAGCAGGGCGTAGAGCGTCATCTTCATCGTCTCGGCGAAGCGGTAGAGTTGCTCGACGGGATTGTAGTGGACGATCTCCGTCTTGTATTGGAAGTCGTAGGCGAAGCCGAAGCGGGGGCTTTCTTCGCCTTCTTTGACCCGCGGCCGGATGGGGAGCGTCAGCTCCTCGCCGTCGCGCTCGACCGTCACGTCGATGCTGCGGTCGCCGTATTTGGCGAGGTAGGTGCTGAGGAAGGCGCCGGAAATGATCGCCTCGCCGTCCAGTCGGATCAGGCGGTCGCCGACCCGGAGGCCGGCGTCGGCTGCGGGCATGTCGGGCTCGAGGCGCATGACGATGGGGGCGGAGGTTTCGTCCGTCTCCGGTTCGATGCCGATGTAGCGCATGCGCTCGCTGGAGACGAGCTCGGGATAGACGGTGAACTCCAGTTGTTTGCCGCCGCGGAGCACGCCGACTTCGACCTGGCGGCGCCCGTCTCCGTCGGCTTCTTTGCCCACGCCGGTGGCGATGGCGTTTTGGAAGTACCACCAGTCGGGCACGGGTCTGCCGTCGATGCTGTGGATGACGTCGCCCGCGCGGATGCCGGCGACGTAGGCCGGGCCGGGGACGATCTCGAAATCGGAGTTGCGGATTTCCTGGGCGACCGCGCCCACCGTGGTGGATTTGACGATCTCGCGCCCGACGCCCCAGAGCACGAGCGAGAGGAGGAGGGCGAAGATGAGGTTGAAGACCGCGCCCATCGCGGCGACGATCATCTTGTCGGCGTAGGAGATCGGGGGCAGGCGGTCGGCCTCGCCGCCTTCGCCGCCTTCGATGCCGCCCATGTCGGCGAGCTGGGGGAGGGAGACGTAGCCGCCGAGGGGCAGGAGGGAGACACGGAAGTCGGTGCCGTTGCGGTGCCAGCCGAAGAGCCGCGGCCCGAAGCCGATGGAGAAGCGGTCGGCGATGAGGCCGCGCTTCTTGGCCGCGATGAAGTGGCCGAGCTCGTGGACGAAGATCGAAAAGCCGAGCGTGAAGAGCGCGAGGGCGATGTAGAGGATGGTGGAAAGCATGTTCTGAAAAGCTGAAATCGTGAAAAGCGGAAATGACTGGGACCGGCTGCTTCAGCTGCCGTGCGTAGCTTCGGAGGCGGCAGCTGAAGCAGCCGGTCCCAGGTGGAAAATTAGAATGCGTGCGCCCGCGCCAGGGCGCGGGTTTCGGTGTCGATTTGAAAGAGCTGGTCGAGGCTGGGCGCGGCGGGCGACCCGACTTCGCCGAGACTGTGTTCGATGAGCCTCGGAATATCAAGGTAGGCGATCTCTTTGGCAAGGAAGCGCTCGACGGCCACTTCGTTGGCCGCGTTGAAGACGGCGGGCGCGGCGCCGCCGCTGCGGAGGGCGTCGTAGGCGAGTTGCAGGCAGGGGTAGCGGCCGAAGTCCGGCGCTTTGAAGTCGAGCGAGAAGGCCTTGCGAAAGTCCGTGGTCGGCTCGACGCCCGGCGCGCGGTCGGGGTAGAGGAGGCAGTGCTGGATGGCGAAAGTCATGGAGGGCGGGCTGAGCTGGGCGAGGATGGAGCCGTCGATGAACTGGACGAAGGAATGCACCACGCTCTGCGGGTGGATGACCACTTCGAGCCGTTCCGGTTCCAAACCGAAGAGCCAGTGCGCCTCGATCAGTTCGAGGCCTTTGTTCGCCATGGTGGCGGAATCGACGGTGATCTTCGGGCCCATCGACCAGTTGGGGTGCCGGGTCGCCCTCTCGGGGCTGGCACGGGCTAGCTCGCTCACAGGCGTGTCGCGGAATTGCCCGCCCGAGGCGGTGAGGATGAGCTTGTCCAGATGCCCGGCGGGGTGCCCCTGGAGGCATTGGAAGATGGCGTTGTGCTCGCTGTCGGTCGGGAGCAGGCGCACGCCTTTGCGGCGGGCGGCCTCGATGACGTGGGCGCCGCCCAGGACGAGGAGTTCTTTGTTGGCCAGGGCGATGTCCTTGCCCGCCTCGATCGCGGCGAGGGTGGGGCGCAGGCCCGCCGCGCCGACCAGGGCGACGAGCACGATGTCCGCCTCGGGGAGGCTGGCGAGGGCTTCGAGGGCTTCGGCGCCGCTGCCCAGTTCGGTGTCGGGGGGGAAGGCGTCGGCCTGCCGCGCGCGGCGGTAGGCCTTGTCGCAATGGAGCGAGGCGTGGCGGACGCCGAACTCACGGCAGATCCCGGCCAGCTCCTGGTGGCTGCCGTTGGCGGCCACGCCGACGAGTTGGAGGCGGTCTTTGTGCGCGCGGAGCACTTGGAGGGTGCTGCCGCCGATCGATCCGGTGGCGCCGAGGAGGACGACTTTCTTCATCAAAACACCATGTATTTGAAGAGCAGGTACCCGAGCGGCGCGGTCAGGATGAGGCTGTCCGTGAGGTCGAAGATGCCGCCGATACCGGGGATCAGTTTGCCGGAGTCCTTGACGTCGGCCTGGCGCTTGAAGGCGGACTCGACGAGGTCGGAGGCGATGGAGGCGACGCCGATGGGGACGGCGATGAGGGCGCAGCGCCACCAGGAGAAACCCTCGGGGGCGTATCCGTGGAAGACGGCGGTCAGGACGATGCCGACGAGCATGGAAAAGACGATGCCCCCGGCCGCGCCCTCGTAGGTCTTTTTCGGGCTGATCACGGAGAGGGGCGTCCTGCCGATCTGCATGCCGACGAGCAGCCCGCCGATGTCGGCGCATTTGGCCACGGCGACCAGCCAGACGGCGAGGAAGATGCCCGTCGCGGTGCCGTCGTCGGGGAGGACGGCGTTCGCCTCGGCCAGCTTCACGGTCTTGATCAGGAAGTGCATCAGGTAGGGCACGTAGAGCAGGCCGAAGAGCGTGGGCATGAAGCTGCGCAGGCGCCCGGCCTGGAGGTCGAGCCGGATGATGGTGAGCGTGAGCACGACGAAGCAGAGCACGAATAGGTCGTTGCCCGAATCGATCCCGCCGAAGTAGTAGGACCCGAGAGTGATGAGCGCACCGGCGGCGAGGCCGACGTTCTTCATCGGTTTGAGCCCCATCTTCTCGAAGAGCTGGTAGAGCTCGAGCTGAGTGAGGAAGGCGAGGAGCGCGATGAAGAAGACGCCCGCGTGCACCCCGAATATGAGGAGCGAGAGGCCGAGGACGACCCAGAGGACGGCGAAGCTGAGGATGCGTTGCTTCATGGAATTGTTGGTTAGGTCGTCAGTTGCGCGGCGGTTTTGCCGTAGCGGCGCTCGCGGGAGGCGTATTCGGCGAGGGCGTTTTTGAATTCGGCCTCGTCGAAGTCCGGCCAGAGCACTTGGCTGAGGTAGATCTCGGCGTAGGCCGATTGGAGGAGGAGGAAATTGCTCAGCCGGCACTCGCCCGAGGTGCGGATGACGAGGTCGGGATCCGGCATGTCACGGGTGTAGAGGTAGTGGCGGAAAGTGTCGTAGTCGAGCGCATGGAGGTCGATCACCCCGGCCTGCACGGCCTGGGCGACGGCTTTGGCCGCATCCACCACTTCCGAGCGGGAGCCGTAGTTGAGCGCCAGCCCCAGCGTGCATTCGGCGAAGTCCTGGGTGGCCTCTTCGGTCTTGTGCAGGAGCTTCTGGATGCGCTCGGGCAGCTCGCGGTAGCGGCCGATCACGCGGAGGCGGATCTGCCGCTTGATCAACTCCGGCAGTTGGTCGCGGAGGAAATTTTCGAGCAGATTCATGAGGGCGTTGACCTCGTCCTTGGGGCGGTTCCAGTTCTCCACGCTAAAGGCGTAGAGCGTGAGGTTTCTCACGCCGGTGTCCCGGGCCGCCTTGAGGGTGCGTTTGACGGCTTCGGCGCCGCGGCGGTGTCCTTCGATCCGGGGCAGCCCGCGCTGGTTCGCCCAGCGGCCGTTGCCGTCCATGATGATGGCGACATGTTGAGGGATGTTCGATGCGGTCATGCGTCTGTCTGAATGTGTTGTTGGTTTGAGGTGCAGCTGTGGAACGGTTTCCCGGAGGGGTGGCCACGGATCGCGACAAGTTTCCGATAAAAGCACTTGCACTCGGCGGCGCAAGGGTAGAGCGCAATGGATTTTCTCAGAAGAACGGATTCCGCGCTTTCTCGTCGCCCACGGTCGTGAGCGGGCCGTGGCCGGGGCAGAGGATCGTATTGTCCGGCAGGCTCAATAGCTCCCGGCGGTTGCGTTCCAGGGCGCGGGCGTAGGCCTCCTGCGGGGCTTTGCCCATGGAGAGGCAGAAGAGGGCGTCGCCCACGAAGGCGAGGGGGGCGCCGCCGCCGGTCACGATGTAGCTGAGCGCGCCGGGGGAATGCCCCCGGGTCCCGCGGGCTTCGATACCCAGTTCGCCGCAGGCGAGACCGGCGCCGGGGCGAAGCGCGACGCTGCCGGGGAGGGGTTCGCCTGCCGGGGAGTGGACTGTGGCGTCGGGATGCGCTGACCGGATGGCGTCGAGCGCGGCGATGTGGTCGCGGTGAGTGTGGGTGATGAAAAGGGCTTCGAGCCGGAGACCGCTCCGCGCGATCGTGTCGAGGAGTGCGTCCGCGTTCGCGCCGGTGTCGATCGCGGCGGCCGATGTGCCGCTCCGGATGAGGTAGCTGTTGACCGTCATCTCTTCGTAGCCGGGCACCGGGAAGGGCGTGTTGAAAAGAAATGCGTGTTCGGGCAGTTGGGCGTCGGGCGCCCAGCGCCGGTGCGCCATGTCGAGCAGCTTCTGGGGCGAAAGCCCGAGCGGCGGCGCGACGCCGAGCAGGGCCTCGTCGTGGATCTCGCCCCGGAGCAGGGCGTCGATGCGGCTGGCTTCCACGCCTGCGCGCCCGGCCAGCTCGGCCACGCTCATGCCGAGGCCGGACATGGCTTTGCCCAGGACGTCCTCAAAGTTGTCTTCGATGCGGATCATGTCAGGGAAGCGGAATTTGCAGTTTTCCGATACGGTTTTTCTTTAAACATCAGGTGTTGAACAGCCGGTCGCCGAAATCGCCGAGGCCGGGGAGGATGTACTTTTGCGCGTTGAGTTGGCGGTCGATTTTTCCGGCGAGGATGGGGAGGTCGTTGGCCATACGAATCGCCCTTAAGCTAGTTCCACGCCAGCGGCGAGCAAGTCGGCAAACTGCGGACGCACGCGGTCGGCGGTTTCGGAGACTTCCTCGTGACTGAGTTCGGTTTTGGAGATGCCGGCGGCGGCGTTGGTGATGCAAGAGATGCCGAGCACGCGCATGCCGAACTTCCGCGCGACGATGGCCTCGGGCACGGTGGACATGCCGACGGCATCGGCGCCGAGCGCGGCGAAGGCCCGGATCTCCGCCGGGGTCTCGAAGCTGGGGCCGGTCGTGGCGAGATAGACGCCTTCTTTGAGATCGACGTCGTGCGCCTTCGCCCAGTCGCGGATCCGGCCGCGCAGCGCGCCGTCGTAGACTTCGGTCATATCGGGGAAGCGCGCCCCCTCGTCGCCCTGCCAGCCGATGAGCGGGTTGGTGCCGAGGAGGTTGATGTGGTCGCTCAGCATCATGAAGTCGCCGGGCGTGTAGTCGCGGCGGATCCCGCCGGCCGCGTTGGTCACGAAGAGCGTGTGCACGCCCATGCGATGCATGAGTCGGATGGGTGAGGTGAGCTCGTCCATGCGGTAGCCTTCGTAGAAATGGAAGCGCCCCTGCATGCAGATGACCCGCTTGCCCGCCAGGGTTCCATAGACGAAGCGTCCGGCGTGCCCCGGCACGGTGGAGACGGGGAAGCCTTCGATCTCTCCGTAGGGCAGGCGGCCGGCGACTTCGATCCGGTCGTCGGCGAAAAAGCCGAGCCCCGAGCCGAGGATGAGCCCGATCTCGGGTTTGAAGTCGGCGAGCTCTTTCGAAAGTGGCGGGAGATTGATCATTCGTGTTTAGATCCGGGAATTATGCTGCCGTGCGTCCGATGGGAGATGCGTCCGATGATTAGGGGAAGTGCTTCAGGCTTTTGTTCGGAAAGCTGGATCGCATTGTTGAGCCGAGCCTGCGCCGCCTCCAGCGAATCCGTATCCTCATAATGGATACGGACGATGGCCTCGCCGGGTTCGACGCGCTCGCCGATTTTTTTGAGGAGCTCCAGGCCGACGGCGGGGTGGATCTCCGAGTCGGTGCCGGTGCGCCCGGCGCCGAGCAGGCAGGCCGCTTCGCCGAAGCTTCTGGCTTCCAGTTGGCCGACGTAGAGCGCTTGTTCGTTGTCCAGTGCGAAATCCTTGCTCTGTCCGGTCCGCGGCAGGCGAGAGGGGTCGTCGATCACCGAAGCGTCGCCGCCCTGCGCTTCGACCAGCTCGCGGAAAGCTCCGAGCGCGGCACCGCTGGCGACGGCGCTTTCCAGTGCTTCCATCGCGCTGGCTTCGGAGCTATGGAGTCCCCCGAGCACGAGCATCTCGGCGCAGAGCGCGTAGGTGAGCTCCATCAAATCATCGGGGCCTTTCCCGCGCAGGCAGTCGATCGCTTCGATCACTTCGAGCGAGTTGCCGACCATACGGCCGAGGGGTTGGTCCATCCGGGTGAGCAGGGCGGTGCTCGGTTGGCCCATCTGCGCGCTGATGGCCACGAGCGACTCGGCCAGCTCGCGGCCGGAGGCCTCGTCCGGCATGAAGGCGCCGTGGCCGAATTTGACGTCGAGCACCAGCGCGTCGATCCCCTCGGCCAGCTTCTTGCTCAGGATGCTGGCGCAGATCAGGGGGATGCTTTCGAC
>Ga0194138_10001561_pt1 | contig 10948 bp, 8 predicted proteins | sample TARM_MetaG_T2_14_FD_134022 | JGI IMG/M metagenome (GOLD analysis project Ga0194138, IMG submission 134022) | Freshwater microbial communities from Pennsylvania, USA, analyzing microbe dynamics in response to fracking - TARM_MetaG_T2_14 (version 2) | ecosystem: Environmental > Aquatic >...
CGCGGCGACACGTCCACCGCCACCACCCGGCTGCAAAACCGCGCCAGCAACAAACTCAACGCTCCCTCGCCCGATCCAATATCCGCCACCTGCAACCCCGCGAAGCCCGCCGCCAGGGCCGAGGCCACCGCCGACCAGCCACCGCCCGGCTCGGTCAACGACCCGTACCGGCCCGCCAACTCATCGAAAAAATCCCGGTTCCGCGCCGTACGCTGATCCAGAATCAAGCGCACCGACGACCGATCCTCCTGCCCCCCGGGCAGCCCCGTCAACACCCGGTCCACCAAACTCGACAACTCCTCGTCCGCAAACGCCGGTCCCCGATGGTAAAACACCGACGTCCCGTTCCGACGGCTTTCCAGCAATCCCGATTCCCGCAACGGCTTCAAATGCCGGCTCACCGTCGACTGCGGAAGTCCCAGCACCCGAACCAGTTCCGCCACCGACAACTCCGCCGCCGACACCGCCCGCACGATCCGCAGACGACAATCGTCGCTGAGGGCCTTGAAGAGTTCAGAGGATGGGGCGTCGGCATTCATCAGTTTTTCCGGATAAGCGAATATATGCAATCCAACCGCGAATGCAAACGGAAAAAGGAGAGTTGACGGCCTGAAGCATGCGTTGTAAATATGCGTTATGAAAAAGGTGTCCATTATGGAAGCGCAGCACAACCTCTCCAAAGTGTTGAAACAGATCCAGCGGGGGGGCGGAGTGGCCATTACCCGTCACAAAAAGGTCGTCGCGGAACTGCGTCCCCCACAACCGGAGACGCCACCCGCTTTTCCCGACTTCGAGCGGCGCGCCCGGGAAACCTGGGGAACCCCATGGTCCGGCACGGGATCGGGCGAGCTGCTGGAGGAAACACGCGGAGACAGATGATGCGCTATTACGACACGGGCGTTCTTCTGAAACTGTACACCGAGGAACCCGAATCGAAAAAGGTGCGAACGTACGTGGTCGGGCAAGGCGACCCTCTTCCCTTCCACGCCTTTCACCACTCCGAATGCACCTCCGCCTTTCACCTAAAGGCCTTTCGACGGGAATGCACCGTCGCTCAAGCCAACCGCGCGCTGGAGGACCTGCAAGAGGACCTTCGCCACGGCGTGCTGCGCCGGGTTCGCCCCGACTGGGACGAGGTCTGGGACCGGTGCCGCGAACTTTCCCTCGCACACGCGGCGGAAACCGGATGCCGCACCCTGGACACCCTCCACGTCGCCTGCGCCTTGGAGTTGGGCTACCGCGACTTCGTCACCACCGACAAGCGACAATCCGCCCTCGCCGACCGAATCGGTCTGCGCGTCTGCGACCCCACGCGGGAAACCACGTAGAAGATCCTCCCACACCCTCCTTCATCCCCGCGAAGCCATCAACGTGTCCGACATGTCCAAGCTTCTCCACCCACTTTCCCGCGCTGGGAGATTGAGAAATGCCCCATGGTTGTGTAAAGAAACCGTCAGATCCACCTGCAGCAGGACGAAGTTATGGCTAAGAAAAAAACCGGTCTGGGACGCGGACTCAACTCGCTCATTCAACAACCCAACGAACAGGGCCGGGCTCCGGCGCGCGGACGCGGCGGGGAATCGCGGAGCGCGAAGTCCGAACCCAAGTCCAAAGAAACCGCCGAGGCCGATGCGGGCACCCGCGACGTGGCCGTCCACCTCATCACCGTCAACCCCTACCAGCCCCGCGACCGCTTCGACGAGGAGGCGCTGGAGGAACTGACCGCCTCCATCCGCGAAATGGGCGTGCTCACCCCCCTGCTGGTGCGCAAACATCCGGAAACCCAATCCGGCTACCAACTCGTCGCGGGCGAACGCCGGTTCCGCGCCGCCCAGCGCGCCGGACTGAAAAAAGTGCCCGTCCTCCTGCGGGACATGTCCGACCAAGAGGCGCTGGAAATCGCCCTGGTGGAAAACCTGCAGCGCCGCGACCTCAATATTATCGAAGAGGCCGAAGGCTATCAGCGGCTCGCCGACGAGTTCGACCTCACCCAGGAGGCCATCGCCAAACGCGTCGGCAAGGGCCGCGCCACCGTGGCCAACGCCCTGCGGCTTCTCACCCTCGCCCCCGCCGTGCGCGACATGGTGTCCGACGGACGCCTCAGCGCCGGACACGCCAAAGCCCTCATGGGACTGGAGATCGGCAAGGAACAGGAATCCCTCGCCCGCACCGCCGTCAAAGAACGCTGGAGCGTGCGGGAAACCGAGCGCCGGGTCAAAAAACTCCTCAATCCACCCTCCCCCGCCTCGTCCTCCCCCCCCAAGTCCGACATTCCCGCCGATCACGTGCAGTTCCTCACCGACAAACTGCACCAGCGCTTCGGCACCAGCGTCCGCCTCGTCCCCACCCGCAGCCTCGCCAACGGCAAAAAACAGCGCGGCCGCCTGGAAATCGACTTCTACTCCAACGACGACCTCGACCGGGTCCTCGACATCCTCGGTCTGACCGGCGACCTCTAACCGGCCGGAACCCCGCTTCCGCCCATGCCCGACGTCGTCATTGCCGTCACCGAGGTCTTCGGAGGGCTCGCGCTCTTCCTCTACGGACTGGGCCAACTCTCAGACGGGCTCAAAACCCTGGCGGGCGACAAGCTCCGCTCCGGACTGCAGAAAGCCGTCCGACGCCGCGTCGGCGGCTACACCCTCGGCACCGCCCTGGGCTTCCTCATGCACAGCAGCGGCGCCACCGTCATGCTCGTCGGCTTCCTCAACGCCGGCCTCATCGGACTCACCGGGGCCGTGCCCGTGGTGCTCGGCGCCAATCTCGGCACCACCCTCAGCATGCAGGCCATTTCCTTCAACATCACCGCGCTCAGCTACCCGGTGCTCGCCCTCGGCATGGCCCTCACCTTTCTCCGCGGCGAATACACTCGCGCCACCGGCCGCGCCCTCTTCGGCTTCGGACTTCTCTTTCTCGGCATGCACATCATGAGCGACGGCGTCGCCCCCTACCGGGAATCCCTCCGCCCCCTGCTCCAAAACCTCAACGGCGACACCTGGACCGGCATGGCGGGCGGCATCCTGCTGTCGCTGCTCCTCACCGCCGTGCTCCAAAGCAGCGGCGCCACCATCGGCATGAGCTTCGCGCTCGTCGAGGCCGGCGTCTTCACCTCCCTCTCCCAAATCCTGCCCGTCATCCTCGGCGCCCACATCGGCACCTGCGTCACCGCCGCCCTCGCCGGACTCGGCAGCGCGCCCTCCGCCCGCCGCGTCGCCGTCGCCCACGGCCTCTTCAACCTCTTCAACGTCACGCTCGCCGTGATCTTCCACGAGCCGTTGCTGCGCCTCATGTCCGCCACCGCCGACGACCTGACCCGCCAGGCCGCCAATCTGCACACCGGGGTCATGCTCATCGCCTCCCTCGCCCTCCTGCCCGTCGCCGGACTCTTCACCCGCGTCGTAAACGCCGTCTCCCCCTCCGCCTGGCGCAAGGCGCCCCATAGTTACCTCACCCCCGACAGCATGGCCCGGATCGACACCGCCATCCCCGCCGTCCGCAACGAACTCGTCCGCCTCGCCCACCTCGGACTCGAAAGCCTCCACCTCAGCAAACAATTGCTCGTCCGCGCCGACCGCGACCAGAGCCGCCGCGTCGCCTCCATCGAAGAGGTGTTCGACGCCGTCAAACTCACCATGATCCGCCACCTGCGCGAACTCGGCCACCGCCCGGAGGCCTCCCGCGACGCCATCATGGAACTCGACCACTGGATCCACTGCGTGGTGCAGATGGAACGCGTCGGCGACCACCTCCAGAGCCTCGGCGACATCTCCAGAGAACGCCGCAACGAACCCGGACACGTCCTCTTCGGCAAAGAACTCACCCATCGCCTCGACAACCTCTTCGAAGCCACCGGCGACCTCCTGAACGACCTCGTCCACTCCCTCTCCGAACACAACGAGGCCAACGCCCCCCTCAACGCCCGTCGAAAAACCATCCTCGACAAAACCGAGGAGGCCCGCGCCCTCCTTGGACGCCACATGGCCCGCGCCCGCCTCCAGCCCCGGGCCTTGTACTACTATTCCTCCTATCTGGAAATCTTCGAACGCCTCTCCCGCCACATCGAACTCGTCGCCACCCAATCCCCCGTCACCTACCTCGAACAAACCGGCTACGAGGAAGTCGCCGCCGACGCCCCCACGCGCTAATCCGCTGCCCCCTCCGGGGCGCCGAATCTCACGCATCCAATGACCCGACCCCCCGGGATGCCCGCGCCACCCACCCGTGATTCCATCCCAAAAATCGATCGCGCTCCGTGTGAAAAAACGCTATATTCCCGCCTTCGTTCAACGTGTCCCACTCCCTCGCAACCCTTCTCTATCATGCCACACTACCGATCACGCCGCTCGACCCATGGCCGCAACATGGCCGGAGCCCGCGGACTCTGGCGCGCCACCGGAATGACCGACGGCGACTTCGGGAAACCCATCATCGCCGTCGTCAACTCCTTCACCCAATTCGTGCCCGGCCACGTCCACCTCAAGGATCTCGGCCAACTCGTCGCCCGTGAAATCGAAAACGCCGGCGGGGTCGCCAAGGAATTCAACACCATCGCGGTCGACGACGGCATCGCCATGGGGCACGACGGCATGCTCTACTCGCTTCCCTCCCGGGAACTCATCGCCGACTCCGTCGAATACATGGTCAACGCCCACTGCGCCGACGCCATGGTCTGCATCTCCAACTGCGACAAAATCACCCCCGGAATGATGATGGCCGCCATGCGCCTCGATATCCCCACCATCTTCGTCTCCGGCGGGCCAATGGAGGCCGGAAAGGTCACCATCGACGAACTCGAACACGCGGTCGACCTCGTCGACGCCATGGTCGCCGCGGCCGACGACAGGTACACCGACGACCAGGTTGCCGAATTCGAAAAAAACGCCTGCCCCACCTGTGGCTCCTGCTCCGGCATGTTCACCGCCAACTCCATGAACTGCCTCGCCGAGGCCCTGGGACTCGCCCTCCCGGGCAACGGGTCCACCCTCGCCACCCATACCGACCGCGAGGCCCTGTTCCTTGAGGCCGGCCGCCACATCGTGGCCATCACCAAAGCCCACTACGAAGAGGACCGCCCGGGAGTCCTCCCCCGCGAAATCGCCACCTTCGAGGCGTTTGAAAACGCCATGTCCCTCGACATCGCCATGGGCGGCTCCACCAACACCGTCCTCCATCTGCTGGCCATCGCCCACGAAGGCGGCGTCGATTTCACCCTGCGGGACATCGACCGCCTCTCGCGCCGCGTCCCCTGTTTGTGCAAAGTGGCCCCCAACATCGCCAACGTCCATATGGAGGACGTGCACCGCGCCGGCGGGATCTTCGGCATTCTCGGCGAACTCCATCGCGGCGGCCTCCTCCACGGCGACGTGCCCACCGTGCATTCCCCCACTCTGGCCGAGGCCATCGCCCATTGGGACATCGCGCTCGCCGAAAATCCAAAGGCGGACCTCCTTTTCCGCGCCGCCCCCGGCGGCGTGCGCACCACCCGGGCCTTCTCCCAGTCCAACCGATACAAAGAACTCGACACCGACCGAACCAACGGCGTCATCCGCTCGCGGGAACACGCGTTCTCCAAGGACGGCGGGCTCGCCGTGCTCTTCGGAAACATCGCCGAAAAGGGCTGCATCGTCAAAACCGCCGGCGTGGACGACAGCATCCTTTCCTTCACCGGCACCGCCCACGTGTTCGATTCCCAGGACGACGCCGTCAACGCCATCCTCAACCGACGGGTCAAAGAGGGCGACGTCGTCGTCATCCGCTACGAAGGCCCCCAGGGCGGTCCCGGCATGCAGGAAATGCTCTACCCGACCTCCTACCTCAAATCCGTCGGCCTCGGCAAAGCCTGCGCCCTACTCACCGATGGCCGTTTCTCCGGCGGCACCTCCGGCCTGTCCATCGGCCACGTGTCCCCCGAAGCCGCCGAGGGCGGCCTGATCGGCCTGGTCGAATCCGGGGACCGCATCGACATCGACATCCCCAACCGCTCGATTCATCTCGCCGTCGACGACGCCACCCTCGCCGCCCGCCGCGCCGCCAAAGGCGCCCTCCCGTGGCGGCCCGCGGAAGAACGGCCGCGCGCCGTTTCCACCGCCCTCAAAGCCTACGCCCTGCTCGCCAGTTCCGCCCACCTCGGCGGCGTCCGCGTCCTGCCCGGGGACGAAGGGGACCCCCCGGGTCGGAAGGGTTCGAACACGCCCCGGCGGGGCGAACGCGTATAGCCCTCCGTCTTCCGACATTCGGAACCCGTCCACCACCTCCCTTCCGAACCTCGGAACCGCCCGCCCGCAAGCCTCTCAGCCGAAGGTCGCGTTCTCCCGCGCCTCTGCGCGGCCACACAGACACAAACCCGACGGGACGCGACACCTCTCCCCCCTCCAACTCCGGCGGCGCGCAGGCTTGTCATCCTCTCCCGGATTGCTAGGTCATCGGTATGATCCATCCCCACGCCGACAAGATCCATCCGGCACCCTTTCTTCAAGTTCTCCGGAACTATCGACGGGCGTATCTGCGGGGGGACCTCCAGGCGGGGCTCACGGTGGCGGTCTTCGCCATTCCCCAGGTCATCGCCTTCGGCATCCTCGCCGAAGTGCCGCCCATCCACGCGCTCTACGCCGCCATGATCGCCTCCGTGGTGGCCGCGCTCTGGGGCAGCACCCCCTTCGTCAATACCGGCCCCACCAACTCCGCCTCCCTGCTCACCGCGGCCGCCATGCTCCCATGGCTCCACTCCGGCAACCATTTACAAACCGTATTCCTCTTCACCTTGATGGTGGGCGTCATCCGCCTGGGGATGGGACTGATCCGACTCGGAGGACTGGTGCACTTCGTGCCCGAATCCGCCTTTCTCGGCTTCACCGTGGGCATCGGCGGCATGATGGCCCTGAACCGCATCCAGGATCTCTTCGGCATCGCCTCCAGCGAACACGGCTGGTTTCCCGCCGCCACCGCCGACAAACTCTCCCGCATCGGGGACGCCAATCCCCACGCCGTCACCATCAGCGCCCTCACCCTCGCCCTCATGTTCGGACTCAACCGATACCGGAAACGCGTGCCCATTCCCTTGCTGGTCATGCTCGTCGGCATCGCCTACCAACAGTGGATGCCCGGATGCGATGTGAAACTGGTGCGCGACATCTATCCCGTGCCCACCGGGCTCCCCACCCCCGTCTCCCCCTTCTTTCCCGGCTGGCTCCAACGCGTGCCCGAACTCGCGCCCGGCGCCCTCGCCGTCGCCGTCGTGGGCCTCATCGAAGCCGTCTCCATCGGCCAGACCCTCGCCGTGCGCCATCGCCTGCACATCAATTTCAACCAGGAATTCTTCGGCCAGGGCCTCGGCATGATCGCCGGCTCCTTCTTCCAGGGTATCCCCGGATCCGGCAGCTTCGGACGCTCCACCCTCATCGAGGAATGCGGCGCCGTCACCCTGGTGGCCAACCTGGTGTTCGGCGTGGCCATCGCCCTCGCCCTCCTGGTACTGCCCGGCCTCATCAACCTCATTCCCGCCGCCTCCCTCGCCGCGCTGCTGCTCTACATTGGCCTGCGCCTCATCGACCTCCGCCGCATCAAACGCCTGTGGCGCACCTCCACCATGGACGTCGGCGTGATGACCGCCACCCTGATGGTCACCATGCTCCTCAAAATCGAATACGGCCTCTTCACCGGCATCGTGCTCGCCGCCATGCTCCTGCTCAACAAAACCCGGGTGCTGCACCTCCAGGAAATCCTTCCCTCCCCCGACGGCTTTTTTGAAGAACGCCCCTACCTGCCCGGATCCCATCACGAGCCCAGCGCCATCGTCGGGCTCACCGTCCATGGGGATCTCAGCTACGGCGTCGCCCACGAACTCCTCGAACAACTCAACGAAATCGCCCGCGAGCAGAACCCCGAAATCATCATCATCCGCACCCGCCGGGCCTTCAGCATCGATTTTTCCTGCTGGAACGCCATCCTGGAATTCGCCGACAGCTTTCAGCGCGCCGGCGGCAAAGTCTTCCTCACCGGTCTCGACGAGAAAACCAAAAAGACCATTCACGACGCCCGCGCCCACAAATGGCTGCCCGACGAACAGCTCTTCACCGCCCGCGACAACCTCCTCGCCAGCTTCCAGGCCGCCGTGCGCGCCGCCGCCGAACAAGTGTCCGACCCCGAAGCCATTTCCGGAGCCTGGCGCGACTGGCTGGAGGACCCCGCCGTCATCACCCGCGCCCAGGTGCGAGACATCCAGAAATTCCTCCGCGGCGAAGGAGAGGTGTGACCTCGGACGCGACCCATCGGGTTTTCCTCTCTCCCGCCCCCTTCGCCATTGACAAATCCCGTCCCCCGACGGAAAACGGGGGCACCGCCGCCTGCGCGGCCCCTTGAACAACCCCGACCCCGGAAAGACCCGCGACCCCATGCCTCCCGTCTACGTCATCGGCCACAAGAATCCCGACACCGACGCCATCTGCTCGGCCATCGCCTACGCGGACCTCCTCCGCAGAACCACCCTCCCGGAAGCCGAGGCCGTCGCCTGCGGCACCGCCAACCTCCGCACCAAATTCGTGCTCAAAAAGGCCGGAATCAACCATCCCCGCCTGATGATGGACGTGCGCCCCACCCTCGGCGGCGTCTGCCGCACCAACGTGCTCTCCGCCCGCGAGGACGAACCCTTCATGGAGGTCTATCGCCGCATGCGCCAGCACCGCCTCAAGGCCATTCCCGTGCTGGACCCAGAAAAGCGCGTCCTCGGCATGCTCTCCCTCATGCAGCTCATGCACCTCCTCATTCCCGACGAACAGGATCTGGGCGAACAACGGATTATCCACGCCACCCTCGCCCGCATCCGTTCCGTGCTCGGCGCCGGATTCCAGCACGAGGTCGACAGCCACAAAAGCGAACAACTCGTCATGTTCATCGGCGCCATGAGCCGCACCGGCTTCAAGGACCGCATCCGCAACTACCCCACCGACCGCCTCATCGTACTCGTCGGCGACCGCCCCTCCATCCAGCAGGAGGCCATCCAGCTCGGCGTGCGCGCCGTCATCATCACCGGTGGCTTCAAAATGAAGGACGACCTCCTCGCCGCCGCGCGCGAAAAAGGCGTCACCGTCATCAACAGCCCCCTCGACACCGCCATGTCCGCCCTGCTCATGCGCACCGCCAAACCCGTGAGCGAGGCCATGGACGCCCATTTCATCACCTTCAAGGGCCACGAGTTGATCCACACCGTCCGCGACCAGGTCCAGGAGGCTGGCCAGGACCTCTTCCCCGTGGTGGACGACGACGATAAACTCATCGGCGTCTTCGCCAAATCCGACATGATCGACCCCCAACCCGCCCGGCTCATTCTCGTCGACCACAACGAATACACCCAGGCCGTCCAGGGCTGCGCCGAGGCCCGTATTCTCGAAGTCATCGACCACCACCGCATCGGCGGCGGCCTCAACTCCCGCGAGCCCATCCGTTTCATGAACGACGTCGTCGGCTCCACCTGCACCATGATCGCCCGCATGTTCCGGCAACAGGCCGTCATGCCCGAACCCGGCGTCGCCCTCTGCATGGCCTCCGGCATCATCTCCGACACCCTCTTCCTCCAGTCCCCCACCACCACCGACGTCGACCGCGACGTCCTCGCCTGGCTGCGGCACTACGTCCCCGTCGACCTCGACGACTACGCCCGGGAATTTTTCGCGGAGGGCTCCACCCTCTCCATCAGCTCCCCCGAAGAGGTGCTCGCCAGCGACCGCAAAACCTACACCGAGAACGACTGGACGATCTCCATCTCCCAGGCCGAGGAACTCGGCATGGAGCGTTTCTGGGAACGCAAGGAGGACCTCCTCGCCGCCCTCGCCGAATACGTGCGCACCAGCCGCGACGACTTCGCCTGCCTCATGATCACCGACATCTCCAGCCAGTCCAGCTACCTCCTGACCGCCGGAGAATCCAAGATCACCTCGACCATCGACTACCCCGCCCTCGAAAAAAACCTCTTCGACCTCCCCGGCATCGTCAGCCGTAAAAAACAACTGCTTCCCCAACTCATGTGGATCCTCAACCGCGTTCACCACTGAAAAAACACCCGGTTTTCCCGTCAGAATTGCCATTCCCGTTCGACCAATGACCATAGCCAAAACGGCCTCCACCCCCGCCACGGCACCACCCACTCCGAACGCGACACCCAAACCCGACTCCCCCTCGACACATGACGAATGCCCAATGACGAATGACAACTGACACCCTGAAACCCTCCCTCCTCCACATCCTCCGCCAGGGGGAACTCCTCCTCGAACGCCTCACCGACGCGGACTATGTCCGCCCCGTCCCCCAGGCCTTCAACTCCGGCGTCGGCGGCCACTACCGACACAGCCTCGAACACGTCGAGGCCCTGCTCACCCCCGCCGCCCCCGATCGCATCGACTACGACGCCCGCAAGCGCGACCCCGTGGTCGAAACCGACCGCGCCCGAGCCCTCGCCGTCACCCGCGACTACCTGCGCCTCGCCGAACGGCTGACCGATACCGACCTCGCCCGACCCGTCACCGTGCGTTGCGGCGTCACCACCGACGGCGCCTCTCCCGAAGTCGACTCCACCCTCGCGCGCGAAGTCATGTACGCCGTCATCCACGCCGTACACCATTACGCCATCATTCGCATGATGTGCAATGTGATCGACGTCGACCTCCCCGCCGACTTCGGTGTCGCCCCCTCCACCCTCCAGCACCGCCGCGCCACCGAAGCCACCGGCTGATGTGCACCGTCACCTGGACCACGACCCCGGGTCCCCGCACCCTGTTTTTCAACCGAGACGAACAGCGCACCCGTTCCGAGGCCCTGCCGCCCGCCATTGACACGGCGGGAGATCCACCCCTACGCGTTCTTTCCCCCACCGATCCCGACGGAGGCGGCACCTGGATTTTCGTCAACGAAGCGGGACACGTCGGCGCCCTGCTCAACCACTACGACTGCCCCGCCC
>Ga0194138_10001562_pt1 | contig 10944 bp, 9 predicted proteins | sample TARM_MetaG_T2_14_FD_134022 | JGI IMG/M metagenome (GOLD analysis project Ga0194138, IMG submission 134022) | Freshwater microbial communities from Pennsylvania, USA, analyzing microbe dynamics in response to fracking - TARM_MetaG_T2_14 (version 2) | ecosystem: Environmental > Aquatic >...
ACGTGGCTGCCAAAGAAAACAATTTCGACCACGTGATTGAGGAGCAATCGAAATACATGAACCTGAAGCGGGTAGAAAAATTTTTGTCGGAAAAACTCGGAAGCCGGGCCATAAATTAGCTTAAAATAGTATGCGAACCCTGTTTATTGAAAACAGAGAAGAAATAGAGGAGGTAATAAAATTATGCAAAACCTGTTTTGTGGCCATGTCGGAAAATGACCGGCCGTATGTTTTGCCCATGAATTTTGCGCTCGACGGCGATTCGGTTATTCTTCATTCGGCACAAAGTGGCCGCATGTGGGAAACTTTGCAAAAAAATCCGAAAGTCTGTATCAACTGGACACTGGGCGATGAACTGGCCTGGCAGGATGAGCGGGTAGGGTGCAGCTACCGCGTAAAATCGAAGTCGGCCATTGTGGAAGGTACTGTAAATATTATTAATGACTACGATGAAAAAGTGCGCTGCCTGAATTTGCTAATGGCGCAGTACAGCGACCGGGAATTTAAATTCAATGCACCGGCTGTGAAAAATGTAGGAATCATGAAAGTACATATCGAAAAGATATCAGCCAAAGAGTTTGGTGCCAAGCCGGTTACGCCGTGGAATAGTTGAATCTTTATTCAAGAATAAAGTTATTTTTAAGCCTGTTGGGGTGGGGTTCTGACGGCTCAAAAAACTGCATTTCCTGGGCCATCTTCAAAAAAAACATTAGCCTTTCGTGGGGTGTGCGGCTCAGTGCTTCCTGCATTCTTCGCTCATTGGCTTCTTCCTTGGTTTCAAATCGTAAATTATTTTCCGTCCGCATAATTTCAAATTTAGTTTATAAAATTAACGATTCTGTTGTTTCAAAAGAAATTCAAAATGTTAAAGGCACTTAAATTCCTATCTTTGCTGCAAAATTGGAACTATGCAGTTTGTAACAGGGGGCACGGGATTAATAGGATCGCATTTATTATTCGAACTTGTTTCGGCAGGCAAAAAGGTGAAAGCGCTGAAACGCGAAACCAGCAATCTGCAGCAGGTACAAAAAGTTTTTTCCTGGTATGCTGAAAATGCGGAAGAACTTTTCAGGCAAATTGAATGGGTGGATGGCGATATCCTTGACTATTTTGGTTTGGAAAAACTGCTCGATGGAGTAACCGAAGTGTTCCACTGTGCAGCTATTGTTTCTTTTAATTCCGGCGAACGTGATCAAATGATCCGCAACAACGTAGAAGGCACTGCCAACCTGGTAAACGCTGCCCTGGAAAACGGTGTGAAAAAGTATTGTCATGTGAGTTCGGTGGCTGCCCTCGGAAATGCCGAAAACGGATATTCAATTGACGAACAGACCAACTGGGTACCTTCCAAAAAAATTTCGGGCTACTCCGAGAGTAAATTTTATTCTGAAACCGAAGTGTGGCGGGGAATTGAAGAAGGACTCGATGCTGTAATTGTCAATCCGTCGATTGTACTGGGGCCCGGAAACTGGAACTCGGGAAGCGCGCAACTTTTTAAAACCGTGTGGAACGGGATGAAGTTTTACACAAAGGGAGTTACCGGCTATGTAGATGTTAAAGATGTGGCCCGTGCCATGATTTTGTTGATGAACGATTCCAATTTTGAAGCCTGCAAAAACACACGGTTTTTACTGAATGCCGAAAACTTGAGCTATAAGCAACTGTTTTCACAAATTGCCGATGCATTCGGAAAGCAGCGTCCAAAATTTCATGCATCACCGGTTTTGCTGGCATTTGTATGGCGGGCAGCGGCATTTTGGGGGATGGTATCGGGAAAATCAACTGCTATTACCCACGAAACGGCTTCTGCTTCAGCAAGTATTAAAAATTTCGATGGGAGTAAAATCACCCGGTGTTTTGAATTTGATTACATGCCTGTTTCTCAATCCATTCAGCAAACCGCCAAGTTTTTTCTGAAAGACCTGTCAGGTAAATAACAGCCATTTCATTAGCCGCTTCTTATCTGTGGAAACTCTTCCATCTCCCCCTTTGGGGAGCCCGGGAGGAGCCGCTTTTCTATGCATGAAAAACCAGCAGCGGCGTTTTAGTGTGGAACACCATTTTACGTGCCACACTCGGGTTAAACAACCGCGAAATCATATTCCGCTTGTGCGTGGTCAGCGAAATAATATCGATGTTCTCTTTTTCGATAAACGAGTCGAGTGCTTCAAGAATATCGTCGCCCACAATGAGCCGGCAATTAAAATCTTTCGACTGGTAATTTTCATTTAGCACCTCTTTCATGCCTTCAAGTTTGGCTGTGTCCCAGTCCGATTGTTTTGTTTTTCCTACATGCACGCAAAAAACTTTGGCATCGAAGGGTTTCAGCAGGCCCACCAGTTTCTCGATTACCAAAAAATCTTTTTCGTCAAAGTTGGTGGCATACAAAACACGGTTGAATTCGCTCAGCTCTTTTTCGGGCATTTTTTCAGGAACCACCAAAACCGGAACTTTTGCATTGTAAATAATATCGGCGGTTATGCTGCCAATTACGTTGGTCGTTTCGTCGCCGGTGCCCATAACAATCAGTCGCGAATTATTATCTTCGGCATAGGCCAGAATGTCTTCATCGGCGTAGCCCGATTTGATGATGAAATCGGATTCCACGGTATCCCATTTTTCTTTACCGATATCGTTTACCAGTTTAGTTGTAAATTTCTGAAAATTTTCATTCGCATTTTTTTCGGCTTCGTCCATGCGTGCCAGCAGTGTGGAGTCGTACATGTACACATCGCCGTAGGGTACTGAATGAACAATGGGATTAAAGTAGCAGTGCATAAAAACCAGTTTGGTGCCCAGGTGGCTGGCAATGTTAAATGCCATTTTGCAGCTTTTGGCCGATGCTGTTGAAAAATCGACCGGCACCAGGATGTGGTCGTCTTTTTTTTCCACCTTCTTTTTGGCAGCAATGGGTTTTTTCCCCAGGAATTTTTCGAGAACCGGAAAAGCTTCCCGGACATCTTTCTCCATAATTTTTACTTTCACCGACGTAGCCGCGCCCTCCATCAGGTTAATATCTTCCAGGTAACATTCTATTTCGTTTTCTTCGAGGCGCATTTTCAGCATTTGCGCTTTTGAGTAAGGGAGGACTACAAGTGTAATCAATCTTTCTTCCATGATTTCCAGACTTTTTAGTTGAACATCGTTTCAATAACCATGATACAGCTCTATGCTGTTATTCGAATTGGGATTGAAAGAGGTTACATTTAACAGGATAAAAAATATTAAAAAAAGGACGATACATTTTTTGTACCGCCCTTCAGGCGTATTAATTATACTTCCCCCGGGAGATTTAAATCCCGAAAGCTTTTTTTATCTCATCAACATAATCGAGTTCTTCCCAGGTGAAAAGTTCCACTTCGAGTTCGGTTTTTCCCTGGTAGGGCGACTCAAATTTTTTGGTTACCGTTCGCGGTTCGCGGCCCATGTGCCCGTAAGCTGCAGTTTCCAAATAAATCGGGTTTCGCAGTTTCAGCCGCTCTTCGATGGCTGCCGGGCGCAAATCGAAAATCTTTTTCACTTTTTCGGCAATTTCGCCATCACTGAATTTCACGTTTTTTCGCCCGTAGGTCTCTACATAAACGCCCACGGGTTGTGCCACTCCAATTGCATAAGCCAGTTGCACCAGTATTTCATCGGCCACACCGGCTGCTACCAGGTTTTTGGCAATATGGCGTGCGGCATAAGATGCCGAGCGGTCCACTTTCGAAGGGTCTTTACCTGAAAAAGCACCACCACCATGTGATCCGCGGCCGCCGTATGTATCTACAATTATTTTGCGGCCAGTCAGGCCGGTATCGCCGTGTGGCCCGCCAATTACGAATTTACCGGTTGGATTCACGTGGTAGATAATGTTGTCGTCAAAAAGCTGCTGTACCCGCTCAGGGAGCCTGGCTTTTACACGCGGAATAAGAATGTTGATTACATCTTCCCTGATTTTAGCCAGCATTGGATCATCAGCGTCAAATTCGTCGTGTTGGGTAGAAACCACAATTGTATGCACTCTTTGCGGAATGTTTTCGTCGGAGTATTCAATAGTCACCTGCGATTTGGAGTCGGGGCGCAGATAGGTCATCTCTTTTCCCTCGCGGCGAATTACAGCCAGTTCTTTTAGAATTTCGTGCGACAGTTCCAACGCAAGTGGCATGTATTTGTCGGTGTCCTTGCAGGCGTAGCCAAACATCATTCCCTGGTCGCCGGCACCCTGCTCGTTTTTGTCGGCTTTGTCCACACCACGGTTAATGTCGGGGCTTTGTTCATGAATGGCTACCAGTACACCACACGATTCGCCTTCGAAACGGTAGGCACCTTTGGTGTATCCAATGTCGTTAATAACCCTGCGGGCAACTTCCTGAACATCTACGTAGGTGTTCGATTTTACTTCGCCGGCAACAACAACCTGACCGGTGGTTACCAGTGTTTCTATTGCAACTTTGGAGTCGGTGTCAAATGCCAGGAATTCGTCGAGCAGTGCGTCCGAAATCTGATCGGATACTTTGTCGGGATGGCCTTCCGAAACCGATTCGCTTGTAAATAAATAACTCATGTCGTTTAAATTTTACGAGTCCCTTCACTGTCCCTTCAACCTGAAATCGTTTCAGGCTTTTCCTGAGACGAATACAGAATGATGTTGTTCAGAACAATAAAGTTCTCAAATTCAACAATAAAATTTGGGCTGCGGGATGTTTCGGATTGAAGTCGGTGAAAAAAAAGCACGATTGCTTTAGCATTTTTTTCATGTGGTTGCAATCAATCTCAAATCTTTCCACGTAGCAGGGACAAATGTAATATTTTTTAACAAAATAAAAAAGGAGTATTTGAGATTATTTTTATGCCGGTGTGCAATTTCCGAACTTCGTCATGTAAGTCAGCGAATCGTAATTCGCTGGTCCCGTTGGGTGATGAGAATTTTAATCGCCGATCCCGTTTCGGGGTAGTGATTCCTGTCTCACCCCATCAGCATAAAATCTTTTCCCTCTTCATAAGCGGCACCTGAAAGATACGATTTGATTTGTTCCCGTGCTCCGCGTTTGGTTACCATCGGTATAATAAACAATCTTCCCGGATCGGGTATTTCAGTAAAATGAAGTGTCTCTTTTTCGGTGGTTTTTCCTTTTACAATGTCGATGAATCCCTGAATTTTTAAGCCTTCTTTTTCGAGTAATTTTGCCCGCTGCCGCGTTTTCCGGCCAGCGCCCCACACCCAAATATCCGGGTGGAAACGGTTCTGTTTTTCCGACCATTTTTTGAAATAAACCGCTTTCGTCCGGGAAAAAGCTTCGGTGGAATAGCGGTCGTCAGTGCGGGTAAGGCGGGTTGAAGTGTCGTGCCATTCGAGCAGCGGTTCCGGCAGTTTGGCCATTTTTACCCCTGCTTCCAGATAACGCAGTTGCATTTCGTAATCTTCCGGGAAATTGCCCTGGAAACAACCCCCCAACTTCTCATAAAGTTCCCTGCGAAACAGGACGGTTGGATTCACCACCGGGATTTCCACAAAACGGTTGAAGTCGATTTCTTCCGGCGAGTGAAAAGAGTTCACCCACTTTACAAACCGGTTAAAACCCGCCGTGTTTTTTTCGTGCGCTATGTATTTTACTTCGGAACCAACTAATCCGATTTCAAGGTTGTTTTTCAAAAAATGAACCTGTTTCTCCAGCCTTTCCGGCATTGAGATATCGTCAGCATCCATCCGGGCAACAAAACGACCGCGGGCATTTTCAAGCCCGCAGTTCATGGCATGAGCCACGCCCTGTTTTTCTTCAGAAAGGAGATGGATGCGATGGTCTTTCTCAGCAAATTTTCGGGCGATGGATTTACTGGTGTCAGTTGAGTTGTTGTCAATTAACAGCAATTCAAAATTGGTGAAAGTTTGCTGGAGAATGCTTTCAACGGCAGCGACAAGAGTTTTTCCGGCATTGTAAAACGGCAGGATGACCGAAACTTCAGGAGGCATTTTCGCGGGTTAACTGGTGAAAAATACTTTCGAGATCTTGCTGCTTTTCCTGCAGGGTCAGAAGTGTGAGGTTATTGTCAACTGCAAACCGGAAAATTACCGGTCGGATATCGGTGCTGCCGTCTGATTCAATCAACCAGTTTTCCCCGTCGGGGACCACTCGTTTAATGTTTTCAACCGCAAGCAATTGATCCGCAGAAATTTTTTCAGCAAACCCGGCAATAACCTGCTGGCTTTTTTTCAGTTTGCCGTTGCTGATTTCAGCTATGCCGCCATCGGCAACAATTTTCCCTTTGTTGATAATAAGCACACGGTTGCAAATAGCTTCTACTTCCTGCATAATGTGCGACGAAAGAATCACCGTTTTTTCGGTACTGATTTTCCGAATAAGTCCGCGGATTTCTTCCAGCTGGTTGGGATCGAGGCCGGTGGTGGCTTCATCCAGGATTAAAATTCCGGGGTCGTGAATCAGCGCCTGCGCCAGCCCCACACGCTGCCGGTAACCTTTCGAGAGGGCACCGATTTTTTTATGCTGTTCGTCTCCCAGCCCGGTCAGTTCAACCATTTCAGCCACCCGCTGCTTTTTGTTTTTCAGGTGGTAAAAACCTGCTGTAATTTCAAGGTATTCTTTTACAAACAAATCGGTGTAAAGCGGATTGTTTTCCGGCAGGTAACCAATGTTTTTCCGGATTTCAGTATTGTCAACCGATATTTTCCGGCCATTGATGGTTACTTCGCCCGAATCGGAAGGCAAAAAGCCGGTCATTATTTTCATTAACGTGGATTTACCGGCACCGTTGGGGCCCAGAAAACCCAGGAGTTCACCTTCTTCAACAGAAAAACTGATATTCTCGAGCGCTTTCTGCTTTCCAAATAATTTTGTTATATTACTGACTGTTATTGCCATACAATTTTTACTGAAACAAAAATAATCGAATCTTTTTAATTTAGAACCATTAACGTAAATTTGCAAATCAGCTTAACAGATAGAATTCAATGAAAGATCGTCATTTCAATTATGTGAAAGATTTAACCCGGTATCAGCGGCAGGAAACCTGGGAGGTGAATATTGGCGGCATTGGCGTAGGGGGAACAAACCCCATTCGGATTCAGACAATGACCGATACGAGTACACGGGACACAGAGGCTACACTGGATCAGGTTAAAAAATTAATCATGGCCGGAACCGATTTCATCCGCCTTACCGTCAAAGGGATGTATGATGCTGAAAATCTTAAAAATATTGTACAGGAAATGAAAGACAGGGGGTACACCACCCCGCTGATTGCCGACATTCATTTTAATCCCAAACTGGCCGAAGTGGCAGCTAAATATGTTGATAAAGTACGCATTAATCCGGGTAATTTTTACGATAAACGGGCGAATTTCAACGGTAAAATATTTAGCGATGAAGAGTACAAAATTGAACTTCACAAAATTGAGGAAAAGTTTATTCCTTTTCTGGAACACCTGAAAAAGACCAAAACCGCCCTGCGTATTGGTGCCAATCATGGTTCGCTTTCCGACAGGGTGATGAGCCGTTTTGGAGACACTCCCTCGGGAATGGCCGAATCGGTTCTCGAGTATCTGCGTATTTGTCAAAAGGTGAATTTTAACGATGTGGTGGTGTCCATTAAATCGAGCAACACGCGCATGATGGTTTACACCGTTCGGTTGCTGAATTACAAAATGCGGCTCGAGGATATGAAATACCCCATTCACCTGGGAGTTACCGAGGCCGGCGAGGGCGAAGACGGACGCATTAAGTCTGCGGTTGGAATCGGAGCACTGCTGGCCGACGGAATTGGAGATACCGTTCGTGTATCGCTCACCGAAGACCCGGCAAGAGAAATTCCGGTGGCACAGAAAATGGTTGATCATTTTAAACTTTACCAGGATCACGAACCCATTTCAGCTAATCTTTTCGCGCAAACAAATCCGTTTGAGTATGAACGCCGTGCTACCCGTCCGGTACTGAAAATGGGTGGTGAAGAATTGCCTGTTGTTGTTGCCGATTTGGGCGAGCGCAGCCTGAAAGAGATGATTCCGGTGCGCGGGAATCTGGTTCCCGACTATTTCCTTTCAGGGAATAAAATTATGGACATCGAAGGAGATAGCTTTCCCATCATTTCGCTGGAAGAATACCTTTTTGAAAGTACCCGCTGGGGACGGATGAAATTCATCCGCACCAATAAAAAGGAGTTCGACAACTTCATGGAGAAGAACCCCGAAATAATAATGAAGCTGAAGCAAACCCGCAAAACAGTGCTGATTCTCGAAAGTTTCAATAAAAATCCGATGGCCGAGCTGCGGGCATTTTTTATGTGCCTCGAAACACATATCTGGAAAGTGCCGGTAATTCTTTACCGCTGCTACAACGAAACCAGCCTCGAAGATTTGCAAATCAAAGCCTCGTGTGATTTGGGTGGTCTGCTCATCGATGGTTACGGCGATGGAATTTGCATTTCGAATGATAACATCACTTTTACCGAGTTAAAAGATTTAAGTTTTGGCCTTTTGCAGGCCAGCCGGATGCGGACAACCAAAACCGAGTTTGTTTCTTGCCCGGGTTGCGGGCGCACGCTTTTCGACTTGCAGGAAACCACACGGAGAGTAAAAACGCATTTTAAGCATCTGAATCACTTGAAAATCGGAATTATGGGCTGTGTAGTGAATGGCCCCGGTGAAATGGGCGATGTGGATTACGGATTTGTAGGTGCCGGCGTTAACAAGGTGACGCTTTACAAAGGGCTGAAACCGGTAAAGCGCCACATCCCGTACGAAGATGCCGTTGAAGAACTGGAACAGCTAATCCGCGAAAACGACGACTGGATTGACCCGGAAGATTAAAATCGATTTATGGCAAAACAACACTGGAAGCCCGGAACCATGATTTACCCGATTCCGGCGGTAATGGTGAGTTGCGGACATCAACCTGAAGAATACAACATTATTACCATAGCCTGGACAGGCACCATCAACAGCAAACCGCCGATGTGTTATATTTCGGTAAGGCCTGAACGACATTCCTACGATATAATCAAGCGAACCGGCGAATTTGTCATTAACCTGACAACCGAAAAGCTGGCCAGGGCCACCGACTGGTGCGGTGTTCGCTCGGGAAGAAAATACAACAAGTGGGAAAAAATGAACCTGACTCCGGCTCCGGCAAAAGTGGTAAAAGCGCCAATAATCGAAGAATCGCCGGTGAATGTGGAGTGCGTGGTGAAAGAGATCATCGAACTGGGCTCGCACCACATGTTTACCGCCGAAGTGGTGAATGTTTCGGTTGACGATACCTACCTCGACGACACCGGGAAATTCAGTTTCGCCAATGCCGGTCCGCTGGTTTATAACCACGGGCACTATTTCGGGCTGGGTGATATCATTGGCAAATTCGGCTGGTCGGTGCAAAAAAAGAAGAAATAATCAACTTTTGAACAATCCCCCTTTTCCGATGGTTAAACCAACACATTTTATACAGGTTATACAGGCTTTTTTCGAAGCCAAATTTTTAATTGATAAGTTATGAATGAAATAAAAAATAATCCGCTGTTAAAAGAATTCAAAACCCCGCACGAAACCGCACCTTTTGCTGAAATAAAAAACGAGCACTTTCTGCCGGCGTTTAAAGAGGCAATTAATAAAGGAGAAGAGGAAGTAAAAAATATTGCTGAAAACGAGAAAGAACCAACCTTTGAAAATACAGTGGAAGCGCTCGAAAGCGCCGGTCGTTTGCTGAACCGCACTGCGGGAGTTTTCTTCAACCTGTTGCATGCCGAAACAAATGATGAGTTGCAAAACCTGGCACAGGAAGTGTCGCCGCTGCTCACAAAGTTTGAAAACGATATCACGCTCAACCCGGAACTTTTTGCACGGATAAAAGCCGTTTACAATCAGAAAGAAAAGCTTGATTTGACGGTGGAGCAGCAAACTTTGCTGGAAGAAACTTACCTTAATTTTAAACGCAAAGGTGCCAACCTGCCGGAGGAAAAGAAAGAACAGTTCCGGAAAATCAACACCGAACTGGCGCAACTCACCCTGAAATTCGGGGAGAATGTGCTGAAAGAAACCAACAAGTACGAAAAGCACATCACCGATAAAAGCCGGTTATCAGGCCTGCCCGAAAGTTTGCTCGAAGCAGCCGCGGCCAAAGCCAAATCGAAGGGAAAAGAGGGCTGGATATTCGACATCACCATGCCGGTGTATCAGCCCTTCATGAAATATGCCAATGATCGCGAACTGCGGAAGGAATTGTTTATGGCGTACATGTCGAAATCGTTTAAAGGCGACGAGCTCGACAACAGGGAAAATATCAAAAAGATTGTCAACCTGCGGCTGGAACTGGCACGTTTGCTGGGCTATAACAATTACGCCGATTACGTGCTTGAACGCAAGATGGCGCAAAATACAAAAGGTGTTTATCAATTATTAGACGAACTTTTTGAAGCATCTGCGGGTGTGGCCAAAAAAGAGAAAGCAGAAGTGGAAGCTTTTGCAAAGGAACTGGGTTTTAACCATGAAATGATGCCCTGGGACTGGAGCTACTACAGCGAAAAACTGAAAATCAAAAAGTTTGAGCTCGACGATGAAAAACTGAAACCTTACTTTGAACTGAACCGTGTTATCGACGGTGTTTTTGGGCTGGCAACAAGTCTGTACAAAATCACTTTCAAGCCGAATAAAGAAATCCCGGTTTACCATGAAGAGGTTCTGCCTTATGAAGTGTATGACGATGACGGTAAGTTCCTGGCAGTATTGTACACCGATTTTCACCCACGGCCCGGCAAACAGGGCGGTGCCTGGATGAACGATTTTAAAGGACAGTGGAAGGAAGACGGCAAAAACTCGCGGCCGCACATCGCCATTGTAATGAATTTTACCCGCCCAACCGAGACAAAACCGGCGTTGCTCACTTTCCGCGAGGTGGAAACATTTATGCACGAGTTTGGCCATGCGCTTCACGGGATGCTCGCCAATGCATCCTACTC
>Ga0194138_10001563_pt1 | contig 10944 bp, 6 predicted proteins | sample TARM_MetaG_T2_14_FD_134022 | JGI IMG/M metagenome (GOLD analysis project Ga0194138, IMG submission 134022) | Freshwater microbial communities from Pennsylvania, USA, analyzing microbe dynamics in response to fracking - TARM_MetaG_T2_14 (version 2) | ecosystem: Environmental > Aquatic >...
CCCGTTCCAGGAACACCGCCACCACCGCCCCGCCGCGGTCCCCCGTCTCTCCGCCCGCGTACCACGCCCGCGCCACGTCCCCTCCCACATTGGATGGAAGCAGGTTGGAATAAAAATACCCCACGAAATACCACCGATACATCCGTAAAAACCGAATCCCCTGCCCCTGCAAGCGGGTAATCACCCACCATTTCCACGTACTCGCCGCCACCAGCAAAAACGAGAACCCCAGACTCGCCGCAAAATAGACGCGGTCCACCTCCCGGGCCCGGGCGGTCACGTCCTCCAGGTCAATCTGCACCGCCAGCAGGCCTACAAACGCCAAACTGCCCAGACACTTAAGAATCAGACCCGCCTTACTCCGCATTCCCGTCCCCCAGCGGCAAAAACTCCACCGACACCAAGGTCATTTCCGCTTCGCGGTTGTAGCGGAACTGCAAATCCACCGGCAACCCGTGCCGGGAGGTCCAGAGAATCTCCGCGACCTCCCCCGCCAGGACCGGGATCCATTCCGAAGACGGCGCCGACGCCTCCTCCACCCGGAACGCCCCCAGCGAGGTCCCCTCCTCCGCCTCCGTTTCAAACTGCAACCGAATGCGATAGCGTCCCTTCGGGACAGGCAGCCTCGGACCGTAAAACACCACCCGATCGGGTTCGTATTCAGGGCGGAACACCACCCCGCCACTCGCATCCGCGTATCCCGCGTGGAAGAAATGTTCCGCGGGAACCGTGATTCCCTCTTCCGCCGTCCATTTAGCGGGCCAGTTCCCCGCGACCAGCAAAATCGTATCCACCTCCAATCCCGAATCCAGCGCCCGCAACCGCACCCGGATGGGTTCGTGGGTGTCGGAAAAATCCACGGGCACCCGCAACCATTTCCATCCATCCGTCTCCACCGGCACACGCGCCGGGGGACTCGTCCACTCCGAACCAAGCGTATAAACCACAAAGGTCCCCACGCCCCGCGCCCGGACCCACCAGAACACGTCCTCGGCGGGCGCCACCCTTGCCGCCCGGGTTTCCAGCACCCCGTTGCGCGTATCAAAACGAACGAACGCCCCGCCCCCGGCATCCGACGCCTCCACGGCACTCGGAGCACCCTCTGGCGGACGGCTGTCACCCTCATTCCCCTCCGCGACCGACAGAGACTGCCTTTCCGCCTCCCACCGCCGCGCCGGAAACGCCACGGGGAATCCCCGCGCCGGCAGGGCTTTTCCTTCCGCCGCGTCCGCGCCAACCACCCGATAGGCATGCACCGGACCGGAACGCTCCAAAAGCGTCAGGCGATCGTTCCCGTCCAGCCGCCGCAAGGTTTCGGCGATGGGAAACGGACTGACCTTTTCCGGAAACATGTTTTCGTGCACCAGCACATACTCCACCCCCCGCTCCAACAGGAAGTCGGCCTGTTCCGATGTCAACCGACCCTGGTTGACCGATTCCAAACGCCGGAAAATCTGCTGAAAATAAGCTTCGCTCACCACTGGGCTGTACCCGTTGACCATACGAAGGTCGTAGTGACGGGCATAGGTCATGGGCACCGAGGTTTCGGCGGAATCCCCCGGCCACAGCGGCACCACCAGCACCCGGGGATGCGTGACGCCTCGCTCCGCGGCGTCGTCGGCCACCGCGGCATACGCCTCCTGCTCCGGTTTCAACAGGCACACCGTCGCGTCCACCGCCCCAAACCACGGCACGGCGATCCACACGGCGGCCACCGGCAGGAGGAGTTTCTTCGACACCGCCCCCCGTCGGGTCGCCGGGAACCAGGCCGAAAACCCGAGGGCCGTAACCCACGCCAGCCACAACGGCACCACCGCGAAAATTTTAAAGGGTTGCCGAATCATATCGTAATGGGGAACCCACTTCCGGAGTACGCGTATCGCCAGCCCCTCCGACGGACCATGTACCCCCAGCGCCAAGGCCACCGCGCCGAGAATCACCGCGGCCATTGCCCAGAACGACATCACCCGTACCCAATCCCGTTTTCGGCTTCGCACCAGATACCACACCGACAGAATCAGGGCCGCACCGAACACCGCCGCGACACCCCACCCCAAATACACGGTGTCGGCGTGTCCCGCGCCGTGCCGCAACAGGTCCCGGGGCCGGGGTGAAAAGATCGCCAGCTCGTGCCAGCTTCTCCCCCCCTCCATCATCGATCCGGACAAGTGGGATTTCCGCCAAAGGTAAAAAACCCCAATCAGCCCCAGAAAACAGGTCGTCCCGATGGCGGGTTTCCACCAGTCCTTCCACACCCGGGACACCTCGTCCCATTTCCATCCCATCGTCACCAACGCCACCACCGGCAACGTCAGCATGGACAGATAAAACACCTGCAGATCCGCCCAGAACAACAGCAGCATCAGCAAGCCGAGCGCGAAACCGCCTTTTCGGTCCGGCGAAACGAGCGCCCGGTCCAAACAAACGTACAACAGCGGCACCCACATCAGGGCGACCCCCGCGGGACTGCCGCCCATGAGGCTGGCCCAACGGAACGGCATGGCCAGCCAGATCGTCAACGCCGGAATCAACACCCAGGGATCATGGGTGAACCTCCGCAGCCAAAGCACCGCGAACCAGGCGCTGAACCATACCGACACCCACAGCGTCGTGTTCCAGGCCGCCGCCTGGCCCATGAACGACTTCAGTACCGTGTACAGCCCCGAGAGCGGGAAAAAGTAGGCCCCCGGCCGATAGCGCTCCGCATCGTCTCCCGTATTGAATTCGTAGACGTTGTGAAAAAAGGGAATCCGCCCGGAGAACATGTCGCCCACCAGGTCGAAGTGGTAGAGCAACTGGAGATGATCCCCGGGAATCGCCGCGCGGGCGGCCGGAGTCTCGATGTTCTGGGCGGAAGAAGGAATCCCCTCCGCCCAGTAACGGGGGAGGGGCCAGGTCATTGCCAGAAACAGGGCGAGGGACCCGACGCCCAAGACGGCGAACCGAAAAGCGCTGGCCGCATGAAGAAAGCCTGTTTTTTTAGTCATGACGCCAAGGCGAAAATACAACATCCAAGACATCATGGGCTCCGCGCTTCAAATGGATCGGGAGATCAAAAAAATAGAGACCATATCGATTCACATCAAATGACTTATAGGCAATTCCATACCAGACAACTTTTTTATCGAAATTATCGATTTAATTTATTTAAAGGATTCCATACGCGCCGACAAGAAGGACGGTCCGGTTCCCCGCCCATTCAAAGCGTTGTTCATGCGTCCGGTATGCGTCAGTCCCGTTCCACATTCACCCATTCGCCCCTTCCCGCCTTCCTCGGGCTCGGGCTCTTTTTGGTGGGTATGACCCTCGCCGGCCTCTATGCCCCCCACATCTCCGACACCCTACTCCTTCTGGGCGGACTCGCCCTGCTGTCATGCCTCGGAGCACAGTTGGACCGAGCGGAGGCCGATCCCGTGTCGGATACCATTACGCCCCGAGTCGCCGAGTGGATGTTGCTCCTCGCCCTCGCCCTGTTTCTCGGCGGCAAAGCAGGGAGCGATGTCTGGTTTTTCTTCAAAGACTGGACGCCGTTTCCGGAATCCGGACTGGACGCGAGCGCCCATCTCGTGCGGTCCCTGGGAATCGCCGCCCTCCTTCTCCCCGTTCTCCATGCGGCCGGATACCGCGTTCCCACCCCCGTCGTCGCCGCGGCCGGCGTCGGTCTCGCCCTGTGGTGTCTCTGCCGGTTCGCCTCCGTCACCCACATGGAGCCCCTCTACCGCGTCGACCACCCTTCTTTTCTTTACCGGTTTCAGAGCTTCGCCGACACGTTTCCCAACGCCTCCTATTATGACCCGAACTGGAACGGCGGACGCACCGTGCCTTTTCTTGTGGCCTCCGGCGTCTGGTCCCTGGGCCTTCCCCTGTATCCCCTGTTGAAACTCGTCCCCATCGATCTCGTCTACACCCCCATTCTGGCGCTGGTCTTTATCGGCGTCATCCCCTTTTCCGGCTACGCCTCCATTCGCGCCCTGGGTGGATCCCGGCGCGCGGCCTGGATCGCCTTTCTCCTCTTTTTGGTCCCAGGCCGACGGTATTTCGTTCACGCCCTCCACTACGGCACCGCCCCCTCCATGTTCAGCCTGGCCCTCTCCATTCCCGCCCTGGCGCTGTTGTGGCGGCTCCTCCGGGCCGACACCCTTGCCACATTCATTCGCCGGGGGCTCGGGCTGACCGCGGTTCTTGCCCTGTCCCTCTGCTGGCCCGGCGCCCTGTTGCTCCTCTTCCCCTTCATCGCGGCCTTGGCCGCCGTGCCTGGAAAACTTAAGCCTCGACCCCTTCTCTGGCTTGGGATCTGCGCCGGATTACTGATCCTCCTGCTCCACCGCCTCGCGCTGGTTCCCCTGGCCCTTTCCCCCATTTCCGCTTTCACCTCCCCCACCCCGCCGGTCGATATTTCCGACCACCTCCACGCCGGTATGGAGCGACTCTACGGACTCGTCATCAGCTCCCACCCCCTCATCATCGTGTGCGGGAGTCTCTGGTTCCTCGCGGACGCCCGCCGCAACCGCGCACGCTTTCTCGGCCTCTTTTTTCTCGCCTGTCTGATCGCCGCCGGATGGGGAGAGGAGGTCGTTCCCTTGCTGCAATGCGAACGCCTCATGATCCCCGCCGAACTTTCAGGGGGACTTCTGGCGGCCTTCTTTGTCGACCGATGTCTGGCCCGGATGTCGGAACCCCTTCCCAAAGCACCCTGGCGCCGACGCGCCACCCGTTCGTTCGAGCGGGCCGGGACCGCCTGGGTGGTCGCCCTCCTCCTGCTCGGAGGATACACCGGAGTGCAGATCTATGGCAACCGGACCCCCGTCTCTTTCCAAACCATGCCTCCGGCCACCCGCCGGCTGGTGGACTTCCTCAAAGAGGACGTGCCCCCATCCGGGCGGATCCTGGTGGCCGGACGCGCGGTCCACGGGTACGGCGGCGCCAAAATCGCCGCCTTCCCCCTGCTGACCGGACGGGAAATGATGGCGTGCGACTATTACGGATTCAGCCCCAAACTCGTCGAATACCAATACCCCCCGCGAAAAGTGCTCACACAGGGCCCCGAAGCGGTCTTCCGTTTTCTGGATCTCTATAACGTCAGCCACGTCATCACCTACCACGGTTCGTGGATCGCCGCCCTCGACCGCCATCCGGAATACTATGAAAAACGGCGTGAAATCGGAAATGTCAGCGTGTACAGGGTTCGCCATCCCCTGTCCCCGCTCCTCGGCGCCCATGGATCGGTAACGGCGGAATTCGATCGCCTCCACGTCGATCTCGAAACGGATCCGGACGAAGTCGTGCTCAAATACAATTGGAGCCCCTACTGGCGGGTCCCTCCACCGGCGTCCCTGCATCCCTACCCGGCCGAATTCGGCGTACAGCTCATCGCCCTCCGTCCCGGCGGCCTCCGTCAGATCGAACTCACCCACCGTATCCCCTGGTAAATGAAATCCGATTCCCGCCCGTCTTCTCTCACCCCGTCCTTGATTCTTTTCCTGGCCGCCCTGGGATTGCGCCTCCTTTGGGTGTTCTATACCTATTTTCCCACACTGGACACCGCCGTGGTGGGCCTGATGGCCCTGAAAATCCAAGAGGGCGCGCGGCCCCTGTTCTTCTCCGGCCAGGGATACATGGGCGCGTTGGAGGCCTACCTGACCGCCGGCGTGTTTTCCCTCCTTCCGGCCGGAAGGGTCTCCATGACGCTGGCCGCCTCCGCCGTCGCCGCCCTCTGGCCGGTGCTGACCTTCCGCTGGCTTCAACCCTTCGTTCCCGTCCGCGCCGCCTTCGCCGCCGCCCTCACCGTCGCCTTCCCGTTCGAATTGGCGCTTTGGTACACTTCCGCCCCCTATGGCGGGTATCCGGAAATGTACGTGCTGGGAACGGCGATGCTGGCCCATGCCGCCACGGCCTGGAAACGGGGAAGCGTTCACCCGGGACGCGACGCCGCGCTGCTGGGTGCCCTGACCCTCCTCGGCGTCTGGACCAACCTGCAGATCCTCCCCTTTCTCGGCGTCGCGGGAACCATCTGGCTCTGGCTCCTCTTTCCTTCCCGCCGCGAACCGAAGGTGTGGGCTCCCTTCCTCGCCGTCCCCGTCTGCTTTCTGCTCGCCCTGGTCCCCCAGATTCTACTCTCCGCCTCCAACCCGGCCTCGCCCCCGCTGTTCCAAAACGACGGCATGGCCGGACACCTGGCGGAAAGTGTCCGCGCCCTCTTCACCCATGACCTCGGGGCCTTGTTCTCCTGGAGTGGCACCGGCACGCTCGTCCGCCGCGTCCATGGAGCCAGCGTCGGCTTTCTGATCGGCCTCGGAGCCTTTGAGGCCTTTAAAGGCGAGAGAACGCGTCTCCACCCTCTCGCCGGAATGGCGCTCGCTTTTCTCGGCGTGTTTTCCCTACTCTATTTCCCCCACCCCATGTCCGGGTTCGTTCCCAGATACCTGATCGCCCCCGCGGTCCTCGTGTTCGCCGTCGGCACCGCTCTCGCCCTGGCCTCCCCCCGTCGCCTCCTTCGCCGGACCGCCGCCGGAACGTTCCTCCTGTGGCTGGTCCTCCAAACCGCCGGGTTGTCCACCGCCGTGGAGACACGCGCCCCCGCCATGGGGAAAAAACGCGACGACGCCACCTCCGTGGCCCGCGTCGCCCGTGAAAAAGGGTTCGATGCCGTACGCGTGGTGGGCTCCCCCATGGAGGGCCACGACTCCGCCGTGTACGCCTTCCTTACCCGCAACACCCCCGCCTTCTCCTCTTCCTATGACGAACGACGACTGGACGCCGCCCGCGCCTGGCATCATGCGGAACACGCCGGATACCTCTTTCCCGGCGGATACCGCCCCTATATTGACGGCTCGCTGCGCGCCATGAACCTCCCCGTCCCCGACATGACCCCCGCCGGAACCAAGCTTCTGATGCCCGTTCCCGCCGTCCCGCCCGAATCCCTGCGCTCCGAACGCCCCTCCAAACTCCGCACCGCGTCCACCCACACCGGCGCGGACGCCTTGTTGGACCGGAATCCCGCCACCGCATGGCCTCGGGACCCCGCCGCCACCGCCTCGGTGACGTTCATCCTGGACGACCCCGCCAAGGTGGCCGGACTCCGATTCACCTGCGGCCCCGCCCACTCCTTTCCCTACCAGTACCGCGTCACCGCCCACACGGAAGGTCGGGACGACGCCGTGGAACTCGCCGCGTCGCATCTTCGACTGGGGTCCAGTTTCCGGGCCGGCGACCGCGCCTACTTCAAGGGCTATCCCCGCCGAATGGATATCCGCTGGCCCGCGCGACGCGTCGAACGCCTCACCTTCACCTACACCACCGGCGACAAAAACAAACGTCCCGTCCGACTCTCCGAAGCCTTCCTGCTGCTGGAAGATACGGAAATCGAAACGGACCTGTCCCCCAAAGCCATTGCGAACTGGCTCGAAGCGTCGCCGGACGCCCTGGTACTCTGTGACCGGGCCGTCACCTCGATGCTGCACCGAAGGTCGCAGGCGCCAAACGAGCTCCCATGGTCCCGCCTGCTCCGCCCCTGGAATCCAAGAGATCCGCACGCGCTGCCCGAGAGCCTTCCTCTACCCGAAACAGGGCCCCTGGGGCTTCTGGTGGCATCGAGCTATGCGGACGACACGCGCGCCCTGCTGGAACGGGAGAACCTCCGCCGGAGCGAGACCCCATTGGGACGATTCACCGGCTTCACGCTGCCCGACGGCGCCGCGGGAATGCGCTGGGACGGATTCACCCTCGGCCGTGGCGTTGAATCCACTACCGATTCCCCCGCATATTTTGACTGATTCCTTCCTTCAGAGGTGCCTCATGCCCGGATTCCGGAATTGACGAACGGCGGAAACCCTCTACATTCCATAAATAATATGAAAGCGTTACTTCACATTCTTCTTTGCCTTCCGCTTCTTTTGAGTCTGACCGGATGCGAACTCGATGGCGAAAGCCTACGAGAAGAACTCGATGCCGCCCTTACTCCCACTCCCGACCCACAACCCGCAGGGCCCACTCAACCCACGACAGAACCCGACAATCAAAACGGAGTGAACGTGTTTCTCTGGAAACCCAACAGCGAATCGGATGGGAACCTCGTCATTCTGCTTCCCAACGCCTTCCGGGGCCGGGTGCAAACTTGTTCCATTACCGGCGGTTTCGGAACGGAAGAAGGAAACTTCACCACCGATTCCCACAACGGCAACCGCCCCCACTACCGGTTTTCCCGACCCGGCGCCGCCTACGGCAACGACATTAACGTCCAGATCGTCTACGACGGCAACGAAATCAAATCCTGGCGTGTTCCCAATGGGGCCTCCCGGTACGAGCAATCATACTCGGATTAACCTCTCCGCCCACTCAGGCCATGCCCTCACAGGCCCCACCTCCTCCCGCGAGCTATGCCCGCGAAGTGCTCCGTCTGCTCCGCCCCCACCAGTGGGCCAAGAACGGTTTACTCCTCCTCCCGCTCTTCCTGGCCCATGAACTCACCGATCCCGGAAAGCTCGGAAGGGCCCTTCTGGGCGTTGTCGGGTTCTCGCTGCTCGCCTCGGCCGTCTATGTGATTAACGATTGGCGGGACATTGACGCCGATCGACGGCATCCGGATAAATGCCGCCGCCCTCTCGCCCGGGGCAGCGTCCCACCCTCCCACGCCCTCCCCCTCGCCGCGGTTCTCGCGGCCGCGGCGTTGACGGGCGCCCATCTCTGGACCTCGAGTGCCTTTTTCGGAATTCTCCTCACCTACCTTGTCGCCAACGTCCTGTACAGCTTCGGCCTGAAACGGGTGCCTATTCTCGATGTGCTTTTGCTCACGTGCATGTACCTCTTCCGGATTCATGGCGGCGGCGCCGCGGCGGGCGTTCCCGTCACCGGCTGGCTGACTCTCTTCAGTCTTTGGTTTTTTCTCTCCATCGCCTTCGGCAAGCGATATCAGGAGCTGCGGGAGGCCCGCGCCGACGGCGTGGAGGCCGACGCGAAAGTCCGGGGCTACCAGGTGGGGGACACGGAGGCCGTGGGCGTGCTGGGACTGTGCGCGGGGGTCGCCGCCGTGTTTGTCCTGATTCGATACGTGCGGGGGGAACAGGCGTCGGAACTCTATCAGAGTTCCGAGCTACTATGGCCCGCCTGTCTGCCGGTCCTCTATTGGATCGGCCGGTTCTGGCGCCTCAACTTCAAGGGACGGATGCGGCACGACCCCGTCCTCTTCGCCCTCAAGGACCCGACCAGTTATGTCGCCGCCGCCCTGACCGCCGCCATTGTCCTCGCCGCCCGACACATCGTCCTGTAGGCCTTACACCACCTCGTTCACAAAGGCGCGGAACGCCTCCGCGTAGGCGGGGGAGGTCTGCCATCCCGCCTCCACGTGGGTTCCGGACAACCCCTCGAACCCCCACGGGTTCGGTGCCCGGCGGAACAAGCGTTTCCCCATCTCGTACGGCACCACCTCGTCCTCCGGACTGTGCGCGGCCAGCACGGGCGCGCGCACCCGGGAGATTCGCAGATCCGATCGATACGGATGCCGGCAGGCCACCCGCGGAAGCAGCCACCAATACCGGAGCAACGCCAACTCCAAAATCGAAGTAAACGTGCTCTCCAGCACCACGCCACGCACCGGCAGTTTCGCCGCCGCCTGCAAGGCCACCGCCCCGCCCAGAGAGCGCCCGTACAGCACGATCGGAGGATCCTCTCCGCCCCCGACACGCATCCGCGCCGTTTCCCAGGCCGCCGACACGTCCATCTCCGTGCCCCGCTCCGACGGCCGCCCCCGGCTTTGGCCGTACCCCCGGTAATCGAATACGAACACGTGCAAAGGCACGTCCGACAGATCCCGCGGAATCCAAACCCGGTCGGATACGTTTCCCGCGTTTCCATGGCACACCAGCACCCCCCCCTTCGCTTCCGAATGGGGAAACCACCACCCATGCAGTTCCGCCCCGTCCTCCGCGCAAAACCACACATCCTCCGCGTCGCGCCCCGACGCCTCTTTCTCCGCCCGAAAGCTATGGGACCGGGGGAAAATCAACCGGTCGGCCGTGAGCCGCAACCCCAACCAACCCGCCGTCGCGGCTCCACAAGCCAGCAATCCACCCGTCAGACTCACGACACTTCCACCCGGGTCACAAAACAAAATCCTTCGAACATCGGGCCAACAACGAACACCCGTCTTGGGTCACCACCACCGTGTCCTCGATCCGTACCCCGCCCGTCCCCCGATAGTACAACCCCGGCTCGATCGTAATGACCTGCCCCTCTTCCAACGCGCCGCCGGAAGGCCCCACGGAGGGGGCCTCGTGGATGTCCAACCCCACCCCGTGTCCCGTGGAATGAATGAATCCCTGCGGCCCGTCTTCCGTCATTCCCGTGACATAGCCCTCCCGTTCGAAATGGGCGTGGATCCTCTCGTGAATCTCTTTTCCGGTCACTCCCGGACGCACTGTCGCCAAGGCCTCTTTCTGGGCCGCGAGCACCGTCGCGTACAAGCGCTTGCGCTCCGGGCTGGGCGTTCCCCGAACCACCGTCCGCGTAATATCCCCCCAGTAGCCCGTGGTTTTGGAGCGGGGAAAAATATCCAGGACAATTGGTGTGCCCGCATGTAAAACGCCATGCCCCCGCTCATGCGGATCCACCGCCTGGTCTCCCCCCGCCACGATGATCTCCTCCGCCTGGCAATTCCGCTGTAACAACACCTGTTCGATCCGTGCCCGCACCCCTTCCGAAGTAAGCATCTCGCCGCCCGGCGACGCCAACCGCCCCCGGTCGTCCGGCTTGGACGCGCCGATCATCTCCCTCGCCGCCCGCATCGCCTCCACCGCCGCCCGCTGCACCCGCCGCATGGACTTCACCTCCCGGGGCGCCTTGCTCAACCGCTCGGGATAGAGCCCGAGCGGTTGATCAAAACGCCCCGGGAGGTGAAGTCCATGCGGCGGGTGCAGCGGGCGGCGGTGGAGGCGATGCGGGCGGCGAGGG
>Ga0194138_10001564_pt1 | contig 10931 bp, 9 predicted proteins | sample TARM_MetaG_T2_14_FD_134022 | JGI IMG/M metagenome (GOLD analysis project Ga0194138, IMG submission 134022) | Freshwater microbial communities from Pennsylvania, USA, analyzing microbe dynamics in response to fracking - TARM_MetaG_T2_14 (version 2) | ecosystem: Environmental > Aquatic >...
CAAAAAAATATTCTAATATTTGCAGCAAATCGAAAGTAAAACAAATGAATTTACTAAATAGCATATTAATTCTCAGCCTAATTATTGGCATTATCCTTCTATTCAGGATGTGAGAATGGTGTGTTGTTGACTATAAAGCAAGAAACGGAATAAGCCATTCTCATAAAAAGAGGATGGCTTTTTTTATTAAATAGAAAATAAGAATTGTCCGACAAGTTGATTTGAAACGAAAAGTTGATTAGTAATAACTGAAAAACAAATAAATATGAGTGACAGACTGTTCATTTTTGACACCACCCTGCGCGACGGCGAGCAGGTCCCGGGGTGCCAGTTAAACACGGTTGAAAAAATTGAAGTTGCCAAAGCTTTGCAGGATTTGGGAGTTGACATTATCGAAGCCGGATTCCCGGTGTCGAGTCCCGGCGATTTTGAGTCGGTAGTAGAAATATCAAAAGCGGTTACGTGGCCCACCATTTGTGCCCTTACCCGCGCAGTGAAAAAAGATATTGATGTAGCTGCCGAATCGCTAAAATATGCCAAAAAGGGACGAATTCACACTGGCATTGGCACTTCGTATTACCACATCCACCACAAACTCAATTCCACACCTGAAGTTATTATGGAACGGGCTGTTGAGGCAGTGAAATATGCAAAACAATATGTGGAAGATGTGGAATTTTATGCCGAAGATGCCGGCCGTACCGACAATGAATTCCTGGCCAAGGTGGTTGAAGCGGTAATTAAAGCGGGTGCTACAACAGTAAATATTCCTGACACAACAGGTTATTGCCTTCCAACCGAATTTGGCGAAAAAATAAAATTCCTGATGGAAAATGTAAACGGCATTCATAAAGCAGTGATTTCCACCCACTGCCATAACGACCTGGGTATGGCAACTGCCAACACGGTAGCCGGAATTATGAACGGTGCCCGCCAGGCCGAAGTTACCATTAACGGGATTGGTGAACGTGCCGGAAACACATCGCTCGAAGAAGTGGTCATGATAATGAAAAGCCGCTACCAGTTACTGGGAATTGAAACAGGCGTAAACACAAAAAATATCTATCAGACCAGCCGTTTGGTTTCCACCTTAATGAATATGCCGATTCAGCCCAACAAAGCAATTGTTGGCAGGAATGCATTTGCGCACTCCTCCGGAATTCACCAGGATGGCGTGCTGAAAAACCGCGAAAACTACGAAATTATGGATCCTACCGACGTGGGAATCAACGAATCGGCAATCCTGCTTACAGCTCGCAGCGGCCGCGCGGCATTGAGACACAGGCTCGAACTGATGGGATTTGAATTGAGCAAAGAAAAACTGGATAAAGTTTATGAAAAATTCCTGAAGCTGGCCGACAATAAAAAGGATATTCGCGACGACGATATTGCCCTGCTGGTTGGCGATGCCACACAACAGGAACGCCGCATAAAACTCGACTTCCTGCAGGTACTCACAGGTAAAAAACTTGAACCTGTTGCCATCGTTCGCCTCGATATTGCAGGTGAAAAATTTGATGCGACTTCTTCCGGAAACGGCCCGGTGGACGCAGCCATTAAAGCCGTTAAACAAATTATTCACCGGCAGGTTACCATCGAAGAATTCCTGGTGCAGGCCATTACACGCGGCAGCGACGATATTGGTAAAGTTCACATGCAAATTGAGTACAACGATTCCATTTTCCATGGCTTTGGCGCGCATACCGATATTGTAACGGCATCAGTTGAAGCTTACATCGATGCAGTGAATAAATTACCGGTTCAAGTTTAATCAAAAAGAAAACTCAATAAAAAAATGGAAGCAAAAACATTATTCGATAAAATTTGGGACAGCCACGTGGTGAAAAAGGTGGAAGGCGGCCCGAATGTATTGTACATCGATCGGCATTTAATTCACGAAGTAACCAGTCCGGTTGCATTTTTAGGCCTGAAAAACCGCGGACTGAAAGTATTTCGCCCGGAGCAAACCACTGCCACTCCCGATCACAACGTTCCTACCGAAAACCAGCACCTTTCCATAGTTGACGAATTATCGCGCAACCAGGTGGAAATGTTGAAGAGAAATTGTGCCGAACATGGTATCAAATATCACGATCTTCAAAGTGAAGGACATGGCATTGTGCACATCATTGGTCCCGAAAAAGGACTCACCCAGCCCGGAATGACAATTGTTTGCGGCGACAGCCACACATCAACCCACGGGGCTTTTGGTGCCATTGCATTTGGAATTGGCACCAGCGAAGTGGAAATGGTTTTGGCCAGCCAGTGCATAATGCAGCCCAAACCAAAAAAAATGCGGATTACCATAAACGGCGAACTCAAGCAAGGGGTTACGGCAAAAGACATTGCGCTGTACATCATTTCACAAATTTCAACCAGCGGCGGAACCGGCCATTTTATTGAATACGCCGGTTCGGCAATTAAAAGCCTGAGCATGGAGGGCCGCATGACCCTTTGCAACCTCAGTATTGAAAGTGGAGCCCGCGGCGGAATGATTGCCCCTGACGAAACCACCTTCAATTACATGAAAGGCCGCGAATTTGTTCCAAAAGGAAAGGACTGGGAGCAGGCAGTTGAAAAATGGAAAAATTTAAAATCAGACGAAGATGCCAAGTTCGATACTGAATATTCGTATGATGCCGCTGACATTGAACCCATGATTACGTATGGAACAAATCCAGGAATGGGAATCGGCATCACCAAAAACATTCCCATTTACAACGGAATGGGAGAAAGCGATAAAAAAACGCTGGAGAAAGCATTGAAATACATGGAATTTTCGCCTGGCGACAAAATGCTTGGCAAAACAATTGATTATGTATTTTTAGGCAGTTGCACCAATGGAAGGATTGAAGATTTCAGGGCTTTTACCGCTTTTGTTAAAGGGAAGAAAAAAGCACCGGATGTGAATGCCTGGCTGGTACCGGGTTCAAAGCATGTTGAACAACAAATTAAGGAAGAAGGGCTGCTCGAAATTTTAGAAAAAGCAGGGTTCAGGCTTCGTCAGCCCGGTTGCTCGGCCTGCCTTGCCATGAACGACGATAAAATTCCGGAAGGGAAATACGCTGTGTCAACAACCAACCGGAATTTTGAGGGTCGCCAGGGCCCCGGGGCAAGAACTTTGCTGGCCAGCCCGCTCACAGCAGCAGCTGCGGCAATTACCGGAAAAGTTACCGATCCGAGAGAAATGCTTTAAAGACCCCTGTCCCCCAAAGGGGGAAAAGAAAAACTTTTAGCTAATACATTATAAAGAATGAAATTGAAAAACATATAAAATCTTGCTTCTTTACTCCTCTCCGCCAGATGGCGGAAAGGTGAGAGGGGCTTTCAAATCATACTAAAATGGCATACGATAAATTTTCAAAAATAATATCACCGGCAGTTCCGCTGCCAGTTGAAAATGTAGATACCGACCAGATTATTCCTGCACGATTTTTAAAAGCAGTGGAACGCAAAGGATTTGGCGAAAACCTTTTTCGCGACTGGCGCTACAACAAAGATGGATCGCCTAAAAGCGATTTCCCGCTGAATGATGCGAAATATTCTGGTAAAATACTTGTTGCCGGTAAAAATTTTGGCAGCGGATCAAGCCGCGAACACGCTGCCTGGGCAATTTACGATTATGGGTTCAGAGTGGTGGTGTCCAGCTTTTTTGCCGACATTTTTAAAAACAATGCGATTAACAATGGCTTGCTGCCGGTTGTTGTATCACCCGAATTCCTTGAACGAATTTTTGAAACCATTGAAGAAAATCCGGAAGCCGAATTCAAAACTGATCTGGAGGAGCAAACATTTACGAACCTCACAACAGGCGAAACCGAAGAGTTCGAAATTAATGCCTACAAAAAGCATTGCCTCAAAAACGGGCTCGACGATATCGATTACCTGGTTCGGATGAAGGATGAAATTACAGCTTTTGAAGAAGCAAACAGCTAAAACTCACATAAAAATGACAGGAAAAACAGTTGAAATAGAGGGAAAACAGCTCACCATAATGGATACAACCCTTCGCGATGGAGAACAAACCACCGGTGTCTCTTTCAGCGAAGGGGAAAAACTAAGTGTGGCAAAGGTGTTGCTGGAAGATGTAAAGGTTGACCGAATTGAGATCGCCTCGGCAAGAGTTTCAGATGGTGAATTCAGGGGGTCGCAGCGTGTAATGAAATGGGCAGCCGAAAAAGGACATCTCGAAAAAATTGAAATTCTGGGTTTTGTTGATAACAACATTTCGCTGAAATGGATTGCTGATGCCGGTGGAAAAGTAATTAATCTGCTTTGCAAAGGTTCGCTGAACCATGTAAAAGGGCAGTTACGAAAAACCCCGGAGGAACATCTGGCCGACATTAAAAAGGTAATTCATAATGCCAGGGAAATGGGCATCCGGGTGAATGTCTATCTCGAAGACTGGTCAAACGGAATGCGTAGCTCAAAAGACTATGTGCATTTTATGATTTCGAAACTGAAAGAGGAAAAAGTTGACCGGATAATGCTGCCCGACACGCTTGGAATTTTGGACCCCGATGAAACCTACGTTTTTTGCCACGAAATGATTGAAGCTTATCCCGATGTCAACTTCGATTACCATGCCCACAACGATTACGATTTGGCCATTGCCAATGTTTTCCATGCCATAAAAGCCGGAATACGTTGTGTACACACCACTGTTAACGGGTTGGGCGAGCGTGCGGGGAATGCGCCACTGTCGAGCGTGATTGCCACCATTAAAGATCACCTGAAAATGAAAACCCGGGTGAATGAAAGCCAGTTGAACAAAGTTTCAAAGCTGGTAGAATCGTTTTCCGGAATTCGTATCCCCACAAACAAACCGCTAATCGGTGAATTTGTGTATTCACCCAATGCAGTGGCATACATGCCGATGGCGACAATAAAAACAATCTCTATTTCAACGACTTGCTGCCAGAACGTTTTGGAAGAATACGGCAGTATGCGCTGGGGAAAACATCGGGTAAAGCCAACATCAAAAAGAACCTGGAAAAGCTGGGCATTGAACTCGATGCAGAATCACTGAAAAAAGTAACGCAGCGGATTATTGAACTGGGCGACCAAAAAGAAACGGTTACCTCCGACGAACTGCCCTACATTGTTGCCGATGCCCTGGAGAACGATCTCATGGAACAAAAAATCAGGATGATAAACTTTTCGGTTACCCACACCATGGGATTGCGGCCGGTTGCCAACGTTAGCCTTGAAATTGAAGGAGAAGTTTTTGAAGAATTCAGCGATGGTGACGGCCAGTACGATGCATTTGTAAAAGCACTCCGGAAAATATACAAGCATCTCGGAAAATCATTCCCGAAACTCATTGATTACACGGTAACCATCCCGCCCGGCGGAAAAACCAATGCACTGGTGGAAACGGTAATTACCTGGAAAAACAGTCGCGAGTTTAAAACCAAAGGTCTCGATCCGGATCAAAATGTAGCCGCAATCAAAGCCACAATTCGCATGCTGAACATCATCGAGAATGAATTTAAACCAGGGATACTGAATAAAATTATGGACAGTATATCATAAAGGCCATTTTCTAAAATTTAATTATTTGAAATACACAGTTTTTACAGTAAATTTGCTTAAAACACTTTTATATGAACTATTTGGAAAGAATTACCACAAATCCGGAAATCTGCCATGGAAAACCATGCATTCGTGGAATGAGATGGCCGGTTGAAGTTATTATCGATATGCTTGGTTCGGGAATGAGCACCGGGGAAATTCTCGACGATCACCCGGAACTTGAAAAGGAAGATATTCTTGCAAGTTTACATTTTGCAAAACTTAATTTATCAGGAAAGCCGATAAAAGATGTAGCCTGATGAAGCTTCCTTGCAATATTCAAAAAGATTAAAACAGAAATTAATGAAACTAAAAATTGCCATTTTACCGGGCGACGGAATTGGGCCCGAAATTACCGAACAGGCGATGAAAACGGTTAAAGCAATCGCCAAAAAATTTAATCACGGGTTGGAATATGAATACGCGCTGACCGGCGCAACTGCCATCGATAAAGTAGGAAATCCTTACCCGGATGAAACACATGAACTCTGCATGAATTCAGATGCCGTTTTGTTTGGTTCCATTGGCGATCCAAAGTTCGACAATAACCCGAAAGCCACGGTGCGCCCCGAGCAGGGATTGCTGGCCATGCGCAAAAAGCTCGGATTGTATGCCAATATCCGGCCGGTGGAAACATTCGAGCAATTGCTGCACAAATCCCCGCTCCGGCGCGAATTGGTGGAAGGAGCAAATTTTGTGTGTATCCGCGAATTAACCGGCGGCATTTACTTTGGCGAAAAAGGCCGGAAAGATAACGGCAATACCGCTTTCGATACCAACACTTACACACGCGACGAAATTGAACGCATCCTGAAACTGGCCTACGAATTTGCCGGGCAGCGACGTAAAAAATTAACAGTGGTTGACAAAGCCAACGTTTTAGAAAGTTCGCGGTTGTGGCGCGAAGTGGCCCAGGAAATGGCACCCAAATATCCCGACATTCAAACCGAATATATGTTTGTGGACAATGCCGCCATGCAAATTATCCAGTGGCCCAAAAACTTCGATGTAATGGTGACCGAAAATATGTTTGGCGATATTTTAACCGACGAAGCCAGCGTGATAACCGGCTCGCTCGGACTGCTGCCTTCCGCGTCCATCGGAATTCACACTTCGGTTTTCGAACCCATTCACGGCTCTTATCCGCAGGCTGCCGGAAAAGATATTGCCAACCCGGTTGCCACCATCCTCTCCGCAGCCATGATGTTTGAAACAGCTTTCAACCTCCCGGATGAAGGGAAAGCCATTCGCGATGCGGTGGCCGCTTCAATGGATGAAGGAATTGTAACTGAAGACATTGCCCAGGGGCCTGCATACAAAACTTCGCAGGTGGGCGACTGGATTGCACACCACATTGAAAAAATTTAATAAGCTTACCGGCTTTTAGTTAGCCGGCAAGATTTTCTACCCCAAAAAGAATCGTTAATTTTTTAACGGTTCTTTTTTTGTATGAAAAATATGAATAATTGAAATGAACTTAAAGTCTCTAATTTTGTCATATTAGAAGATTTTTGAATATTAAAATATTTAACACCTTAATGGGTAAAGTTAAACAAAATACAACGCTGGAAAATACGGGAACAAACACAGAACAAGTAACTGATTATGAATCAGTAATGACTAATTACCAAGAACGCTTGCAGCAGGTTTGTTCACATGGCCCGGGAAAATCAAAAGAAAAACATCGTGAACGGGGGAAATTACTGGCCCGCGAGCGAATTGACCTTTTGGTTGATCCCAAAACCTATTTTCTGGAACTTTCCTCCTTTGCGGCTTACGATCAATACAACAATGCTTTTCCCTCAGCCGGAATAGTAACCGGAATTGGTGTTGTACACGGCTGCGAGTGCATGATTGTTGCCAACGATGCCACCGTAAAAGGCGGAACTTATGTAAAAGAAACCATAAAAAAACACATCCGCGCACAGGAAATCGCCCTGAATAACAACCTGCCTTGTATCTACCTGGTTGACTCCGGAGGAATTTATCTTCCGGAACAAGCCAACGTTTTCCCTGACCGGTTCGATTTTGGCCGCATTTTTTATAACCAGGCCCGGCTATCGGCCAAAGGCATCCCGCAAATTGCGGTGGTAATGGGCTCCTGCACTGCCGGCGGTGCCTACGTGCCGGCCATGTGCGACGAAACTGTTATTGTGAAAAACCAGGGAACAATTTTTATTGGCGGGCCGCCACTCGTTAAAGCGGCAACCGGCGAAGAAGTTTCAGCCGAAGAGCTGGGCGGGGGCGTAGTTCACACCTCCATTTCGGGAGTTGCCGATCACCTGGCCGAGGACGATGTGGATGCCCTTAAAATCTGCCGGAAAATCGTTTCCGGCTTTCCTGTTGGCAGAAAAAAAGAAATTGAAATTGAGAAAGTGAAAGAGCCCCATTTTGAACCTGAAAGCATCTACAATTACCTTTCTGTTGATCTGAAAAAACCGATTGACATTCACGCAATAATTGAACGGTTGGTAGATGAAAGCGATTTTCACGAATTCAAGAAAAACTACGGCAACACCCTGGTTACAGGTTTTGCCCGGATAAAAGGAATAACAGTTGGCATTTTAGGCAACCGAAGTTTCTTAACCGCTGAAAGTGCCCGAAAAGGTGCTCATTTTATTCAGCTTTGCAACCAGCGAAAAACACCGTTGTTATTTCTGCAAAATATCACGGGATTTATTGTGGGGAAAAAATATGAACACGAAGGAATTGCACGCGACGGTGCTAAATTAATTCAGGCCGTTGCCAATACAACAGTGCCCAAATTAACAGTAGTAATTGGCGGTTCGTTTGGTGCAGGTAATTATGCCATGGCAGGCCGGGCCTACGAACCCGATTTTCTTTTCATGTGGCCCCACTCGCGTATTTCGGTTATGGGAGGCGAACAAGCTTCGGGCATCCTGAACACAATTGGGCAGAATGGCAGCGGCAACCAGCTTATTGAACAGTTCAAAAAAGAAAGCACTGCTTATTACAGCTCTTCGCGGGTTTGGGATGATGGAATTATCAGCCCCGCAGAAACCCGACACATCTTAGGCCTTGCTTTTCACATCACCCTTAATCAACCCGAACGGACACCCCAATACGGGGTTTTCAGAATGTAACAAGATGAAGAACCTGAAATACATAACAGTTAAAATTGACAGGAACAGGGCCGATTTAATTTTAAACCGCCCCGACAAGCATAATGCATTGAATCCTGAACTAATTGGAGAATTTCGGGATGCACTAAAATCGATTTCCCAAAAAAGCGAAATTCATTTCCTGGTCATATCGGGCAATGGAAAATCGTTTTGCGCAGGAGCCGACATCAGCTGGCTGGCCTCTGCAGGAGAAAAGTCGATACAGGAAAACCGGGAAGAATACCTGCAAATTCCTGCCCTTCTCAATGAATTACGCGATGCACCCCAAATTACCATTGCAGCGGTTCACGGTAATGTGCTGGGTGGTGCCAACGGCATAATATCAGCATGCGATTTTGTAATTGCGGAACAATCCACCGCATTTGCTTTCGGAGAAATCAGGCTGGGAATAATTCCTGCTACCATAATACCTTTTGTAGCTCAACGCCTTTCAGTTCAACACATGAAAAAAGTAATGTACACCGGCTCAAGATTTTTGGCACCGGAAGCAAAAAATTCAGGACTGGTTGATTTTATTTCAGCCGATGGAGAACGTTTCAGTGAAACCGATCTCCTCATAAAAAAAATGTCAACATCTTCGCCAAATGCATTGCGGGCGTGCAAAAATTTACTGCATAAAATAGAATCGGGAAAAGTTACAACCTCCTCCAGCGAAAAAACCGCTCAACTATTGGCACAACTAACTCATTCAGAGGAAGGTAAAGAGGGATTGCAGGCATTTCTTGAAAAAAGAAAACCCAGCTGGAACAATCAAATAACCAATCAGGATTAATGGAAACAGTCGGAAAAATTTTAATAGCCAATCGTGGAGAAATTGCTGTCCGCATAATCAGAACAGCCAAAAAGCTGGGTATCCAAACCGTAGCCATTTTTGCGGATGACGACCGCGAGTCATTGCATGTTTCCCTGTCCGACGAAGCTGTTAACCTGAAAGGTGATACGTTGCAGGAAACTTATCTGAACCAGCGAAAAATTATTGAAATTGCACAAAACACAGGTGCCAAAGCCATACATCCCGGGTATGGTTTCTTATCAGAAAATGCAGATTTTGCCGAAAAAGTTGAACAGGCCGGGTTGATTTTCATCGGGGCCACACCTCAACAGATCAGGCTAATGGGTGAGAAAATTCAGGCCAACCAATTTGTAAAAAAGCTCCAAATTCCTGTCATTTCATCTGTTACCGGTTCAGAAAATGACATTTTAAATTCTGCCAAAAATTTTGAATACCCGGTTTTGGTTAAAGCTTCTGGGGGTGGTGGCGGAAAAGGGATGGAAATTGTTTACGAAGCCGAAAATCTTCCGGAAGCATTAAAAAGGGCTAAGGATAAAGCCATGAAATATTTTGCCAACAGTGACCTGCTGGTTGAAAAATACTTGCCCCAAACACGCCACATAGAAGTCCAGGTGGTGAGTGACGGGAAAGGAGATGCCATTCACCTTTTTGAACGTGAATGCAGTGTTCAGCGCCAATATCAGAAATTAACAGAAGAAGCTCCTGCCAACTCAATCTCAAAAAAGTTAAAAGAAAAACTGTACAATGCTGCCCTCAAAATTGCCCGTTCAATTAACTACCGTGGAGCGGGAACTGTGGAATTTTTAGTGGATGAAGATGAAAATTTTTATTTCCTGGAAATGAACACCCGCCTGCAGGTTGAACATCCGGTTACCGAGATGGTTACAGGTGTTGATTTGGTTGAAATGCAACTAAAAATTGCAGCAGGTGAAAAAATCCCTGTAAGTCAAAAAGACCTTAAAGCACTTGGTCATTCCATTGAAATGCGCATTTGTGCAGAAAATCCTGCATCTGGTTTTTTGCCGTCAACCGGAAAAATCACTGATATCCAAACACCAGCAGAAGCCCGGTGGGACAGTTTTCTTCAACCCGGAACAGTGTTTTCAGCAAATTACGATTCGCTTGCAGGGAAACTCATTGTTCATGAAAAAACCAGAAATGAAGCCATTGAAAAGGCACGATATGCCCTTTCCAATTTATTTTTACCGGGAGTTGTCACAACACAAGAACTCCTTGCGATTGCCGTCAACCACCCCGATTTTAAATCCAATTCAATTAACACAAGGTGGCTGGAAAATAACATGAAAACTAAAAGTTTTCTTCACAAGGACGAAATTCCTTCCGTTCCGCTCGCAGCTGCCTATTTTCTGCATCATTTTAAGCGTCCTGTTCACCCCATTTCAATTTGGAATGAGTTGGGC
>Ga0194138_10001565_pt1 | contig 10931 bp, 9 predicted proteins | sample TARM_MetaG_T2_14_FD_134022 | JGI IMG/M metagenome (GOLD analysis project Ga0194138, IMG submission 134022) | Freshwater microbial communities from Pennsylvania, USA, analyzing microbe dynamics in response to fracking - TARM_MetaG_T2_14 (version 2) | ecosystem: Environmental > Aquatic >...
ATTTATCAAAACATGCCGACAAAAGATGCTGAGAGTATTATGGTAAGTACATGGCCGGAAATGGATGAACGTTTTGTTGATGCCAAAAGCACAAAAGCTTTTAACGATGTGAAAGCTTTAATTACCAAAGTAAGAAACATTAGAAATGAATATCAAGTGAAACCTTCTAAGCCAATTAATATATTTGTACAGGCAAAAGCGCAAACCATTGAATTATTTGAAAAAGAACGCTATATTCTAACCAAATTTATGAATCCTGAAACCCTAGAGATCAAACAAGAAGTGAATCTTGATGAAGAGGTAATCAGTAGTGTTCATGCGCATTTCACGCTTTATCTCCCCCTTGGAAGTCTTATTGATTTAAAAGAAGAACTCAACAACCAAGAAAATGAACTTTCAAGATTAACTCAAGAGATTAAACGCGCTGAAGGGATGCTAAGTAATCCTAAATTTGTAGAAAAAGCCCCACAATCAAAAGTTGATGATGAGCGTAAAAAATTAGAAGAGTATAAAAACCAATATCAAGCAGTTGAACGCCGTATTAAGGATTTAAAGAAAAATGTTTAAAACACTTAAAGAAGGGCAAGTTTGGATAGAATCTGTCCAAAAGTTTGGAGATAAGTATGATCTCACAAGAATGCATTATGCTTGTGAAATGCTTGGTCATCCTGAGAAGGCCTTTAAAAGCATTCATATTGGTGGGACTAATGGTAAAGGGTCCACATTAACCTTTTTAAAACACATCTTACTTGAAGCAGGCTATAGTGTAGGGACTTACACCAGTCCTTACATTGTCCATTTTAACGAACGAATCACCTTAAATAACCAGCAAATTGAAGATGATACATTACTCCAATATATTAACGAAATCTATCTACTACAAGAAACCTATAAAGATAAATATAATGATCAAATCACATTTTTTGAACTTGTAACACTCATAAGTTTTATGTATTTTAAAGACACGCAGCCTGATATTGCCTTAATTGAAGTCGGGCTTGGTGGAACACTTGATGCAACCAATGTAATTACACCACTTGTTAGTGTTATTACAACGATTGGATTTGATCATATGAATGTCCTTGGTAATACGCTTGAAAGTATTGCGGGGAATAAACTGGGTATTGTGAAAGATTCAGTACCCTTAATTGCTGGTATTACACAAAAAGAACTTTTTCCACAGTTTAGTTCGCATGCAAAACTACATGATGCACCCCTAACATTTTTAGCCGATTATCCCGTGGAGCCTATGCATTTAGGGATGCCTTCAACATTTACCTTTTTAGAACAAGATTATAAAATGCATATGGTAGGTGTCCATCAAGTGGCCAATGCAAAACTTGCATTATTAGCCGCTAATACACTCACTCATTATTATGAAGAATTTTCAGTTCCTGAAAAAGCAAAAAAACAAGGCATTGAACATGCCTTTTGGCCAGGACGATTTGAAGTGTTTGGTAATGTAATTTTAGATGGAGCCCATAATCCTGAAGGGTTAAAAGCTTGTTTGGAGACTGTGAGTGCCTATTTTAAGAATAAAAAAGTCATTTCATTATTTACCGTCATGCAAGATAAAGATTATGAGCCTATGTTAAAAATGTTAGAAGATAAAGTTGATGAAATTATTTTTACTGAAATACCTTATCCAAGATGTGAACTTGCTGAAGTCTTATTAAACAAATCAAACCACTCAAAAAAACAAGCGATTAAAAATTATGAAGAAGCATTTAATCGTGCGAAGCCTAAGACAAGCGATGAGTTGTTAATTGTAACAGGCTCACTGTATTTTATTAGTGCTATCAGAAAACTCCTAAGTTAGTACCAACTTTATAGTTGGTACTTTTCTTAAATGTCATAAAAATGTCATAAAAGCGTAGTATAATAAAGGCGGTGATGCAAATGAGAAAAATAGCTAAAGGAATACTCCTATTAAGTATTTTCGGGTTTTTATACTTTTTTGTTTTTAGTATCCTTGTGTTTAAAATACACAATCCTGTTGAATCAAATATAACGTATGATCTTGAATCAGTGCGTACTCTAAGTAATCATGAAGAGTATGCTTACTTAGTCGAAGATAGACATTTTGCGCTATCGATTAGATTGGCTTTAATTGAAACTGCGACAACATCTATTGATGTCTCATATTACACCATCCATGATGATGACAGTCGTGATTTATTGTTTGGGGCATTATTAGAAGCTGCTGATCGTGGCGTTGAAGTGCGCCTCATTATAGATGGAACCATGCACCGTGCAAGAGGGCCAGAAAAAGAAAAATACATTGCACTAAGTGCACATGATAATATTTCAGTTAAATTATTTGATGAAGTATCGTTTTTTAAACCCCATGCGGCGAATAACGTCCTTCATGATAAACTGTTAATCATTGATAAACAATACGGACTAACGGGTGGAAGAAATATTGGGGATCGTTATTATAAAGATTCAGATGATTTAACGGCAATTACTTATGATCGTGATGTCTTAGTTTTCTCTCAGACCAATGACTCTAATGCGGTTATATCGATGAAAGATTATTATGACGAACTTTTTACTCATGATTATGCACAAGAATACCACTATTCAACTCACTCAGATTTTAAGCGTGTTAACCATCAAATGCGTAATGCATTCAATAACAATAAACAGAGTCATGATTATGAAACACTTATTACATCAGTTCATGAAGAGGGAATCCTTGTTGATAATATAACTTTTATGCGAAGCCCTCTAAACCGCATGCAAAAAGATCCCGTGATTATGCGTCATTTAAGTGAACTTGCTAGTGAATATGATGATATATTACTGCAATCACCTTATATTATTTTCAGTGATCCCATGCGGGAACTTATGCCTGATACGACAGGGAAAAATATCAAAATTCTAACCAATAATATCCATTATAGCCCTAATACACTAGCCACATCAGGATACTTTAGATATCGTAATGAACTTGCAAAGAATACAAGTCTTTATGAATACCAATCAAAAACAAGTATGCACACAAAAACACTATTATTAGGGGATGACATTACAGTGATTGGATCAGTGAATTTAGATCCGCGTAGTGCATTCTTAAGTACTGAAAGTGTCGTCGTGATATATAGTGAAGCGTTTAATAATCATACCAAACTTATCACAAGTCAATATTTAGACCAAAGTTTACAAGTCGATGAAAACGGCGCTTATTTACCGAATGCTACAGTTCAAGGGGTTGAAAAAAGACCGAAAAGAGTATCTATAATTCGCGCTATTTCATTGTTTACATATTTTTTCGATGAAATGCTATAGGTCTTAGATTAAGGAGGATTCATCATGAAGTCTATTCAATATACAAAAAAGTTCGCAAACGAATTATCTAATTGGTACCGCGAAAATAAACGGGATTTACCTTTTAGAAAAACATCCGATCCTTATAAAATATTTGTGAGTGAATTAATGCTTCAGCAAACTCAAGTTGACACAGTGATTCCCTATTATTTAAAGTTTATTGAACGCTTTCCTGATGTTTATGCTTTAGCTAGTGCACCGGTTGATGAGGTTTTGAAGTTATGGGAAGGCTTAGGCTATTACCGCAGGGCGCGATATATTTATGACACTGCGCAAATGATTGTGGATGAGTATCAAGGTGTATTTCCTAACCAATTAAAAGATATAGAATCATTAAAAGGTGTTGGACGTTATACAGCACGTGCAATACATTCCATTGCATTTAATCAACCAAGTGCTGCAGTCGATGGAAATGTGATGCGGGTTATGAGCCGGGTAATGCTTTATGAAAAAGATATTGCAAAAACTAAGCATATGAAAGAAATTGAATCATATGTTAATAACTTAATCATTCATGAGGTTCCTAGCGATTTTACACAAGCGATGATGGAACTTGGAGCTATCATTTGCACGAAAAATCCGAGGTGTGAAATCTGTCCGGTAAATAAGTATTGTTTCGCATACAAACAAAAAGAACAAAACAATTATCCTAAAAAATCTAAATTGAAAGCAAAAACACACGAGCATTTTATGGTTATGATTGTTCGCTTTACTGATCAATATTTAATGATTCAAAGACCAAAACACGGATTACTTGCAAACATGTATGAGTTTCCACAGTTTAATACAAAAGATTTGAGTGAGGCTAAAGCGTTATTTAATGAACAGTTTAATACTAAAATTGTTGATGAAACAAAAGTCTTTAGTATAGAACACGTTTTCACGCATAAAGTATGGCATCTTAGTATTTATGAGGTAAGTCTTGAAAGTTATGAAGGATTGCCTTTAATCTCATTAGATAACTTTCCTTATGCTATTTCTAAAGCTCATTTAAAAATAATTGATTTAATTAAAAAGTAATTTACCTTTCTTTTCTTATCATTATGGTGAAAGAAGGTGAGTTTATGTATTTCATAAAAGAAATGCCTAAAAACGAAAGACCAAGAGAACGCTTTATAAAACATGGAAGAGAAGCACTATCTAATCACGAATTAATAGCCATCATTTTAAGAACAGGTAGTAAAACACAATCGGTTTTAGATTTGGCTCAAAAAATCTATTATAATTATGCTTCGATTAAAGCCTTAAACCAAGCCGATGTTATGAGTCTTACCAAACTTCCTGGTGTAGGCCCTACTAAAGCCATTCAATTACTTAGTGCTTTAGAACTGGGTAGACGGTTATATCAAGAAGAATTTATAGAACGCACAGAACTCACAAGTCCAAAAAGTGTCTTTGACTATATGGCACAAGATGTCGACATGTTAGACCAAGAACATTTTTTTGTGCTTTATCTTGATACAAAAGGAAGACTTATTAAGAAGACGTTATTATTTAAAGGGTCTTTAAATGCTTCACTTGTTCATCCACGTGAGGTTTTCAAGCATGCCGTAACATTGAGTGCAGCATCACTGATAATGGTTCATAATCATCCATCAGGTGACCCAACCCCATCACAAAGTGATATTAAAATTACGGATATGATGATAAAAAACGGAAAATTAATGGATATTGAAGTGATTGATCACATTATTTTAGGTAAGGGTCGTTACTACTCTTTAAGGGAAAACAATCATTTTGGTCATTTTCGATAAAATCCTTTACAAAAAGAGAGGATTCAAGTATAATTAATAAAGTTGTGAAAAGCGTCTATATCTATTGACAAAATCAGTATGATTTGGTATTATTTTAACGCTTAGCAGCATACCGCACAGAATGGGTTTTAAAGCATAGTCACCCTAATGGCGAGTCTTAAAATTTTGAGGAGGTGCTCACATATGTACGCAGTAATTGAAACAGGTGGTAAACAACTTCGTGTCACTGAAGGTAATGAGGTTTATGTAGAAAAACTTAATGCTTCTGAAGGCGACACAGTAACATTCGATGACGTATTATTAGTTGGTGGAGACAGTTTAACTGTTGGAAATCCATACGTTAAAGGTGCGAAAGTTGAAGCAAAAGTTGTAAAACATGGTAAACAAAAGAAAATAATTATTTTCAAATACAAACCTAAAAAGAAATACAGACGTAAACAAGGTCATAGACAACCTTATACGAAATTGGAAATTACAAAAATTCATGCTTAGTAAGCATAACAATACAAACTATAGAAAAGTTATCGGAGGTGACGAACATGTTAATAGACATTCAAATATTACAACTTATGGCTTCTAAAAAAGGTGTAGGTTCAACGAAAAACGGTCGTGATTCAGAATCAAAACGTCTAGGCGCAAAATTATCAGACGGTCAATTCTGTAAAGCAGGTTCTATTATCTATCGCCAGCGTGGTACAAAAGTACATCCTGGTTCTAATGTAGGCATTGGTGGCGACGACACATTATTTAGTAAAATTGATGGCATCGTCCGATTTGAAAAAATTGGTAGAGATAAAAAACAAGCTTCAGTATACCCTGAATAATACATTTAAACAAATGGCAAACAAGGATGTTTGCCATTTTATTTTGCTAAGTGTATAATAAATCATGTAGATTATGATATAGGTGAAAATATGATTAGATTAGCGATATTAGACGATTTAAATGCGATTGACCGTTTAGCAGAAAAAACAATCACACACATGTTGAATAAAAACATCAAACAATGGGGCCTTAATTATCCTAGAAGACCACATTTTTTTAAGGATATTGAAAATAATACCCTTTATGTTTTAGAAGAAAATAATAACATTGTTGGTGTGATGGCTTTAATGGAAGAAAATGAAGTTGTCTATAAAACTGTCAAATGGTTGAAAAAAGATTCGATGGTCATTCATAGAGTGTTTATTGATCCTAATTATCAAGCGTCTGGGTATGCGTCTAAGCTTTTTGATTATGCAGTTAGTGAAGGTAAAAGACTTAATAAGGACTCTATTAAAATAGACACACATCCCAATAATTATCGAATGAGAAATTTTTTAAAAAAACATTTATTTCATGAGCTAGATTTTATTAAGGACATCCATCGTATTGCTTATGAAAGAGTTTTGGTTCATTCTCTTAACCGGGTGATTATTTTAGGGAGTAGCGGGACAGGAAAAACAACGCTTGCTAAAATGTTAGCGCAAAAAATCCATGCACCCTATTTGCATCTTGATTCTGTTTATTGGCAAAAAAACTGGGAAAGCACACCTAAACCACTGTTTGCCAGTAAAATAAGAGCCTATTTAAAAAAACATCCGAGATTCATTATGGATGGGAATTATACAAATAGTGTTACATTTATGGAACGCTTACAAATAGCGGATACTTTGATTTTACTTGATTATGATAAACAAGTGGCCATTAAAGGAATCAAAAAGCGAGAATCACAGTATAAACACCGCTTTCGAAGTGATATGGCTGAAGGATGTATTGAAGAAGTTGATCAAGAATTCTTACATTATGTCTATCGTTTTGATAAAAAAAATATACGGTTAAAAGCATGTATTAAAAGTTTTATAGGTAAGAAAAAAGTCTTTATATTTAAAAGTCGTGAAGACTTAATGCGCTTTTTAGCGCAACTTTAGGAGTGATTTAAATGTTTGTAGATTTAGTTAAAATTAAAATATCAAGTGGTAAAGGTGGCGATGGGATGAGTTCATTCCGTCGTGAAAAGTATGTTCCAAAAGGTGGCCCTTCTGGTGGCGATGGTGGACGTGGTGGCCATGTCATTTTTGAAGGTGACGAGGGATTATCAACACTGCTTGATCTTAGATATAATAAGTTATTAAAGGCTGAAGAAGGCGAAAACGGAAAAACAAAACGTATGGATGGTCGTGGCGGCGATGATTTAATTATCAAAGTTCCTGTAGGGACTACTGTGTTTGATGATGATAATGATAAAGTTCTTGCGGATATTACAGAACATAAACAACAAGCCTATGTCCTTCGTGGTGGTCGTGGTGGCCGTGGGAACGTTAAGTTCACCTCGAGTCGTAACACTGCCCCTGAAATCGCTGAAAAAGGTGAACCAGGGACAACGTTAAATGTAAGAATTGAGCTTAAACTTTTAGCTGATGTTGCTTTAGTTGGAATGCCAAGTGTTGGGAAAAGTACAATTATTAGTGTGATATCTAAAAGCCGTCCTAAAATTGCGGATTATCATTTTACAACACTGAATCCTAATTTAGGGGTTGTTGGTGTCAATGATGGTCGTAGTTTCGTTTGCGCAGACTTACCAGGTCTTATTGAAGGCGCTTCTTTAGGTCAAGGATTAGGGTTACAGTTTTTAAGACATATTGAAAGAACGCGTGTAATTTTACATGTAATTGATATGAGTGCATACGAAGGTCGCGACCCATATGATGATTTTTTAACCATTCAAAATGAGTTAGAATCATACAAATATGACTTAACCAATCGACCACAAATTATCGTAGCAAACAAAATGGATATGCCAGATGCCAAAGAAAATTTAGAAAAATTTAAAGCTCAATATGATGGTGATGCAGAAATTGTTGCGATTAGTGCAGCCACAAAAGAAAATATTGAACTAATGTTATTAAAAACTGCTGATTTATTAGAATCTTCTGAAAATGTTTCGCTTTATGAAACCGATGATTACGCTGATTATATTACATACACCTTTGAACCTGATGAGGTTAAATTTAATATTATTCTTGCGGATGACGGGGTTTATGAAATATCGGGTGACGCTTTAAAACGTCTTTTCGATATGACTGATTTCTCTACTGATCAATCTATTAAACGATTTGCAAGACAGTTACGTAGTCTTGGTGTCGATCAAGCGTTAAGAGACAAGGGCGTTAAACATGGTGATACGGTTAGAATATTCGGATTTAGTTTTGAATTCTTAGACTAGTTTATACTAGTCTTTTTTTAGCTATATAGTTCGTTTACTAACAACATTATTGATGAAATTTGTTATATCATTTATGTTCACCCCACTTTTATTGTATAATAATTAAGAAAGGATGTGAGCTTATGATTGCGATGAACGACCAAACACAAAATGAGGAAATCCTTGACATTATTAAAGCACACTCCCAAAAAGATTTACAAGAACAATTATTGGATTATCATCCCTCAGATATTGCTGAGGTTTTTGAAATTCTTAACGAAGATGATCGACTTTTTCTTATCCAAACACTCAATCATCATCTTTTAGCTGAAATCTTTGAGCATCTAGATGAAGAAATTGCGGCAATCTATGTCAATAAAAGAGAAAGACAAAAAGTTGCACGTATTTGAGATGTAATGGATTTAGATGATGCTGCTGATATTCTAAATGAGTTAGATGATGATGTTTCTCAACAGTATCTTGATTTATTAGAAGAAGAAACAAAAGACGCCCTAGAACAACTTTCTCAATATGAAGAAGATACTGCAGGTGGATTAATGACACCTCAATTTATCGCCTTGCAAAAGGGGATGGATGTGAAAGATGCTATGAAAGCATTGATTCATAATGCAACATCTACTGAAGGCATCCAGCGTCTATTTGTAATTGATGATAATGGATTCTTAGAAGGCGTTGTTGAACTTAAAGCGTTAATCCAAGCACGATCACCGCTTAGTATTGATGAATTAATGCAAACCGATGTAATTACTGCAAAAGTCACTGATGATGATGAGGCTGTAGCGAGGGTTATTCAAAATTATGGGATTTATTTACTACCTGTAGTGAATGAAAAGTTTCAGCTTCAAGGCGTCATCACTATGGATGATGCTGCGGATATTTTAGATGCTGAAACTGACGAAGATTATGCTAAATTTGCAAATATTTCAAGTGATGAGGGTGTAAATGATTCATTTTTAAAATCAGCTTTACACCGCTTACCTTGGTTAACGCTATTATTATTTTTAGGCCTTATTATCAGTGGAATAATTTCAAGTTTTGAAGCAACGCTCTCACAAATTACTGTGCTTGTATTCTTCCAACCACTTATTTTAGATATGGCAGGAAATACTGGGACACAATCCCTTGCCGTAACAGTGAGAGGCTTAAGTAAAGATTATTTTAATCATAAAGATGTTATCTATAAACATATTTTTAAAGAATTACGTGTTGGTATGCTTAATGGGCTAGCCATTGGAGCGTTATCACTTCTTACAACCACTGTTTTCCTTACTATTATCGGTTCAGGTGAACACGAACCGGTACTCATCGGATTAACAGTTGGTCTTAGTGCAGCGGTATCACTATCCCTTGCTAGTGTTTTTGGAGCTTTCTTCCCACTTTTTTTACATAAAATCAATATCGACCCTGCTGTTGCGAGCGGTCCTTTTATTACAACACTTAATGATATTTTAGGGCTGATTATTTATTTTACTTTAGCAGCACTCATAATACTCAATATTTAAGAGGAGGTTAAGAATGGAAAAATCACGTATTAAACTTATCAAACGTAACAACCCAAAAGAGATTCTTAGCCTTATTCGACATGAGAAAAGGCTGAAAATCTTAACGAATAAATTAATGAAATATCATGAACATGACATAAGCGAAGCTATGAAATTAATGAATGAAGAAGAAAGACATAGTTTATATAATCATTTATCATTGATTAAAAAAGCATTAGTATTTGAACAACTGGATGAAAAAATAGCTGCTGAGTTTATTTTTGAACTAGATAAAACTGAAGCAGCACGCGTCCTTGAACAAATGGAACCAGATGATGCTATTGATATTTTGCAAGAATTAAATGAGGATGATGCATTAAGCTTTACCGTGTTAATGGATGATGATCGCCGTGAGTATCTACATAAACTAGCGCGATATCATCACTCTACTGCAGGGAGTGAAATGAACTCCTACTATATTACTTTTACACCTGAAATGGGTGTTAAAGAAGCTATGAAAAAGTTAGTAAACTATGCGAATGAAGTTGAAATGATCGATACATTATTTGTGATTGATGACCAAAATCATTTAATAGGTGTACTTGATTTAAAGGATTTAATTGTTGCAAAACATCCTACTAAAATTAAGGATATTATGCAAGAAAAATTTTATTATGTCAATGTTGAAGATGACATTCAAGAAGTTGTAAAAGATATTCAAAAATATGATACATTAGCGATGCCCGTTGTTGATGATCATCAACAACTACAAGGTATTATTACTATGTATGACGCGTTAGATATTATTGAAGAGGAAGCCAGTGATGACTATGCAAAATTAGCAGCAGTTTCTAGCGAATATGACATGGGTGAATCAGCGTTTAAAAGTGCTAGAAAAAGGTTTCCATGGCTTGCGCTCTTACTCATTCTTAATATTATAGTATCAAGTGTACTTGCCTCTTATGAAGAAACAATTGCTGCAATCACTGCGTTAGTCCTTTTTCAGCCTTTAATATTAGGTATGGCTGGGAATATAGGAACACAATCATTAGCGGTTACTGTTCTTGGAATTAGTCGGGAGACTTTGCGAAGTAAAATGAATATTACCAAACACCTCACAAAAGAGATTTTAGTGGGACTAACGAATGGAATTATTCTTGG
>Ga0194138_10001566_pt1 | contig 10929 bp, 10 predicted proteins | sample TARM_MetaG_T2_14_FD_134022 | JGI IMG/M metagenome (GOLD analysis project Ga0194138, IMG submission 134022) | Freshwater microbial communities from Pennsylvania, USA, analyzing microbe dynamics in response to fracking - TARM_MetaG_T2_14 (version 2) | ecosystem: Environmental > Aquatic >...
CGCTGCAGCTTGGGATGCATCGGCTGCGGCCTGCGGCGGCAGCGCGGTGACTGGAACGTTCGGCGTGGCCGCCGCGGTGCCATCGGCGGCCACGGCGGGAGTGGCACCGGTGGCGGCAGGCTGGGCCGCCAATGCCGTTGCCGTCCGAAGGCCGGCAGGCAAGGCCTGTGCTGCGGCGTTGTCGGCCACGGCGGGCTGGATGGCAGCGCCCAGCATCGTCGGCAGCCCGGCAACCCACGCGGTCTGCGCGGCATCCGGCGAACCGGCGGCGCCGTCCTTGTCGTCCCCGTCCGTGTCGTCCTTGGTGGCCTTGGCGTCGGTTTTGGTGGCGGCCGCGTCGGCGGCACTTGTCGATGCCGAGGTCCGGGCCTGTGCATCGTCGTCGGGGCGGGTGCCTTGCGAGGACGGGTTGCCGGAAGCCGGGGCGGCGGCCTTGTCCTTCGCCTGTGCGTCGTTGCGGTTTTGTGCCGGCCCACCCTGACCGAGCAACTTGCGGAAGCTGTCGTTGCTCTCGGCGGAGGAGGCATCGGCGTTTTGTCCGCGCGGTGCGGCCGTCGCGGCGGCGGCATTGGCGCCGTTCGACGACAGGCCGAAGCTGGCCAGAGTGCCGGTGGAGAGAGACGGGCTCGATGCGGTCATGCGGGGTCGTCCTGGTCGGTGGCCTGCTGGCGCTCGCGCACGCGGCGCGCGCCAAGGTCGTCCAGCTCGCGCTGGCTGCGGCGTTCGGCCACCTGCCGCTCCTGTGCGCGGTAGCTGGCGGCGAGTTGTTCGAGAACCTGTTTGTCGCGGCTGGCCAGCAGCAGGCGTGCGCGTTCGACATCGACGTTGGCGCGGCTGCTGTCCACGTTCTTCACCTGCTGCTGCACCGCGTTGTCGATGCGCTCGAGGAAGGCGCGCCGGTTGGCGAGCTGGGCGGCACTGATGCTGGACAGCTGGCTGTTGGCGTATTCCTCGGCGTAGCGGCGCAGCTCTTCCAGCCGGGACTCCTGCGTGGCGAGCTGGCGCTGGCGTTCGGCCAGTACGCGGGCAATGGCGTCTTCGTGCTCCTGCGCGCGTTGCAGCAGCGGGTCGATGCGTCGGGATTCCATCATGTTCCGGTTCCCGTCATGGCTTGGTGCGCGTTCATGGCGCGCCGGCGGCGTGCGGCTCGATCAGCTGTTCGAGCGCGGACCGGCTGTCGTTCAGATCGGCCGCGCGCGAGACATCCTGGCCGAGGAATTCGAGGATTTCCGGCCAACGGTCCAGCGCTTCGTCCACGGCCGCATCGCTGCCGCGCTGGTAGGCGCCGATGGCGATCAGGTCGCGGTGGCTGGTGTAGGCCGACACCAGCCGCTTGAGCTTGCGGATGCGCATGCGCCAGGTGTCGTCGGCAATGTCCTGGACCACGCGGCTGACCGAGGATTCCACGTCGATGGCCGGGTACAGGCCGGCATCGGCGATGCGCCGGGACAGCAGGATGTGGCCGTCGAGGATGGCGCGGGCGGCATCGGCGATCGGGTCCTGCGGGTCGTCGCCTTCGGTCAGCACGGTGTAGAAGGCGGTGATCGAACCGCGCCCCTTGGCGCCGTTGCCGGCGCGTTCGACCAGTGCCGGCAGGCGCGCGAATACCGACGGCGGATAGCCGCGCGTGGTGGGCGGCTCGCCGACCGACAGGCCGATCTCGCGCTGGGCCTGGGCAAAGCGGGTCAGCGAGTCCATCAGCAGCAGCACGTTCAAGCCCTGGTCGCGGAACCATTCGGCAATTGCGGTGGCACGGTAGGCGCCTTGCAGCCGCGCCAACGGCGGCCGGTCGGCGGGGCTGGCCACGACCACGGCGCGGGCCAGGCCGGCCGGGCCGAGCGTGCTTTCGACGAAGTCGCGCACTTCGCGGCCGCGCTCGCCGATCAGCCCGACCACGATCACGTCGGCGGCGGTGTAGCGGGTCATCATGCCCAGCAGCGTGGACTTGCCGACGCCGGAACCGGCGAACAGGCCCACGCGCTGGCCGCGGCCGATCGGCAGCAGGGCATTGATCGCGCGCACGCCCACGTCCAGCGGCTGGATGATGGGTTCGCGCGCCAGCGGATTGATCGACACGCCGGACAGGCTGGCATGGCCTTCTGCGCGGATCGGGCCCTTGCCGTCCAGCGGCACGCCGTCGCTGTCGATGACGCGGCCGAGCAAGCCTTCGCCGACGTCCACGCTGCTGCGGCTGGCCGAGGGCACCACGCGCGCGTTGGGCAGCAGGCCGTACAGCTCGGCGCTGGGCATCAGGTAGGAGCGGTCGCCGGCGAAGCCGACCACTTCGGCATCCACCCAGCCACCGTCGGCGACTTCGATCTTGCAGGTGGCGCCGAGCGGGGCTTCGCAGCCGCTGGCTTCCAGGGTCAGGCCGATGGCGCGGCGCAGGATGCCTTCGCGCACCAGCCCGCGGTGCGGGATGGACGGGCGGATGCGGCCGAGCCGGGCGGCCAGGTGCAGGTTGCGCGCATCCAGCCACTGCTCCGGTTGCGCGCTCATGGCTGGTCCTCCGGCTGGGTGCGAGCATGCAGCACGGTCTCCAGCGCGCCGCGCAGGCGGGCGTCGAGGGTGCCGTCGATGCGCACGGTTTCGGCATGCACGCGCAGGTCGCCGCGGCTCAGCGAGGGGTCGGGCGTCAGGCGCGCGTTGGCGGGCAGGTGCAGCCACGGGGTCAGCGCCTCGATGTCGTCCGGATGCAGGCGCACTTCCACTTCGCGCTCGACGTTGCGCACGCTGTCCAGCGCTTCGTGCACCAGCGCGGCCAGCAGCTCGGGGTCGGCCTCGTAGGCGCGACCGACCAGATTGCCGGCAATGCGCACGGCCAGCTCGGACAGGGCGGCGACCACTTCGCCTTCCAGCCGGTCCAGCGGGCGCGAGAAATTGTCGAGGATGCCCTCGATCTGGGCGATCAGCCGGCGTACTTCGCCGCGGCCCTGGGCGAAGCCGGCCTCGTGGCCCTCGGCATGGCCGCGTTCGAGGCCTTCCTCGTGCGCGGCGGTCTGGATGGCCTGGATTTCCTCCAGCGTCGGCGGGGCCGGCGGCGGTTCTTCGTCCACGCCGGGGCCGGGCTCCGGTTCGGGCAGCGGCGGGAGATCGTCCAGCGTCGGCGGAGTCCAGCGCAGCGGTTCGTCCGGAGCGGCCATGTCAGATCAGCTCCTCGCTGTTGCTGCTGAGCGAAATCGTGCCCTCGTCGGCCATGCGGCGGACGGTGGCGAGGATTTCCTTCTGCGCGCCCTCCACGTCGGACACCTTGACCGGGCCGCGGGCTTCCATGTCTTCCAGCAGGATCTGCGCCGCGCGCTGGGACATGTTGCGGGTGATCTTGTCGCGCACCCGCGGCGTGGCGCCGCGAAGGGCCAGGCTGAGGCCGTCGTTGGGTACTTCGCGCAGGACCAGCTGCAGGTCGCGGTCGCCGATGTCGGCGAGGTTGTCGAACACGAACATCAGGTCCTGGATGCGGCCGCTCAGTTCGGCGTCGACCTTGCCGATGTCGCCGAGGATGACCTGGTCCTGCCCGGAATCCATGAAGTTGAGGATGTTGGCCGCCACCTTGACGCCGCCGACGTTGGACGACTTGAGGTTCTGGTTGCCGGAGAACTGGCGCTCCATGATCTCGTTGAGCTCGTTGAGCGCGTTGGGCGGGATGCCGTCGAGCGTGGCGATGCGCAGCAGCACGTCGGTGCGGGCGCGTTCGGGCAGCAGCTTGAGCGTCTCGGCGGCCTGGTCCGGGTCGAGGTGGGAGAGCACGATGGCGATGATCTGCGGGTGCTCGTTGCGCACCAGGTCGGCGATGGCGCGCGGGTCCATCCACTTCAGCGCGTCCAGGCCGGTGGTGTTGCGGCCCAGCAGGATGCGGTCGATCAGGTTGCCGGCCTTGTCTTCGCCCAGCGCCTGCACCAGCACCTTGCGCACGTAATCGTCCGCGCCCATGCCGAGCGAGGTCTGCTTGTCCAGCGCCTGGCCGAAGGCGGACATCACGTCGTCGACCTGTTCGCGGGTCACGCCGCTGACGCTGGCCATGGCGATGCCGAGTTTCTGCACCTCCTTGGCGTTCATGTGCTTGAGCACTTCGGCCGCGTCCTGTTCGCCCAGCGAGAGCAGCAGGACGGCGGCGCGCTGCACGCCGGAGAGCGCGGTGGCGGAGATATCAGTCATCGCTGTTCACCCAATCCTTGACCACTTGTGCGACTTGCTTGGAATCGGCGCGGACCGCTTCACGCGCCTGGCGCAGCTTGTCCTCGAAGGCGTCCGAGGCGAGGGCGCGCTGCTGGGCGGCGTGTTCCAGCGCCAGCTTGGATTCGTTCGGTGCCTGCGGCATTTCACCGTCGATGGGGGTGGCCTCGACCACGCTCAGGCCGGGCTCGCCTGCAGGCAGTTCCTTCGGCTTGGGGTCGGTGATCTGGCGCAGGGCCGGGCGCAGCACGCCGAACAGCAGGGCCAGCACCACCACAGCGCCGAGCACCAGCTTGGCGATGTCGCGCAGCATCGGGTTCTGCCACACCGGCGTGGTGTCCTTGCCGGCATCGGCATCGCGGACGAACGGGGCGTTCATCACCGAAACCGAGTCGCCACGGTCGGCATTGAAGCCCACCGCTTCCTTCACCAGCGCTTCGATGCGGGCCAGTTCGGCCGGGCTCAGCGCCTGCTGGGTGACCTTGCCGTTGGCGCCGGGGCGCGGCACGTGGTCGATCAGCACGGCGGCGGTGACGCGGCGCACACGGCCGGCCGGCTGGCGGGTGTGCTGCAGGGTGCGGTCCATCTCGAAATTGCGGGTCTGGCTGCTGGAGCTTTCCACCGGGGTGCCGGCCTGCGCGGTCTGCGCGTTGGCGCCGGCCGGCGCGGCGCCGGCGTTGGCCGCTTGCGCCGGCGGCGGGGTGTTGCTGGTGGCGCCGGGGATGCCTTCCGGGCCGGGCTTGCTGGTGCTGCTCTGGGTGATCTGCTCGCTGCGGACCTTGGCCGGGTCGTTGTTGTACAGCTCGCGGGCTTCCTCGGTGACCGAGAAGTCCATGTCCACCGATACCTGGGCGTTGACGCGGCCGGGGCCGGTGATCGGTTCGAGCAGGTTGCGGATGCTGTCGCCGTAGCTGTCTTCCTGGCGGCGAACCTGGTCGAACTGGGCGTTGTCCAGCGCGGTCTGGCTGTCGGGGTCGGTGCTCAGCAGGCGGCCGCTCTGGTCGACCACGGTCACGCGCTCGGGCGACAGGTCCGGGATGCTGGAGGACACCAGGTGCTCGATGGCGTCCACCTGGTCGCGCTCCAGGCTCATGCCGGGGCGCAGTTCCAGCACCACCGAGGCGCTGGAGACATCCTTCTGGCGGGTGAAGGCGCTGGGCTTGGGAATGGCGAGGTGGACACGGGCGTCGCGTACCGGGCGCAGGGTGGCGATGGTGCGGACCAGCTCGGTTTCCAGCGCGTGCTGGTAGCGCGCGTTCTCGACGAACTGGCTGACGCCGAAGCCCGGGTCCTTTTCCATCAGCTCGAAGCCGACCCGGCCGTTGTCGGTGTCCATCAGGCCGGAGCCGGCCAGTTTCAGGCGCGCGTCGTAGACGTTTTTCTCCGGCACCGTGATCGAGCCGGTGGCCGGGTCGATCTTGAACGGGATGCCGGCGGTGCGCAGCAGGTCGGTGGCTTCGGACGTGGCCTTGGCATCCAGCCCGGTGTAGAGCGGGGTGTAGTCCGGCTTTTGCGACCAGAAGAACACCATCAGGCCGGCGGCGACCGCGCCGGCGATCAGCAGCAGGGTGCCGAACTGCCGCCAGATCGGCAGCCCCTGCAGCTTGCCGAGCGCCTTGCCGGCCTGTTCGGCGTTGAACGTGTCCTTGGTAATCGAGAGCGCCATCGTGGTTCGGTTCCTGCCGGGCAGTGGGTGTTGCGTCGTCGTCGGGAGGTTTCAGCCTGCACGCGGGCAGGCCGACGGCTTCAGACCGGCATGCTCAGGATGTCCTGATAGGCCTGTACCAGACGGTTGCGGACTTCGACGGTGGCGCGGAAGGCGACCTGGGATTGCTGCGCGGCGACCATCACGCTGGCCAGACCGGCGCGCGGGTCGCCCAGTTCGAAGGCCTGGGCGAGGTTGCCGGCGTTCTTCTGGGCGTCGTTGACGCCGTTGATCGCGTCGCGGAGGGTGTCGGTGAAGCTGCTGCCGGCCTGGGCGGGCTTGGCCGTGTCGAGGCTGGCCGGGGAGGCGATTGGTTCGAGGTTCAGGCCGGTGCCGCGTTCGCTGGCCTGGCTCTGGTAGGAACGGATCTGTTGGAGGATCGAGGAGATGGACTCGGACATGGGAGGACTCCGGAAGCGGGACTGTCGGTGAAGACGATGCAAGCCCCGTGCCGGAGTCCGATCCGGCGCGTCTGTCAGGTTTCCGGCAGCAGCGCGGCCTCGTCGCGCTCGACACCGTACTTGCGCAGCTTTTCCACCAGCGTGGTGCGGCGCAGGCCGAGCAGTTGGGCCGCATGGGCGACCACGCCGCCGGCGCGTTCCAGCGCGTCGCGGATCAGGTTCAGTTCGATCCGGGCCATGTGCTCGCGCAGGTCGATGCCGTCTTCGGGCAGGCGGTCCTGTGCGGCGAGGCCGTCCTCGGCGGAGACAGGCAGCGGTGCCGAAACGTCGGCCTGCGCCGGGATGCCGTCGGCATCGGGTTCGATGGCGGCGCTGGCCGGTTCGGCCACCACGGCCACCACGGCCACCGGCGCTTGCGCGGCGGCGACGTTGGCGGCCAGCAGCACGGTGGTGCTGGGCTGGTAACGCTGGGGCAGGTCGCGCACGCTGATGGTGCGGCCCGGGTGCAGGATCGCCATGCGTTCGACCAGGTTGGTCAGTTCGCGCACGTTGCCCGGCCACGGATAGTAGCGCAGGGCTTCCAGTGCTTCGGCGCCGAAGCGCACTTCGCCGCGGCCGGTGCGGGCCAGCTGTGCGGAAACGGTGCTCACCAGCGCCGGCAGGTCGGCACCGCGCTCGCGCAGCGCCGGCATCTCGATCGGGAACACGTTGAGGCGGTAGAACAGGTCCTCGCGGAACTGGCCGTCGGCGATGCGCTGTTCCAGGTTGCGGTGGGTGGCGGCGATCACGCGCACATTGCAGCGGATGGTCTGGTTGCCGCCGACGCGCTCGAAGCTGCGCTCCTGCAGCACGCGCAGCAGCTTGACCTGCATCGGCAGGCTCATGTCGCCGATTTCGTCGAGCAGCAAGGTGCCGCCCTCGGCCATTTCGAAACGGCCCTTGCGCTGGTTCAGCGCGCCGGTGAACGAGCCCTTCTCGTGGCCGAACAGTTCGCTTTCCAGCAGGTCGGCCGGGATCGCGCCGCAGTTGATCGCGATGAACGGGCCGTCGCGGCGCGGCGAGGCTTCGTGCACGGCGCGCGCGGCCACTTCCTTGCCGGTGCCGGATTCGCCCAGCACCAGCACGGTGGTGTCGAACGCGGCGACCTGTTCGATCAGCCGGCGCAGTTGGACCACCGCCGGGCTGATGCCGGTGGGGCCGTTGCCGGCGGCGCTGGACAGGTTCTGGTGCTCGGCATCCAGGCGCTTGAGGCTGGCGCGGCGCAGCAGCGATTCCAGCGGGGCATGCCGGATCGGGGTTTCCAGCGACCACACCCCGGCCGGATGGAAGCCGTGGCGCATCGCGAACGTGCCCGCATCGGCATCGAGCAGCAGCACCGGCGGCGGCAGCGGCGACTGGGCCAGCCAGGCGAAGAAGCCGGCCGCATCGGCGGCGGCCGCATCGCCGACGATCACCGCCAGCCAGTCGCTCTGGCGGTGGCGCGACAGGTCGATGTCGGTGGTATCGGCGGCCCAGCGCGGGTTCATGTCCATGAACTCCAGCAGGCCGGACAGGCGTTCGGCACGCGCCGGATCGGCGTCGATCACGAGAATGCGGGACTCGCTCATGGGGTTTCTCCGTGCAGTTTTTCGAGGATGGCAAGCACTTCCTGGATGTAGGAAAGCTTGCTGACGAAGCCGTCGGCACCGGCGCGCAACGCGTGTTCGCGGTGTTCGGCGTCGTCGAAATGGCTGGCGATGACGATGAACGGCGGGTTGTCCTGGGCCTTGATCAGGCGGGTGGCCTGCAGGCCGCCCATTTCCGGCATGGCCAGATCCATCAGCACCACGTCCGGGCGCAGCGCCTCGGAGCGTTCGATGGCTTCCAGACCATTGCCGGCCTGGCCGACGACCTCGATCCACGGCAGCTTGCGCAGGTGGCGCATGGCTGCGTTGATGAACCCTTCGTGGTCGTCGACCAGCAGGACGGTGATCTTGTTCATGGCGTGGATTCGGTCATCCGGCACGGGCGAGAGCCGGCAGGTTAACCTGCCGGCGCCCACGCGCTGACGGCACGCCGAGCTGCTCGCGGTACTTGGCCACGGTGCGGCGGGCGATGTTGATGCCCTGGCGAGACAGCAGGCCGGCGATGATCTCGTCCGACAGCGGGCGCCCGGCCGGTTCGGCGTCGATCAGTTTGCGCACCATCGCCTTGACCGCCTGGCCGGACACGCTGGCGCCTTCCAGGCGCACCGCGAAGAAGTGCTTCAGCTCGAAGGTGCCGCGCGGGGTCTGCACGTACTTGCCGGTGGTGATGCGCGAAACGGTGGATTCGTGCATGCCGATGGCCTCGGCCACGTCCTTCAGGGTGAGCGGGGCCATGGCTTCATCGCCGCGGGCAAGAAAACCGGCCTGGCGCTCGACGATCACCCGCGCGGTGCGCAGCAGCGTGTCGTAGCGTACCGACAGGCCGCGGGTCAGACCGCGCGCTTCGCCGAGCATCTCGCGCAGTTGCTGCGCGGCCGGGCTGTCGTCTTCGGCCAGCATGCGCTCGTACTGGGCATGCACGCGCACGCGCGGCGCGGTGGCCGGGTTCAGCGCCACGTGCCAGGTGCGGTCGGCATGCCAGACCACGACATCGGGCACGACGTAGGGCGTGGCGTCCGGCAGCAGGGCCTCGCCCGGGCGCGGTTGCAGCGACAGCACCAGCGCGATGGCGTCCTCGACCTGCTCCGGCTCGGCGTCGAGGCGGGCGGCGATCGCGGCCAGGTCGTGGTCGCCGAGCAGGGCCAGGCATTGGTCGACCACGCGCAGCGCCAGCGGCCGGCCCGGTGCCGGGGCGGGCAGGGCCAGCAACTGGGCGCGCAGGCATTCGCGCAGGTCGCACGAGGCCAGCCCGGCCGGGTCGCCGTGGACGATGCGCTGGCGCACGATCTCGGCATGCGAAGGCGGCACGTCGAAGCGCGCCGCCGCAAGCCGGGCCAGCACACCCGCGCTGTCGTCCAGATAGCCGGCATCGTCGACGTGTTCCAGCCAGAACCGGGCGATGTCCAGGTCGTGCTCGTCCAGTTCCAGTGCCAGCCGGTTCAGGGCACGCAGCTGCGGGTCGCTGGACTCGCCGGCGGCGATGTTCTGCATCCTGTCCTCGTCGCCGTCCTGCCAGCTGGCACTGGGCACGTCCCACATGGACGATTCGGGCAGTTCGTCGAAAGCGGCGGCGTCGAGTGTCGCCACGGCCGCCTGCTCGGCATCGGGGGTATCGCGTTCGGCGGCGGCCTGCTGCTCTTCGTCGATTTCCAGCAGCGGGTTGGCTTCGAGCATGCGGCGGATTTCCAGCTCCAGCTGCAGGCCGTCCAGTTGCAACAGGCGGATCGACTGCAACAGCTGCGGCGTGAGGTGGAGCTGCTGACCAAGCTGGGTACTGATCGTCGGTTTCATGGCGGCCCCTGCGCTGACGGAAATCCGGCTGTGCCGGCGACGTGGCTACATTGCCGCGCGGGCGACGGAATCAGAATCGGGGGATTTCCGCACTTGATAGGTGTGTCCCCGACGTGCGTGTCGGTATTTCCCCTACATGCGACGGCGGGCCGGCGCACGGCCGCCGGCCGCGCGGGCCGGTGATCGTGCCGGCCGTCAACAAGATGTCGTGCCGGGCGGCGGCGCAGGCACGATCAGTAGGGGTACCGGTTGCGCCGGATGCCGGGAAACCGGCATCCGGGCTGGGGCGACGATGCCACCGGCCGGATCAATCCAGTTCAGCGAGGTGACGGGCGGCGAGCAGCAGCAGTTCGTTGGCGCGGCGGCAACCGAGGGTTTCCATCATGCGGGCGCGATGGGTTTCCACCGTCTTGACGCTGATGCCGAGGGCGGCGGCGATTTCCTTGCTGCTCAGCCCGCGGCCCAGTTCGCGCAGGATTTCGCGCTGGCGCGGCGGCAGTGCGGCAATGCCGGTGGTGGGCCGGGGTTTGGGCGAGGCCTGAGCGAACATCTTCGCCGAAACCTGCGGACTCAGGAACACCTGCCCGGCGGCGGCGGCGCGCAGGGCGAGTTCGAGTTCCACCGGCGCGGCATCCTTGACGATGAAGCCGGAGCAGCCGCGTTCCATCGCGTCGCGCACGTGTGCCTGGTCGTCGTGCATGGACATGATGACGATGCGCACCTGCGGCAGCAGCTTGCGCAATGGTGCGATCGCATCCAGCCCGCTTTGGCCGGCCAGCGAAAGATCCAGCAGGACGATGTCGGGGCGGAACGTCACGGCCTGTTCCAGCGCCTGGCGCGCGTCCTGTGCTTCGGCGACCGCATCGATGCCGGCCTGTCCCTGCAGCAGGCGGACGATGCCGGCGCGCACCAGTGCGTGGTCGTCGACAATCAGTACGCGCATCGGTCTTTGCGGCAGGTTCCGTTCATGTGCACGGAAAGATAGCCCGCCACCGCCTGCGTGGCGAGCCCCGAGTGAAGGACATTGCGATCCGGCGGCGGGAAACCGCCGCGTTCTCAGGGGGTTGCACCACGTTGTGCGGCAACCTGGCGTCGATGCAGGCGGAACAGATGGCGTTCCATCGCGTCGGACAATGCATCGGGCATCGAATCGAACGCCAGCCACAGGCAATGCCGGCCGCCGGCCTCGGCACTGGCCAATACCCGCGTCGGCAGCGCGATGCCGACGGCCAGC
>Ga0194138_10001567_pt1 | contig 10928 bp, 14 predicted proteins | sample TARM_MetaG_T2_14_FD_134022 | JGI IMG/M metagenome (GOLD analysis project Ga0194138, IMG submission 134022) | Freshwater microbial communities from Pennsylvania, USA, analyzing microbe dynamics in response to fracking - TARM_MetaG_T2_14 (version 2) | ecosystem: Environmental > Aquatic >...
CACCAACGTATTCGTAGCGCTGAACGGTAAATACATGGGTCGCATCGTCGTAAAGGATCAGCTCAGAAAAAGCAGCATCTCAGCGATCAAAAAACTTTCTAAAGGCCGGACCATCACCATGCTTACGGGCGACAATGACGCCACCGCAAGCGAGGTCGCAACCGAGCTTGGCGGCATTCACTATGAACCAGGCTTGCTACCTGAAGACAAAATCACACACTTTAATGCATTAAAAACCCAAAAAAAGAAAATGTATATCGGAGACGGCATCAACGACGCCCCGCTCATAAAGTCCGCGGATATCGGACTTGCAATGGGCGGAGGCAGTCAGCTCGCGCTTGATGTTGCGGATGTCATCATCATGGACGATGATATTACCCTTGTCGATAAAGCCTTCGGACTTTCCAAAAAAACACGCAATATCGTCTATCAGAATATCCTGCTTTCTCTCGGTGTGAAATTCTCGTTTCTCATCCTTGCAGGGTTTGGTGAAGTGTCCATGTTCGAAGCCATTTTCGCAGATGTCGGCATCACCATGATTGCCGTATTAAACGCACTTAGACTCATTTATAAAAAGAAGGGGAGACACCATGAAAAAAAACAAGGCGCTTGATGAATGCAAGACACTGTTCAAACTGTTTTCAGACACCACGAGACTGAGAATCATCGACCTTTTGCTCGAAGGGCCACTCAACGTACAGGCAATCCATGAGACACTCGGCCTCAAGCAATCCACCGTTTCACATCAGCTCAAGCTTTTGCGCGAACAAAACGTGGTCGCCGCGGATCGTGACGGAAAGAAAATATACTATAGCCTTAAAGATGACCACGTCAAGAAAATATACGTGATGGCAAAGGACCATGTCACCGAATGTGATTGACGCATAAATGTCTTGACTTTGAAATGATTACAGTATATATTATAAATAAGCCAAACCCGGAGAAATCCGGCGACGGAAAGCTAAAGGGTCTAAAAAGACAGCCAGCTGCCATTCACAGAATGCGCAGCTTTTTTAATGGAGGTTTTTTCTATGCCCGAAAACAACAAAGGCATCACCCTGATAGAATTGCTTGTCGGTATTGTCATTCTAGGCATTATCGGAGCGATGAGCACCCCCCTTATTGGTCAATCCTTTGAAAACATGCAAAAAGATAAAATACTGGAAGATTCCCTGCATATAGAACGCGCGGCTGAAAACTACTGCCTGCGTCCTGAAAATGCATGTCCGATAGGTGAAGACGTCCCTATGGAAAAGCTTGTTGAATATATCGATGGCTACGATGAAAGTTATACAGTGACCGTAAAACGTATTTCAGAAAGGTCTTTTGGTATATATTATGCATCCACGGACGAGTATTCATTTCCTTTCAATCAAGAAGGAAAGCTGATTTCCAGAGAACTGAGTGCACGAACAGCCACAAGAGACCTTGTAAACATCCCCGGAGAAAGTGAAGACGTTCCTGATCAGGATTTGGGTAATGACGACAATTCCAGCGTACTAGACTTTCCAGAATGGGAAGAAGGCGCCCACTCTGTAGGAGATAGAATTCAATACGATGGAAAAGTGTTTGAGATCAGACACGGCGACGGTGTATGGAGCCCTCCGACGGTTGATAACCTTCGACCTTATGGTGGATTTCAGGAAGTTGAAATCGGAAACAGTTATAGAGCATACAACACATACACGACTGGCGATACGGTCCGCTATCAAGGCATGACCTATACCATGCGCCATGAAGGCGGAAACGGCGAAGACCCTTCAACATCTTTGGCCTGGCAGGCCCAAACCATGCGATACACCCCCTACAACGTATATGATACGGGTGATTCCGTTGTCCATAAAGGCAGTACATACGTGGCTTTGAACTGGGGAACCGGCATAGAACCTGGAACAGAAGCCTCAACTGGCGTATGGCAAAACATATCAAGTGATCAATGGGAGCCCTATAACACCTATGAATCTGGCGATACCGTCAAATATAGAGGCACCATTTACGTAGCGGGCTATTTCACTCAAAATGACAACCCAGAAACTTCAAGTGTCTGGTCCGAAGTTAACGAAGGCAACCAACCAGTGCGGTGGAATGCGAATGAAATATACATCGCAGGGGACCTTGTCACCCACGGAAACACCACCTATGAAGCCCAGTGGTGGACACAAGGAGACAACCCTAAAAAACACTCTGGTGATTATGAAGTATGGCAACCAGTCAATTAACCCTCCCCAAGGGACCTTCCCTGTTTATTTATATGAAAACCTCCAGTCGAAAGTGACTGGAGGTTTTCTTTTAAATGATAATCAGGAATGTCTGATAAGCGCGTAATGTTTCTTCCCACGTCTTAAGACAGTATACGTGCTATGAAGCGCATCCGATTTATCGATGGTCGCATCCACATCTTTCACTTTATCGCCGTTCACACTGACGGCGTTTTGCTTGATCATGGTACGCGCTTCTCTTTTGGAACTAGACAAGCCTGTCTCAATAAGTGCGTCCACGAGTGGATGGCTATTTCCTACATTCGTAGTGGGCAGACCTTCAAAGGCCATTTCAATTTCGTTGGCACTGAGGGTGTCTATTTTGTTTTTGAAAAGCGCTTCAGTGATGTTCATGGCACTTTCAAGCCCTTTTTCCTTGTGAACGAGAAGGGTCATGGCTTTGGCGAGCGCCTTTTGAGCATGTCTTAGATGCGGGGTTTCTGCCATATCCTTTTCGATTTTATCAAGGTCTTCAAATGAATAATCGGTGAACTGTTTCAACCGAAGCATCGCTTCATCATCTTCAAGGTTGATCCAGTACTGATAAAACGCATAAGGTGAGGTCTTTTCAGGATCGAGCCACACGGCGCCTCCTTCGCTTTTTCCGAATTTGGAGCCGTCTTTTTTGGTGATAAGCGGAATGACGAGTCCGTAGGCTTTGGCGTTTGCGCCTTCTTTTTTGCGGATGAGTTCAAGGCCAGCGGTGATGTTGCCCCATTGGTCCTGCCCTCCAAGTTGAAGGGTACAGTTATTATTTCTGTAAAGTTCCCAGAAATCCAGAGACTGAATGATCTGGTAGGTGAACTCGGTGAAGCTTATACCTGAGGCGAGGCGGCTTTGAACGCTGTCTTTTGCAAGCATCTGATTCAAATTGAAGTGCTTTCCGATGTCTCTTAGGAAACTGCAAAGATCGTATTCCTTGAGCCAGTCGTAGTTGTTGACGACCAGAGCATCAGGAAGGATTTTCCTGACCTGGGCGGAAATCTTTTCAACGTTTTGTTTGATGGTTTCTGTGCTTTGTAAAGGTCTTTCAGTGTTCTTGCCACTTGGATCGCCTATCTGGCCAGTTCCCCCGCCTACGAGCAATATGGGTTGATGGCCATGTTTTGAGAGTCTTCTCGCAACAAGGTAGGTCACAAGGTGGCCTACGTGAAGAGAATCTCCTGTAGGGTCGGCTCCAAGATAGAAGGTGACTTTTTCGTTTTCCATGACTTTTTCAAGTGAATCGTCGGTCACGGCATATAACAGTTCGCGTTTTTTTAATTCTTCAATGACATTCATGGGATAACCCTCCTGAAATATAAAAAGGTGGCACCTGTAAGGACGAACGTAAGTCCGCGGTACCACCTATGTTTTGGATTGTTCCAACACTTTCGGTTATAACGGCACCACCGTCCATTGTTTTGCAATGGCGACTCCCAGATGTATTTCAAATGAGTCATTTCCAGTTCACAGCCCCACTGGATCTCTTTGAATGACGGTCATTTTACTTCTTCTGTTCAAAGTCTTACTTTTGTTTTGTTGAACCGCGATTGATGATATCGTGATCAAGCTTGATCATGCGGTCTTCGATTTCTTCTTGATTCATGAGCTTTGTTAGCACGCGCATTGAGACGGCACCGATATCGTAAATTGGAACATCTACGCAAGATAGTCTCGGACGTGAAAGCAATGAATATTTCGTATTTTGGAACCCTGCGACTGAAATGTCTTCAGGGACTTTGACGTGATTTTGACGAGCCACATTTATGAATGATACGGCAATCGAGTCGCGTACCGCGATTACTCCGTCCACGGTGTGTGAATGGAAGTATTCGTTGAAGTGCTCCGTGTTGATGGAGATGCGACCACTGGTTCTCATGATACGCGGGGTAAGTCCGGCTTCACTAATTGCGCGAAGATAGCCTTGCTCCTTGAGGTCGTTGACCATGTACTTGCGTACGGTTGAGACCATGTAGATATTGCTTCTACCGTCTTCGATCAGACGTTTGGTCATTTCATAACCGGCCTGTTCATAGTCGATTGAGACACTTGGAATTTCATCGCTTTTAGGATAAATGGTGTTTGTCAAAACGATAGGAATCTGATACTCGTCACGAACCTTCTTGAGGAAGTCATGTTGAGAATCGGTAATCTCATCGTTGAGATAAAGCATGCCATCGACCTGAGCGGCGACGATTTCCTTGAGAACGTCTTCTTCTGAAGAATCCTCGTTGTCCAAAATATAAAGCAGGATTGAATACTTGTACACACGGGCGATATCGGCAATCCCATTCATCATCTCAGCAATGGAGGCACGACTCATGTCCGGTACAAGTACGGCAACAGTTGTCGACTTGCGGCTTGCGAGCCCTCTTGCGAACGCGTTGGGCTTGTACCCAAGCTCTTCGATGACTCTCAAAACTCTTTCCCTGGTTTCCGGTTTGACTTTTTCTGGGTTGTTGATAGCACGAGATACGGTTGCTAGTGAGACGCGGGCTGCGCCGGCGACGTCGTAGATTGTCGCTTTACTCATGAAACCACCTACTTTCTACTTTAGGCTATTATAGCATTTTATGAAAATGTTTTCAATATGATTTGCATTATTTTCTTAATAGGATGAAAACCGATAAAAAAAGCCTTCGAAAAGGCTTTTTTATCGTAATTGTTAGCGACGCTCTTTGATACGAGCCTGTTTCGCGGAAAGTCCACGAATGTAATGCAATTTGGCACGACGAACTTTACCTTTTCTGATGACCGTAATGGCTTCTACAGTCGGTGCATGAACAGGGAATGTACGTTCGATACCGACACCGAAAGACACTTTGCGAACAGTGAATGTTTCACCAACACCTGAGCCTTGGCGTTTGATGACAAGACCTTCGAAGTTCTGTGTACGTTCACGGGTTTTTTCCTTGATGCGTACGGAAACTCTTACTTTGTCCCCGGGACGAAACTCGGGTACGTCAGTCTTCAGGTACTCGTTGGTAATTTCGCTGATGAGTTGCTGTGACATTGGAATCACTCCTTGACTATTTGAATTGTCCTGCTCTTGGAACCGTATTCCAGCGGAACAGACATTTGTTGACAGCGCGAATAATTATAGCATATCGAAACATTAATCGCAACTATTTATCTTGTTTTTTAATATATTTTTCATAAAGATCGGGTCTTCTTTCCCTGGTGCGTTCCAGCGCCTTTTCTCTGCGCCAGGATTCAATCATTTCGTGGTGCCCTGAAAGCAGCACTTCCGGGACGGCTTTGCCTTCGAAAACGCGTGGTCTTGTGTATTGCGGGTATTCAAGAAGACCGCTTGCAAACGAGTCATCCTTGTTGGATTCGTCGTTGTGAAGCACGTTTGGAAGAAGACGCACGACGGAATCAATGAGTGCGAGTGCGGCGATTTCTCCTCCGGTAAGGACGAAATCTCCTATGGAAATCTCGATATCGAAGTAGGTGCGAATGCGCTCGTCAAAACCCTCATAATGACCACAAAGGATAATAAGGTGATCGTTTTTGATGAGCGTTTGTGCTCTTTCGTGGGTATATGGCTTGCCCTGGGGTGTCATGAGTATCTTAAGGGCGTGGTCACTGTTTTCAATTGAGCGAAGCGTATCTACGACCGGCTGAGCCTTGAGTACCATGCCCGCACCCCCGCCATAAGGCGTGTCGTCCACACGCATGTGCTTGTCTTCGCTGTATTCACGGAAATCGTGAATATGGATTTCCACGTGCTTGTCTTCCTGTGCCCGTTTCAAAATGGAGTGCTCAAGCACTGGGGCTATCATCTGTGGAAAAAGTGTCAATACGTCTATTCTCATAGCAATCCCTCAATATCATTAAGTGTCATGGTTTTCTTTTCTTTGTCGATAAATGAAACAAAGTGTTTCATGAACGGCACTAGAAGATCCTTCTGCTTGCTTCTTTTGATTCTCAGCATCGCACCTTGTGGCATGTCCAGGACTTCCTTGACGATCCCTACGAACGTTTCGCCGGCATACACTTCAAAATCTGTCAGTTCATCGAAGTAAAAGGCGTCCTCTTCAAGAGCAGGACGTTTTTCACCGTCAATTTCAAGGGTGCAGTTTCTAAGAGCCTCCGCCGCTTCGTAGGTGTCGTAGCCTTCGAATTTCATGACGATGGAATCCTTGCCGTTGCCGACCTCTTGAAGGGTCACGACTTCAGTTTTTCTTTTGCAGTTGAGCGTGAGCGTATTCCCAACTTTAAAGCGCTCAGAGACAAAGTCCGTTTCGCTTTTGACGCGGACACTGCCTTTGACGCCGTGTGGTTTTTTTACAGTTCCTATTACTACCTTGTTCATTTAAATCATCCTTTAGCGGCTGAACATAATCTTTTCGCTGTTGAACATCGCGTTAAGCAAAATGACGAAGCCGAGTGTGTATATAAGGCTTGAAGCCATGGTTACAAGAAGGTTTGCAATCGTATAATCGAATGTAAGAACGCCTGCAAGAATATTGATCTGCCCGTATATTGGAATCAGGTGGACCCACATTTCATGGTTCACATCCGCTCCAAAAGAATTCATCATGCCTACAATAATCGCGAGGAAATAAACCGGCATGATAAGCATCGAGGCTTCCTTGATGGTCTTTGCGTAGGCACTGATGATTGAAACCAGTCCGACCACAAAGATGACCGTGGTTAAAAGCACCAGCAGAATCGCAAAATAATCCTGGAAGGTATAAATGGAAACATCCGGCATATTGTCATCCATCTGCATGAGTTTTGGAAGGCTCAGGATGATTCCCACAAACGAAGAAAGGGCACTGAGCAACGCGAGCAGTGAAAGCGACGCGACTTTTCCAAGTGCGATGGAGCGCCTTCTTATGGGTCTTACAAGCAAGGTCGCAATCGTCCCTCTTTCCTTTTCTCCCGCAATGGCGTCGGGTCCGATGCTCATCGCACCGGTAAAAAGGAAAATGATGATAAGCATCGGCATGAGACTCGCGATGCCTTCAGCAAGCACGTTTTGTTCATCAACAAGCTGCACGGCATTTAGATTGTAAACCAGGTAATCCTCGGGATTATCAAGGCGGTTTTGAATGATGGACTGTTGGTAGTTGTTCAGTATGGCACTGACCTGGTTATAGGCTCTTGTTGAATTTTGTTCCCCTTCGTTGAAGATGATTTCAAGATCGGGGGCTTCTTCAGTTTCATAGTTTGCGATTTTTGATTCGAAATTTTCTTCGAACAGGATGACAAGGTCATACTCCCCTTCAAGAACGTTATCCTCAAGGATTTCTCTGTTCACGTCAGTTGCATCGTGAAATTCAACAGAATACTCGCTGTTGATCTCACTTCTCAGTGCACTGGGCATGTTCGATTCGTAAATAACTGATTCATGACTTTCAAGGTCCTCCTCCATGTCTCCAAGGAACGTGCCCATCAGGGAGTAAATGAGGAAAATACTTAGACCAGGAAGTATGAATATGCTTAAAATAAGACGCTTGTCACTGAAAACACGATAAATCTCTTTCCTGAAAACCGTCCATATATCACGCATCGGCGACACCCCCTTCAATCATATAATCAAAGAAAATGCCTTCAAGCGTTCCATCCTTGCTTTCTTTTCTCACGTTGTCCAAAGTATCTGAAATTTTTATTTTACCATCCACAATAATGCCTACTCTATCGCATATTTTTTCAACGACGCTCAAAATGTGTGTAGAGATAATGACGACTTTTCCAAGGTCTCTCAATTCAACCAGGTAATCGGTCACCGTTTTCGCAGTAAGAACATCAAGACCTGTGGTTGGCTCATCGAAGACAACGGTTCCCGGATCATGAACAAGCGCAATGGCAAGTGACGTTTTTTGTTTCATCCCACTTGATAAATCAGCGACTTTGACTTCGGCGAATCTGTCAATGCCAAAGCGTTTGAAGAAAAAAGCCTTGCGCTTTTGCTTTGTGGCTTTGTCAAGACCGTGAAGGTCCGCAAAGTAATCAAATAGGTAATTCGGGGTGAAATGTTCATCCAGTTTGAGTTCCGTTGTCAAAAAAGCGATGTCGCGGCGGACGTTGATGCTTTCGTTTTTAACGCTCATGCCATTGACGGTGATATCCCCTTCATCAGGCGATATCAAAGTGGAGATGCATCTGAGTGTAGTTGTCTTGCCTGCCCCGTTGGGGCCAAGCAGACCATAGATTTCTCCCGGCTTCGCTTCGAAGGAAAGACCGTCAACTGCGACTTTTCTTTTTTCATCCGTGTTTTGAAGCTTTCTTTGTTTTCTGGATAGATTGAAGGTTTTCCTGATATTCTCTACACGCAAGGATTCCATGGTAGCCTCCTGAACAATAGTTTAATGAGTTGAAAAAATCTCCTTAAAAGTGAAAACTTCAAAGGAGATTGTGATCAAAACGCATCAATATTGATGGTTATTTTTTTGTGCTCGCGGGATGCGCTCGCATAGGCAATGGTTCTAATAGCGTTCGCGATACGACCATTTTTGCCTATGACCCGGCCAAGGTCATCGTTATGTACGAGTACCTGCATGGTTACCAAGTCATCATCATCTGCGATCTTTTGAACCGCAACATCTTCATCATGAATGACAAGAGGCCTCACCAGGTCCGCAATAAGCTTTTCGTAATCAACAGCCATATTTTTAGCGCCCCTTATTTAGCGTTTTTTTGATTGTGGAATTTCTCCATTACACCTTGTTTGCTCAGTAGGTTTCTTACTGTGCTTGTTGGTTGAGCTCCATAAGAAAGCCATACAAGAGCGCGTTCCTCATTGATTTCAACTTGTTTGTCATCGGCGTTTGTTGGAAGGTAAGAACCAAGAACCTCAAGATATTTTCCATCACGTGCACGTCTTGAATCAGCAACGACGATTCTGTAGTAAGGTTGGTTTCTTTTTCCGAAACGCTGTAAACGCATTTTAACCATAGATATTTCCTCCTTAAATTTCAGTCTCGATTAGTTTAACAAAGAAGGAGTGGGTTGTCAAGCTTTTTCACTTGACACTTCTGTTTTTTCATCATGAGTGTTCTCAGCGGAGGATGTTCGTCTTCCTTTTTGCCAAGATCCGAAAAGTCATCAAGCGTGAACTGATCATCATCAAGTCGCGAAACTTCTGCATAGCGCACATGATGAAGTTTCTTGATTTCATCAATCAGATGGTCGACTTTGTCCCCATCGACATAAAGCACTGCGTATTTTCGCTTCTTATGGTAATACGTGAGGTTACCAAAGGTTTTTAGTTTCTTTAGAACTTTCGGGCTCTTGAAATAGACAATCAGGCTTTTTCTACTTTGCATGATGAGCCTCCAATCTGTGGAAATCCTGTGTTGTAATTGACCTTGATTCTTGGGGAAACAGCCTCAGCAATGCTTGAGGCAACGTTGTCCAGGGTTTGCTGCAAGGCTTTTTCAGACGCTTTGTACGTCTTTACAAGCGGGTGTTCAAAGAGGGCCTTTTTGGCCAGTTGGAACGTACGCTGTCTTTTTTTGAGATCAGGGTGGTGTTTTCCGTACTGTTTCGCGTCATTGTATGCATCTTCTGCTTCCTTGAACGCTTTTGACAGGTTTTGGACAACGGAATCGTTCTTTATGGCTTGCTCCGCTTCCAGGTAGTGGAGATAGGTGTCTGTTTGCTTTATTTCATCAACAAGCTCGTAAGCCAGTTCTATCTTTTTCTGTTCCATGTTATCACCATGAATATTATAGCATATAAGGGCCGTGTTTTGAAAATAGGACTATCCGTTTTTTAAAAGCATTTACAGGGTTGGATAGTTTGACATCCGAACTGAACACTCCTATAATAAAAGGGCCTGAAATATTTACCCCTATGGAGATTAAATTTATGAAATATATATTCAAACTGTTTTTTGTGTTTCTTTTGCTTTTCAGTAGCGTCTTTCCCTTTCAGAATCTAGGGGCTGATGAACATGAGCCAACAGTCGTCTATTTTCACATTGAAAGCTGTTCAGGATGTCAGAAAGTGAAAGATGAAGGCATTGTCGATGCTCTTGAGAATGAAGGCATCACAGTCTTGAAATATGACGTTAGCAAGGAAATTGAAGCCAAACGCTTCCTTGCGTTCAATGAAACCTACAACGCGCCCGATGCCGAACGCTACACCCCACTCATGTTTGCCGGGGACTCTCATTTTCACGGTGCTGATACCATCATTGACGCGTATGAAAATGGTGACCTCCAGTCTTTTGCTAGCGAGCCTTTGCTTGACGTCCCTGATGAGTTTCAGTCACTCGAAGGGGTTAGCGGGCTCCTTCGAGTCATTGGTTCGGGGTTGCTTGATGGCATCAATCCATGCGCAATCGCGATGCTTCTCATGTTCATCTCGATGATAGGGTTCCTCAAAGACAAGAAAACCCTCATATTCGTTGCTTCATCCTATATACTGGGTATTTTTCTTACATACTTCGCCATTGGTATTGGACTCTTTTGGGTGATGACCGCGTTCCAAAGCACACTCAACGCCTTATCACACATTCTTTATGGACTTTTCGCAGTGCTCGCACTTGCACTTTTCGCACTCACTTTCAGAGACTTCTTGGTCACCAGGAAGGAAGAATACGGCAAGGTCAAAAACCAACTCCCAAGCGGCATCAAAAAATGGAACAAAAACCTCATGAAACGTTTTTCACACGTCATTGAAAACGAAGAGAACCCCACCAAGCGCCTTTTCTTTATTGGGGTTATTCCATTC
>Ga0194138_10001569_pt1 | contig 10910 bp, 6 predicted proteins | sample TARM_MetaG_T2_14_FD_134022 | JGI IMG/M metagenome (GOLD analysis project Ga0194138, IMG submission 134022) | Freshwater microbial communities from Pennsylvania, USA, analyzing microbe dynamics in response to fracking - TARM_MetaG_T2_14 (version 2) | ecosystem: Environmental > Aquatic >...
TATGAATTGGAAGAACTCATCCTCCGCAAAGCTGGCTGAAGGATCGAAGTCGCCTAAGTCGGCATCTACAGAGTTGACCCTGAAATCGTAAGGCAGGGGATCATCTCCCCAAGCATCGTCGTCTATACTCCAGTCCGATAGATCTACAGTGATGGATCGGTTTCTCGGATCGAAGAGGCTCAACCAGTTGGAGATATCGGTGAATGGAGTGTCGGGCTGCTGCTGATCCAGTGCCTTGAAACGGATGCCGAATGCGTAACCTGGAACCTCAAGCGATGCTTTGCTCATGGCTCTTCCGGTATCGCTTGTCGAGCCGCCGTCTGAAGCCGCTAACCGTTGCCTCTTAAAGCGACTTTCCAGCTGGTCGCCATCATATTCAATTTCAAAATCATCATAGCCACTTAAAGTGACAGTTAAGATTTCTCTTTCATCGGATGCGCTATTGATGCCGTATATTTTTACTTCCACAGGTGAGCTTCCGAAGGTGAAGCTGCCGGTGTAGTCGTCGTCTGCTGCTCCTCGGATTGTTCCCGAACCAATCTGCTGATGAAAAGTCCCACTGTTTTGGTCGCCGTATGTGTCCCGAGGGAGTGTCTGCATGAAGACCATACCAGGTCGCAGCAGTTTCCGCTGCGGTGTCGATGCGCCTTCCCAGGTTTTTCCCCAGGTTTTGCTGACATCAGGTATCGCACCGGCGAAGCTGTTGCCTGCCTGTGTGTCATTTGTTATTTGAAAATCGGGCAGGTTTTTGATTTCGACCCGCAAGCTCGAGTAGCCCAGCGCTGCGGGCAGCGCAGCGTCGCCCACCATCATCGGAATCGTGTATGGATTCCATAGCTCCAGATAGATTTTATATACGAGATAGACCGGACTATCTGTAGTGATGGCTCTGTTTTCCTGCTTATTATGGAAGCCCATTGAATCGGCGGCAATACCTGCGCTGAACTGAAATTCCGTGACGACAGGGGCTATAGTGAAGTCGTTTACCTTAGCATGGATCGAATCAATGGTTGGTTCGGGCAGATGCATCCCCATTGTCCCATCAGCGGGAAATGCGGTAGGGTTTCCCCTGAATTGAAGCATGCGGACTGCATCAGGAGTGATGAGTCCATCGGAATCCCCGTAGAGAGTATCAAGCGCGGTCTGTGAGCTGCTTGCCGCATCAATTGTTTTAGCAAAGCTCAGGTCTTTCTTGAGGCCACCATCAAGTGTGTTTGAAAGGACGAATTGATTGCGCAAAGTGTGCGAGTGGACGAGTGAGGCCTCAATCAGCTCTCGGTCTGGATTGCCCTGTAGGAGCAGCATCGTTTGTTCTGGCGTCACAGCTGCCTCAAGCTGTTCGCCTATATTCGATGTGGGGTCATTGATCTCGAAAAATTCAGGATAGTCGAAGTTTGCATCAAATCGAACCGTCCCTATTCGCTTCGTGGCTAGATTGTAGTCGAGGTATGGTTCATCTTCCGGCAGAGGTTCGACCTCACCTTCTAAGCCAGGCACAACAGTGATGGGCGCCTTCACGCCCTCATCGATGACCCACCAAGCATAGCTCGTGTTCATATCCACATCAACTAGTTCGGCATGTGTTTCACCGTAATCATCCAGTTCATTCAGATTCCCATCGCCATCGCTATCATAGCTGCGGGCGAACTGGATGCTTTTTGTGGGGGCGATATTCGGGGCTGGGCTGGAGCCTGAAACCAACCAGACCGGCGGGGCGCTTTCGTCAGTTGTGTCCCACACTCCCGTCCAGAAACGCGCGGAGTCATCAAACTGGCCATCGCCCAGGATCTCCGCCCGGGCGGTCACGCGTTGGTCGGGGCCTGCGTAACGCTGGAGGTCGCCGAGCGCCATCATGAGGGCGAGGCGGGCGCTTTCTTTCGCGCGGAGCCGGGCGAGGGCATGGCTGCTGTTGACCGTCTCGACGCGGACGAGGAGGGTCATCGAGAGCAGCAGCATGATGACGAAGGCCATCATGGTCAAAGCGAGGACGAGGGCGAAGCCATGTTGCCTCCTCGGAACTCCGTCTCCAGGCGGTAGCGCAAGCGAACCGGCTGAGGGGCTCCACATGCTACGCCCGCTCAAGAAGGAGGGGACTCCAACCTGAGTGTGGCGCTTTCCTCGGGTGCTTCTGTCTTGTCGTAGCCTCGGTTCTCTGAACCGGGGTCGAGCCGGATCAAAGGGCGGTCGGGCACGACCTCCGAAACAGAGTTTCGAGGCTACGCCAAGTTCGGAGGCTACGACTGGGACTTCGCAGTTCACATCGCAGCCAAACTGGGTGCGGCGCTCCCCCCGGATGCTCCTGTGCTGTGGCGTGCCTGCCTCCATGTTGCCTACCATTAGAAAGTGTCGTGCCAAAAGTGTCGAGCTTGCCGACAAATCCACTTCTGGCCAGTCGTTTGACTGTTAAATTCGGGTGACGGGGCGGCTGCAAAATGCAATTCCAGCGATTTCTTCGCTTAATACTTGGGCTTCGGTTTTAAGATTTCCACCTGCTTGACCAGGTCGCTCGGCGAGATTTCCAGACCGTAGGCCAGGAGAAATATGGTGTTCAAGCTCGGCTGCCGAATACATCGTTCGCAGCAAGAGATGAAATTGGCCGAAATGCCTGTTTTATCCGCCAGCTTTTGCTGGGAGAGGCCAATCTCCTTGCGGCGCACGCGGAGTATTTCGGCAAAGGCTTCTTCGATGCTGGGTTGTTTTCTCGGCACACATTATAGTATCAATTCTATAAAAAACCGCACATGACACCATGGTGCGAATTTGTTCTGGACAAGGGGCACTAATTGCATCTGAATCCTGCACTACTTACTCGCCGTTACCTTGCTTTATACTCGCCGTCTGAATCCGGCTCTCTACATTTTCGATATGCTCCGCATACCCTTCCGCGTTTCCCAACGTAATTCACCTCGCCAAACTCAAGTCTCAAGTCGACTCATTCCTATGCACCATCAGCTTCCAGCTTCCGGCAAAAAAGGCCTCTCCGCTGCTTTAGCTGCTTTGATGGGGGCATCCATCTCGCCTGTAATCGCTGAAGTTTTTGTTGGTGGCTCGGTTGATCAGTTGCCTTATGGGATTTCTTGGGAGTTTGATTTGATCAATCAATCTGTTAGCGTTAGCGGAGTCGTCTCAGAAGGATATTTGTTTGTTCTGGAGCATACCCAAAACTTGGTCGATATTTTTGATGCCGCTGATTATATCGTAGGAGACGACCAACTGCATGAAGACTTCACTGTATACCCAAGTGGCTGGGGGAGTTTATCTAATTTCTTCCGTGTTGTAATCACTCCAATTGATGGTGATTATGATGGAGATGGGATCCCGAGTGCAGTTGAGTTGGTGAATGGGACATCGCCGATAATCACGGATATCGTTGTAGACGACGATATGGACGAGTTGCCAGACTGGTGGGAGCAATACTGGTTTGATGGCAGCTTAGAATCTGGCGCTGAATCAGACGTTGATGAAGATGGCATGAGTAATCTGGCGGAGTATACGCAAGGCAGTGATCCAACGGACTATTACAGTCAGGGAACACTTGTGGTTACGCCGCAAATTCAAGTTTTAAGTGGTGATGGCCAGTATAGTCCAACTTCGAGTTCGCTGCCGAAGCGACTGACCGTCATTGTTACGGATTCCGCTACAGGGAATCCGCTGGAGAATGCTCCGGTTGTATTTACGCCGACCAGTGGCAGTGTTTCCAGAACCGTGGCGCGAACGATCAGCGACGGGCGTTCGGCCGTGACCTATCGGACACCTGATGTGCCCGGCGTCAGCGTGGTCGATGTAATCGCCGGATCCGCAGAGGTGCAGTTTACTGTGACGACCCATGATGCCGGCATTCAAGCACCAGCGGCACCCAGTGATTTCACCTGCGTGACGCAGCCGGACGGCAGTAAAGACCTTAGCTGGACGGATAACTCTGATAACGAAGACGTCTTCGTAATCACGCTCAAAGATTTAAACGGTCAATGGGTGGAGTTGGGAACAGTCCCAGCCAATCAGACAACAGCGACCATTAATTCAGACGGAACATTAGCCCCTTGAGCGCAGATAAATTTCAATTCCGGCCTAAACTGAAAGGCGATGCGCGGCTCGCACCCTTGCTTTGGGTGTCGGCCGCACTGCTGCTTGTGTTTGCCCGACCGATATTTGCCCAAACAGATGATGCCGGAGTCATGTCGCGTAATGCCGCCGGAAATTCAAGAAATGTTACCAATGGTTCCGGTTATGTTGATATACCGCCGGATAGCCCTCCGGAAGCATTCTATACAATTATCTATAATCAAGGAATGAGTTCTACAGGTCGTTTTGGATGGTACGATGAATTTAATGAAGACGGTAGCCCAGTCGAAGATTTCAAACGAACATACAAGTTGAACTTTCAGAATGTACAGCGGTCATTTCCTATGGCTTTCAGCCTCGGCATCAAAGCTCCGAATACTCCGTTGCCTGAACCCACTTTTACTATTACAGGTGCAATCGAAAAAGACGCTCTTGATGGGAATATGACTAAGCCATACACGGCTTTTTACATGACAGACTCCATTACCGATTCTACAGAAGTTTTGATTGAGGATGATCTGAAAACAGTGCTCGTCGGCAGTAGTCCCAATACTGAGTTTTACAGACGTTGGTCGCTGGGGCGCGTGAGTCGCCCCGAGCCGGTTGCGATCACGTCGAGCGAATTGATTGAAATCGACGACATGCAGTATGCCTTAGTCGTTCCTCTGAGTGAAGGAGGCGACTATCTTTCAAGCGTTGACCCCGATACCGGCAAGCCGGTATATAATAAAAGCTTGAAGGCAGTCTATTTACATAAGCCGGATAGAATGAAGGTGACACTTTCCTGGGAGCCCGCATCTGCGGTTCGGGTGTGGCATACTCCTTTCAAAGCTCGCACGGATGGAAGTGACTATTTTGACGGTGAAATTCAAAACGGGCAGGCTTTTTACGTGAAAGATGACGAGAACCCCGTTTTTATTGAAATTGTCGAATTCCAAAATGCCAAACTCAGATGGGGAATCGATGATCGGTACCATGAGATTGAGCTACTCCCGGTGGAGATAGAGAATCTTCGAGAGCAGAATATCGCAGACGCGTTCGAGGTTTCCAATGTTGTTACGAATCAAAATCTGGATGCGCAGGCATCTAGTAATGGAGACCTCAGAACATATCGCATCAAGCTGTCTGCTGACTTGGGCTCGTCTGCAAAGATTCGCTTCGAAATCTATGAAGATGGTTCACTGGTTGACCGCAACGAAAACGAAAACGGAGAGTTGCCGATCAGTTCAAAGTCTGAAGGCGGGGAGACCTTCTATGGCACAGATAACTTCCGTTTTGTCACATGGAATACGGATGATGCTCATGCTGGGAATCAAACCATAAAGGTCAAGCTGGGTGATACAGTCCGTATGCACATTGTGGTTGATGGCGACGATCTAACTTATCTCGAATTGCCCATTGGTTTGCCGCCGTCAGAAAGCAGCGCAAAGGCTATCCGAACTGTGGATACCCGATTCGTTAAGCTCGATTATGGAAGCGTAGCAAGCGAAGCGAGTCCGAGCACCTTAATAGAACGGATGGATAAGGTTTTTGCGCAGGGTGCAGTTCGTTTTAGCAAAATTGACGAGGCCACTAAAGCGCCTGTTAAAAACATCATTTCGATAGAAGGTAACGCAACCTCTACGGGGACTCTCATACTGCTGGTCGAATCGACGCAACAAGATGGTAGCAAGGTTGGGCATCAGGTAGATGTAAGCATTGGAGCAGGGATACCATCTGCCGTAGCTCAAGCGATTGCATCTGCTATCAACACTGAAGTTGGAAGCCAAGTTGCAACGTCTCATGATACGTATCCAAGGAGTTTTGGATCAAGTAGCAGTCTACCAAATCCAATTGCTCACGTAGTAATTGACCGAGGTCAGGAGGTTATATACTCGGGCTTAACTGTAATTGACGAACAGATCCCCGGAACAAATGTATCTATTCCGATCACAAATCTTTCAAATGGAGATGCGAATAATTTGCATTCAGTCGCCTTGCTCGGTTTGAATTATGGCGATGGCGATCCGAACACTTTAGATGTTTTTATCACTAACGAAGTTAGTGCTGCAGGAGCTGGCGGACGTGGCACTGCGTTGCCGCATTACTATACTAGCAGCAACAGCCCGATTGTTGGAGGATACTGCATACGCCTTTCCGCTTCAAAAGATAATGAATTTGATCCAGTCATTGCTCCCCACGAAGCTGGGCATATACTTCTCGATGTATCTCATCCATCGATTCCAAATAATTTGATGCTAGATGGATCAAACATTTCAACTGCTGATTCAATTACTGCAACTAAGCGAATAACGGATGGTCAAGTCGAAGACTTACGATCCTCATCCAGCCCAGCTATGGGAATGCTTCAAGCAAAATGAAATTTTTAAAACTCCCCAGATGTGTCACAGCTTTAGGACTAGCTTTCATTTCCTTTTCATACGCTGAAAGTGAGTCCACAGGTGGGGCTATATTAGACTCAAACCAGTGTTACTATTGGATTGGTCTACATGACAGTAAACTCTTCGAATATGAGCCTGATCAACTCCGAGCTTTGATTGCAGAACTAAGTGAAGAAGGTGTTGCCAAAGGCTCCGAGCGTAGGCGTGCAACACTTTTGCTGAGTGCACGTTTGAATCGTATTGAAATCGATCCAGATACTTTGTCGGGTTGGATGTCGAACCTAACTGGCACTCCTGAACGCAAAACGGATGAAGATAATCTTATCCATGAGATTGTTATGACTCTTGGTGCACAGGGTCTGGAAAATGAACTCCAGGCTTTTTTGAACTCCGATAGTTTGCCAGTTCGAGAAGAGGCTTATTCGGCACTCCTCTTTTATGCTGATCAAGCTGATCTTGCCTCCATGCGTAAACAAGAGAGGGAAAGAACGAAAAGTTTGAAGGCAGAGGCGCAAGAAGTCGTCGAGGCATACAAAAGCAATCCCAAACGTGGAGCTGAGTTAGCAAAACAGCTCGCGAGAAAAGGCAATTTTGCTCCATCCGCCGTGGGGCAACTAAAAGACTATTTTGCATATCAGACTTATGAAAAATCTGATGGGGATTGGCTACGGATGATTGCAAAAAATGGACTGCTGGATATGCGCTCAACTGCGACAAATCGAGGTATGTTCAGCCATGGAAATAGCGGCTATTTGGAAGATAGCCTTACGAATAAGTTCTTCCTGCAAAAGCTTAATGAGATTTTTGAAAAAGCATCGAGTCGGTCAGAGCGTTTAGAACTCGAGAGAGTTTTTCGTGATGCAAGCGCAAAGTCAGGTCTTGCGAATGAAATTTATAACACGCCATTGTTTTATCTCTTGGGCTTTGAGCTGACTGATGAAGAGAAAGCTTATTTAATGGAAGAAGCTGGCCTATCCGAAGATCAGATTTTGCCAACAGGGCAAATGCATCTGATAGGCTACGAACTCGAGAACTCACGATCAGCAGCAACTGAAATCCCCCCTGTTTCCTCTGAAGCTCCCAAGGTCAAAGAAATCATCCAAGAGGTAGCGCAACCAGAACCAGTAAAAGAGGAACCCGCCGCAGTTGCACCCGTTGAAGTGACCGAGGAACCCACCGAGCACTCGTCCAACTGGTGGCTCTGGTTAATCGGCGCCGTGATTATCGTTGGTGGCGGTGTTTTATTCATTCGTTCCAAAAATGAACGCCTTAGATGAAAATATAATACCTAACAAAAAATGAGTATATCAGACAAAAAAGTAGGCCGGAGGGCGTTCATTAAAATCTCCTGCTGTGCAGGAGCTTTGGCCACCGCTGGTCCGATTCTTAAGTCATTCCGCCCGAAATGTTGTAATTACTGTCAGATAGAACTCTCAGAACGCTTGACAGTTTCTTCGTCGGGAAACTGCCGGAACTGTGGGGCAAATGCAATTACTGGAAAATTGAATCTGCCCGCCAGTCTGATTCCCGAATCAGAGCGGAAAGGCTTACCTGCTTTTGACCAATTCGTGGAAGTGCCTTTTCCACACCCCGATATCCAGCATTTGACGAATAAACCGTGCGCTTCGGCAATCGAGCTTAAACCGGGAGTCAGCCGCATCAGGCCTCGAATGAACACAACCCGCACTTGAGGGGAAGACCATGGACAAATACACCGCGACTCATCAAATGAGACTTCTTCAAGAACACGCTGAAGTGGATCCTGTATTGGCTGAAGCAGTGGTTGCCTACACCCGACTCTGCACGGATCGTGGAGTAGCACCTGTATTTTTTGCTAAAGAAGAAGCCGGGCAGGCGATCGTTGACGCGCCTTTCTTCCAACAAGCCTTTATTGGGCGGAACAGCCATCTGGCTCCTCAAGTCCTGGCCTTTTATGCTGCTTACGGCCAAGAGCTGGCGCGGCGGCGGGTGCCTATTTTGTTCTCGACCGAAGACCTTGCTTTTCGGCTGGGTATTTCCATGCGCCAGCTTAATTGGTTGAGCTATGCCAAGCAGGGGAGGTATCGTCCGCTGGAGCGGAGTAAAGCCAACGGAAAAGTACGGATACTTCATGCTCCGAACTCCAAGCTCAAAACAGTGCAGCGCTGGATCACGTCCAGAATTCTTTTAAAGCAGAAGCCCCACCCCTATGCCACCGCTTATTATCCCGGAAGTTCTTTGGCCCGGGGTGCCGACCCGCATGTGGGGCGCAAGGTCGTCATCCGGATGGATTTGAAAGATTTTTTCCCTTCCATCACCTATGCACAGGTGAGACGGGTATTTTCCAGTTTCGGCTATTCCTACAGGGTCGCCAGCGCTTTGTCCTCTCTATGTTGCCTTGACGGCAAACTAGTCCAAGGGGCTCCCAGTAGCCCCGCGCTCTCCAATCTGGTCGCTTTAAACATTGATCGGAGAATCACGGGGTTGAAAAAACACCTTCAATCAACGGATCAGAAGTTTTATTACTCACGATATGCAGACGACCTCATTTTTTCTTTTGATGACGAGAGTCTGATCGGAACCTTGCCTTTGATACGTCAGATTATCCGTGAAGAGGGTTTTGAGTGCAACGAGGATAAGCTCAGGATCATGCGCTCGGGACGCCAGCAGACGGTGACCGGAGTCGTTGTTAACCGGAAATTAAACGTCAATGCCGCTGAATGCCGAAGGCTTAGAGCGGTGCTGCATAACATTCGCAGCCATGGCTGGGATACGGAAATGCAACGTTGGCAGAGCAACATGAATACGCGGGTCAGGGATCAAGCTCATTTCCGGCAGATATTGGAAGGAAGGATCGCATTTGTTCGTTCCTTAAATCCTGAAAAGGGTGGAAAGCTTCTTGACAGTTTGAAGACGATTCAGATTGTTTAGTGCAGCAGGAAGAGAGGCGTAAATTTTAGTACATTGGTTAAACGTAACGTTTGACATGCCGAACTTTAATATACGCACCTAGAACTCGTCGCATTACGACTAGTTCTTTAGGCTGCGCCTGAGAAATCTCAGTTAGTAAAATGCCTCTCTTCCTGCAATTCTTTTTGAATAGCTCCCAAAGTTCACTCACTGCTACAAGCGCATGAGAATAAGTTTTTTATTAGGCTTACACAGATCAGTCGAGTTCTGGCTCTTAAAATACACAGGCTCTTAAAATACACAGGCTATTTTAGTCCCCGTGCGGTCACGCGTTGGTCGGGGCCTGCGTAACGCTGGAGGTCGCCGAGGGCCATCATGAGGGCGAGGCGGGCGCTTTCTTTCGCGCGGAGCCGGGCGAGGGCTTGGCTGCCGTTGACCGTCTCGACGCGGACGAGGAGGGTCATCGAGAGCAGCAGCATGAGGACGAAGGCCATCATGGTCAAAGCGAGGACGAGGGCGAAGCCCCGCTTTCTGCGGGCTGATTGGCGTAGCCCCGGTTCTCTGAACCGGGGGAAGGCGGGGCGCGCCGAGTCCCCCGAAATAAGTTCGGAGCCTACGACTGGGACTCCGCAGTTCACATCGCACCCAAACTGGGTGCGGCGCTCCCCCCGGATGCTCCTGTGCTGTGGCGTGCCTGCCTCCATGTTGCCTGCTATTAGAAAGTGCCGTGCCAAAACTTGCGAGTTTGCGGCGTATTTCTTTTCCGGCCAGCCGTTTGACTGTTAAATTCGGGTGACGGTCTCTTAATACGGCGGACAGGAGTGTCCGCCCTCCGGGGGGGTGCTCGCTCTTGAGCACCGTGCAAGCGTCTCAACACTGGCCGGCAGGGGCAATGATTGCCGCGGAGAGTATGTCTTAAAAATGAGTCTTATGAAGTTACCGGGGATCAATCGAGTTCGAGCACGGCGTGCAGTCGTTCTCGCTCGTCGCGTGTGAAGGGGCCGCCCCGGTCGATTTTGCTGGCGAGGGTGGTCGGGCGCATGCCTGCGAGCTTGGCCAAGCTGGAAATTTTGACGATGTGGCGAATATGGCGCAATCGGGTTGCCGTGACGTCGGCATCGGGAAGGGAGGTTCCGTCTTGTTGCATCACGGCGATGATCCCGGCAAGCCCGTCGTAAGCCTCGCGGAGGGCTTCTTCTGGCGTCTCGCCGTGACCCGCGCAGTGGCGGAAGGCGGGGATGCGCGCGACAAAGCACTCGTCGTCTTCGCTGTAGGCAACGGTCGCCGGATATTGGTGGGCGGTGTCTGGATGGATCATGATTCAAGTTCCCGGACGATGGATTGGAGTTGTTTGACTTGAAAAGCCGGAAGCGAGCATAGCCCGTATGAAATCGCCGAACTGGACGTTTTTGCCATCTCCCCGGAGTATGCGTTCCAAGTTCTTGGCTTTCCTCGTCATCGAATGCGGAAATTTGCGTAAAATTTAACGCAAGTCAACCGCGAAGGCAAACCGATCACCGCGGCAGTTTCGGCAGCAAATCCGCGGGACTCAGGGCTTGGATAGGAGATTTCTTGTAA